>Ga0315287_10006032_pt1 | contig 12007 bp, 7 predicted proteins | sample YL17G11_0_MG_FD_205037 | JGI IMG/M metagenome (GOLD analysis project Ga0315287, IMG submission 205037) | Sediment microbial communities from Yellowstone Lake, YNP, Wyoming, USA - YL17G11_0 | ecosystem: Environmental > Aquatic > Freshwater > Lake > Sediment | place: USA: Wyoming | collected...
GCGCCGCCCCCCCCGGCCCCCGCCCCCCCCGCCCCCCCCCCCGCCCCCCCCCCCCCCCCCCCGCCCCCCCCCCCCCCCCCCCCCCCCCGCGCGGCCGGCGCACGCGGCCGCGGTCTCTCGGCGGCCGCGGTCTGTAGTGTTGTGTGTGTTTAGGTGGTGGGGTGAGTGCCCGTGCTCGAGACGGCCCCCGCCCCCCTCCCTTGTCTTGTAATGGAAAAAATGGGCGAGCAGCGACGAGAGAAGAGAAAAAAGAGAGAAAGGTTGGGGGGGGGGGGGAGGCAAGCGCCACTGTCGTGCGAGGGCCAGAGAGGCCATCGCGCGGGACCCCTCTCTCACACACAATTTTATACCCACAATGTCCACCCCCCGCTCCTCCACTCCTCGCTCCCTGCCCGTTCACGTCCGCTTCGGGGGCGCCTTTGTCCAGGTGAGAGGCTAAAGGAAGGAAGGAAGAGAGGAAGAGAGAGAGAGGATGAGATGAGGGAGGGAAAAAAAAAAACGGATTGGTACTCCCCACACACTGGCTGGCGCGCGGCACGGTAACGCTCCACCCTACCTCTGGCTCCTCCTTGAGTGAGGGCGAGATAGAGCAACCTGTCAGACACAAAGAGGCGGAGGCGTTCCCTATTTTCTTTCTTTGTTAATCATCATCCATCAAAACCTTCTCCCTCTTCCTCCCTCTTCCTCCCTCCAGTCGCTCTACGTCGGCGGCGCCTCCTTCGCGGACACCCTCCCCCGCGCCGGCCTCTCCTATGCCGACCTGGTGTGGCGGTGGGCGGAGCGGGCGGGCGACGACGTGGCAATCCGGTACTGGCCGCCGGCGGCGGGCAGCAGCGGCGGCGGGGATGGTGGGTGGGCGGCGGCCAGTGAGGTCGTCGGTGGGGTTGGAGGGGCTGGCCGCGGGGAGGGGGAGGGGGAGCACGACCCGCCGCCGTCCCGCCTGGTCCCTGTCGAGGACGACGCGGCCGTGCTCCGCCTAGTGGCGGACGCCGGGCGCAGTGAGGCGGCCCCGCTGCGGGTGCTCCTCCTGCCCGCCGCCTCGGCGGGCGGCACGGCAGGGGCTGGTGGCGGGCTGCGCAGCACGCCGCCACTCGGCGGTGTGCTGGAGACTGGTGGTGGTGGCGGCGGTGCCACGGCCGCGGCCGCCTCGCCCGGCCTCCTCCCGCCCGCCTCCCCACCCCCGGACGGCCTGACCCCGGAGGAATGGGCGGACGGCGAGTCCTTTTTCTTTGCGGCCGGCACCACCAGCGGCGGGGCGACGACGGCGACGGCGGCGACGACGGCCGCTGCCACGCCCACCCCGCCCTCCACCTCCGCCTCCACCCCGCCCGCCGTGGACGAGCAGGAAAAAGCCGCGGTGGAGGCGGTGGAGGACCTGGCGTGGGAGGACTCCCTGCGCGCGTGCCTGGCCCGGGCCGCCCGGGTGAGCGCGTGGGCGCACGCCCAGGCGGCGGGGCAGGCAGCGCTCGCGGCGGCGGGCGGGGGTGGTCCATCTCTGTCTGGCCACCCGCCCCTCCTCAAGCAGCAGGCGCAGCCCCCGCCGCCGGACGCCTGGTGGCCGCCCTCCGCGGCCGACACGGACGCCGCCCTGGCTTCCTGGCCGTCCTCGTCGGCTGGCGATTACGCGGGCGCCGGAGAGGACGACGGCGACGGCGCGGCGCTGCTGGGGGCGGTCGCGGCCGCGGCCGTCGGTGCGGCCGACTGGGGCGGCGGCGGCGGCGGCGCGGGGGGGGGGCCTCAGGCCGGCCCGCCCCCTCCTTCCCCGCCCGGCCCTCCACCCGCCTGGGCGGCGGCAGGGGCAGCACATCCGGCGCCACCGGCGCCACTGCCCATCCCCGGGCGGGGGGCGGGCGGCGGCGGGGCGTGGGAGGCCGGCGCACCCTCCTCCCCAGCCACGCCCGCCCCGCCCCTGCCCCTCGACCCGCTGTCCGACCACGGCGTGGGCTCGGCCGGCGCGGGCCTGCCGACGCACATCTCCATTTTCGGCACGCCCGACGGCGGCGGGGCCGGCGGCGGCGAGGCCGGCGGCAGCCCCTTGGGCACCGCGGGCGGCGTCACCGCCGCGGCCCGGGCGGCCCGGGCGGGGATCCTGGCGGGCGGGGCCGGGGCGTCGTCGAGGCTGGGGAGCGCAGCGCGCCCGGCGCCGCCGCCGCCCCCGCCCGCCGCCGACCCGCCCGCCGCCCCCGTCCCTTCCGTGCGGGCCGCCGTCCACCGGGTCCCCGCCTCCTCCCTCCGCACGCTCAGGCGCCTGGGCACGGGCGCGTTTGGGGAGGTCGCCCTGTGCGCTTGCCCAGTCTTTGGCCCCGTCGCCGTCAAGTGGTTGAAGGACCGCGCGCACACGGTGCTACCTCCCTCAGACGGTGAAGCTGAGGGCGGGGCACGCCGCGGTGCCGGCGGGTCGTCCTTCTGGCGGGAAGCGTCCATGCTGGCGGGGCTCAACCACCAAAACACGCTCCGCTTCTTCGCGGTCGCCGTCGCGGATGGGTGGGGGGGGGGGGGGGCGACAGCCGGCACGCCGCTCCCGTCCCGCCCCGCCCACCGCGCCCCGATCGTGGGCATCCTCACCGAGCACTGCGCGGGCGGCTCCCTGGCGGCCTACCTGCGGCGGCGGGAGGGCCCCCCCCCACCAACCTCGCCAGCCTCATCACGCAGGGCCGCCCGCCCCGCCCCGCCACCTGGTACCATCCCGCTCCGCCTCCGCGCCGCCCTCGCCCTGGGCGCCGCCCGGGGCTTGGCCTACCTCCACGCCATGCGGGTCGTCCACCTGGACCTGAAGCCCGAAAACCTGCTCCTGGACGCGCCCCTGGCGTGGGGTGATGACGAGGGGGAGGGCGGACAGAGTGTCAAAAAACCTCGGGCCGTGCGCTGGCCGCGCGTCAAGGTGGCGGACTTCGGCCTCGCCCGCGTCCGGTGGGCGCCCAAGGGTGACGCGGCCGCCTCCGCCTACGTCGCCCCCCTGGCCACGCTCGCGGGCACGCTCCCCTACATGGCGCCCGAACTGGTGGCGGACCCCGGGCACGTCTCCGACCGGGCGGACGTCTGGTCGCTGGGCGTGGTGATGTGGGAGCTCGCGGTCCGGTGCCCGCCCCATGCCGACCTGGGGCCGTCCGCCATCGTGGCCGGCCTGATGAGCCGCACGCTGACGCTGGCCGATGCCATCCCGCCCTGGATAGAGCCGGCCTGGGTGGACCTGATGGAGGCCTGCTGGGAGGTGGTAGCGGCGGACCGGCCGACCGCGGCGGCGGTGGCGGCCCGGCTGGGGGAGATAGTCGGGGACGCCGTGATATAGTCCCCAGTTGGGCTCTCTCTCTCTCTCTCTTTCCACGGGCTGTGCGTGCGTAACGTGCGTGTGTGTGTGTGTGTAGAAAAGAAATAAAAATAGGATTTGCAAGAGGCGGGCGCGGGCGCGGGCAAACATCAACTCCTCCCATCTCATACAACCAATCATCTCTCTCTCTCTCTCGCGCGCAGTGCACAAGGGAAGGGCGCCTCGGGCGCCCTTCAGTTCCCGGTCCGTTAGTGCGTTGCTGGTGCAAACGCCTTCCAGACAGAGCCAACGTGGAGGCCGACCGGGGTTGTCCGTCCAAAAAAGGTTTTAGCGCGGGTTGGTGTGTCTACCACCACCCGCGCGGGGAAGGGACCGCGCGCGCGCCAGGCGGCGCGGTCTCACCCGTCTCTAAAAAAAGCTCTCAACACACACACACACACACACTCACGCGTAAATCGAAACGAAAAGGGTGACGCTATAATCGAACCTAGGCACCTAGTAATGGCGATGGCGGTTGTGGTGGAGGACAGGAAAACGAGGGGAGGGGCGGAGGGAAAGAAGAGAGACTCTCTCTCACTCGGAACCCCTCGGCCTTTTGTTTGGTCTCTCTCCATTTTTCTTTATCCGTCTCTCACGTGTGTCTCGCTTACGCTCGCTCCCACGAATATAAAGCCCGGGCTGCTTTTCTTTATCTAGTAGAACAAGTAGCGGGGTGTTTGTATACGTTAGATAAATAAAAAAACACAAGAATTGCGAAAAGAGAGCGAGAAAATGAGGGCGGTCATAGAAGAAGGGACGAGTGGTGCGCGGAGAAATGGAGGGGGGCAAAAGGTGCCCCCGCCCTCTCTGGCGCACGCTCTTTTCCCATCCCCGCACGCCGCCCCACGCTTAAGGGTGACTTGAACGAACCTGGTGATAGAGTGTGTGGCGTGCACGGTGCCGCGGCGGGCTGTGGTGGGTGGAATGGAGAGAAGGGGGGCGGGGGCGAAGAGCGAGTCTCTCTTTCCCCAGGCACGACCCTCTCCCCCGAAAAAGAAACGACGCTTCTTCTCTCTCCTCTGCCTGGTTCTTCCCGCGCCTTGTGTGTCGTAGGACTGACGTAGTGGGATGGCCGGTGGTGGCTGGGGTGGCTGGGCTCCGCCTGGTGGGTGGGTTGAAGGAAGAGAGGGGAGGTTGCCCCGCCCCTGTGCTTTCTCGCCTCACCCCCGTCGCTTCAAAAGCTGCCGCGCACCGCTCACGCATCCCCATTAAATGAACACGTTCATATACAGGAGAGAGGCGGACACAATCAAAACAAAACCGTGTGAGACGCGGTGATGAGACGTGGATGGAAATGGAAGGCCAGTGCCGAAAAAACGCGCGCACCATGAAAAAGGTGGCGGGAAGGAGAAGAGGAGGAAACGAAGGAAAAAATACGGCCGTGTTTCGTCGCCGCCCCACAGAAAAACCCTTTAACGAAGTAGCTGGGCTGCAGGTAGTTGGGGTTGGGTGGGGTGGGCGAGGAAAAAAAACGGGGCGTGTGAACAAGGAACAAAAAAAAAGGGGAGGGAAGGAACGGCAGACAGCGCTGGAGGGGGGGGGTGGCTGAGAGAGAGCCTCTCTCTCTGCGCCCCTTTGCCCCGCACGCGCCAGCAAAATACACACATCCTCACCTAGGAATTTGGCTGTGCAGTGGCGTCTTGTCATCTCTGCGCAGGGTAAAGGCTGGCAGTGTTGGCGAGTCAGCGGGCGGGTGAAACGAGTTGTTGCCGCAAGCGCTGCCTGCCGCCGAAAGCCAGCGAAAAAAAAAAACGCTGAGGGAAGAGAACCGCTGGCAGCGTGTGCAAAGACAAGTGCGCTGGACGCAATAAGCCGGGGTTCGCGTTCCTCCCCTCCACCAACCCTGCAGGCCGGGCGAGAAGACGCCGGTCCGTCGAGGAGGAGTGAGCGCGTCGGCCTGAGAGGAAGAAAGAAAAAGAAGCGAGGCGATTGAGCGCCGGGGGGGGGAGGGGGGGGGGTTTGAAGGAGGGACCGAGAAAAGCGGTGGAGGGGGCGGGGCCACAGGCACAAAGCCGGGGACCCTGGCCCGCCTCATGAGGACGGAGGGTCAATCTTACCCAGCCCCACCGGGCGGGCGGACCCAGAACGAAGGGCCAGCCGGGCCTGGTGCGCTGGTTGGAAGCTGGGAGCGCAGACCCGAGACCCGAAAGAGCGCCAGAACTCGACGTCGGCCCTCGGCTCACGCTCGCGCGCCCGGGCCCCAGAACCCTGCCCGATCCACGCTGTTCCTGCCTCCGAGGACTTACCAAAAGGCCTATAGCGCCCACGCCTGGGCTCGAGGAGACCGGGTGTACGCGCACGGGCGGCAGGGGAGGAGGAGGGGAGGAGGGCGCGAAAGAATCGGCTGACTCGCGGAATAATGGAGTGGTGAAGAGCTGAAATAGGCGCTGTCTCTCTCTCTCCTGTCCACTTCACCAGTTGTTTGCCGTCACCACCGTCGCCGCCCCGCCACCCTCCCCGCCCCGCGCCTGGTACCCCGCCCACAGGGCCGACCGCGGCATCGCTCCCTGCCCCACAGCCTGGCGCAACAGGGCCTCCCCTACCCGCCCCGCGCCCTCCTCCCAGCCCGCCGCCACCGCGCCCTCCGCCGCGGCTGCGGCCGCCTCCCCGGTCGCCTCCCGCAGCTGGCCGCCCCCGTTGGTGCACCCGCCAGGGCAGGCCATGACCTCCACATAATCGTACGGGCCCAGGGAGTGCGGGGGCGGCAAGGGAGGGAGCGTGCCGTCGCCGGGGGCGTCGCCGGGTGCCGGGTCCCCACCAGGGAGCGCGCCCCCGCGGCCGCCCTTCCTCACCAGCGCCTGGATGTTTCGAAACCCCGTCGCCAGGCCCACCCTCAGCAGTGGCACCCCGTCGGCCGCCCGGAGAATGAGGTCCCGGGCGTGCGCGTTGCGCCCCGGCACCCACGGCAGGGCCGCGTCGCCCGGCGGGAAGGAGGCGGCGAACAAGGACGCGGCCGCGGCGCGGAACACAAACGCGGCCCACCCACCGGAGCCGCCCCCGCCCGCGGCCAGGAAGGGGCGGGCCTGGCGCGGGGGCGGGGGCCCGCCGCCGGCCACCACCACCCCGCCCACCAGGTCGGCCAGGCTGTCCAGGGGCGGCAGCGTCGGGGACGCGGCCGCGGCGGCGGCCGCCCACCCGGGCGCCGCCCGGGCCAGCCACCGCCCGGCCTCGACCGCGGTCACGACGCACTCCACCTCGGGCGCGCTGTTGGCGCTGTCGGTGCTGCCGTGCTGGCCGTCCCCACCCCCGCCCCCTTCCCCGCCCGGGGCCCGGAACTCGTCCCGCAAGGCCTCCAGCTTCTTGTCCGCACAGGGCGAGATGGTGAGGAAGGTGGGGCGGGCGCCGGGCGACGCCGGTGGGGCCGCCCACCGCTTGAGCAGCGCCCCCGCCAGTGCCTGGGGCGAGCGCGCGGCCGCGAGGTGGGGCAGGGCGGCGTGCGCGCTCTTTTCGGCGTAGCACACCCACCCGGGGCACGCCCCGGCCAGGAGGGGCAGGGCCGGTGGCGCGGGTGTGGCCGCGTAGTCCAGGCCCAGGGCGGCGGCCGCCGCCAGGGCGGCATCGCCCGCGCCGGCCCGCCCGTGGGCCGCCAGGGCCGCCCGCCCGCGCGGCGAGGCGGCAAAGCGGCCGCAAAACTCGGCGGCCGCGACCACCAGCGCCGCCGCCCGGGGCTCGCCCCCGTCGATGACCGCGGCCGCGCCCGCCGCGCGCAGGGCGGCCGCAATCGCGCCCGCGGCGGCTTGGACGGGCACGCCCGCGGCGGCGGCGAAGGAGGCGGCGGCCTGGGTCGTGAGGAGGACGACCAGCGGGGCCGGGGCCGCGGGGGCCGCGGGGTCGTCCGTGCCCGCCCGCGCGCCGCCCCCCTCCTTCCACGCGCCCGACCGGGCCAGCAAGGCCTCCAACTCCGCTTCGCCCTGGGATTCCAGCAGGACGGCCTCCGCGGACGTCACGCACCCTGCGCACGCCAGGCAGTCGTAGAGCGTGACACGGACGGGCGCCGGCGGAGGGAGGGGCAGAAGGGGGACGGGCAGTGGAGCGGGGAGGAGGAGGTCGGGGAAGAGTTTGACGGCCGGTCCGCCACCGCTGCCCTTCGCCCGCCGCGCGCCGGGGACCACGCCCCCACCACTGGTCTCCCCAGGGGGTGCCCTGTCCAAAGACGGCGCCCCGGCCGGCATCGCCCCGCCCGCCGCCCCGCCCGCCGCGACGACGCAGGACTGCGCGGGCGTGATGAAGTCAGACACGTCCGCCAGGCGGACGGCGCCGGAGAAGCCGGCGCCCGACATCCCGGGCAGATGACGGGGCGGGTCTGGATGCTTGCCTCTCGCTGTCGGCAGAAGGGTGGGTGGAGGCGCCTCTCCGTCGAGCCGAGAGAAAAGCAAAGCGCGAGCAAGCGCGCGAGAGCGCGAATTGGGAGAGCGCGGTTTGACACACTTTTTTTTTTTCTAATTTTCTCTCAAATCTATGCTCGCGTTTGTTCTTTCATCCAGGCCACCCCGACCGGCCCGTGCACGGGCACCGCCGCGCCAGCAAAGACTGACCTCCCCGAACCGTCCCCAGGCCGCACCTCCACGGCCGCGTGCAGCGTGGCCGGCCGGCCGCCGCCCTTCTTGTGCCTCCGCCCACAGCGGGGTGGCGGCACCCGTTCGCCCGCCCACAGCCGGCCCGCCAGCGCCAGGCCCCCACTGCCCGCCTGCCCGCCCCGAGGGCAGGCGGTGGTGATGAACCCGGCCAGGGCGCCGCCAATCCAGACAGCGTCCCCCGGCAGCGGCGTGCCGGGGCCGGACGCGGCCACCCGCACCGGCACCAGGCAGGCAGGGTGCCAGGCCGCCCCCGCCCCCGCCGCCCGCGCCGCCCGCAGGTCGTCCGGCGTGCGGGCGACAAATAGGGACGTCGGCCAGGCCGGTGGGGCCGCGGTGGGCGGGGTGGGGGCCGGGCCACCGCCGGGGAGGTCTGCCCACCGCCCCCACCGCACCGGCCGCCCGCCTCCCCCCACCTGCCTCCTGCCCGGCGGCCGGCGCCGGTCTGCCTCCTCATCCGCCTCCACCTCGCCCGCCGCCGCCGCCCGCCCCGCCTCCGTGTCCGGCCAGTCATGCGGGAACCAGGGCGTGCCCTGGACGGCCGCCGCGGCCGCCCACTCGGCCTGGCCGGCTGGGCGGCACCGTCGGGGCGGCGAGGCAGGCCGCGCGCTGCTGCTGGTCGGGCGGGCCGGGAGCAGGGCGCCCCAAACCGGGAGCACCCACCCGGCCGGCACGATGAGGCTCCACGTGGGCAGGGCCCGGGCCCCCCGCCCTCCGTCGCACCGGAACGCGTCGCCGGACGGCAAGCCGGACGCCGGTGCCCGGCGGACGAGGAGGGCGGGCGTGGTTGGTGAGGAGGGGGAGGAAGGGTGGGACGGTGGTGGTTGTGGTGGCGCGGCCCCCGGCAGCCCCGCCAGCGCCGCGCGTTGGGCGGCGCGGGTCGCCGAGACGGCCGCCTCGGTCAGGGGTGGGGGGCAGCCCGCGCCGGGCCAGGGCGGGAGGGGCGCGGATGTGGAGGCGCCGCCGCCGCCGCCGCCGCCGCCGCCCTCTATCACCTCACCGCCACACGCCGCGGGTTGCCCCTGCGTCCTCCCCCCTCCCCCTCCTCCCTCCTCCACCCGCACCGCCCACCGCGCCTCCGCCAGGGGCCTCGCCAGGCGCGGGTCCCGCAAGGTCAGGGCCAGGACGGCGCCGTCCGGCAGGCGGGAGGCGGACGCGGGCAGGGACGACGCCACGGTGGCGGCGGGGCCGCTGCCATTGCCGCCCTCCACCACGCACCCCCGCACCACCGCCCCCACCGCCGCGTCCGCCCCGCGCCCGGCCACCTCCACCCGGCGCACGGGGGCGATGCCGGGCAGAACGGTGACGCCAGGCGACGCGGCGGCGGCGGCTTCCAGGGCGGGCCGGGCAGAGGGGAGGGTGGCGGGGTGCACCCACAGCCACAGCGCGCAAGCCGCGCCCGGCCTCCCGCCGCCTGGCGGTGGACGAGGCGCGGCACCGACGGCGGCCAGCGGCACCGCCAGGGCGGCCGCGGGGCCCAGGGGGCGGCCGGCGGGGGGCCCACCCCCGCCCGCTGCCACGGGCTCCCGCAGGATGAGGCCGACCTCCCGCGGGAAGGCGGCGGGAGGGGCGGGCGGCGGCGCCCCCAGCCCCTCCCCCTCCCCTCCCCCTCCCTCGCCGGCAGGCACCAGGCCGGCCCCGCGAGCCGCGCCCCGCCACGCGCGGCCGCCCGTCGCGGCGTCCAGGCACGCCGCCAGGGCTTCCCGGCTGGGGCTGACGACCTGCAGGGCGACCCAGTACGAGGCGTCATGCACCAGGGCGCCGCCGCCGCCGCCGCCCCCCCCACCCTTTGCCAGGCGGCGGCGGGCGGCCCGGTCGCCCCGGCCCGCGCCGACCGCCCCCGTCGGGAGGGCGTGACCCCAGAGCGAAGGGGTGGGGGTGCCGCCACCGCCTGGCAGGCCTCCTCCCCCCTTCCCACTCATGGCCAGGCGTTTGGCGTGCCAGACATGGGTCTCCAGGCGGCGGGGCGGCGTGGGGGTGGGAACAAGGGCAGGGCCGCCGGCGCCGGCGCATGGGCAGTCCCAGGTAGCGGCCGACGCGGCCGCGCCGGCGGCCAGGCGGCCGGCCGCCCGCCGCATTGCCCGCGACTCTGGCAGCGGCGGCGCGCCCCGCCCTGCCGCGGCGGCCCGCTCCGCATTGGCCCGGAACGTCCGCCGTCCGCGCCCCGCATGGCTGGTCGCCCGGCGGCGGGCGTGGGCGGGGACGGCGGCGTCGCCCCATGCGGCGGGCGAGCGCGAAGACACGAGCGCGGCCGCGAGCGCGCCCAGTTCGGGGGCCCGGGCGGACGCCAGGCGGGCGACCTCCAGGGCGCGGGGGAGGTCAGTCATCTTTTGAGGTGGGGTTGTCACACAGGCGGGGCGCGCGCGGGGGGTCCACCTCCCCGCGCGGCCCGGAGAGAGAAAAAAAGTTTTTGTGCTTTTGCGGTCTTGCTCTCGAACCCAGGCTCATTACACCCGACCCCGTTTCCCCCCCCCCCCCCCCTCCTAGAGTCTTGCTACCCCTCTCTCTCTCTCTCTTGATTACGCATGCCAGCCCCCGCCCGGCCGTCTCTCTCTATTCACACCATCAAAAAAGGATGGCATTAACCTTCCCCATTTCATCCCCACACTCACAAAAAAGAAAAGGGAGGGGAAGGGAGGGGGCCGCCCTCACACTAGCAGGGCCTCTACCAGGTCAGCCTTCCTCAGCTTGCTCGCCCCCTTAACCCCCGCCTCGGCCGCCAGTTTCTTGAGGTCCGCCACTTTCAGGGAGGCCAGGTGGGCCTTTGAGTGGGCCGGAGCCGGCGAGGAGGCGGCCGAGGCCGCGACGACTACGCTCCGGCCAGGAGCAGCAGCGACCGGTTCAGGCGCCGCCACTTCGGGGCAGGCGACAGCCGGTGCGGCGACGGGCGGCGCGGGCGGCGCGTCGCCGAAGCAGAACATGACGCCACCGTCCTCCGTCTCTATGATTGGGCACCACGTGCGTGTGTGAGGGTGGGGATGGAGGAGCAGCGCGGGTGGGAGATGAAGCGAGCAAAACAAAAAAGCGTGCAATGCGCTGCTGTTCTCTCCCTCTTTTTTCTAAGTCGCACCTTCCCGGCTGACCAGGTGCAGGGGGCCCGCCGCCGGCGGGAGCGGGCCACGCCGCGCGAGGCGCGGGGCGGCCACAAAGGGGGTCGGGCGGAGGGAGGCGAGGGCGGAGCGCATGATTTTGAGCGTGTTTCAAAGAGAAGTAATACGGGTGAGTGACCCCGACGCCTGTCCCCCTTTCACAATCGAAAACAAAGAGACACGCCTGGGGCGCGCACTCTCTCAATCACCCCCCACACACGAACGTACTCGTACCTCATCACGCATGTCGCCCGCCGTGTCCGCCCCCCCCGCCGACCCCGCCCCGCGCTCCAAAAACGAGGAGAAGAAGAAGAGAGGGAACGCCAAAGCTGACGTCGGCGGCGCGTCGACGAAGGAGGAGGAGGCCGCCCCGGCGGCGGCTGCTCCCTCTGTCGTCGCGAGCCCACCTGTGGGAGGACGGGCTGCTGCCTTGGTTACAGGTCCGGGCCTGGCGGCACCGCGGTGAGTAAAGAGATAGACAAGAATTGGGGCGAGCAGAATACAAGCGACCGGTCGGCCCGGCGGCTAAAAAAGCAGCGGCCCCCTCTCTCAACAAAACCTGCTCTCTCACACAACTCTCCGCCCCTCTCTCCTCCCTCCAGCTACGAGCCCGCCCCCGGCTTCCAGCCCTGCCCCCTGCCCGCCTGGGCGCCCGCCACCCCGGCCACCCCTGTCTGGCTGGTCCAGCTGCCGCCGGACGTGAGTTGAGAGGGGCATTCAGAGGAACGAAAAAAAAAAAAACTCTTTCGTATCCATAACTCAAGACACTTACTACGTCTCCCTCTCCCTCACACACGCAGTGGGACCCCTCGACGACGGTCACCCTGCAGCCGGTCGCCTCCGCTCATGGCACCCCCGGGGAGGAGGTCGGCCGGGGCGAGGCGACGGACGGTGAGAAGGGGAGGAGAAGGGGAGACGGGGGAGGAGAGCGAACTCTCGACCCCAGCCCTCCTGCGCTTTCTCTCCCTCACGCGCGCCCGGCCCCCCCCCCCCCCCCCCCCCCCCCCCCCCCCGGGCGGCCCCCCGCCCCCCCCCCG
>Ga0315287_10006033_pt1 | contig 12007 bp, 4 predicted proteins | sample YL17G11_0_MG_FD_205037 | JGI IMG/M metagenome (GOLD analysis project Ga0315287, IMG submission 205037) | Sediment microbial communities from Yellowstone Lake, YNP, Wyoming, USA - YL17G11_0 | ecosystem: Environmental > Aquatic > Freshwater > Lake > Sediment | place: USA: Wyoming | collected...
AGGATCAACTCGGGAAGCTCAAGGACTTCCACCTGGACTTCGTCAAGGCCGCGACTTACGACGGCGACACCCCCAGGCAGGAAAGGCCGTTCATCAAGATGAGCGCGAATATCGTGCTCACGAACCCGGATATGCTTCACATCGGCATCCTGCCCTATCACACGACCTGGTCCGACCTGTTTCGCAACCTCAAGTATGTGGTTATCGATGAAATCCACATGTATCGCGGGGTCTTCGGGGCGCACGTGGCGAATATCATGCGCAGGCTGCGAAGGATCGCTTTGTATTATGGGTCGGATCCCCAATTCGTATTCGCGTCGGCGACCGTTCGGAATCCATCGCAGCTTGTGCGAGACCTTGTGGGCGTGGAAGCCACAGTGATCGACTACGACGGTTCCCCTTCGGGCCGCAAGATGTTTTTGTTCTGGAACCCGCCGTTTTTGGCGGGCAAGAGCGACAGGCGCAGCGCGAACTCCGAGGCCGTCGATCTGTTTACCAAGATGATCTCTTCCGGCGTGCGCACGATTGTCTTTACGAAGGCTCGCAAGACCGCCGAGCTTATATTGAGATACGCGAAGAACGCTCTGCGCGACAGCAAATCAGTCAATGCCGACAAAATCATGGCCTACAGGGCGGGCTACCGGCCCGCGGAACGCAGGGAGATCGAAAGGCGGCTTTTCAGCGGCGAGCTTTTGGGCGTCACCTCGACCACGGCCCTCGAGGTCGGCGTGGACATCGGCGGGCTGGACGGGGCCATAATCACCGGGTATCCGGGCACGATCGCCGGCACGTGGCAGCAGGCAGGCCGAGCCGGGCGCGCGAGCGAAGAATCAATGGCTGTCCTGATCGGCTATGAAAACCCTATGGACCAATACCTGATGCGCAACCCCGGCTATTTCTTTACCGCCGAGCACGAGCGGGCCATCATGGATTCCCAGAACCCCTACGTTCTCGCCGACCACCTGCTCTGCGCCGCTTATGAGCTGCCGATTGACGAAAGCGAGGTCGAGCGGGTCTTCGGCGAGCGCGCCTGGGAGGTGCTGGGGGTATTGGGCGAGTTCGGCCAGATCAACTTCCGCCGGAAGTTCTACTGGTCTGGCGTCGATTACCCGGCCAAGGACGTCAACATTCGTTCCTCGTCCAGGGATAGCTACGTTATCGTCTCGGTGGAGCAGGGCGGGACGCTTCTGGGCACAGCCGATGGGGCGACCGCATTCGAGACCGTGCATCCCGGCGCGGTCTACCTGCACGCTGGGGAGTCCTACGTCGTCACCAAACTCGACTTGTCCGAGAAGGTGGCTTACGTCGAAAAGAGCGAGGTCAACTACTACACGACTCCCGGCAGCCAGACAAGGCTTGAGGTGGAGCAGGAAGTGGAGTCGAAGCCGATCGGGAGGACTATCGCGCGGTTTGGGGACGTGGTGGTCGGCAACCAGGTCACGCACTTCTGGCGCAAGCAGTTGTTCACCGAGCAGACAATCGACCGGGTCCCGCTCGATCTTCCCGAAATCGAACTCAACACCGAGGCCGCCTGGATCACGATTCCAGCCGATGTGACCAACCGCGCGCTTGGCCGGGGCATCGACGTGCCGGGGGCCATTCACGCCATCGAGCATGCGGCTATCGGGATAATGCCGCTTTTCGCGATGTGCGACCGCAGCGACATCGGCGGGGTCTCGCACCCGAGCCATCCTGATGCCGACAACCAGGCGGCCGTTTTTATCTACGACGGCCACGCAGGCGGAGTGGGACTCTCACGAGCGGCTTATGACAGCCTCGACGATCTTCTCAACGCCACGCTCAAGGCGATAGAGGACTGCCCCTGCGATGATGGCTGCCCAAGCTGCGTCCAGTCTCCCAAATGCGGCAACAACAACGAACCCCTGGACAAATCCGGGGCGGTGTATTTGCTGAGGGAGGTTTTAGAGAATTTATCACGAAAGCACGAAAGCGGGAAAGCACGAAATGGGGATTCGGAAGGGGATAGTCGGTAGTCGGTAGTCGCCTCATCCTTTGTCATTTCCGCGAACGCGGGAATCCACCTTCGCACACTGCCATGCCGAGCCACACCCTCTGTCATTCCCGCGAACGCGGGAATCCACCTTCCCACACTCTCACTGGTATGCTGCGGGAACGGCTATGACAACTTGTCCGTCAGATTTGTACAATCAAGAGTTCCCGCAGCATGTAGCCATTGCCCCGCCACGAGGGCGTGGGTATCCAGCTAGATGAATATCCCTCCAGGTAGGGATACCTGGAGGGGCCGAAGTGAGCGACCACTACAGCTATGCCCTGCGCCGTCTTATGCCCAGAAGTGATATCAAGCCACCAGCCAAGGCGATAATTGATGATGGCTCAGGAACTTCGGAGACGCGGAATCCTCTACTGCATCTTCACAACATCAGACGCTTGAGCGTTCAACACCCGGTTCGGGACTTCGCCGGAGAACCTGCCCTTAGCGGAGGCATAGTTGTTGTTCTGAATGCCGACGAATCCGGGAGCGACTACGTTTACAGGCGCGCCGGAACCGTCATCAACGGTGAAGGAGACACCACTAACCAGATTCGTCACCTTGCCCCAGACTTTGAAGTTGAAACTGGCGAAAGCGGCGGAAATGATTGGGTGATATGCGGCGCGGTTGTTGATTCCGTATGCGGGCCCAGGTGCGGAGACGCGGAACCCGACACTGCTGCGCAAGGCCGGCGGGTAGTTGGTGTCGAATCGGAACGATGCCGGGAGGCCGGAATCGGGGTAGCCAAACGAACCGCCGCGCAGGCTGAGATTAAAGAACCCGACCTTGAACAAAGTATCGTTCCACTCCCAGACGTTGCCGCCCTGATCGAATGTGCCATACGCGCTCTTGGAGTTCTGAAACTCGCCGACCTCGGTCCGGTAGTAAGGACTGCCGATCAGGAGGCTACCACTGTAGTAGTTGGCGTTGTTACCGGAGATGTCATCCATGTCCCGAAGCGGTAATGCGTCGCTCTTGGTCGGATAGTCCCAGTAAGGGGCCCCGCCATCCTTGTTGGGGTCGTAATATGCAGCCTTATACCACTCGTCCTCGCTTGTCACTGCCCACTTCCAATTCGCGTTGCGCGGGATGATGCGGTTATCAGTGCCGTTGAAGCCGTCCAGAGTGTATGCGCCGCGTTCCGTGGTTTCGGCAACCTGAAGTCCCGTCGGCTGCCCGTTGTGCAGCCAGTTGGCGAATCGGCACGCATCCCAGAAGCTCACGTAGTTCACAGGCCTGTTCGCATAGTAGCCATCCATGCTGTTGTTTGCAACGCTGTAGGTGTAACTGCCCGATGTGCCGCTCTGCTGAATCTTGCAGCCTTGGGCATTGCTCGACATATTGCTGTCGTACAGCCCGTAGGTATCGGTCTGGGCTACTTTGTTAAGGAAATCCGTATACTGCTTGGCGGTTACTTCATACTTGCCGATGCTGTAGTTGTAGTCGACCGCACCGCAAGTTCTTTGGGTGTCGCCCGAGCCTGAAACCTCGCCGGTATTCCCCGGGTTGCGCACAGTTACTGTTTCCAGGTTGGTAAATCCGGTGCCAAGGTTGAATACGTCCGTCTGAGCGGCAACACCCAAACCCAGCAGCGCAACCACTGCTGTTACTGCAAATACTTCTTTCATCTGATCTCCTTCATTGTGTGGTGTTGCGGCTTTAGCGGCGTCCACTGCCCGCTTATGGCCCGAATCGCAAAGTAAGAACCACTAAACATGATGTACCCCATCCCTGAGCATTTGTCAAGGGGCATTTTCAGGACAATTTGGGTGAACTGAGCGTGAAGCGTCTGAAAACCTGGTGATTCCGTTGGGACGGGGTGGCGAACAATCGGACTTCATGCTGCGGGAACTATTGATCGTGCAGATTCGGTGGGCTAGTTGTCATAGCCGTTCCCGCAGCATAGTCAAAGCTTGGTCAGGCACATGGATGTGCCTGACCATCGGCTGAAAACTCAAAACTCCACCCTGTCCAGCGGGTACTTCATGCCTTCCATGAGCATCAGCTCTTTGGGTTTGACGACAATCACCACGTAATTGGGATCGGTCTTGCCTTGCGGGAAGTACTCCGTCAGCATGTCGTTCCAGAACCGGTCGCGCAGGCTCTGGTCGTCGGTCACCCTGGCCTCGCCTTTGAGCAGCGCGTAGTTCCAGCCGGTCCGACCGTTGTCGGTTTGAGTCCAGAACATGCAGACGTTGTTGTTGGCCTGAATCTGCTGGACCTTGGCGAGGTCCCTCCCGGTGACGAAGTATGTGGTCATGTCGTCGTCCATGCCGGCTGTCCACATGGTTCGCGGGTGGGGAAAGCCATTTTGGTCGATTGTCATAAGCACCGCGTTGACGGCCTCGGCGATGATAGCTCGCGCTCGGGATATTATGTCTGATTCGTTCATGAAATGCCTCCTCCGGGCTGTTGTTGAGAAGATAATTCCCATATCCGCGTCAGTCTAAGCTATTCCTGTCCGGTGGGGGAGCCTGGCTGCCGGTCGCCCGAGCGACTTTTCGCTCGCGTCTTGCGAGGCTCCATTTCAGGGCCGGGGGGGCCAGCATCGTGGTGACGACAACCATCGCGACAATCGCCGCATAAGTCGCGTCACTGATGACGCGCCGTCCGGCGAGCGTGAGCGCAAGGCCGTTCGCGGCGAATATCAGGCCGACTTCGCCCCTGGGTATCATTCCGATTCCAATTGTCAGCCTGTCGAGTCCTTTGTGCAGAACGCCCAATCCGCAGACTTGCTTGCCCGCTATCGCCGCCAGCGTGAGCACGGCCGCGAATGCAAGCACGGATATGCTTCCGAACGCCGTCAAGTCTACAATAGCGCCCATCCGAACGAAGAAGACCGGGACCAATAGGGCCGCGATTGGCGCGATAAGCTCCTCAACCGAGTGTGTTTCGCTTTCCGGGAGGTTTCCCCAGTGGACTTCATCCAAGATGAGGCCCGCGGCAAATGCCCCGACTATCGGCGCGAGCCCCACCCGCCACGCTGCGTAGGCAAGCCCAAAACAGATAGCCAGGGCGGTTGTGAGAAGCAGATCGGCTGCCTTGAGTCGAGACACGACCTGGAACAGGCGTGGTGAAAGCCATCGTCCGACCACCAGAGCCCCCGCGAGGAATATGGTGGCTTTCAGCACGATGATCAGGATGGCTATCGATGAGAGAACAGCTCCGGAGGAGGCGCTGTTGATTATCCCGATGACCGCCGCGAGGATGATCAGCCCCTGCACGTCGTCCATTACCGCCGCGCCGAGGATCACTTGAGCCTCGGGAGTCTGGGCTTTGCCCAGGTCGCGCAAGACTCTCGCGGTAATGCCGACGCTGGTGGCACAGAGTGTGGCGCCAATGAACACGTGAACGTATACGCTGTCACCCGGCAGAAACACCACCGCGACCGCCCAGCCCAGGAAAAACGGCGCAACTACCCCGAGGGTGGCTACAAGCAGAGAGGACGCCCCCAGCCGCACCATTTCATCCAAATCACTCTCCAGCCCCACCTGGAAAAGTAGGATGATCACGCCCAGTTCCGCGAGCAGCATGATGCTGGGGTCGGTTTTGATGAAATCGAAAGCGTGGAAGCCGGCCAGAAATAGATTACCGATGACGATGCCGAAGATGAGTTCACCCAGCACCGCCGGTTGACCAATTCGCACGGACAGGTCGCCGCCCAGCTTGGCTGCCAGGAGGATGATAATGAGGCCGACGAGGACCCTTGGCAGAGAGTCAATGACTCCTCCACCGGCGGCTTTGGATGCGAACGCCCCCAGGCACGTAATGGCTATGAGAATGATGACAGGGAGAGCGACACGGAGCCGCTTACCGCGCATGCAAAAGCGAAGCATCGTTAACGGCCTTTCTCTGGATTCCCGGATACTTCCGGTTTCCATGGTGACAATAATTGTGTTCCACACCCGCAAACCCGTATCCTTCAAGGTGTGTGATGATACAGATTTGGCAAAATCTTTCAGCTTACTCTCTATCGCAAATACTTCATTCCCGATATAATCTATTGTAATACACTGTCTGCACGGAGGCGACGAATGCCAATCAGGCTCGGAAGAGACGTAATCGAGCGTTGGTACAAGAACCCGATTATCACCCTCGATAATGTTCCTTTCCCCTGCAACACGGTTTTCAACGCGGCCGCGACCAAGATGGGGGACGAGTATATTCTCCTGCTGCGCGTTGAGGACCTTGCCGGACGCTCCGTATTTGCTCTGGCGCGAAGCGAAGACGGATATCATTTCAGCGTGGACCCCGCTCCGGTAATGGAGCCGTCAAAGGAAGAGCCGTACCGTTCTTACGAGCGGCGCGGAATCGAGGACCCAAGAATTACATATCTCGAGGGCGAGTACTACGTGATGTACACGGCGTACTCCCGCTACGGCTCCCGGCTGGCACTCTGCAAAACGAAGGACTTCAAGACATTCGACCGTGTGGGGTTGATCTCGGAGCCGGAAAACAAGGACGGATGTCTGTTTCCTCGCAAGGTCAATGGCAGATACGCGCGCTTGGACCGGCCCTACGGCGGCGGAATCGGCAATATATGGGTGTCATACTCGGACGACCTGCTGAGTTGGGGAGATGCGGAGGTCGTTATGACCACTCGCGGCGGGTTCTGGGATTCGGACCGCATCGGCGCGGGCGCTCCTCCTATTGAGACCGAACACGGCTGGCTGGAGCTTTACCACGGCGTCAAGAACACCAGCGCCGGCCCGATCTATCGAATAGGAGCCGTTTTGCTCGACCTGGAGAACCCATCCAAGGTGCTCTGCAGAAGCGCGGTCCCGATCCTCACGCCCAGAGAGTACTACGAAAGGGTAGGGGACGTGGGCAATGTGGTTTTCTCATGCGGCACTATCCTGGAGGACGGCGGCAAACTCAAGATTTACTATGGCGCCGCCGACACCTGTATATGTCTTGGTTTCGCGGACGTGAACCATCTCATAGATAGATGCATCCGGACTCCCGAGGGAGCCGATCTCGAGTAGCCGATTTGGGATTTCCGATTGGGGATTTGGGATGTTGGGCCGAATGCTTCAATCCACAATCCGAAATCCCAAATCCCAAATCATATTGAATCCACCTTCCGAGGCTGGGTTCCTGGATCCCCGGTCAAGCCGGGAATGACATGATGGCGGCTAAGTCAATATCCAAAGATCATTAGAACCCCGCTAGTCCTGAGCAGCCAGCGTATCGGTGTATCGAAGGACCTCTCAAGGACACCGACCGCGCTTCGATACGGCCGACAAACCCGGCCTACTCAGCGCTAACTCCAGTAATCATTCCCGCAAGACTGAACTCTCTTTTTACTGCACGTCCCACCCCACGTAAATGTCATCGACATACGCCGGCTTCGAGAGCCCCGTCGTCGATGTCCACGGCTGCGCGGTACCATAATACAGCCTCAACGAATTGCCGGGCCGATCAGCCGAGCTTGAGATGGGGGCCTTGCTTGTGATCGGGAAGCCGTCATAGAGCATGGTCCTCGTGTGCTTCAGGTAGTCGTCGTAGACCAGAACTTCCACCCATCGTCCGCCGATCGGCGGCGTACCCACATCCCCGACCTGTCTCGGGGTAGTGTTGGCGACCAACGCGTGGAAGTTGCTGTCGATATCGACCTCGCCGCAATCGATATACCGGCTTTCCGGGTAGAAGCCGAACTGGTTGAACCACGTGTTCGGGTGATATATCCCGGAACCGGCCGGATACTGAGTTGTGCCGCCGTCGAAGTAGAGCTTCATCTTGATGATGAGATACTTCATGGCCTGGTTGGGAACATTGGCGGTCGTGTTCTTCGCACATACAAACAGAGTAGTATACCACGGCAGCGGACCGGTGTTCGGCTGAGCCAGCTTCAACGACTGCGATCCGGTAGCCACCTGCCCACCGGCTGACGTGACAATCGTCACGGTTCCCGCGCCAGTCGGGTTCCAGTCCATCCACCAGCCCTGCTGGCCCACTGCGTTGCCCGTGGCATAGCCTTCGGAAGACTCGAAACTCGTGCTCCACGTATAAGGCGGGATTGGCAGCTTCGGGGGCGCCCACGGCAGTTCCTTCATCAGCAGCACGCGCTGAGCCGTCTGGGGTGTGCTCCCTTGCAGACTTACGACTCCTATTACCGGCATCTGCTTGCCCACCGAGATCTGCGAGCTCACCAAAGGTCCGCCATCGTTGATCACCAGCGTCTCTACTTGGGCGCCGTTGTTCATGTAGCCGTCCGCGATGGTAAACGACTTGCCGTCCCCGGCCACGCTCCTGACGATCCCCGCTATCGTGACCAACTCGGAAAGCACCAACTGATCTTTGGCGAGGGTCTTCGTCGTTATCCCGAACGGCTTGATCCCGGTCCCGGCGCTCTCCTGCGGCTGGGCGGCGAGTTCCAGATAACGCTCGCCCGTCGTGGCGGATGTCCTCACGAGGCCGGTTGTTGTCACCGTATTGCCTTCGGTGACGCTGTCCTGGCCCGCGAGCGCGTCCTGAACGCGCAGGCCGCACGACCTGTCAGTCTCCTCCACGTAGAAGTAGTCCGTCGATCGGCTCCCGGCGTCGTTCCTCGGCGCAAGCGTCACCGTCTTGCTCTTGAGCGTCACCATCACGCCATTCGCCAATCCCTTCAAATCACCAATGTATGTGTCCGAGGGTCCGGCCGCCAGCGCGACGATATCGGCGGCGCTAAGCGCCCTGTCATACATCCTGAGCGACGCGACAGAGCCGCTGAAATACGTGGTCGGGGCTGTGCCCGTGTTCGCGCAGCCGACATACATCGGATCACCGGCAAATATGTTCAGCGTTCTCGCCGCCGTTGCGTTCAATTGCCCGTCCACATACACGTTCTCCGTTGTGCCGTTGAACGTCACGGCAATCTGATGCCACACATTCGCGCTCGGAATGCCGCCAACGAAGCCCATGTCCAAGTTGTAGTGCGAGACCGCCCCGTAGGTCGTGGAGCTGCAGAAGTTCATCTGGGCGCCGCGTGAGTTCGTGCCGCGATGCGACCACGTGAACACGCATTCCTCCGCCGCCAACGCCGGGTTCAGCACCCAGGCCGCGTAAGTCCAGATGCCATTGGCGGAAATGCTCGTCGGCGACGTGAACGTGCTCTTCATCCGGTCGGCGCCGCCAAAGACGACCGCGGGCCGCCCGGAGACGATCTGCATGGTCGGGTTGGTGGTGTCCTTGCCGAAGCTGCCTCCCAGCGTGCCGTTGTTGGTCCAGGTCGTGAGGGCGCCCGGAGTGAGAAGCGAAGCGTCCAGATCGACAATCGGGGCGGGCATCCACGTATTGGCTAGTGTGGCCACGTCGGTGGAGCCGAGCGCCCCGTCGTATATCTGCAGTGATGCGATAGACCCGCTGAAGTAGTCCGTAAGCGCACTCGCGCAGCCCAGCATGATGCCCTCGCGCTGCCAGAGATTGAGGGTCTTTGTCTCGCTGGCGTTCAGGACCCCGTCCACATACACCTTCTCGGTGAGGCCGTCATAGGTAATGGCGATGTGGCGCCACGCGTTCGCGCCCGGTACGCCTCCATTGAAGCCCATATCGGCCGCGCCCGTATGCCCGACCACACCGCTCGTCGAACTGCTGCCGTATCCGAACTGCGCGCCTCTGCCCGCGGTTCCCATCTGCGCCCACGAAACTACAGTCTCCATCGTGGATAAAGCCGGGTTGTGCACCCAGTATGCGACCGTGTATCGCCCCGCGCCGGTGATGGAATCGGGAGCGCTAAACGTAGCGCGCATTCTGTCCGTGCCGCCCAGCACGACGGCTCTGCGGCCCGCCACATTCTGGACCGTGGGGTTGGTGTTGTCCCTCGTGAAGCTGCCCCCGAGCAACCCAGTGTTGACCCATCTTACGAGCGAGCCAACCGGCAGACCGGCGGCATCGAGCTTCACCAGCATGTTCGCGGGCGGAGGCTGATCGGTGACGAGGGGCGTGTATTCCGTCTCCACGTTATCGAAGAACAACCCCTGGAAGCGGCCGGCGGTCATGGACGGGACCGTCACCTGTATATTGTAAAGAGTGTCGGGCAGCAGTGCGGAGACATCAATATAGAACCCCAGGAAAGTCTGGTCCCCGCTGTTGGTGTAAACGCCGTTGTAAGCCTTGTTCACGGTAACGGCGTTGCCGTTGATGGTCGCCGAGACGGTCATCGTCGGGCTTGGATCGGCAATATGAATATACAAAAGCAGCCTGTAGGAACCCAGCCATGGGGCGAGGAGGTCGTCAGCAGTGTACGTCACCGGCCACGATGTCTTTCGGTTATTGAGCTGGGTGAAGATCCTCTGAGGAATAACGAACGTCCCAGGCACACTCGTGCCGGTGAAATTGGGATCGTACGCGCCGATCTGCTGGCATCTGCCGAACTGCGTGCCATCAAACCTCACCGTCGCCTTCAGCAGATCGCCCGTCCTCGTGAAGGGTACGCCGAGCCCGTTGATTGTAAACGAGTTCACCGTTGTGCCGGAGCCAACGGCCACATATACGTCCTGATAGGTCCCGGTCTCGGCCGATGCCACGGTTACCTGAATCGCGTCGCCGTTCAGCGTCACCGCCCCGGGGACATTGAAGAGCGTCACCGGCAGAGGAGTGGAAGCCGGATCGATCTCCAGGACCATCGCCGTCGTGCCGTCCATCGGGATGTTGACCGTGTCGCCATAGCTCCACACGCCCGCCCCGGTCTTGGGGATCGATCTGCCCGCGCGGGGCTCCAATTCTTTGATCGTGAACGTGGAGCCGCTCTTCAATCCTATCGAGGTATCCAGGGTAAACGTCGCGGTCACCTTGCGATAGTTCGGGTTGAACAGGAACACGAAGCCGTTGTCATTGAGAATCCCCGCCGTCCCATCGACCCTGCCGATCATGGGCTGGCTCATGATCGGCCTGATGACTCTCATATACTCGATATGCGCGTCCACCCAATCGAACCAGTCCTTGATGAACTGCTTGTCCGCCGTGGACATGGCGTTGAACTCGCTGATATCCCTGGCCGGGATCATGTTCATGACCAGGTTGAACGGCGCCGTGGCGATGGTGGAGAACAGCGAGAACCTCCAGCCCAACAAGTCCCAATCGCGGGCGCGGAACGTCGTGCGCGGCATTGCGCCGGTGCTGTTGTAGCGCTGTGTCTGGTGGGTGATGAAGCCAGGCGTGATCTCCGGCGGCGCCATCTGGCTCATCCTGAACCAATACGCCGTGTAGCGCTGCCTATTGGCGGAGACCCGGTCAGTGTGCAGATCCGGGAACGCCCTGAAGCTGCCCGGCTGTTCGTCGGTCGAGGTCGGATGGGGATAGGTGCCCGCGAGCCAGGTCCACACGCCGAAGTTCTGATACTGCTGCCTGCCGTCGATGATGATATCCGGCACGCTCGTGCGTAGGTTCTCGAGGATTCTCCGGCAGCCATACCACTGGGCATACCTGCTCGTGGCAGGCGGGTCATAGGCTATCCACCAATGGTCGAACGAATATCCGCTCACTCCCACATGGTTATGGAAATCCACAAGCTGCTGATCGAACCAGTCCTGGAAGCTGCGCACCCCCGTGTCGACGCCGACATAGCCTCCCGTGGCGCCGCCGCACCAGGTCGTCCACTCGGCCATCTGCTTGAAACCAAGAGTGGGATACGCGTAGGCCATCAGGCTGACGTTCTTGGATTGGGCATAGGTCAGCATTTCCTGTATGGAACTCGGTATCGTCCCGGACGCACATATCCACGCGCCCGTGCGAATCTGCTGCCCCAGCGCAAGCCACAGCACGTTCTCCCAGCCCCAAGCATCTGTGTTATTGGCCAGGCTGGAAACCAGGCTGTTCGCGGGGGTATACAGCATGTTGTCGATGCCGAGTTCGTTGCAGCGATCGATTATTCGCTTATACTCGGTGCGGCCCGCCGTGGTCCCACAATCTATCTGATAGTCGTTTTCGCACCAGCCGATATCGACCCTGGTGGCTTTGGTTGGATTAAAGAGTAGGAATGCCCGTATGCAGTTCTGGAGCGCCTCGATCTCC
>Ga0315287_10006034_pt1 | contig 12006 bp, 13 predicted proteins | sample YL17G11_0_MG_FD_205037 | JGI IMG/M metagenome (GOLD analysis project Ga0315287, IMG submission 205037) | Sediment microbial communities from Yellowstone Lake, YNP, Wyoming, USA - YL17G11_0 | ecosystem: Environmental > Aquatic > Freshwater > Lake > Sediment | place: USA: Wyoming | collected...
CCTCGTACTCGTCGGCGTTTCGCTCCGATACCCAGTGGCCCAGGACAGTTGCCCACCAATTCGCCTGCGACAAGGAGTCGCGGCAGTCCACGACGATGGCCAGCAGCGACGTCGCCATGGGTCCTCCTCGAGGATCACGACCTCCGAGAGTGCCGATCGCCATCGGCGGTCGTGCTGATGGAAGGTACGGGTCAGGTCAAGAGATCCGGGATGCGTCGGTCCAACTCGGCGAAGTCGTCGCCGAGGGCCTGGCGGATCAGCCCGAGTACGCCGCCGAATGCCTCTGGCGGCAATACCTGCTTGTAGATCCGCGTCATGTTCTCCCGGTCGTCGTCGCCGATCAGCGGGAACATCCACGCCACGATCTCCGGCATCCGGTCCTGGGGGACTGACTGCGCCATCACGCCGACGGCCTTGCCCTGGTCGGGCATCGAGAGGCGCTCCTGGATGAGGCGATAGACGTGCCGGTCCTCCTTGGTCAGGTGAAGGTCCAGGTGGAACTTGAACGCGGCGGTTGCACGCGCCGTCTGCAGTGGGTCGTGGACCGAAACCGATCTGTTCAGTTCCGCGAACGCGGCGTCCAGCCCTCGGTGGTCCTGGTCGTACGCCCAGGCGACCTCGGGGGCGACCTCCTCCAGCGCTGTGAAGATGGCCACCTCCTCGCCGTGAGCGTGCCACTCCAGCACTTCGTTGAAGAACCGGAACCGCTCAACTGTCGCCTCGAGTCCGGGTTTGCCCTGGGCGGCGCCGAGCGCGGCCGTGTCGATTCTTGCCATGTCGACGCGGAACGCGTTGTGGATCGCGGTCACGGCATCGATGGGAACTGCCACGTGAGCCCCCTCGAATTGGATGACTTCTCGTGCTGCAGCAGCGCTTCGACATCCCGCGATGGGCCGCGTCTTCTGGAGCGGCTGCTGCTTGGGCTGGCCGACCGTAGTCCCGAGGGCCTGGAGTGACAAGGGATCTCGGCTCTCGCCGGTCCCGTCTACGGTGAGACTGGGCCCGACCAGATGGTCAAGTCGTGACCGGCGCCCTGTCCCCCATACGGGAAAGGGTGTCCGGAGGGCTCCGGCTGGGTCTAGCCTCCCGAGCATCACTGGCGGGGTTCGGTTCGGGGGGCAGCGATGCAACTGCAATCACGGGGAATGTTCACGCGACCAGCACGTCTGGTGCTGGTCGCGGTCGTTATCGCACTTGTCTCGTGGGGTCTGTCTGCCCCTGCGTCGGCGGCGACCCCACGCGCCACATACATCGTCGTCCTCAAGGCGGGGCACGGCGTCGACGCAGGGACGGCCGCCTCTCACGCGGCGCGCCAGTCGGGTGGCTCCGTGGGCTCGGTCTACCGGCACGCGCTGCAGGGTTTCTCCATCACCACGTCCGCGACGGCGGCCGACGCGCTTCGCCACGACCCTGACGTCGAGTCGGTGACGCTCAGCGGCATCCGCGGCATCACGTCGAGCACTCAGGCCGGACCGACGTGGGGACTCGACCGAGTCGATCAGCGCGCACTTCCCCTGGACTCGGCCTACACCTCCGACGCCACCGGCACTGGCGTCGTCGTCTACGTGCTCGACACCGGCATCCGGTTCACCCACGTCGACTTCGGCGGTCGTGCCGCCCCCGGCTTCGACGCCATCAACGACGGCACGGCCATCAACGACTGCCAGGGGCACGGCACCCACGTCGCCGGAACGATCGGCGGGACGACGTACGGCGTCGCGAAGGGCGTAGCGCTGATATCCGTCCGCGTGCTCGACTGCACCGGGAACGGCACCGACGCCCAGGTCATCGCCGGCATCGACTACGTCACGGAACAGAAGAGGCTGAACCCCCTCGTCCCGGCCATCGCGAACATGAGCATCGGCGGCCCTGGCAACGGCACGGCCCTCGACGACGCTGTCCGCGGGTCGATCAGCGCAGGTGTGACCTACGTCTTCGCCGCCGGCAACGACAGCGTCAACGAGTGCAGCACCTTTTCCCCGGCCCGCGTCACCGAGGGCATCACCGTCGGGGCTACCACCAAGTCCGACGCGCAGGCCTTCTACTCCAGCTTCGGCCCTTGTTTGGACGTCTACGCCCCAGGCGGCGATGGTCTGTTCACGGGCGTCGTGTCGGACTCCAATGCCAGCAATACCGCGACGACCTCCAAGAGCGGTACGTCCATGGCGGCCCCGCACGTGAGCGGCGCGGCGGCGCTCTACCTCGAAGCCAACCGCTCGGCCAGCCCGATCCAGGTGGCCACCTGGATCACGAGCAACGCGACAACCGGGAGGATCTCCTCACTCGGCACCGGATCCCCCAACCTGCTCCTGTTCACCCGACTCGTGACACCGCCGCCCCCGACGGTGATCACCACCCGGGCCGCCATCAGCGGCGGAACGCCGACGAAGACCAAGCGGGCGTGGACAGCCAGCGCCACCACGACGGTGACCGACGTCGCCACCGGTCTCCCCGTGTCCGGTGCCACGGTGACCGTGCAACTTTCAGCCGGCGCGAGCGGGACCAAGAGCTGCACCACGAGCACGAACGGAACGTGCGCAGTGTCGGTGTCGGCGTCGCTCAGCGCGCCGTCCGTGACCTTTACCGTCAGCAACGTCACCAAGTCGAACACGACCTGGAACGGCCTCCACGTTTCCACCACCGTCGCTCGGCCGTAACCGCCTCACCGTTCGCGGCCGCTCCTTGATCCGGGCCGGCCGATTGGGCTCCTCCGACGGCTGTCCTCCTGCGCGCGGCAGGTAGTCCTCGATCGTCGTGGCACAGGGCTGTCGGCTCGGATGTTGGGCGAGGAACTGCCGACGCTGGATGTGAGAATGGAAGACATTCGCGCTCTGTTGGAAGCGCGTGTCAGGATCCCGACCATGACTCTTGTGCTCAATGGTCTTAGGACCGTGATCTACCCATCGACCGACCTCGGAGCGGACAAAGCTTGGTGGTCGGAGTTGCTCGGCAAGCAGCCCTATGTCGATGAGCCCTTCTACGTCGGTTTCGAAGTGGCCGGTTACGAACTCGCGTTGCTCCCTGATGCCGATCCTTCAGACGGCGCGTTGGTCTATTGGGGGGTCGATGACGTCCAGGCGTCGGCCCAATCGGCGATCGCGAGCGGTTCGGTCGAGCACACACCAGTCGCCAACGTCGGCGACGACATTGTCACGGCCACGGTGCGGACACCTGCCGGAACCATCCTGGGCCTGATCCACAACCCGCACTTCAAGATCGGATAGGCCGAGCCAGATCGGCACTTCCCGGCGCTCGGCGAGCGGACGAGTGAGCACTACGCACTCCTGCCAACGGGTTTCTTCGTGTTCGATGGACGCATCCGATAGGGGGAGGGCCGATGCCGAGCAGCGATGACATCCGAGACGATCAGCGAGCCACGTGGGGCGGGCTTTCTGCGGGCTGGGAGAAGTGGGACTCGGTCATCATGGATCAGTTGGGCCCGGTCGGCACAGCGATGATCGACCGTCTGGACATCGCCGAGGATCAGCAGCATCTCGACATCGCCGCGGGCACTGGTGAGCCAGGGCTGACCGTCGCCAAGCTCGCGCCGAGGGGACACGTCGTTCTGACCGACCTTGCGGCTGAGATGCTCGACATCGCGACGCGACGAGCGAACGCGCAAGGGATCACCAACTTTGAGACCAGAGTGTGCAGCGCCGACGACCTGCCATTCGGTGATGCCACATTCGACAGTGTCTCGGTCCGGTTCGGTTACATGTTCCTTCCCGACGTCGCCAAAGCGACCGCCGAGTTCGCGCGCGTGCTCAAGTCGGGCGGACGTCTCTGCTCGTCGGTATGGGTCAAGCCCGAGGAAAACCCGTGGACGACGATCGCCATGCAGGCAATCGCGACGGAGGCGGTGCTGGTGCCACCCGACCCGGACGGGCCGACCATGTTCCGGTGCGCTGCACCGGGATATGTCAGTGCCCTGTACGAGGCCGCGGGGCTGCGCGACGTCGCCGAGTGGGACGTCGACGTCGAACTCGTGACGCGATCGCCCGAGGAGTACTGGGAGATGATCAGCGAGCACGTCTCGCTCGCAGTTGCAGCGCTTCAGCGAGTCGAGGAACCGGCGCGGGAGCGGATCGCACAAGCCGTCATCGCCAACGTCAGCACCTACGAAGTGGACGGCAAGGTAAGGATCCCCGGCGTGGCTCGCTGCATCGTCGGCACTAAGTAGGGACACCCGACCAGAAGCGCCGGGAAGGCCGCTCTGCCACGGCCTGATGGTCTTGCGAAACAGAAGCCGCACGTGGGCGATATTGCCCCGGACCTTGATCGGCTTGGCGCGGGTATCTGGACGGGTGTGGATCACTCCGGTAACGGACTTACCCTGCGACAGGACTCACGCTTGGGCGAGCCTCCCGCCACCAAGTCTCCTAGCGATGTGCGGGGTTGGCCGTACTGGTCCCGCCGCTCGATAACGGCACCTATCGCTCGTCCTTCCACCCGGGTACGGTCCACCCATGATCGCTCGCGTCGCACACTTCGATGGCCAGCCCGACAGATTCGCGACTGGACACGGCTATGGATACGCGCTCGACGCGATTGCCACCGTCACCGGGTTCGTAGCCGGATACCACTTGGCCGGGCCAGAGGGGTCGATGTCGATCTCGATCTGGGAAGACGAAACGGCGATGCGTGCCGGTGAGGCCGCAGTCGGGCAGGCACGCGAGCGCCTTCAACTCGCCGGCTCTCCGCCAGATCGAGTCGACACGTACAGGATTGCGAACTCACGAGTGCCGTAGCGCTATCACTTCGTGTGCCCCATCAGCGGCGCACGCTATGGGCGGGCGGACCTGCGCCTGGAACCAGCCACGCATACTGCCGGATCGTGCTCCGGGAACCGAGTCAGATCGGCACATCGGCGCGGGTCGGGCTGCTTCGCTGACGATGAGATCAGCCGAAGAACGCCGCTTCAACGGTTGACGGCCAGAGGCAAAGCAGTCGTCCGCCTTCGGGGCCGGTGCGGAAACCGTGCACTGCCCCAGGGGGAATCAGAACGAAGGTGCCTGGGCCGATTCCTTCTGCCGGGTCGCCGTCGGTGTAGAAGGTGTAACGACCTTCGAGGACGTAGAAGGCTTCTGCCTCGTCGTGGAGATGCGGCGGGTTGTCGAAGTTGGGGTCCTGCCACGCCTCCCCGAGCGCCCAGTGCCCACCGGTTTCGGTTCGAGCAGCCTTGCGTGTGATGTGTGCCTCAAGGCCGCCCATCGGCAAGATGATCGTGTCCCCATCGCCAGAGCCTCGCAGAACGACCTTCGGCACCTCGATTGCGGCCATCTCGAGACCTCCTCATCACATGCAGGCTCGCCACGACCGCCCATACTGCCGGATATTGCTCGGCTTGGCGTAGGTATCTGGATGGTCTTGACGACTTCCGTATTGGACCTACCCTGCGATGGAAATCACGCGTAGGTGAGCCTCCCGCCACCAAATCTTCAAGCGACGAGCGGGGTTGACCGTGCGGGTCCCGCCGCTCTACAAGGGAACTTCGCGCTCATCCATGGGCGGGCGAGAGCACCGCCGTGAGTGGCAAGCGTGCCGCAGACCGTGATACGCATCATCGAGAGGTCGCGCTCCCGAGTGGTGGTCACTTGTCGCAACCGGGGATGCTGGGACCAGCAGCCACGGACTAGCGGAGCCTGATGCTGGCGGGTGGGCGGGATCGTCGCGTTGATAGGGGTTCTCATGGGCGGGCTCAGCCTCGGAGTGCTTGCGAACTCGAGCAAAGAGAACGAGTTGCGGCTGCCGATCCATCCGCAGCACTTCGATCGGATAGACGCCGATCTGCGGGCGAGGATGCTCCTCGAACACGGCTACGGCGACCGCTACGGCGTATCCGACACCCGTCTGGCCCGACAGGTCGCAGGCATGCGTTCGCGCGAGGAGATCATCGCGGCCTCGGACATCGTGCTGCTGCCCAAGCCCACCCTGGACGACGTGGCAAGCCTTCGTGACGGCCAGGTCCTCTGGGGTTGGCCGCACGCGGTGCAGGACCCGCAGTTGACCCAGGTCTCCATCGACAAGAGGCTCACGCTCATCGCGTGGGAGGCGATGAATCACTGGACGCCGTCGGGGTCCTTTGTCGTCCACGTGTTCCATATGAACAACGAACTCGCGGGTTACTGCTCGGTGCTGCATGCCATGACGTTGATGGGTTCCACCGGTCACTACGGCCGTCATGTCACGGCCGTGGTCATCGGCTTCGGGAACACCGCGCGGGGCGCGGTCACGGCGCTGCACTCGCTCGGGGTCCACGAGGTCACGGTGCTCACCATGCGTGACGTCACAGCGGTGGCGTCACCGATTCCCGCCGTCGTGCTCGACCACATGGACCGAACCGAGCATGACCCTGCTCGCACCGTGGTCCAGACGGACAGCGGCCCCTTGGCCACGGCAGCGTTCCTGTCCGGACACGACATCGTGGTGAACTGCGTGCTGCAGGACACCGACGCCCCGTTGATGTTCGTCTCGGACGTGGATCTTGCGTCCTTCGCTCCCGGCACCCTGCTCGTCGACGTCTCCTGTGACTCCGGGATGGGGTTCGAGTTTGCACGGCCCACCACCTTCGAAGCGCCCATGGTCACCGTCGGCGACGGAATCTCTTACTACGCGGTCGATCACAGCCCCGCGTACCTGTGGAACAGCGCGACCTGGGGGATCAGCGAGGCGCTGATCCCGTACCTGCGCCCGATGATGGACGGCCCGGCGGCGTGGGAAGAGGACCCGACCATTCGGCTCGCCATCGAGATCCGCGCCGGCGTCGTGCAGAACCCGAAGATCCTCTCCTTCCAGGGCCGCGCCACCGCCCACCCGCATCCCCGCCTCTGAGCCAGACCGTATGGCGAGGCGGCGCCAGTGCCGGGTATTGCCCGGGCACGTCGCCAGTCGTCGTGACGAAGTCTCCATGAGGGAGCTGAGGCGCGCCCTCTAGGCACTTCTGTTCGGGGGACTTCAGCGACTGTGGGACTGGGTATGTGGATTCGCCGTGGTCGTGTTGGCTGAAGTTGTCGTGAGAGTGGGCCGCACCTGTGCGGGGGCCCCATCGTCGGTGCGGGATGCGAGCGCCCCGAGCCGGCGTAGATCCTCGATGAGGGCGTCGGTGCGATCGCGGTGGCCCGGAAGGATGGTCGCGTACGCCATGTCGAGGATCTTCGGGATCGTGAGGATGTGGTAGGTCTGCTCGATGCTCGTGAGTCCGTTGACTTCGTGGAGCCGGATCGTCCATTCAACACTGTCGGGGTAGAGCCGGGTGGGGACGGTTCGCCAGACCAGTTCGCGGGGTTCGGCCACGACGATCTCGCACTTGCGGCCCCAACGGATCAGCCCCGATCGATTCAGGCCGCGGAACTGGGCTCCAGGAGTCGCCTGCGTCGCGCCGCCGAGCCATTCGGCACCGTGGCATTCGTGGCTCCACTCCCCGACTCTCGTGACGTCGCCGATCACCGCGCGGACCTGGTCGGGGTCTGCGTCTACGGTCACTTCGACCCGTCCGTCCTTCTGCACTCGACGCCCCCGCGGGGACGTGTTGCCCCAGCACCGGGCCTGGTGTCGGCGGTAGGACGCGGCGAATCCGTGGACGAGGATGAACCTCGGGACCGCTGGGACGAGTCCGACTACGACCTCTCGGTCGTCGTGGTCGAGACCGTCGAGGATCCAGTGGCCCTCGCGGCCCAGGTCGATGAACGACTTGGGCTTGATGTTCTGCTGCTGCTCCAACGCGTGCCACTCGGCGACAGTGATGGTCGAGGAGACCACCGGCATCATCTCGTCCTCCTCCCGGCGAAGGTGCGGAAGCAGCGTCTCCTCAAGCCTGTCGATCGAAGCGAGCACACGTTCACGATGTTCGGCGGAATCGCTCTGGCCGTATTCGGCAGCAGCGCGCTCCAGCGCGTCCATGCCAGGCCCGATTGCCTTGTGGTCGGCGTCCATCGCGTCGAGCAGCGCGCCCGCCGCCGGATTGCGCTCCCGTACCATCCGATACAGCCCGGCGTCCTCTCCCGCATGATGGGTGTGCAGGAAGCGCATCATCCACTGGAGGTGCGCGGCGAGAGCCTCCCGTTGGGGGTCGTGCGGCGGCGGTGTTTGCGAGAGGGCCCTCTTGGCTCGGGTCAGATCTCGGCGAAGGGCCTCGTGGACGATGCCCATCATCCGGGTGTCCGCCGGTGCGTTCGGTTCGGTCTTCATCGCCGACTCTCCATCTGTTAGGAATTCGGAATTTCGCGCTCCAACATCTCTGCTACCCATGTCCGGTACTGCTTGACGCTCCAGCCCGACTCCTCGACGAGCAGGAGGTACACCTCCACGCTGAGCAGCGCCCACAGACCGTCGCGTTCGCGTCGAGTCGGCTTGCGACCCATCAGGGCCGCCGCACCCGCCGCGATGTCGACTCGGATGCGCTCGCGGGCGGCTTGGAGCATCTCGGCGATCACCGCGTCAGTCGGGGCTGCCTCCCGCAGCACCTTGGCGAATCCCGAAGTCCGCTGGTTCACGTCGGTCAGCAGCATCGCGGCAGCCGCGATCCGGTCGGCACGGGAGCCCTGCGCGATCGCTGCGAACTCGGGACGCTCGGCCAGGGCCACGGGGGCCGCGTCGCCGACCACGGCGACGTCCATCGCCCGCTGGAACAGGCCCGTCTTCGACGAGAAGTGCGCGTACACCGTCTCGGTGGCCACTCCTGCCTCCCGTGCGACTTCGCGCATTCCCGTTGCCGCCCACCCGTTCGCGGTGAACAGTCGGGTCGCCGCGGCGATGATCTCCGTCCGCGTTTGCTCTGCCTGCTGCGCGCGACGTGGCGAGCGGTAGCGCCGCGACGCGGCATCGGTCTGCGTGGCTGACACAGGGGGCATAGCGAGGAATCTAGTACGAAGCTGGATTCACTACAAGTCCGATCTAGTGAATTGTTCCACCCGTCACCGTCGCCCGCTAGTGCGGCATGTTGTTCGGCTTGGCATAGGTATCGGGATGGTCTTGACGACTTCCGTATTGGGCCCACCCGGGGATGGGAATCACGCGCTTAGGCGAGCCTCCCGCCACCGAATCTTCTCGCGATGTTCGGGGTTGGTCGTACCAGTCCCGCGGCTCAATAACGTCATTTCCGGGGCTCCACGAATCTGATGCATCGTCCTGACTCGCCAAGTCCAGCTCGGTCTGCCGTTAGGTCCCGGTGCGAAGGGTCGAGGCGTATTTCGTCCATGGCCGCTGGATCAGGATGGGGTAGAGCAGGCGGACGGGGGCCGGGAGCTGACTCTTCATGAAGGCGCGGTCGGCCTCGTTCAGCGGTTCGAGCATCATTCCGAAGGCAACGCTCATTCTGTTGCGAGGAATCGCGGCTCGAGCATGCTCGCCGATGGTGTCCCATTCCGCTTGTGTGAGCGTCACAGCAGCGAGCGGGACGACCTTCTGCTCCTCGTCGTCGAGGTGAGGTTGTAGTACCGAATTGAGCTCGTCGAGCGAACTCGCCAGTGCTTCCCCAGTGCCCGCAGAGGGCTGCTGACGCCACGTCGCGCAGGCACTCCTCGCTGCGTCGAGCGCCTTCTGGACTAGTTGGTGCTCATGCGCGACCTCTTCTGTCATCGCGGCTTGATCGGGAACGCGCTCGACGAGTAGCGGGTAGAGCATGGTGTCTTCGATCTCATGGTGGTGGTGCAGCATGGAGATGACGAAGTCGATGTGATCGGCCAGAAACGTGACCCGCGCCGCCGACGGTGTCGGTGCAGCTCGCACGAGCCTCGCGGATTCGTCGTAGGAACTGCGGAAGGTGCGGTGGACGATCGCCATGTCGCGCACCTCGATCGGGTGAGCCTTGGACATCCCTGTTCACTTCCTTCGACGCGCCCTTGGTCTGCTCGCGGGCGACGTGCGAAGTGTGACACCTCAGAAGCCGCGGCGCGCACACCTAATGGCGGATACTTATCGGCTTGGCGTCGGTATCTCAATTGTCTCGACGACTGCGGCAACACTCACTCGCCTCGGCGAACCTTCCGCCACCAATTCTCCAAGCGATGTGCGGGGTGGCCGTACTGGTCCCGCCGCTGGATGGCGGCGCTTCGGAGTGGCCAGGAGCGGCAGCTCTCGGCACGTCGGCGGGCGCCCTTTCAGACGGTCGTGAACTCAAACAGGAAGATGGTTGTTCCGACTGACTCGGTGGCGGCCTTGACGTCGAGGAAGCCTTCGGCGTGCAGTGCCGCCATCACATCATCGAGGCTGGCGAAGTCGGCCTCAAGGATCCAGCCGACCTGCCCGGCTTTCGCGCCCGGCCCCATGAGTGCGCCGGCGCTGCGAGTCATCGCCTGGAAACCGGCGCTGGCTGAGAACGACGAAGCGATGCCCTCGATCAGAGCGTCTACCTCCACCGGACTGGCCGACTTGGGGAACATCACCAATGCCCGGTACACGAGCACACGGTAATGCTTGCAGCGCCCCGCGTCCCAAGTTGAATCTCCCGCTGTCCCGCTGATCGACGCTGATTCCCAGCGCCGGTTCGACACCATGAGATGCGAGCGCGAGCGGTCCTATGCGTGGGATCTGGTCCACATCGGAAGTGCCCTAGTCCTCAATGACGTCCAGACCTTGCTCCCGGAGCAGGGCCAGGCGGTCCAACATTCCCCTCAGCACTTCGGGGGAGTGGCCCTCCCAGTTCTCCACCTCGCTGACCACTAGCAGCGGATGGCAGGTGCGGTAGGACTGTGTGATGTTGCCGGGGAACTTCTTGTTCGTCACGTTGGGGTCGTCCTCGAACGGGCCCGTGGGCTTGACGACATAGATGTGGCCGCGCTCCCCGTTCCCCGCGAGCGCAGTCGCTAGTTCCGCCCCCCAGGCGGCTGTGTCCACGAGGGCCGTGAAGTAGATGTTGTTTGACGTCCGGTCTTCGCGGTAGTTCGAGCCGTATCCGGGGAGGAGTTCTTCGTGGACCGTGAGCACGGATTTCGTGCCATGGAAGAAGGGTCCCTCGATGTGGTCGCATCGTTCGTAGGTCACAGGGACGTAGGCGCTGCTGGTCTCACCCTCGGCGTCGGTCATGCGAGCGATAGTGCCGGATGTTGATCGGCTTGGCGTGGGAATCTGCACGGTCTTGACGACTTCCGAGATGGACCGACGCTGAGAGAGGACTCACGCGTTTGGACGAGCGTCCCGCCACCTAATCTCCAAGCGATGTGCAGAGTTGGCCGTACTGGACTCGCCGCTCAAGTAGCGGCACCCAGCCGGCACCGACGCGGCTGTCCTGAGCCACGAATTGGGGTTCGGGCTAGCCTCGCAAGTTTGCCGAATCGACGATCTGCGTCCTTGACACTCGATCAACGCCGGTGCCCGGCGATGACCTGCTTCATCGCAGCTGTGCAGTCGACGACCAGACTGGGTCTCATCAGGTCGTGTACGCATTCGACGCCGGCCTCGGGTCCGTTTCCGTGAGTCAGCATGGTCTGACGGGCTCGGACCATGCGGGCGAGGAAGCGCATCCCAGGGCACTCCGCCAGAGATCAGCTCCACCTCGCCGGCGCGGACACCAAGACCAAGCCTCCGTTGACACTCGTCGTGCGCAGGAACTGTAAGACGTCCTGTATGGCCGACTCGCTCCCTAATCATCGGCGCGCATGCCAATAGCTCTCTCTGTACCTAGACGATCGGATGCTAGGACGCCAGCATGTCAAGCGGACGTTCGCACGGGATGATCCCCAGGTGGACTAGGTCGTTTCTGGCGTCGACTGGTTCGCCCTGCTCACCTCGCAACGTGTTGAGCCGGCCGCCCATGTAGACACGGATGTCGCGCTCGCCGAGCAGTCTCCGCAGCTGTACGGCGAAGGCGAGGCATTGGCCGTTGTGGGCGCTCACCGCGATGTCCGGCCATCCGTTCTCGGCGGCGAGACGGACAAGGTCCTCTGGGTTGCGGTCCACGCCGGCATCGACGACGTCCGCGCCGAGCTGGCGAAGAGTAGACACGATGACTCCCAGTGCGTAGGAGTGCGTGTCGGCGGAGGCCACGAGGAACCGGCGGCCGCGACCAGC
>Ga0315287_10006036_pt1 | contig 12004 bp, 8 predicted proteins | sample YL17G11_0_MG_FD_205037 | JGI IMG/M metagenome (GOLD analysis project Ga0315287, IMG submission 205037) | Sediment microbial communities from Yellowstone Lake, YNP, Wyoming, USA - YL17G11_0 | ecosystem: Environmental > Aquatic > Freshwater > Lake > Sediment | place: USA: Wyoming | collected...
AAACAGGTCAGTGTGCCGAGGATGCTTTGGGCATGGTTGTCCAAGAAGGTTTTCATGGTGTTGTCTCTTCCAAGGGTTCCGGATTGTTTGATAGACACTGGAAGCATAGGGGGACAACACCATTTTGTCTCTGTCAAAGAGGCTTGTCGAGACGGAAGGTGGCCTCAGATGAAGACGGGGCAGGGGCCAGGCAAGGCGGATGCCAAACCCGCCGGCTCATGCCAGGCCACTGGACAGATGGATGGGCAAGGGTCCGACTGGGGACAAGCGGGTTTGGCGGCCGCGTTGCAGGCCCCGGTGAAAGAGGGCTTTGCCTTTTGTTTGGATCGAGTCATCGCCCCCCTCGAAGGCCATGGGGGGGGGCGATGACGGAGCATCGAAGGAGACAGCGGTCTGTCGGCGGATGGAATGTGCTGACGGCGTCAGCCTATCCTTTTTTGGTTGCGGCCAAAGGCCGCGCTGCGAGAAACCAAAGATCTCATGGAAGCTCAGCCTGAAAATGGGAAATGTTTCAGCTCAGTCTTGGAAATGAAAACAAAACTGCTCGCTCTCAATCTTACTTCTCTGGCTTTGACGGCCCTCGCTGCGGAAACGGTCCCGCCGAAAACTTGCAGCGGCGCACCCGCCGCCCGAGCAGCGGCTCTCTCTTATCCGCCGAAGCTGTCCGGGGCTCGCGTTGAAACCTATAAGACCGTCGGCTACGTAGAACTCAAACTGTGGGTGTTTGCGGCGAAAGATCATTCGCCCACGAACCGCCTTCCCGCCATCGTGTTTTTCTTTGGCGGCGGCTGGGCCTCCGGTTCGCCCGAGCAATTCGCGGAGCAGTGCCGCTATCTGGCCCGACGCGGCATGGTGGCGATCACCGCGGACTACCGCGTCGCCTCGCGCCATCAGGCCAAGCCGGTCCAGTGCGTGGCGGACGCTCGCTCGGCCATCCGCTGGGTACGGGCGCATGCTGGCCAACTCGGCGTTGACCCCAACCGAATCGCCGCCAGCGGCGGTTCGGCCGGAGGGCACCTTGCGGCCTGTACCGCGCTGATCCGCGAGTTCGACGAGAAGAACGAAGACGCAGGCGTGAGCGCTTCACCGAACGCCCTTGTTTTGTTCAATCCCGCTCTGGTGCTGGCCCCCATCGAGGGACTCAGCCTGGAAGGCTTCGGCTCGCGTGTACCCGCTGAGCGGCTCGGCACGGAGCCAGCCAGGATTTCGCCGGCACACCACATCAAGCCCGATGCCCCGCCGACTATAATTTTCCACGGGCGAGCCGACACCACGGTCCCCTTTGCCACCGCGGAGGCATTTGCCGCTGCGATGAAGAAGGCTGGCAACCGCTGCGAACTCGTCGGGTTCCCAGGCCAGAAACACGGCTTTTTTAATTTCGGCAGGGAGGGCAATGAATATTTTTACCGGACGCTTCGGGCGACCGACGAATTTCTCACCTCGCTCGGCTGGCTCCAAGGCCCGCCCACGCTCTCAAAACCGTGAAGAAGCATCCATCGTCTTAAAAACCATGCTCAGCCAACAAGGCGAAACAGAAAGGAAAAATAAATCTATGCTGACCAAACTGATTGTGGTATTGGCTCTGTGTGCGGATTTGCTGGCTGGGGGCGGCAGTGCTGCCGCGGTGCCAAAGCCGAACATCATTATTATCCTCGCCGACGATCTCGGGTGGGGTGATCTTGGTTGCTATGGGAATCCCAGCATTCGCACGCCTAACCTCGACCGCATGGCGGTGGAGGGGATGCGATTCACGGATTTCTATGCCGCGGCTGAGGTCTGCACGCCCAGCCGCGCGGCGTTGCTGACCGGGCGTTACCCAATTCGTAACGGGATGTGCCATGACAAGTTTCGTGTTCTGCGGAGGAACGCGTCCGGTGGCCTGCCGGCGGAGGAGATCACCATCGCCGAGGCTCTCAAGCCGCAAGGCTACGCGACGGCTTGCATCGGGAAATGGCATCTTGGCAATTACATGAACGCCCCGGAGCACCATCCGCGCCGGCATGGCTTTGATTTCTATTTCGGCCTGCCGCATTCCAACGACATGAACCCCACGCCGGCGGCGCCCAATGGCGCCACCAGCCGGTTGGATCAGCGCGCAGAGTGGTGGAGCGCGCCGCTGTTTCGCAACGAGGAACTCATTGATCGCCCCGCGGACCAGACGACCTTGACCCGGCGATACACGGAAGAAGCGGTGAGATTCATCCAAAGCCATCGTGCAGCTCCGTTCTTCCTCTACCTGGCGCACTCTTTTCCGCACGTGCCTCTTTTTGCGTCCGGCAAGTTTGGCGGGAAAAGCCGGCGCGGGCTTTATGGCGACGTGGTGGAGGAACTCGACTGGAGCGTCGGGCAGGTGCTGGCCGCGCTGCGCAACGCAGGTCTGGACAAGAACACGCTGGTCTTTTTCACCAGCGACAACGGCCCGTGGTTGACGATGGGGCAGGCGGGCGGTTCGGCCGGACCGTTGCGCGACGGTAAGGGCTCCACTTGGGAAGGCGGCATGCGCGAACCGGCGATCGCCTGGTGGCCGGGACGGATTCAAGCCGGCGTGGTCACGCATGAATTCGCCTGCACGATGGACCTCTTCACCACGAGCCTGAAGCTGGCGGGGGCCGAGCTTCCCAAGGATCGGGCCATCGATGGCGTTGACATGGCGCCGGTTCTGTTCGGGAACGGCCCGAGCCATCGCGACGTTTTCTTCTACTATCGCGGCACGCAACTTTACGCCGTGCGCAAGGGGCTGTTCAAGGCCCACTTCATTACCCGCACCGCTTACGGGACCGACGCCCCGGTAGCGCACGATCCGCCGGCGCTGTTCCATCTGGGGCAGGATTTCGGCGAACAATACAACGTGTCCACCAACCATCCCGCAGTCCTGGCGGACATCGACAAAGCCATTGAGGAACATAGAGCCAATCTTGTGCCTGCGAAGTCGCAACTAGAGGAAGTCATCATGGAGGTAAAAGCAGAATGAACCGCTTCATAATGCTCACCGTCTGCGCGGTGTTTTCTTTTCTCACCGCCCCTACTCGCCTTCAGGCTGCGGAGCAGCCCAACATCCTCTTCATCCTCTGCGATGATCTGGGCATCAACGATCTTCACTGCTACGGGCGGCAGGACCACCACACGCCTAACCTGGACAGCCTGGCCCGGCAGGGCCTGCGTTTCACTTCCGCCTACTGTGCACAGCCAATTTGCTCACCATCTCGCGCCGCGATCCTCACCGGCAAGACGCCGGCACGGCTCCATTTGACGACGTATCTGCCGGGGCGACCTGATTGTACGTCGCAAAAAGTACTGCATCCGGAAATCCAGATGCAGGTGCCGCTCGAACAAAAGATGCTTCCCAAATATTTCAAAGATGCCGGCTATGTCTCGGCCGCCATTGGGAAATGGCACGTGGGCGGCACGGGCTTCGGGCCGCTGGAGCATGGCTTCGATGTGTACCACTCCGGCCAGGCCAACACCAAGCCTTCGCCCACCGAAGGCGGCAAAGGCGAGTATGATCTCACGGCGTTTGCAGAACAGTTCATCGAAAACAACAAGGATCGCCCGTTCCTGGTCTATCTTGCCCACAACGCGCCGCACATACCTTACGACGCGCAGAAGCCGCGAATCGAGAAGAACTTGCAAGCATTCGAGCCTGTCTATGCCGGAGTGATCGAGACAGTGGACGACACAGTCGGCCGCTTGATGGCAAAACTGGAGTCACTTAAGCTTGCCGACAAAACCATCGTCATCTTCACTTCAGACAACGGCGGATTACACGTTCCAGAGGGACCGCATCCGAAGATTACCCACAACACACCCTTTCGCGCTGGGAAGGGTTTCGTCTATGAGGGTGGCTTGCGCATCCCTCTAATCGTGCGCTGGCCGGGCCGCGTACCCGCCGGCAAGGTCGTGGATGCGCCGGTCATCAACACCGACTGGATTCCAACGCTGATGGAGTTGTCGGGACAACCTATACCGGCCGGCTTGGATGGAGTGAGCCTGGCCGCGTTGCTGACGGGACGCGGCCACGCACCCAGGCGTACTTTGTTCTGGCACTTTCCGCATTACACCAACCAAGGCAGCCGTCCCAGTGGCGCCATGCGCGACGAAAATTGGATGCTTGTGGAGTTCTTCGACGACGAAGCGGTGGAGCTTTACGATCTCACGACCGACATCCCTGAGATGCAGAACGTGGCTGTGCAACATCGGGATCGAGTGTCGAAGATGCGCGCTGCCCTGGCCGCCTGGCGCAAGGAGGTCAACGCCCAGGACAACACGCCCAATCCGAATTTTGTTTCGGCCAGATACCGCGAGCTGTATGTCGATGTGGACCCCAGCCGGTTTGATCCGGCCCAAGCTGACCAGTCTCAGTGGGAAAGAATGTGGAACTGGCGCAAGGGCATGAACGCCGTGCTGCCCCGAACCCAGAAAACGAAGCCATGAGGATTACGTTCCAGCTTTTTATCATAAAGATGACAGAATGACACCCAAAACTCGTTCGATTATTGCACTCTCGGCCAGGGCAAGTATGGAAAGACTGTACGCACCGACAGTTGGTGTTACACGCGCTGTAGCGACGGCACGGCGATGCTTAACTACGAGACGAATGACCGTAATAAGACCCAGAATCTTGCTACAGACTCGCGCAACCGCCCCACCGTCTAAGGAACTGAAAAAGATACATCGATTTCAAATACTCGTCCTCCTTTGCGTGGCCACTATGATGGTGCTCATACATTCCACCCACGCAGCCGAGGCCAAGAGGCCCAACGTCATCTTCATCCTAACCGATGACCAGGGCTGGGGCGACGCAAGGTTTGCCGGACATCCCTACGTGAAGACGCCGAACCTAGACAGGTTCGCCAGCCAGTCAACATGGTTCAAGCAGTTCTACGTCGCGGCCACCGTGTGTTCGCCGAGTCGGTGCGCTTTCATGACCTCGCACTTCCCGGCCCGTCACCAGATTCACGGCCACTTCGCCGAGCACGCCCTCAACGCCTCGCGGCACATGCCCGACTGGCTCGATCCAAACACTGTCACCATTACCAAACTGCTCCGTGACGCCGGCTACGCCACCGGTCACTTTGGCAAGTGGCACCTTGGCAGCGGCGCGAACGCGCCCTCGCCGGGCGATTACGGCATCGACGTGCATCGCACGGTCAACGCTAACGGCCCGAGTCTCGGCGACGAGGGCAGGGAACCGTTCTTTCGCGCTAAATCCACCGCGCTGATCGTGGATGAAACCATCCAATTCATTAAGGCCAACAAAGACCGGCCGTTCTACGCGAACGTCTGGACGCTCTTGCCGCACGCGCCGCTGAAACCCACGCTGGAGCAACTCAAAGTGTACGAGTCGCTTGCTCCGCGGGCCGACGATCCAGCCTTCGGTGCGTGGGTGCAGAAGTATCTTGGGGCCGCCAAGGATCTGCGCAGCCAGATGCAAGTCTTCTGCGCCTCGCTGACCGACCTGGACACCCAGATCGGCTGGCTGCTGAACGAGCTCGACGATCTCAAGCTGGCCGACAACACCATCATCTTTCTTTCCAGCGACAACGGCGCCGAAGACTACCGCATCGGCAACGCCGCCAACGCCGGTGTCGGCTCCACCGGCCCGCTGCGCGCCCGGAAGCGCAGCATGTACGAGGGCGGCATCCGAACGTTTGGCCTGCTACGCTGGCCAGGCCACGTCGCGGCGGGTCGCGTGGACGAAACGAGCGTGCTCGGCGGCGTGGATTGGCTGCCGACGATTTGCAAACTCGCCGGCGTCGCGGTGCCGGACAGCGTCCAGCCCGATGGCGAGGACGTGAGCGACATCTGGCTCGGTGCGTCGCGTACGCGCCGCAAGCCGCTGTATTGGGAATGGCTCTTCCGCGTATGGGGCGATGAGTATCGCCCACCCATGCTCGCCATCCGCGACGGCTCGTGGAAACTCTTCGTCAATCACGATGGCAGCGGAGCCGAGCTTTACGACATCCCCAAGGACATCGCTGAACAGCACAACGTCGCTGCTGACTACTCCGATGTCGTGAAGGAACTCACGGCCAAGGTGCTGGCATGGCAGAAATCACTGCCTCCAAGCAAAGCCCGAGACGCAGCCGCCGCAACCCGCGAACCGATCGACGCGATTCGCCAACCTGCCAAGGCCATGACTCAAGGCAAGGCGAAGGTTAGGAGAAAGCAAACACCATGATTACTCGAACCATGAAAACGAAACTCACCATCTTCTGTGCCCTTCTTGCAACTCTGGTTTGCTTTCAGACAGCCCCGGCCGCGACGTCCGTGCGACGTCCGAACATCGTCGTCATCCTCGCCGACGACCAGGGCTGGGGTGACCTGAGTGTGCATGGCAACTCGAACCTGGCCACGCCGAACATTGACTCGCTCGCCAAAACAGGCGCGATGATTGACCGGTTCTACGTGTGCCCAGTCTGCTCGCCGACCCGCGCCGAGTTTTTAACAGGGCGATATCATCCACGCGGCGGTGTGCGGGGCGTTTCGACCGGTGGCGAGAGGCTGAATCTCGATGAGAAAACCATCGGCGATACGTTCAAGGCCGCCGGTTACGCGACCGGTGCGTTCGGCAAGTGGCACAACGGCACGCAATGGCCGTATCATCCCAACGCCCGCGGCTTCGACGAATACTACGGCTTTACCTCCGGTCACTGGGGCACCTATTTCGATCCGCCGCTGGACCACAACGGAAAGCCAGTGCAGGGCAAGGGATACATCATCGACAACCTTACCGATCACGCTCTGCAGTTCATTGAGAAGAACAACGGGCGCCCGTTCTTCTGCTACGTGCCTTACAACACGCCGCACTCGCCCATGCAGGTGCCGGAGCGGTTCTACCGGAAATTTTTCAGGGCCGACCTCAAGCTGAGGAGCCGCGATCCCAAGCAGGAGGATTTGGACTTCACACGCGCCGCCCTGGCAATGTGCGAGAACATTGACTGGAACGTAGGCCGCATCCTCCAACGGCTGGACGACTTGAAACTGGCCGACAACACGATCGTGATCTATTTCAGCGACAACGGCCCGAACAGTTGGCGATGGAACGGCGGCATGAAGGGCCGCAAAGGCTCGACCGACGAAGGTGGCGTGCGATCGCCGTTTCTCATCCGCTGGCCGGGACACATTCCGGCGGGCATGCGCGTGCCGCAGATTGCTGGGGCCATCGACCTGTTGCCAACGCTTGCGGACCTCGCCGGGATCCCTGTCGCCAGCCAAAAACCGCTCGACGGCGTCAGCCTCATACCGCTGCTGACGGGCACGGCGAAGGACTGGCCGGATCGCATGATCTTCTCGCATTGGGCCGGCAAGGTCAGCGTGCGCACACAGCGCCACCGACTCGATAGCACGGGGAATTTGTTCGACATGCAGATTGATCCAGGACAGGATCGTGACATTGCGAAGGAGCAACCGGAAATCGCCGCTCGTCTGTCGAAGGCTGTGGACGAATGGCGAAAGGAAATGCTGCCGGGTTTGAAGAACGACGACCGGCCATTCACCGTGGGATATCCGGAGTTTTCGCTTACGCAACTTCCGGCCCGCGACGGTGTTCCGCACGGCGGGGTCCAGCGCAGCGCCAGCGCACCCAACTGCTCCTTCTTCCGGAACTGGACCCGCCCCGAAGACCGGATCACTTGGGACGTGGCAGTGACCGCCTCCGGCCGATACGAGGCAGTTATCTACTATACCTGTCCGCAAGCCGAAGTAGGATCCACCATCGAGTTGAGCTTCAACGGCAGCCGGATTGAGGGAGTCGTGTTGGAGGCCAACGACCCTCCCTTGCGTGGTGCTGAAAACGACCGCGTCCCCCGCATAGGCGAATCCTACGTTAAGGACTTCAAGCCGCTCCGGCTCGGCGCGATGGAGTTGAAACCGGGCCGCGGCCCATTAACCCTCCGCGCCTTGAAGGTTCCCGGCAAGGAGGTCATGGATGTGCGGGCTATCTACCTAACCTTGGTCAAGTGAGCCAAATTGGTCCCTGCCTGCGGGGCTTCGCTGCCATCTGTGGATGGGGAGGAAAGAGGATTTTAAGCATTGAACCAGACCCGCCAACTGGTGTAGAATCACTGCTATGAACTGCCGAATGACTTTTCGCCTGCTGGCCCTCCTAGTTGCCGTGGCGTGGCCCGCTGATTTCAAGGCCCAGGCCGCCGACCTCAAACTAAACGTCCTCTTCATCGCCACCGACGACATGAATTGCGACCTGGGTTGCTACGGCCATCCGGTGGTCAAGACACCCAACATTGATCGCCTAGCCGCTCGCGGCACGCGCTTTGACCGAGCGTATTGCCAGTTTCCGCTGTGCAGTCCCAGCCGCACGTCGCTGTTGACCGGCCTGCGCCCCGACACAACACAGGTGTTCGATCTGAAGAAGCATTTCCGCACGGTGCTGCCGGACGTGATAACGCTGCCGCAGTTGTTCCGAACGAACGGCTACTTTGCCGCTCGCGTAGGGAAGATTTATCACTACGGCGTACCCGGCGACATCGGCACCAGCGGATTGGACGATCCGCAGTCGTGGGACAAGGCAGTCAATCCGCGAGGGCGAGACAAGATTGAGGAAGGCCAACTCATCAACTATACCCTGAAGCGCGGCCTTGGTAGCTCCCTGAGCTTCCTTAAAGCCGATGGCGCCGACGAGGAACAGACCGACGGCATCGGCGCGACCGAAGCCATCAAGCTCATCGAAGAACACAAGGACCGGCCGTTCTTCATCGCCTGCGGCTTCTACCGTCCGCATTGCCCCTACGTATCGCCTAAAAAATACTTCGACCGAATTACATTTGAACAAGTGAGAATGCCGGAAATCTCGCCGGTTTTCCCGCTCGAGGTGCCGAAGCCCTCACTAGCTTCCACCACACCTTGGCCTTGGTTTGGCGTCACCGAGATGCAGGCACGTGAATCCAAGCAGGCTTACTGGGCGGCGATCTCGTTTGTTGACGCTCAGGTGGGCAGGTTGCTCGACGCACTCGATCGGCTCAAGCTGGCGGACAAGACCATCGTCGTGTTCTGGAGCGATAACGGTTACCACGTCGGCGAATTGGGGCTATGGATGAAGCAGAGTCTTTTCGAGAACTCCGCTCGCGTGCCGATTATCCTGGCCGCACCGGGACAGAAGACCAAAGGCCAGGGCAGCCCTCGCACTGTGGAACTGCTCGACCTCTACCCCACGCTCGCCGACCTCTGCGGCCTGGCGCCGATGCACAAACTCGCAGGCCAGAGCATCAGGCCGCTGCTTGATGATCCACAGGCCGCCTGGGACAAGCCTGCGTTCACGCAAGTCTGGCGCGGCAGTTTCTCCGGTCACAGCGTTCGAACGGAACGCTGGCGCTACACCGAGTGGGACGAAGGCAAACAAGGCGTGCAACTCTACGATTACCAGACCGACCCCGAGGAGAATCACAACATGGCCGGAGATCCCAAACACGCGCAAACCGTGGCTGAACTGAAGGCTATGGTTCAGAAGAACTGGCCAACCAGCTATCACCCCACAGCAGGAGCCGGAAAAGCCAAAGGTACCGGTGAAAAGGTAGCAAACAAGAAGGCAAAATGAACATGAAAACCATCCTCCTGCTTCTGATGACTCCTGTTTGCACTGCTGAAGTCCATTCACTTTTCGCCGCGCCCGCAGAAGCCCGTAAAAGTAACGCAAATCCATTTGCAATTCCCACTTTTCACTGCCTGGGGCTTTACTGGTCGCCGCCGGGCGGGGCGGCGGACAAAGCAGTCTTGGTCCGCTATCGCCGCCAGGGCGAAAAGGAATGGAAAGAGGCCCTGCCGATGCGCTACAATCCCATTCCCAAGACCGACGAAGACCTCGCCGACTACCGCGGCAGCATCGTTCACCTTACACCAGCCACCACCTACGACGTCCAGCTCACCCTCGCCGGTACGGCCACAACAGTAAATCTCACCGCCACGACGTGGGGCGAGGACTTTCCGGTCGGCGAGATGATCCGCGTAAATGACAATGACACACCGCTCGTCATCACTGATTCCGGCACGCCCGAGGCTTGGCGCGTCTATGACGGCCGTGGCGCGACCATTGACGTGCGTCATCAGCACGATTCCTGCATCACGGTCAACGCCTCCTACGTTATCCTCCGCGGCATTGCGATCAAAGGCGCAGGCGGGACCAACCCCGCTCCCCGCAGAACCATCGGCGCAATCCGAATCGAAGGCGGCCATGACATCGTCATCGAAGGCTGTGACATCTCCGATTGGGGCCGGCTCAATCCTACCTCCGGCTTCGGGTTCGACTACGATGCTGCCATATACTCGCGAAGCACGACCCTGAAGCGACTCATCGTCCAGCGATGCAAGCTGCACCATCCGCGATATGACGGCAGCACCTGGTACGAACCGAATTATCCAACCCACACTATGGGACCACAGTGCATCACGTTGTTCAACACCGCGGGCAACCACGTCATCCGCTACAACGAGTGCTCGTCCGACTTGGAGCACATGTATAACGACGGTATCGGCGGCGGCAGCAACGGGAGTTTCCAAGGATCGCCAGGCCACGACTCAGACATCTACGGGAACCTCATCAGCCACTGCTGGGACGACGGCTTGGAGGTGGAAGGCGGCAGCCGCAACGTACGCCTGTGGGACAACTACATCACTCAATGCATGATGATGATCGGCAACGCACCGGCTTCCATCGGGCCGCTATACATTTGGCGTAACGTAGTCGCGCACAGCCAATCCCAGCCCAACGCAGGCGGCGGGAACTTCCTGAAAATGGGCTATGCCACCAGTGAAGACTTGATGACAGGCCAGATGTATATCTTTCACAACACGATCTTCCGGTCGGACGAATGGCTTCCAACCGGCGGCCTCGGCGGCAACCGCATCGTCAAGCATACCATGTCCCGGAACAACATCCTCCACGTGCGATCGCCTCAGAACTACAGCGCCAGCGACAACAAGCAGAACACCGACACTGACTTCGACTACGACCTCTATAACGGCCGAATCCCGCAGGGCCAGGAATCGCACGGCATTAGGGGCGCACCCATCTACGCCACCGGCGCCGGCCTTGAGCCTACGACCAATACCGGCCGTTTTCAACTTGCGCCCGATAGTCCCGGCGCTGGTGCTGGCCAGCCCATTCCCAACTTTAACGACGGCTTTGCCGGCAAATCCCCCGACATCGGCGCACACCAGCGAGGTGCGCCTCCAATCAGATATGGCGTCAACGCAAAGCAGCCGTGACTGCACTGGTTTCATGAGCAATAAGAACAACCATCGCGCAGGAGAATTGTCATGCTGCCAAAGTATGCTTTCAGTTGGATCGTTATAGCCTTGTTAAGCCAGCCAGCCTTTTCCGCTGACACGGCCCGATCTGTGGAAGCCCGGAGGCTGCCTGGCAATCCCATCATCCTGCCGGAGATGCTTCCGTCATGAACACTATTTCGTCTGAACGTAACTTTACTCGGCGCACGATTTTAAAAGGTCTGGCCTCCGCCGGGATCTGCGCCGCTACTCCCGTGCGCCTGTTGTGTCAGACCGGCGACACCGCCACAGTGGACTGGACTTCAAGTCTGCTGGGCTTCTTACGCTCGTGCGCCCGGCCTGACGGCGGTTATGCGTGGCCTGACCAACCGGATTCCCATCTCACTACCACGTTCGCTGCGATTGGATGCCATGTACTATTAAATCGCGAGCTGCCGAACAAGAACGTATTGGCGGAGTTCGTGCTGGAGAATCATCCGGCGAAAAGGTCACGCCCCGAAAGTCCTCTGCACATTTTCGAGTGGCAACAGATCCAGGCTCTGCGATGGCTCGGGGCGGACGTGGCATCTTTCGCGGCCTCGGTGAAACGACGCCAAACCCCGCAGATTTATCCGGCAGCTTACGAGCGCAGCCAAAAGCCTATTCTACAGATGGAGGTCACGGCCTTCACATGCCGCGAATTGTTGGGATTGCCGCTCGACGATCTTTCGCCGGAATTCATCGCATATCTGGACACACGCCGCCGGGACAATGGCAGCTTTAACAA
>Ga0315287_10006038_pt1 | contig 12000 bp, 7 predicted proteins | sample YL17G11_0_MG_FD_205037 | JGI IMG/M metagenome (GOLD analysis project Ga0315287, IMG submission 205037) | Sediment microbial communities from Yellowstone Lake, YNP, Wyoming, USA - YL17G11_0 | ecosystem: Environmental > Aquatic > Freshwater > Lake > Sediment | place: USA: Wyoming | collected...
CCTGGTGCTACTGTGACCGCTCACTCCTATCCAGTTTGGATCCCAGGGATTCAAAACGGGTCAGCGGTGTCTAGCGAAGCCTCTGATTCCTTGGGTGTCGCGAAGGTGAACTCGCTCGCTTCAATCCTCACATCCGCCGGTCCACCATATCGCTATGTGGGCAACTACATGGTGAGCGCGAACTACATGACTTATTGGTCGACTGAGAACATCTCCGTGGGAGTTCTACCGTACTCGGAACCGCTCGGGAAGAATGCGACCTATGCGATCATGTCGATAACCGGTACGAGTCCGAATCTTGTGCTTCCGAATCTGACCGTGCATCAGACTTGGACGCCTCCGTATCCCGTCTGGGCGACTCTGACAACCTCGAGGCTCGGCGATCAGAACCCGTTGCCAGGGGAGAATGTCACCGTGCACGCCACGATATACAACGACGGTGTCTCATACGCATACAATGTGCGAGTCAACTTCTATGACCAAGAGGTCAATTCGAGTATTCCTGATGAGTCGCGACTCTTCGGGACCGTCGTCATACCCATGATCAGACCCTTGGAACACGCTGATGTTCAGGTCTATTGGATCGCAGCTGGCATAGTCTCTCCGAGTGAGCACACGCTGATCGTTAAAGTGGATCCGGATAACACGGTAATGGAACTCGACGACCCAGCCGTTACGCTTGGCTACGGTTTCTTGACCGTTCAGAGTCTTCCGGACCTCTATGTGTTCGCGGGACCAGAGGGCGCTCGCGAGATAACCTGCTCGGCGACTACCATTGTCGTGAACTCTACAGTCACCCTTTCCGCCAGAGTCCACAACCTCGGCACTCTTGCGGTGTCTAACATCCCGGTGTATTTCTATGATGACGGTACGGAGATCGCCAATACGACGGTTTCCGTGTCCGCAGGAGGCCAGGGACAGGCCTCGGTGTTTTGGATGCCTACGATGCCAAAGCCGGTCCATACGATTCGAGTTGAGGTGAATCCATTGCCGCGGAGCGTTGTTGAATTGGACTACCTCAACAACGTGGCATCTGTGCCGTTCGAGGTCCTCGACTACCCTGACCTTGACCTGTCCGCGATGTCAGTCACGCCTTCAGGCGCTGCTCCTGGTGGCGATGCCGTTGTCGTTACAGCTACTCTGAAGAATCTGGAGAGGGCACCCGTGTCGACCCCGTCAGGTGTGCTCTGGGTTGACTACGCATCCGAGAGGATAACCGTTCAGTGGAGTCTAGCCGGCGTGACACTGACCGATCTCAGCGGCAGTGTCGAGATCAGTGCGATGTTCACCGCTCCGATCCTGACTGTCAGGACGGATGCTACACTGACATTGATGGCTAACCCTGATCACACTCCAGTCGAGAAGACATATGCCAACAACGTGCTCTCGACAACAATAGCCTTCTTGGACGTGAGGCCTGACCTGTCGGTCGTAGTATCGGATACCGTCAAGGACATCTATGTTCAGAAGGGCACTCAGAACGTGACTGGTGAGATGTTCGGTCGTGCGCTGACTGTCAACGTCATCATCCACAACCTGGGCGGCAGCAATGCGACCAGCGTGGATGTGCACGTAGGCGTGCGCAACGTTGCGAACACTTACAACCACACTCTGCTGAGGAAAGCGGACTACAATGTGTCGTCCAATGCGACGGACAATACACTGAAGATCGCCGTCCCGTGGACGATGAACCTGAGTGCTGTAGGTGGTGCGTATCAGATATGGGTCTGGGTCGACGAACTGAAGGTGATTGCGGAACCGGATGAGACCAACAACTTCGCTTACCTGAACTTCACAGTGGTGCCGCTCGACTCTTCTGTGACCTTCATCACCGATGCGACCGAGTACAAGGCCGGCGACATGATGGTGATAAGCGCCACTGTAACGTACAATCACACGAGCGATCCAGTCAAGGGCCTTACCGGTGTCGTGTTCTGGCTCGTAGACCCTACCACGAAGCTAGTGATTGCGAACTCCAACAGCTCGGCAATGACGACTGACCCAGACGGATCCATCATCGTCCTACTGAGGATACCTACCAATCTTCCCACTGGCTCGTACCAGGTGCGCGCGGTCGTAGGCACTCAGAGCCACGACAGCGAAGCCACAGTCCATGTCAGTGCTGCCGTGGCGGGCGGCCTGTTCCCGCTGTGGGTCTGGATATTGATAATCGTGGCCGTCGTGGGTGTGGTTGCAGGCTTCTTCGCGTACACCTACATCTACGGGTTGGGCAAGCTGGTCGAGTGCGGCGAGTGCGGCGCATTCATACCCGCTGCTAGCAAGAGATGCCCGAAGTGTGGAGTCGAGTTCGAGGCCGGTACCATGAAGTGCTCGGAGTGCGGCGCATGGATACCTGCTGAGTCCGCGGAGTGCCCGAACTGCGGTGTGAAATTCGTCGGCGAGGCCGAGGAGGAAGCGGACTACACGGAGCGCATGAGGAAGGAGTACGACGACATGGTCTCCAAGTACCGCGAGCTCGCCAAGCCGGAGCTGGGCAAGAAGTTCAGCGAGAAGGCGTTCGAGGCCTGGTGGATGGCGCAGCCCGGATACATCGCCTTCGAGGACTGGCTCGCCAAGGAAGAGGAGAAGAAGAAGGAAGGCCCGACCCCGTGCCCGGTCTGCGGCACGCTGAACCCGAAGGAGGCCACTGTGTGCCACAAGTGCGGCACCGTGTTCGGAGCCGCAAAGGCAACCCTGGCCGAGAAGAAGGGTCCGCCGCCCGCAGCTCCGCAGGAAGAGGGAGGGGTCCCGCCAGCGGAGGAGAGACCAGCTCAGGCAGGGGCGCCGCCGGTCGTAGCCCCGAGGATGGTCATCAGACGGCCGATCGACCGCAAGGTCGTGCCCAAGAAGATCATCAAGACGCCTTTGGGCACCGAGGAGAGAGGGAGCGAGGAGAAGGAAGAAGACAACCAGTAGACCTCCCTACCCCCAAACCCCAGAAAACCATTTTCCATGTTTTCCATTTCTTTCTTTGAGTGGCATTCTCCAGCTTCACTCGGAGAGTAGAATATGGAGGATTGCCATGCGTGAACCTCGTGGGGACACGCATGCAAAGAAACCAAGTTGTCAGAACCATGCTTGATCATAGGTCGGTGAGGAAGTACCTGCGGAAGGCGCCGTCCGATGAGGTCGTTGGAACGGTCGTCAGGGCAGGCCAGCAGGCACCGTTTGCGTCGCAGATGTACAGCATCCTGCTATCGAGGAAGGCTGCGCGGAACCCTTTCAGAGCCCCTATGCTCTTCACGATATGCGTCGACTCGCATAAGTTCGAGACGATCATGGCCAGGAGAGGGTGGAAAATGGTCACGAACGACCTGACTCTCTTGTTCTTCGGGATCGAAGATGCCTCTTTGATGGCCGAGAACATGGTCGTAGCCGGCAGGAGCCTGGGCCTGGGGAGTTGCTTCCTGGGATTCGCGATGTACCAGGCGGACAAGATCGCAAAGCAGTACGAGCTGCCAAAGAGGGTCTTCCCGCTCGTGCAGCTGGCGATGGGCTACCCTGCCGAGGACCCGCCGCCCAGGCCGCGGTATCCGATGGAATTCACCCTGTTCGAGGACAGGTATCCTGAACTGAGTGATGATATGATCACGAGGGCCATGGATCAGATGGATGAAGGCTACCTCGCGCAAGATTACTACCGCAAGAATAAGGCGAAGATCAGACTGGAGAGAGGCCGCAAAGAAGCTTACGGCTACGGCTCATACAGTTGGACGGAGCACATCTGCAGGAAATGGGGTCAGTGGCATCCAAGATCGACGGAGCTGGTGAAGCAGCTGGAGCTTCGTGGCTTCAAGATCTCGTGATGCTGCCTCAGAGAGTAGTTCTGGAATCGAACGAGCGAAGATGAATCCAAGATCCGACAGCCTCAGATCTTCTCCGCGCCCTCGGCCAGCTTCGCCCGGACCTCTCTCATGACCTTCTCGGGGTCCTTGTAGTAGGCCGAGATGATCGTGGCGACCTTGCGATGGCTGTCCATGCCGATCTTCTTCATGTACTCGAGGATGTCCACGCGCCTCTTGATCTCCCTCTCCATCTCCCTGGGAGACCAGTTCCTGGCCATCCTAACCTTCTCGTACACGTAGCTGTGGCCGCTGTAGTTGAAAGTGTCATCCGCGGGGTTCCATGTGTATACCGAGTTGGTGATCAGCTCGTTCGTCTCGGGGTCGATGCCGACGATCTCCGTAAGCGACTTCACGCGTCTGGTCATCTTCGTGCCCACCTTGACCTGCGCCTGGAGCATCACCACGTTGAGCGCGGTTATCAGTGCCCTGGGCAGGTTGATCGGGTCGTTCTCCATCCTGTGGACCATGGCTTGGACGTCCTCTGCGTGGAATGTCGAATAGCATGTCTTGCCCGTGGCCATGGCTTGGAACACGACATACGCTTCCTTGCCTCTGACCTCACCCACCATCAAGTACTGGGGTCTCTGCCTCATGGCGGATGTGAGCAGGTCGAACATGTCTATCTCGCCTGCGGCTCGGCCGGTGTAGGCGTTCTTCCCGCCGAACCCCTCTCTCGTGAGGCCTGGGACCCAGTTCTCGTGTGGCAGGTTCAGCTCCCTGGTGTCCTCTATCGAGACGATCTTCATCTGCGGCGGGATGAAGAGCAGTACTGCGTTGAGCGTTGTGGTTTTGCCGCTAGCTGTGCCTCCGCACACTAGCATGGACTGACCATGTTCGATCGAGAGCCAAAGGTACGCCATCATCTCCGTGCTCATCGTCTTGAACTTGAGCAGGTCCAGAGGCGTGAAGGGGTTCTCCTTGAACCGCCTGATGGTGAAGGAGGAACCTCTCTTGGTCACATGCTTGCCGAGCGTGGCCTGCAACCTCGAACCGTCCGGGATGGTCGCGTCGAGCATAGGGCTCGCGACCGAGATGTGCTTGCCGCATTTCTGCGCCAGCCACACGACATATCCATCAAGCTCGGGCTCCTTATCGAATCTGAGGTTGGACCTGATCGAGCCGTATTTCCTGTGATAGATGTAGAATGGTACTCCTACGCCATCGCAAGAGCAGTCCTCGACGTTCGGGTCCAGCATCATCACGTTGATGACGCCATAGCCTACGAAATCCCTGAGGACATAGTATATGACCTTCTCCTTAGAGATCGGGTGGAGCGTGATGCCAAGCTGGACCATCAGTCGCTCGGCTATGTGTCTTAGGGTCTTCTCCTTCTCACCGGCCTTGCTATCGGTCATCCTCTCAACAGAGGCGACGAGCGTCTCTTTGAGGAGTGAAAGCACATCCTTCTCATCTTCCAGGAGCTTCGGCTCGATCACTTCGTAGAGGTACTCGTTTGTCTTGTTGTCGTACTTGATCCTGACATACGTGTAGTTCTGCTTTATCGGGAGCAACTCGACTTCATCGATGTTGGGCTCGGATATCTTCGGGATATCGGTGATCCTCGACATGTCCATGCCGGACTCGCTCTTCGAGAGCGTGACGAGCATCGGCTTGGGCTTCAGCTTGAGAAGGAAGTTGTAGTATGCGGACATGAATCCTGGCCCTTTCTTCTTCTCCCCCTTCTCGGGCTCCTCCGTACCGGCCTCGGCCGGCATCCTAGGTTGCGCGGTCTCTGTCATCTTGATCACCCTATGATCCTGAGCGAGATGAAGCCCAACACTAGCATGATGAAGCTGTGCTTCATCCCCATCGGTATGCTTCCGTTCGAGATCACTCCCGCAAGCAGTCCGTCACCGATTGCGTGAACGACGACCGAAAGCAGGAATATGAACGAGATCGTTGGTATGATGTCGACCTGGATGCTGACGCCAGGTATCTCGCCGACTCCCTGCTTCGCCGCGGCCTCGCTGACCTGCTTGCCGGCCATCTCCATCTTCGGCAGGAACTGTCCCTGCAGGATCAGGATCGTTGCGATGAACACGAAGAATGAGATGTACACGACCAGGACATACGTCTGCATGGTGACCGCTCTCTCCTCCTGCGTAAGGATGGTCTCCTTGGCGTCGTGCGAGACCATGCTCAGCACGTCCGCGACGTTCCCTCCGGCATCGTTTGCCTTCATTATGATCAAGGCCATTCTGTTGACGAGAGGCGTCTTGACCCTCTCGGAGAACAGCTTGATCGCCTCAGATGCGGGGACACCCCATTCGATCTGTGCGGACATCTTCTTGATCTCTGGAGTCAGCCTGCCATATCTGCCTGACGAAGCGATCACTATCGCATCTGCCAGTGTCATGCCGAACCTTCCAGCTTCAGCGACGTCTCTCAGGAAATCGGGCAGTCTGGTCTCGATCTCCCTTATGTGCTTCTGCTTCTTGCTGACGTAGAATCCGTACGGTCCGATCAGGGCCAGTGCCGCGAAGATCGCATAGTCGACCGGCTCCAAAGGCAGGTTGACGCTTCCGATGCCGTCTAGGATCGCCATGAATATGAACACGGCCATGATGCCGATTGATGCGCCAAGCAGCCTATTCGTCAGGTCAACTTTCTCGGTTGCGAGTATCCTCTTGAGCGCCTTCTCCCTTTCCTGGTCGCTCTTCGGTTTCGGAGGCATCTACATCGCACTCTCCTTTGACATGTTCCAGATGACGAATATGAACCCGAATTGGGAGATTGGAATCATCCCCAGAACGACTACGTAGAGCATCATCACCATGAACGCTGGGTCGCTGCCACCGACTATCGCCATGATGGCCATGATGAGCACAAGGAACAGGGGGAATGCGACCACGACTGTGACGAACGACTCTGCTAGCATACCCAGAGTCTCCATCTGGGACTTGAGTTCCAGCTTGTTCTCCTTCTGGTACTCATCCGCCTTCAGCAGGAAATACGGTTTCAGCTGGCCGCCTGAGGTGGATGTCGTTATGACCCCTTGAAGGAAGTCCTGGAACTTCGAGGACGGCGATCTCCTCGCGGCCTTCCTGATAGCCGTCAGGATATCGGACCCGAGAAGCTCCGTGTCCCTCGTTATCCACGCCGCCTCCTGGGATATCTCCCCGTAGACCTTCTGTCTGGAAAGCTCCTTGAATATGACATCTATGTTGACATCCGCTGAAGCCATCGCCGATATGAAGCTCATCGCTGCGGCAATCCTCTTCTCGATGTCCCTGCCACGTCCCTTCGCCTTAGAGCCGGGCGTGCCCAACAGCAGGAAGTAGGCCATGACTGGCAGCAGACCGATGGAAGCGCCTGCCACGAGTATTCTGAGCATCAGCGAGACACCCATCACACCGAATATGACAACGCCAACCACGACGCCGACCACGACACCCACGATGGCCGCAACCAGCGTTGCCATGTAGACATAGGCGAGGTACTCTTCCGGCCTTATTTTCATGTGCGCTTTCAGGAGCAAATCGTCGAGTTGCTGCAGAATTGCCGTTTTGGTCTTAGCTTTTCTGCCCATCATCCTCAACGCTAGGTCCTGGAACGGTGAGAGCTTGATGTATTCGGGCACTGCACCCTTCAGAAGCCTGACCGCGTGAGGCCCGAGGGTCTCACCCGGGGCAGTGATCTTCGTCGTGAGGTACTGCGCCCTCTTCCCCTCGACTCGTTTGAAGTCATCTGCTACCTCAGGCAGCGACCTCACCTCCGGGCGTTGTTGTCTGGCCGGGCTTTCCGGCGGCGCCGTAGAGCTCCTTCCTGACCATTTCGGATGCGACCTTCGGATCCTTGTAGTAATCCCTTATGAGTCCCCAGATCTCCCTGTGGTCTGCGATGTCCTTGGAGACCATGTACTTCACAATGTCGACCCTCCTCTCGAACTCCTGGAGGAGTTCTTCGTGGGTCAGGTTCTTCATCTCCATGATCTTGTCGAACAGGAAGCTGTGGCCTTTGTAGATGAACTTGTCAGTGGCCTGGTCCCACTCGTATACGGTGTTGCTGATGAGTTCGTTCGTCTCGGGTTCGAACCCGACGATCTCTATCAGCTGCTTGATCCTTCGGACCATGTCCATCCCGACCCTGGCGTGTGTCTGGATGATGACGTTCCTCAGCGCTGTGAGCAGTATCCTGGGGCAGTTGATGGGCGGATTCTCAAGTCTGTTGACCATGCCCTTGACGCTGTCTGCGTGCATGGTCGAGAACGTAGTGTGGCCAGTGGCCATCGCCTGGAACATCGTGTAGGTCTCTTTTCCTCTGACCTCACCGACGATGATGTAGTTCGGTCTCTGTCTCAAGGCAGCCCTGACGAGATCGTACATGTCTATTTCGCCAGCAGCCTTGCCATCGACTCCTCGCTCCCCGACGCCTGATCTCGTGGTACCTGGTATCCAGTTCTCGTGTGGCAGGTTGATCTCTCTAGTGTCCTCCATCGTGACTACTTTGGCACCCGGAGGTATGAACAACGACATCGCGTTCAGCGTGGCGGTCTTGCCGCTCGCCGTTCCTCCACATATGATCGCGGACTCACCGTGCTCCACGCTCAGCCACAGATATGCCACGATCTCCGGGGAGGCCGTGCCGTACTTGATGAGTTCTACTGGCGTGAAAGGCTTCTCCTTGAACCGCCTGATAGTGAATGAAGCTCCTCTCGTCGTGACTTCTCTTGCGTATGTCGCTTGTACTCTGTGGCCTTCAGGAGTGGTGCCGTCGAGTATCGGGTTCGAGACCGATAGCTGCTTGCCGCATCTCTGGCCCAGGTTGATGACGAACGAGTTCAGTACGTTCTCGTCCGCGAACTGGATGTTCGTCTTGATGGATTCGAACTTGCCGTGGAAAACGAACAGTGGAATGCCCACACCGTCGCAGGATACGTCTTCGATTTGCTTGTCGTTCATAAGAGTGTCGATCGCACCGTATCCGACAAAGTCCCTCGAAATAAAGTAGGTGACCCTGTCCTTCGAAACCGGCTCTATGCTGATGCCCCTGGACTTGATGAAGCTGTCGACGCTCTTCTCAAGGTATGTCTTCTTGTCCATAACGCTCAGCTTGTCCCATTCGTATTCGAGGGTCTTCTCGAGCGTTTCCTTGATGAGGGTCAGGAGCTCCTCTTCGTCTTCTGTCAGTGTGGGTTCGATGACGTTGAGAACGTATTCGCTGGTGGCGCTGTCGAAGGTGGCCCTGATGTAGCCGAAAGGTTCGACGACGCCGTAGAACCCCATCTCCTGGATGTTCGGGTCTGTGATCGGTGGAATCGCGGTGTAGATGGACCCGCGTCCGTGGCTCCAGTCACGCTTCCTAGCAGCCGCTCCCCTAGCCGATTTCACTTTCAGAGGGCTGGACTTGAGCCTGCTAATCGCGCCTACCCATCCATGGTATAGTCTCGTTCCGATCGGCATCTTAGGAGCTTTGATATCAACTTCGTGCTTCACTTTCGTCTCAGCTTCGGCCATTCTGATACCTCCTAGAGTCCGAGCTCCCCGATCGTCAAGGCGACAGTTGCCCTCGTGTAATCGACGGTCATAACGCTGTCTATCGTCACTGTGACCGTGTAGTAGTTGAGTGACTTATCTGGGAAGCTGTGAAGGATCGTGGTTATGTTGTACCCGTTCTTGTAGGTCATCCCCGCCGCTCCGTTCAGGGTGCTGTTGAAGAATCGTTCCCATGCCTTGCCGTGAGCCGAGGTGAATGTGATGCTGAAAGAGGGCCCAGCAGAGTTCTGATAGGTCTTCGTGTCAGCGAATTGCAGCTTTGCAGACACTCCCTTGGAGCCTGTGCCCCCGATTGTTACATTCGAACCCTGCAAGGACACCTGGGTGATCTGCAGGACTCTGTTCGGAGTCCCTGTCGTACCAAGGTTCTTGACGAGGAACTGCGGTCCAGCGATGACAAACTCTCCATCTGTCTGGTTGAGGATGACTGCGCCGTTCTCGTAGATTATGTGCTGTTCAACAAAGTATCGGTTCGGGCACCAGAGGTCCAAGCTTCCTCCGGTCTTGCCGTCGTTGGTTGGGCCAAGCGAATTCGAAACGCCTGCATACGTGACATTGAACGTAGGTCGAGTGGTGACCCCGTCGGGCAGGAACCGCAGTATCCCAGCAGTGGCTGAAGCGAAAACGGGTATGCTGGCGGAGCTCAGAGTGACTGGCACGAACACCGGTGTCGGAGCGATTCTGCTGTTCGCGCTGTTGGATATCGCTATGTCGATCGATGATTTGATTGTCGTGAACTGTTGAACAACCTGCGACATGTGTGTGCTTTCGTTGTCGCTCATCCAAACGGGTACGAACTGATTCGTGAACATCCCAAAGGCCGTGAGGAAGACAAGCAACGACATGATCGTTCCAATCGTCGCCGCAACGCCCTCTTCGTCGTCCCACCGCGGCGATTTCCTGATTCGGCGGACAGTTGAGTGTGCACAATAGTTCACGTGCCGGGGGGACAAATTCATCCTACCACCAAATGGGGTTTTCGAAGTAACCTAATCAGCGTCTGGAACATATTTAATACTGTCGTTTCTGGTATCGTGGAAAAATGGGTTGTGGATTGGGGGAAAATCGCAGTTGGAAACTTGCGTCGAAAACAACTCTCTCAACCCGTCGTGATTCATCCGCAAATGCTGCGCACGCTCTCCGATACGTTCGAGAAGTCCTGCTCGCCAAGGTTTAATATAGGATTATGCGTAACTGCCCATCTGCTCCGGTACGCCGTGGTAACTCAGCTGGGAGAGTGCAAGACTGAAGATCTTGAAGTCGCCGGTTCAAGTCCGGCCCGCGGCACCATTCTCAGTTCCTTGAGCGGTCCACTCATCACTCGGCAGGCGAAATTCGTCGGAGGGATAGTTTAAATCGGCAGGATGCTTCTGGAGACAATCGGCGAGGCTTCAGCAAGTGCCAATAAAAACATTTGAACTCATTTCCACAGACGCGAAGCGATTCTCCAAACTTGGCGAGCGATTCCCTCAGCTGCGGGTCGATCAGAACACGACCATCACAAGCCTCACAGCTGTGTCCGATGCTGAAGCCCGCATAGATTTTCGATACACAGTCAACTACTCGGGAATGGGAATGATCAACATCGAGGGAAGGATCATTTGGGAGGGCGAAGCAAAACCTTTGGCCGATCAGTTCTCCCAGAAGAAGGGCATTCCGAACGATGTTTTCAACCAGATTCTGGGAGCGATTTTCACGAATTGCCTGCCGACGGCAGTGATCCTCGCTCGTGACCTGCAACTGCCTCCGCCCATACCTCCACCACCTCAGATGCAGCAGCAGGGAGCGAAGTCGCCGCCAGCGCACGGCTCAAAAGACAAACACCGCTCCATGGAAGTCGCGTGAGACAACCCACTTCTTCTATTCTCACCTGATGTGGTCGAGCGAGAACGAACCTATCGTCACGCCGACCTTGGTCGAAGAATATCTGATGTAGGCTCTAGACTGAACATCGCAGATGCCTCTGATGGCCAGGAAGGTGTTCAGGTTCTCGACCTTGAACTCTATCATGCCGTCCATCAGCGAACCGATCATCTGAATCTCCTGTTCGCCATGGACTCCCTTCTCGATGGTGTACATCGCGACCGCCTTGTCCCTCTTTCTTCTGCCGACGACAGGGCTAAGGAATCTGAACGCTGTGGCCGGGTCCAAGTACGCGATGAGTGTCGAGATGGATCTGAAGCCAACCCTGTAGTATTCGTGCTTCTCCTTGAACTTCTTCGCGGAGACCTCAATCGCTTTCTGGATGGATTCGTAGTCCGTCGGCGACTCGATGTAGTCAGTGTACGGGTCTTGGGAATCGTCGCCCATGCTTCTCGAGTATGCATCGACGTACCGCACGAGGCCCAGCTTCTCGTACTCGTCATAGCCCGAGACGATGAACTGCATCTCCTCCCGGATCTCCTTAGGGGATTTCTCCGTCAGGACCCACATTGCGGGGATGCCCTTTTTGAGCCCCTCGGCAATGAACACGTTAAGCAGGATCTCTTTGCCCGTGAAAGGAGGTCCGTAGATGAGCACGTTCGCGCCGAACGGCATGCCCCCTAGGAGCAAATCGTCGAGTCTGGCAGTTCCCGTCTTGATCCGTTCCTGCTTCACCTCGAGCATCCTGTCCTGCTCGCGCTTCTCGATCTCGTCGGTGATGACGCCCTGTTCCCTGA
>Ga0315287_10006039_pt1 | contig 12000 bp, 10 predicted proteins | sample YL17G11_0_MG_FD_205037 | JGI IMG/M metagenome (GOLD analysis project Ga0315287, IMG submission 205037) | Sediment microbial communities from Yellowstone Lake, YNP, Wyoming, USA - YL17G11_0 | ecosystem: Environmental > Aquatic > Freshwater > Lake > Sediment | place: USA: Wyoming | collected...
TGCGGCGAGGTATTCCTTGCAGAACGGGCCGGTGAGCGCGTCGGACTGCATGAACTGCCACCAGGCCGACAGCTTCGGCAGGCCTTCGAACAGGTCCTTGACGCCGAAGCCGGCGACGATGCCACTGTTCATCAGCATGCTCGGCAGCACCGTGCAGTCGGCGAGCGTGAGCGACTGGCCGGCGAGGTAGGGGCCGGGGCCGGCGAAGTGCTCGAGGTCCGCCATGGCCTTGGCGAGTGCCTTCTTCGCGCCCTCGACCTCGGCCTCGTTGCGCGTGGCCGGGTTCATGTTGCGGAAGAACGGGCCGGTCTGCGCGGCGATGTAGAGGTCGACGATGCGGCCGAGCAGGCGGACCCGGGCGCGATCGATCGGGGCTTTCGGCATCAGCGGCGTCTGCGGGTAGGCCTCGTCGAGATATTCGAGGATCACGGCCGACTCGGCGATGCACTGGCCGCCATCTTCGAGCGCCGGCATCTTGCCCATCGGGTTGATCGCGAGGTACTCGGGCGACTTGATGCCGCCGCCCGGGGGCGCTTCGGGCGCGAGGTCGAGACCCTTGGCGCGGGCAGCGAGTACGACGCGGGCGACGTAGGGCGAAACGAGGGACCCGTAGAGCTTCATCGGCGGTGACTCCTGAATTATTGTTCGGCGCCGCGCGGCTGCCGGCAGTGCGACGCTATCTTACCGGGCCTTGGCGCCCAAGGAGAACCGGATCCATGGCCCGTATGACGAACCCGACGACTGTGCTGGCGACCGCTCCCCGGATGCGGCGAGCCTACTTCGAAACGCGCTTCGGCCAGCTGAACGTCCATGGCGCGATGCCGGCGGGCGGCGGCTTCGATGAGGCGACCACCCTGGTCTGCTTCCACCAGAGCCCGATGTCCGGGCGGGTGTTCCGACCCCTGCTGGAGATCATGGGCCGCGACCGCTCGGTCTACGCGCCCGACACGCCGGGGTTCGGCGAGTCGGACCCGCCGCCGACCCAGCCGACGATCGCGGACTACGCCGGTGCGATGGTCGATTTCCTCGACCAGATGCGCTTCCGCAGGGTGGACCTGCTCGGTTACCACACGGGCACGCTGATCGCGACCGAGGTGGCGCTGCTGCGGCCGGACCTCGTCCGGCGCATGGTGATGATCGCGGTGCCGGTGCTGACGGACGCAGAGCGCGACGCCTTCCGCCAGGCGCCCTGGCCGGTGCCGGTGGCCGAGGACGGCAGCCACCTCCTGCAGGAATGGCGGCGCAGCCTGCAGTGGCGGGGCCCGGGAGTGTCGCTCGAGTCGGTGTCGCGTTGGTTCGCGGAGAAGCTGCGCAACGGTCCGCAGGCCTGGTGGGGCGCGAGCGCCGTGATGGACTATCCGGCGCGCGAGCGGCTGGCGCAGTTGACGCCGCCGGTGCTGGTGCTGCGACCGAAGGACGACCTCTACGAGGCGACGCTGCGCGCCAAAGGACTGCTGCGCGACGCGCGCTTCGTCGACCTGCCGCAGTACGGCCACGGGTTGTTCGATGCGGCGCCCCAAGTGGTCGTCGACGCGATCGCGGAGTTCGTCAAAGGTTGAGTTCGACGGCGTCGTAGTCGCGGTGCTGGCCGAGCAGCCACAGCGTGGCGCGGTGCCGCTCGCGGATGCGCTCCCAGGCCGCGAGCAGCGCCGGCGCCGGCGCCGCGCTGATCGGGCGACCGCCGAGCGCGAGGTCCTCGTCCGGCGCGAGCTCGAGCGGCGTCACGTCCTCCGGCCAGGGGTGGCGATCCGGATGCCAGCGTGCCATCGAGACGCTGACGGGCGCCTCCCCTGCGCCCTGCGGCGGGCGCGCCTGCTGGCGCAGGCGCCAGTGCACGGCGCTGACGGCGTCGAGATAGGCGCCGACCTCTTCTCGCGGGCGCAGCCGCGAGCGGCTGCCGAGTTCGGCGCCGGCATCGTCCAGCCAGCCGAGTGATTCCGCCACCGCGGTCGCGTCCGCTCCCACGTCGAACGCCGGGATCGACCCGCAGCGCAGCGCCCAGGCGATCACGCAGGCCGCCTCGCCGCGGTGCGCGAAGTGCTCGCGCAGTGACTCCTCGAGCGTTCCGACGGGCTGCTGCAGCACGGCGCGCTCGCGGCCGGTGAGCTCGGCGTCGAAGCCGTGGCGGCCGAGCCATTCCATCGACAGCTCGAGCAGCTCGTTCATACCTTCGAGCGTCTCCGCGTCGATCGGGGTGCCCGGCGGCGGCTCGATTTCGATGCGCTGCGCCAGTGCGCAGCAGATCAGCGCGCGTGCCGCGATGCGCGGTAGGGGCGGGGGCGAGGGCAGGAAGCCGAAGGTCGGGTTGCCGTCCGCGCCGCGTGGGGCCTTCATCGTGTCGCTCCGTCGGTCCGAAGTGTGCGCAGCGCCAGCAGCGCAATGACCAGCAGCGGCACGCTGGCGAGGTTCAGCGTCGACCAGCCGAGGTTCTCGATCGCGGTGCCGGCCAGCAGCGAGGCGGCGGCCTGCGAACCGAAAATCGCGAAATCATTGAAGCCCTGCGCGCGAAAGCGCTCCTCGCTCGAATACGTGGTCGTCAGCAGCGTGGTCGCGGCGACGAACATCAGGTTCCAGCCGAAACCCAGTAGCACAAGCGCCGCGAAATAGTGGATGAACGCATGCCCGAGCACCACGCTGATCGCGATGCAGAGGCCCATCGTGACGATGCCGAGCACCAGCATGCTGCGGATGCCGAGCCAGCGCACGATCAGCGGCGTCGCGAGCGAGGGCAGGTACATCCCGAGCAGGTGCGCCGAGATCACCGCAGTCGTCTGAGCGCTCGAGTAGCCGTCGTGCACGTGCATGCTGATCGGCGTGGCGGTCATGATGAAGCTCATCACCGCGTAGGACACGAGGCCGCTGAGCACGGCGATCCGGTACGCGGGGACCTTCAGGATCTCGCGCAGCGGTCGCGCGCTGGCGTGGCGCGTGGCGGGGCGGGGTGGCGTGTCCCCGAGCTGCGTCAGCACCAGCGCCGCGATCGCGCACAGCCCGGAGAGCACGACGAACGAGCCCGTGAATTCCGGCCAGCCGCCGAGGTGGCTGGAGAGCGTGCCGATCAGCGGCGCGCCGATCGCGGCGCCGAGCGTGCCGAGCATCACGGTCGATACGGCGCGGCCGGCCTGCTCGGGCGCGACGAACTCGGTTGCGGCAAAGCGGTACTGCTGGACGACCGACATGTTGCAGCCGAGCAGGAAGCCACCGATGCACAGCAGCCAGAAGCTCGAATGCGCGACCGCCCAGGCGCAGAGCAGCGCGGCGAGCACCGCGACGCTGGCGCTGCCGATCATCGCCGGCCGACGCCCGATCCGTTGCATCAGCAACGCGGCAGGCACCGAGGCCGAGGCGACACCGGCCACCGACAGCGAGAGCGGCAGGGTGGCCAGCTCCGGCAGCGGCGCAATCTCCGTGCCGACGATGCCGCCGAACGAGACCAGCGTGAAGGTGCCACAGGCGGCGAAGCCCTGGGCGACGGTGAGGATCCAGACGTTGCGCATGCGGGGTGAAACGTGGCCCGGTGCGGTCCGCGCCGGAATGAGTCAAATCGTGGGAACCCTTTCATTGTAAAGGGGTTGCGACCGCGATGCAGGGTCGTCGCCCGTCTCCGCATGGTCAGGCTCGCGGGGCTGTGGCACTCTGCCGAAGGCAAGGTTCAGGGGATCCAGGATCATGGCGAATCAGCGCCGGGGAAGCGGCGATGTCGCGGTCGACGACGTCGAGTCGACGGCCAAGCTGCCCGTGCTCGACGTGGCCGAGATCGACGCCCTGGACGTCGAGGACGAGTCGCACCTGCGCACCACGGTGCTGCCGCCGGACTCCTTCTCCACCAGCGACACCCATCCCGGGATCCCGATCCTGAAGGAATCGGCCGGCCTCGCCTCGGCCGACGTGCGCGTGGTCGTGCGCGAGGTGGCGGCGGCGGCTGCAGCGGCTGCCGCGGCCGCGGCCGGTGCCGGGTTCGCCCAGGGTGATTCGCGGGCGGCCGAGGAGGCCGAGGCGGCAGTCGGCCAGCTGCTCGAGCGCCAGGCCGACCTGCTGCGCGAAATGCAGGAAGTTCGCGAGGAGGCCGAGGCACGCTACCAGCGCCTCGAGGCCGACCTCGACGACGCGCGCCGGCTCGGCGAGGACCTCGACGCGATGCGTCGCGAGGCCGAGGCGCGCATGACGGTGGCGGAACAGCGTTGCACGACGCTGCAGGCGGAGTTCGCCGCCGCGCGCGACACGCTCGAGGCGCAAGCGCGTGCCGCGGCGAGCGCCGCGCGTCACTCGATCGAAGCGGAAGCCGCGACGGTGCGCCAGCAGCTCGAGGCGGACCTGCTCGCGGCGCGGCGCGAGGGTGCAGCGGAGGTGCAGGCCGCGCGGGAGCAGCGCGAGTCTGGGCTCGCGGCGCTGCGCCAGCAGCACGAGGCCGCGCAGGCCACGGCGCAGTCACAGCATCGCGCCGAATCGGCGACCCTGCGCGACCAGCGCGAGACCGAGGCCGACGCACTGCGCGCGCGCGGCGAAGCGGCACTGGCCGCGCTGCGTCAGAAGTTCGACGCCGAGCACGAGGCCACGCGTCGCCAGCTCGGCGCCGAGCTCGCCGCGCTGCGCGAGCAGCTCGCGGCCCAGGCGGCGGCGCACGCGCTGGCGCTGCAGGCGGCGCGGCGCGAGGCGGCGGAGCTCGGCGCGCAGCTGGTCGACCTCGATGCCATGACGGCGCAGGATGAAACCGCGCTGGCGGGCGCGCGCGAGGAGATCGCGGCACTCGGACGCACGCTGCAGGCGACGCGCGCCGAGCTCGCGGCGGCTGAGCGTCTCGCGCAGCAGTCGCTGGACGACCGCGGGCGCGAACTGGTCCGGGCGCGCACCGAGCTCACCGACCTGAAGGCGCTGGCGGCCGTACAGGTCGAGGCGCTGCAGGCGGCCGAGTCTCGACGCGGCATCTGGGCCAGCCTGCTCGGCGATGCCGAATCGGCGCACGACGTACAACTGCGTGAGGCGCGCGAGTCCGCGGAGGCCGACCGGGCCCGGGCGGTCGCGGCGCAGGCCGAGCTCGACGAGCGGGTGCGCCGGCAGGGTGAGGCCGAAGCGGCGCTGCGTGCCGAGATCGACGCGGCCGTCGTGCGCGGCTACGAGGCCGAGAAGCGCGCCGAGGACCTGCGTACCGCGCTGGCACAGGCGCAGGGCGCGCTGGTCTCGGCCCGCGCGGACGCGGACGGGCAGGCGGCCCGGCTCGCCGAGTTCGAGGTGAGACTCGAGGCGCTGCAGTCGCGGGAACAGGCTGCCGTCGCGCAGGCGCAGGCCGCCGTTGCGACCGGCGCGGACCTCGAGCAGCGCGTGCAGGCATTGCAGCAGCGGCTCGACGTCTCGGAGCCGGCGGCGCGGGCCGAGCTCCAGGCGCTGCGCACCGAGATCGCGACCCTCGGCGCCGAGCGTGACGCCCTGCTGGCCCGCAATGCGGCGCTGGCCGAGACCGCCCAGCGCGCCACGGAACGCGCGGTCGCGCTCGAGGCGCCGGCGCCGCAGGAGCCGACGGCCGAGGCCCTGCGCACGCTGCAGGGCGAGTTGCGTCGCAGCGTCGACCGTGTCGGCGAGCTCGAGTCGGACCTGCGTGCCGCCGAAGACCAGATCAACCGCCTCGAGGGCGACCTGCGCGCCAAGAGCAGTCGTCTCGAGGAACTCGGGCGCGCGGGCTGGCCGCCGTCGGTCGTGACACCCGAGGCGCCGTCGAGCGGGGGCCGCCGCCGGGACGAGTTCGCGGCGCGCGGTCGCGGGCTGCCGGACCTCGGCGCCAACGGCGAGTCCGTGATGGCCTCCGACTCGGCCTTCTCGGGCGCGGGTGCGACGGCCAGCGCCGACGGCGTCACGCGGTATTTCGTGATGATGGATGGCGACACCGAGATCGTGCACGTGCTGGGGCGGCGCACCACCCTCGGTCGTGGCCTCGACAACGACGTGCGCATCGACACCAAGTTCATCAGCCGGCACCACGCAGTCGTGCTCGCCGGCCCGAACCAGACCGTCGTCGAGGACCTGCGCAGCACCAATGGCGTGCTGGTCAACGGCCGGCGCGTGACGCGCTCGGTGCTGCGCGACGGTGACATCGTGCACGTCGGCAAGACGCAGTTCCGTTTCGTGCAACGCAGCCGCGACCGCTGAGCCGACCTGGGCCCGAAGACCGTGGGTGATGCCGCGGGCTTGGCGTTTCACGCGTCGGGTCCGTTATGCTCCACGCATCATGGCAGACCCCGAACGCAGCACCGCTCACCCGGCGCCTCCCACCCCGGCTCCCGAGCCGGCGTTCTTCGACAATCCGGCGATCGACAACCTGATCGCGGTGACACTCGAGCTCGGCGCCGAGCTATGGGTGCAGCGCGAGCGCATGCGCGTCGTCGAGACGCTGCTGGCCCAGAAGGGGGTCGTCACGCCGGAGCTGATCGAGCAGTACCTGCCGTCGGCCGAGGAGTCGGCGCGCGCCCGCGCCGAGCGCGATGCGTTCGTCAGCCGCATTTACGGCGTATTCGCGCGACCGACGGTCAAGGCCACGCCCGACGCCTGAGCGGCGGGCCTCCCCGGCGCGGCGTCATGTCCGATCGCACACGTCCGCCCGCACCCCCGATCGCCTCGCCCGCGCACGGACCCGCATGAACGACTACATCGAGAGGATCCTGCGCGCCCGCGTGTATGAGGTCGCGATCGAGTCGCCGCTCGAACCCGCCGCGCGGCTGTCGCGCCGGCTCGGCAATAGCGTGCTGCTGAAGCGCGAGGACCTGCAGCCGGTGTTCTCGTTCAAGCTGCGCGGCGCCTACAACAAGATCGCGAGCCTCTCGGAGACCGTCGCGCAGCGCGGGGTGATCTGCGCGTCGGCTGGCAACCATGCGCAGGGCGTGGCGCTGGCCGCGCGCCGGCGCGGCATCCTGGCGGTGATCGTGATGCCGGTGACGACGCCGGCCATCAAGGTGCAGGCGGTGATCGATCTCGGCGGCGAGGTCGTGCTGCACGGCGACGACTACGACACGGCCTATGACCGTTCGGTCGCGATCGCGCGCGAGCGCAACCTGGTGTTCGTGCACCCGTTCGACGACCCGGACGTGATCGCCGGGCAGGGCACGATCGGCATGGAGATCGCGCGCCAGAGCGGTGGGCAGATCGACGCGGTGTTCGTGCCGGTCGGCGGCGGCGGGTTGATCGCAGGCATCGCCGTCTACCTGAAGTTCCTGTATCCGCGGGTGAAGATCATCGGCGTCAACGCCGCCGACTCGACCGCGATGACGCAGTCGCTGCGCGCCGGGCAGCGGGTCGCGCTCGACAAGGTCGGCATCTTCGCCGACGGTGTCGCGGTGCGGCGCGTCGGCGAGGAAACCTTCCGGCTGGCCAGGCAGTATGTCGACGAGATGCTGACCGTCGACACCGACGAGATCTGCGCCGGCGTGCAGGACATCTTCGAGGACACGCGCTCGATCGTCGAGCCCGCCGGTGCGCTTGCGGTCGCGGCGATCAAGAAGTACGTCGCGCGCGAGAAGTGCCGCGACCGGCGCCTGGTCGCGATCAACTGCGGCGCCAACCTCAACTTCGACCGCCTGCGCCACATCGCCGAACGCGCCGAGATCGGCGCGCAGCGCGAGGCGCTGCTGGCGGTGGAGATTCCGGAGGAACCGGGCAGCTTCCTGCGCTTCTGCGGCGTGCTCGGCAGGCGCAGCGTCACCGAGTTCAACTATCGCTACGAGAGTGCGCACGCCGCGCAGGTGTTCGTCGGCTTCGGGCTCTCCGGCGGCCGCGCCGAGCGTGACCAGGTGATCGCCGACCTGCGCGCCGCGGGTTACGGCGTGACCGACATGACCGACAACGAGATCGCCAAGCTGCACGTGCGCTACATGGTCGGCGGCCACGCGCGCGATCTGCAGAACGAGATGCTGCTGCGCTTCGAGTTCCCCGAGCGGCCCGGCGCGCTGCTGCGCTTCCTCGAGGCGATCGGCACGCGCTGGAACATCAGCCTGTTTCACTACCGCAACCACGGTTCCGACGCGGGCCGCGTGCTGGCGGGCATCCAGGTGCCGCCCGCAACGCGCGCCGACTTTGCGCTGCACCTCGCCGACTTGCGCTACCCGTACTCCGACGAGACCGCGAACCCGGCGTACAAGCTGTTCCTCGGATCCTGATGTCTGACGTGGTCGACTACGTTCCGCAGGTGTCGCACCGCGACGAAACGCTGTCGCTGCGCGGGGTGCCGCACCGCGTGCTGCGCTGGGGCCCGCCGTCCGACGATCCCATCCTGCTGCTGCACGGCTTCCTCGACACCGCCGAGACCTTCCAGTTTATGGTCGATGAGTTCCCGCGCACGTGGAGCTTCGTGGCGCCGGACTGGCGCGGTTTCGGCGGCAGCGGCTGGAACGCGGCACCCTACTGGTTCCCCGACTACCTCGCCGATCTCGAGGCGCTGCTCGATGCGCTGCAGCCGCCCGGCGCGGAGGCGCCGCGGTCGCTGCGCGTGATCGGCCACAGCATGGGCGGCAACGTCAGCTCGCTGTTTGCCGGCGTGCGTCCCGGCCGGTTGCGTTGGCTCGTCTCGATGGAGGGCTTCGGCCTGCCGCGCCAGTCGTCCGACGAGGCGCCGAAGCGCTACGCGCTCTGGCTCGACGAACTGCGCGCGGGCGTGAAGACTTCGCGCTACGAGTCGCTGGCGCAGCTGACGACGGTGCTCAAGCGGCGCAATCCGCGCCTGCCGCTCGCCCACGCCGCCTTCCTCGCGCGCGCCTGGTCGCGACCGCGCGCCGACGGCGGTGTCGAACTGCGCGCCGACCCGTGGCACCGGCTGACCAACCCGGTGCTCTATCGTCGCGAGGAAGCCGAGGCCTGCTGGCGTCGTGCCGACCTGCCGATACTGCTGGTGACCGGCGCCGAGTCCGAGTTCCACCGCCGCCTCGGCGACGACGGCACCGACGACTATTTCCGGCGGATGTTCCGGCGAATCGATTTCGCGACCGTGCCCGGTGCCGGCCACATGATGCATCACGAGAACCCGGCCGCCTCCGCGCGGGCGATCGAATCCTGGGTCGCGCACTGCGATTAGGGCCTGGTCATGCAGCTGCCTTCAGGGCAGTCGAGGGTTGAGTTTCCGCGCGACGGCATTGATGATCGGCGACGACGGCTCCAGGAACGGACCAGCCGCGAGGGAAACGAAAATGAACGCGATGTTTGCGAAGGGTTCGTGCCGCCATCTGGCGGCGGCTCTGCTCCTTTCCCTGGCCACCGCCGGTTCGTGGCCGCTGCAGGTCACGGCGGCCGAGGCGCCGGTCGTGCGCTTCGATCCATCGAAGTATTCGCAGTCGGTCACTGAATGCGATCGCATGGCGTCGCACTCGGAGGATCCGTATCGCGTCGCGCCAGGACGTGAGCGGCCCGAGATCGACCTGCCGAAGGCGATCGAGGTGTGCCGCGCCGCCGTGCAGGCGGACCCGAAGAACCCGCGCCTGAACTATCTCTACGGACGAGTGCTCGGCTACAGCGGCCGCGGCGCCGAGGGCCTCGCGAACCGGCAGGTCGCCGTCGACGCCGACTATCCGCAGTCGCTGTTCGTGATCGGCTACATCACGCTATTCGGCCTGAACCAGCAGCCTCAGGACACCTGCAAGGCCGCGGAGATGCTGCGTCGCTCCGCGCAGCAGGAGCGCGTCGCGGGCCAGCTCGGCTTCCCGCGCTACGTGCTGGAGGGCAGGTTCGACGCCTGCCCGGTGCGCAAGGACACGCAGGAAATGCTCGGTTTCGTCGCCGCGGCGCGCAAGCAGTTCAAGGGCGACTACTACCAGGGTCTGCTCGCCGACATGCTCGAGGAAGATCTCAAGAAACGTCCATGAGCGCCGTCGCGGCCCCGCCCGGCGCGCTGGCGGTCGTCCGCCGGCGCTATCTCGACGGGCGCTTCGGCCAGCTGCACCTGCGCGTCGCGGGCCCGCCGGCGCGCGGCGCGCGCCGGCCGCTGCTCTGCTTCCACCTCAGTCCGGTCTCCGGCGCGATCTACCAGAAGTTTCTCGGCGAGGCGGGCCGCGACCGGTTCGCCGTTGCGCCCGACACACCGGGTTACGGCGAGAGCGACGCACCGCGCAGCCCGCCGGAAATCGCGGATTACGCTGCCGCGATGGGCGAGGTGATGGACGCGCTCGGCATCACGGAGGCCGACTGCCTCGGCTTCCATACCGGCTCGAAGATCGCATTGGAACTCGCGCTGCAGCGCCCGCTGGCGATCCGCCACCTGGTGCTGGTCTCGACGCCGGTCTACACGGAGCAGGAACTCGCGACGATGCGCGCCGAATTCGCGCCGATGGCGTTGCGCGAGGACGGCGGCCACCTGGTCGAATACTGGCGGGCGCTGCTGAATTTCCGCGGGCCCGGGCAGACCCTGGAGATGATCATGCGCTACTACCCCGACCACATGCGTGGCGGCGCGCGCCGGCACTGGGGGCATCGCGCGGCCTTCAACTACTCCTATCCGGACCACCTGCCGCGCGCGACGCAGCCGATCCTGGTGCTGAACAACCACGACGACCTCGAGCGCTTCACGCCGCGGGCGATGCCGTACATCAGGCACGGCCGCCTGCTCGAGCGGCCCGACTGGGGGCACGGCTTCCTCGACCTGCACGCCGCCGAGTTCGCTGCGATCGTGCGTGAGTTCGTCGATGGTTGAGGTTCCCGCGGCGCGTGAGTCGATGGCGCTGGCGCGAGAAGCGTCGCGTCGTGCGTTCCTCGTGCTGTGTGTGGTGGCCGCCGTCGGCCTGGTGTGGTCGGGCATCGGGCCCGTCGACCGCCTGACCTGGTGGCTGGAGGTGGCGCCGGTGATCATCGCGGTGCCGCTGCTCGCCGCGACCAGGTCGCGATTCCCGTTCACCGGGATCGTCTACCTGCTGATCGCGGTGCATGCCGCGATCCTGATGCTCGGCGGCCACTACACCTACGCGAAGGTGCCGCTCGGTTTCTGGCTGCAGGACGTGCTCGACTTCTCGCGCAACCCCTACGATCGCGTCGGCCATTTCGCGCAGGGCTTCGTGCCGGCAATGGTGGTGCGCGAACTGCTGCTGCGGCACACGCCGCTGCGTCGCGGCGGCTGGTTGTTCACCATCGTCGCGGGGATGTGCCTCGCGATCAGTGCCTGCTACGAGTTCATCGAGTGGTGGTCCGCGCTGATCGGCGGCGGCAGCGCCGAGGCCTTCCTCGGCACCCAGGGCGACGTCTGGGACACGCAGTGGGACATGTTCCTTGCGCTCTGCGGTGCGATCACCGCGCAGCTGCTGCTGTCGGGCGTGCATGATCGGGCGCTTGAGCGGCTCACTGGCCGATCCGCTTCAGCTCGTCCACCGTGAGACGCAACTTCGCGGCGGCGACGTTCTCCTCGAGGTGGTCGATCGACCCCGTGCCCGGGATCGGCAGCATCACCGTCGAGTGCGCGAGCAGCCAGGCGAGGGTGGCCTGCGGCATGCCGATGCCGCGCTCCCTCGCGATCGCCTCGAGCGCGGACAAGGAGTCGCTCGCGGCACCGGCCGTGGACGGCGCCCGCCTTGCCAGCGGACCCCAGGGGATGAACGCGATGCCGGCCTTCTCGCAGGCCTCCAGCACGTCCTCGGAACCGCGGTCGACGACGTTGTAGCGGTTCTGCACGGACACCACCTTGACCAGCGAACGCGCCTGCTCGAGCTGCGCGACGCTGACGTTGGAGATGCCGATGTGGCGGATCTTGCCTTCCTGCTGCAGCTTCGCGAGTTCGCCGATGGAGTCGGCGTACGGCACCTTCGAGTCCGGCGTGTGCAGCTGGTAGAGGTCGATGCGTTCGGTCCTGAGACGCTTGAGGCTGCCTTCGCAGGCAGCGCGCAGGTGCTCGGGCCGGCAGTCCGCCACCCAGCGATTCGGGCCCGGGCGCGTCAGCCCGCCCTTGGTCGCGATCAGCAGGCCGCGCGCGTAGGGATGCAGCGCCTCGCCGATCAGTCGCTCGCTGACGTCCGGGCCGTAGGAATCGGCGGTGTCGATGAAGTT
>Ga0315287_10006040_pt1 | contig 11998 bp, 10 predicted proteins | sample YL17G11_0_MG_FD_205037 | JGI IMG/M metagenome (GOLD analysis project Ga0315287, IMG submission 205037) | Sediment microbial communities from Yellowstone Lake, YNP, Wyoming, USA - YL17G11_0 | ecosystem: Environmental > Aquatic > Freshwater > Lake > Sediment | place: USA: Wyoming | collected...
CTCGTAGGTGGACAGGCCCCCGATGAGCGTCTCCGCGAGGTCACGGTCGCCCAGGCCGTCGAGGTATGAGCGCACCTCGTCGACCAGACCAGCGCCGACCTCGTTGGGCACGACCTGGTGATCGAGGATCCACGCCCGGGCCTCGGGGAGCGCAACCGTGTCCGCCAGCAGGTTGTGCATCTCGAGAACCTCGATGCCCCGATCGCGCATCTTGGCCACGAAGTCGAAGTGGTCTCGCTTGGCGTTCTCGACCCACATCACGTCGTCGAACAGCAGGTCGTCGCAGTTCGACGGGGTGAGCCGCTGGTGGGCCCGACCCGGCGCGCACACCATCACCTTGCGGAGTTGCCCCACTTCAGAGTGCACACCAAATGCCGGCTCGGTCACGTCTATCCCTCTCCTGCAATCGCGTCGATGGGTATGCTAGCGTGTGCACCTGTCCACGTCACATACTTGGCCGCGACATCGGCCGGGAGGATCTTTGACCGACACCAGCGAACGCCAGACCGGCGGAGTTCAGCGCGTCACCGTCACGACCCTCACCATGATGGTGGTGGGCGGAATGGTCGGAGCTGGCGTCTTTTCGCTCCCGCGCCGGTTCGCCACCGAGACCGGGGTGTGGGGCGCTCTCATCGCCTGGGCCATCGCTGGCACTGGCATGCTCATGCTCGCCTTTGTCTTCCAGACCCTGGCCGTGCGCAAGCCGAATCTTGACTCCGGCGTGTACGCCTACGCCAAGGCCGGTTTCGGTGAGTACCTCGGCTTCTTCTCGGCCTTCGGCTACTGGACCAGTGCGTGCATAGGCAACGTCACCTACTGGATCCTCATCATGTCGACCCTCGGCGCGTTGGCTCCCTGGCTCGGCGAGGGCAACACCCTGCCCGCCGTGGCCATCTCGACCGTCGGGATCTGGGCCTTCGCCGCTCTGGTCCTCCGCGGCACCAAGGACGCGGCCGCGATCAACAAGATCGTCACGGTGGCCAAGATCATCCCGATCCTCATGTTCATCCTGCTCAGCGTCTTCTACTTCGACTGGGGGGTGTTCCGTGACAACCTGGCCCCCCAGGGGCTCGGGTCGCTCTGGAGCCAGGTGCGCGGCACCATGCTGGCCACCGTCTTCGTGTTCCTCGGCGTCGAAGGGGCGAGCGTGTACTCCCGCTATGCCAAGAAGCGACAAGACGTCGGCCGGGCCACCGTGCTCGGGTTCGTCAGCGTCCTCGCCATTTTCGCCAGCGTCACCATCGTGTCCTACGGCATCCTGCCCAGGGCCGAGATTGCCAACCTTCGCCAGCCCTCCATGGCCGGCGTGCTCGAGGCCGCGGTTGGCAGCTGGGGTGCCGTGTTCGTCAGCGTCGGACTGATCATCTCCGTGCTCGGGGCCTACCTGGCTTGGAGCCTCATGTCGGCCGAGGTGCTGTTCGTCGCGGCAAAAGACAACGACATGCCGCGCTTTCTTCGCCGCGAAAACAAGGCCGAAGCACCAACGAGCGCAATCATCATGTCGACCATCCTCGTCCAGGTCATGTTGTTCGTGACCATGGCGTCGGAGAACGCGTTCGACTTCGCCCTCAACATGACGAGCGCGCTGTCGTTGTTCCCCTTCGTGCTCGCGGCCGGCTACGCGTTGCGCCTGGCGGCGACGAACGAGACCTACGACGACCATCCCGAAGGCCGCACCAAGGAGATGGCGGTCGCTGCCATCGCCACGGCCTACACGGTCTTGTTGCTCTTCGCCGCCGGACCCAAGTACATGCTGCTCTCGCTCGTCATCTACGCCCCCGGGACCGTGCTGTTCGTGATGGCCCGACGCGAACAGAACCGCAAGCTGTTCTCCCCGCCCGAGACCATCATCCTCGCCGTATCCGTCATCGGGGCGATCATCGGTGTCATCGCCCTCGCGGCCGGCTGGATCACGGTATGACGAGCGGACCCGCCACCGGCCGAACGAGGGACGAGGCACCCATGACCCAACCGAAGACCACCCCGGGCCGCCGTCGGCGTGGCACGGCGATCGTCGCCAGCATCCTCGCAGGAGTCGCCATGGCCGGCTGCGGCCAGACCGCCAACGACACCCGTAGCGCCACCGCCGGGCTCCCCGACCTCGAGCAGTCCCTCATGGCCCACGAATGGCTCCTCGACACCAGCCCACAGCCGATCACGCTCGTCTTCGGCAGCGACCAGACCGCGTCCGGTATCGCGCCGTGCAACACCTACCGGGCCGCGACCACCTTCAGCGGCGACGACGGCCTCGAGCTTGTCGACATCTCCGCCACGGCCCGCAGCTGCGAACCCGACGTCATGCAGGCCGAGCAGAGCTACCTCGACGACCTCGCCAAGGTGCGCACCGCCGACGTAACGGACCGCGACCGCCTCGTCCTGACCGGCGACGGCGTCCGGCTCTCCTTCACCGCCCTCGACTACGAGGACGCCATCCTCGGCGAATGGACCATCGTCAACCTCCGCAACGGCGACGCCGTCACCGGACCGATCGACGGAACCAAACCAACAGCCACCTTCGACGAAGACCGCACCCTCGTCCTCACCACCGGGTGCAACGACCTCCGCTCTGCCTGGTCGCTCGACGGCAACCAGCTCACCCTCGAGGCGCCGGCCCAGACGATGATGGCCTGCGACCAACCAGCCGGCGTGATGGAACAGGAAGCCGCGCTAACTGCGGTGCTGACCGACGCGGAAACCGTCGAGGTCACCCCCAACACCCTCACGATCCTCGACGACGCCGGCACCATCCTCATCCTGGCCACCAAGGCCTAGCCCGCCCCGTCCGGGGCTCCGACCGGGCGGTCGTCGACCCGTTTCCCCAAAGACGCAGATTCCGTGTTCCCCGAACGCCGGGTCCGTGACCATCCTCGGCCACCAACCCGACCGCGGCCGACGGCGGCAGCGTCATCCAAGTAGCCCTCGGGCTCCTGTTCCTCACGCTCGCGGTTCGTCAATGGCGCCAGAGGCCGAGGCCGGGTGTGGAGTCTCCTCAGCCCAAGATCTTCAGTGCGGTCGACACGATGGGGCCGGCGAAGGTTCTCGGCCTCGGGTTCGTCGCTGCTGCAGCCAACCCGAAGAACCTCCCGCTCGCCATCAGCGGCGGAGTCACGATCGCTGGAGTGGGAGCGACGACGTCCGAGGGTCTTCTTGCCGTCGCGATGTTCAGCCTCGCGGCGTCAGCCACGGTTCTGATCCCCGTGTTGGCCGTGTTGGCCCTAGGTGACCGCACGAGGGGACCGCTCGACGAGCTGAGGATCTGGCTCCTCGCCAACAACTCAACCATCATGATGGTCCTGTTCGCCGTCCTCGGCGCCAAGATGCTCGGATCAGGACTCGCGCTCGCCAGCTGATCCTCCGGCGGGCCGGTGAAGTTCGATCCACGCACGCCCGTGAGGTTCTGATCCGACCCCTGTCCTCGGCCGGATGGCCACCTCCCACCCCATCAGCCCCGTCACGACAGCGCCGCGAACACCGCGATGATGGCGGTCGAGGCGGCCGGCAGTCCGAGCAGGAGCGGCCACGCGAAGCGCAGGTAGCGGTCGTAGCGGACGTTGGCGATGGCGAGGCCGCCGACGAGGACGACGCTGGTCGGTGACCACATCAGGCTGAGTCCGTGGCCCGTGATCCACGCGGTGATGGTGGTGGACCGGCTGACGCCGGCGAAGTCCGCCAGTGGTGACAGCAAGGGCATCGCGAGGGTTCCGTGACCCGAACTGGATGGGATGACGACCGCAAGGAGCATGTTCACCACGACGTTGACCGCCACGAAGCCGCCTGCAGAGGTGCCCCGCACGAGCTGCTCCATCGAGTTGAGGATCGTGTCGAGTGTCTGGGTGTTGGTCATGATGACCGAGACCCCTCCAGCGAGGAGGACCACTAGGGCCGGGCCCATCATGTCCGAGGCGCCGGCGATGACCAGCCGCACCGTCTCCTTCTCCCCCATTCGAGCCACTAGCGCCACGAGCACCGACGCGGCGATGAACAACATGGAGAGCTGCGGGAACCACCAGTCGAGCTCGAACCAGTAGGGCGCGGCGGTCGTCGCATGTGTGACGCCATAGTCGGCCGCGCCGGTCGTGGCGCCGAAGATGCTCGACCAGGGGATGACCGAGAAGATCATCAGTATGAACGTCGTGACCGTGATGGCGAGCACCCACTTCTGGGCGCTCGTAAGGCCCGGCGACTCGCCGGGAGCCCCGTGTTCGAGGTCCTCGGCCATGGCGTCCGCGGTGGTCGCAACGTCGGCGTCGGGGTCGTCCCATCCCACCAGCGACGCCGAGGGTTGACGCTTCACCTTGGCCGCGTAGCGCAGAACCCACCCGATCGACATGCCGGTCAACACGACCCACAACACCAGACGCAGCCCGAGCCCGTCGCCGATCGTCACCCCGGCTTCGCCGGCGGCCACGCCGATCGAGAAGGGATTCACGGTCGCGGCCATCACTCCGGTCAACGCGCCGAGGATGACCATGGCCGACGTCGTCATCCGGTCGTAGCCGAGCGCGGCCATCAGGGGGATGAACAGGGCGTAGAAGCCGAGTGTCTCGACCGAGAAGCCCATCGTCGTTCCGAGCAGTGAGAACAGGATCATCACCGCGGCGATCAACAGCCAGCCGCGCGACCGCAGCCGGTTAGCCAGCGCGCCGATGGCCACTTCGAGGCTGCGGGTCGCGAACGACACCGAGATGAAGGCGCCGATGGCCATGATGAACACGATCACACCGATCTGGCCGAACATCCGCCCGACTGTCTCGGTGTTCACGAACTCGGTTTCGGGGTTCTGCAACCCGTAGGTCCCGTTCACCGGGGCGAGGACGAGTTGCTCGGCCTTCTCCGCGAACGTCAATGGCGAGGGCACCTGCTCGTAGGTGCCGGGAATCGGTGATCCATCGGCGTCTATCTGGTAGCGGCCCGCTGGGATCAACAAGGCCGCCACCCACACGAGCATGGTCACCAACAGCAGTGTCGTCACTGCCGACGGGAACTGGAACGATCGCTCCTTCGGTTCCGCTTCTGCTTCCGAATCTGATGCGTGTGTGGACATCCGAGGCCGGTCGGGACGGTCAGTCGAGTGGGTCACGCACGATGGGACACGTCATGCAGTGACCACCGCCGCGCCCGCGTCCCAGCTCGGAGCCGACGATGGTGATGACCTCGATGCCCGCTTTGCGCAGAAGGGTGTTGGTGTAGGTGTTGCGGTCGTAAGCGAACACGACGCCCGGCGAGGCGGCAACCAGGTTGGCGCCGCTGTCCCACTGGGTGCGCTCGCGCATGTAGTCGTTGCCGCCCGTCTCGACCACCCGCAGCTTGGGCACACCGACGGCATCGGCGACGACGTCGATGAACGGCTTGTCCTCGCGGTGCAGCTCGAGACCGCCGGGCGTGTCGGCCGGTCGGTAGGAGAACGCCTCGATCTTGTCGACGATGTCGGGGTACAACAGCACGCAGTCACGGTCGGCGAAGGTGAACACGGTGTCGAGGTGCATGGCGGCCCGCAGCTTGGGCATCGCGGCGACGATGACCCGCTCCGCCGCCCCCTGCTCGAACAGCGCGGTGGCCAGCTGGCTGATGCCCTGGCGCGATGAGCGCTCACTCATGCCGATGAGCACGGTCTTGTTGCCGATGGGCATGACGTCGCCGCCCTCGACGGTGGCCCGACCCCAGTCCTTGGTCGGGTCGCCCCACCACACATTCACGTTGCCGGCGAAGTCCGGGTGGAACTTGTAGATGGACGTGGCGAGGATGGTCTCCTCGTGGCGTGCCGGCCAGTAGAGCGGGTTGAGGGTGACACCGCCGTAGATCCAACAGGTCGTGTCGCGGGTGTAGAGGGTGTTGGGAAGCGGCGGCAGGAGGTACTCGTTGACCCCGGCGGCGTCGCGCACCATCTGCATGGAGTCGCCCCCGTGGATCTCGGGAAACTCGTAGGTGGACAGGCCCCCGATGAGCGTCTCCGCGAGGTCACGGTCGCCCAGGCCGTCGAGGTATGAGCGCACCTCGTCGACCAGACCAGCGCCGACCTCGTTGGGCACGACCTGGTGATCGAGGATCCACGCCCGGGCCTCGGGGAGCGCAACCGTGTCCGCCAGCAGGTTGTGCATCTCGAGAACCTCGATGCCCCGATCGCGCATCTTGGCCACGAAGTCGAAGTGGTCTCGCTTGGCGTTCTCGACCCACATCACGTCGTCGAACAGCAGGTCGTCGCAGTTCGACGGGGTGAGCCGCTGGTGGGCCCGACCCGGCGCGCACACCATCACCTTGCGGAGTTGCCCCACTTCAGAGTGCACACCAAATTCCGGCTCGGTCACGTCTACCCCTCTCCCTGCGATCGCGTCGAGGCGAATCCTACGCGAGCGAGCGCACCTGTCCACGGGACATACTTAGCCGCGACATCGGCCGGGAGGACCTTTGACCGACACCACGAACGACACACGTGACGGCGGCGCCCAACGTGTCGCCGTCGGCACGCTCGCCATGATGCTGGTCGGCGGCATGGTCGGCGCTGGGGTGTTCTCGCTGCCCCGCCGCTTCGCCACCGAGACCGGCGTGTGGGGCGCCCTGATCGCAAGTGGAGGGGAGGCCGGATGACAACCAGCGAGGCGGCCGAGCGGCCTGCGCTGCCCGACGGGGTGCGGCCGCCCAGCCTGTGGGATGCCCTCACGCCGCTCGTCGCGTTGGTCGTGCTCATCGGTGGCAGCCTGTTGCTGTTCGGCCTCGACGCGCTCGATGGGCCCATCCAGGTCGCGTTGTTGTTGTGCGCGATGGTCGCAGGGCTCGTCGCACTGAAGAACGGGTACCGCTGGGAGGACGTGCAGCAGGTCAAGCAGAACTCGATGGCGTCGATCAGCAGCCCGGTGTTCATCCTGTTGGCGGTCGGCGCGCTCATCGGCGTGTGGAACATGTCCGGGACCATCCCGACCCTCGTGTACTACGGCATCCAGATCCTCTCGCCCACCTGGTACTACGCCGCCGCCGCGATCATCTGCGGCGTCGTTGCGTTGAGCATCGGTAGCTCGTGGACCACCGCAGGCACCATCGGAGTCGGCCTCGTCGGCATCGCCATCGCGCTCGGCGTCTCCCCCGCGATCACCGCCGGCGCCGTGATCTCCGGCGCGTACCTCGGCGACAAGTGCTCGCCACTGTCGGAAACCACGGTGCTGACCGCACAGATCGTGAAGCTCGACGTCTACGAACACATCCGAACCCAGCTGTGGACCTCGGTCCCCGCGTTCGTGCTCGCGGTGATCGGGTTCCTGCTGCTCGGCGTGTTCGGCCCGCCGGTCGACAACGCGGTGTCGACCACCGTCGAGCTCAACGCCATCAACGGCATCTACAACATCACACCGCTCAACCTGCTGCCCCTGGTGCTGCTCGGATTCCTCTCGATCAAGAAGGTGCCGGCCACCCTCGCACTCACAGCCTCCACGCTCTTCGCCGGCGCGCTCGGCGCCGTGCTGCAGCCCGACATCGTCCAAGGGTTCGTCAGCGGCGACGGCGGACCGGTCATCCAATCGATCAAGGCCGTCTGGCAGGCCACCGGGTTCAACATCGACACCGGTGTCAGCGAGGTCGACGCGCTCGTCTCGCGCGGCGGGATGAACAGCATGCTGCTCACCATCTGGCTCATCATCGGTGCCGTCACCTTCGGCGCCATCCTCGATGAGCTCGGCCTCATCGGCCGCCTCATCGACCCCATGATCCGCACCGCTCGCACGACCGGACGGCTGTTCCTCACCGTGTTCGCGTGCTGCTTCGGCCTCAACATCATCGCCGGCGACCAGTACATCGCCCTCGTGCTACCAACCCGCATCTTCAAAGCCGAGTTCGCCAACCGCGGCCTGGCCCCCAACAACTTGTCGCGACTCGCAGCCGACAGCGGCACCGTCACCTCGCCCCTGGTCCCGTGGAACTCCTGCGGGGCGTTCATGGGCGCCGTGCTGGGTGTGCCGACCCTGTCGTATCTGCCCTACGCGTTCTTCAACATCGCCAGCCCGCTCATCGGCCTGGCCTACGGGTTCACCGGGTTCAAGATCACCAAGCTCGACCAGGGCCAGCACGCCGATGCGGTTCTCGAATCGCAGGCGCGCGAGCATCCACACGCACCGTCCGAGGAGGACCATTGACCGACACTGCAAACGACACGCGTGACGGCGGCGCCCAACGTGTCGCCGTCGGCACGCTCGCCATGATGGTGGTCGGCGGCATGGTCGGTGCCGGGGTGTTCTCGCTGCCCCGCCGCTTCGCCACCGAGACCGGGGTGTGGGGCGCCCTGATCGCATGGGCCGTGGCTGGCACCGGCATGCTCATGCTCGCCTTCGTCTTCCAGGCCCTGGCGGTGCGCAAGCCCGACCTCAACTCGGGGGTCTACGCCTACGCCAAGGCCGGTTTCGGTGAGTACCTCGGGTTCTTCTCGGCGTTCGGGTACTGGGCGGCCGTCTGCGTCGGCAACGTCACCTACTGGATCCTCATCATGTCCACCCTCGGAGCCCTCGCGCCGTGGCTCGGGGAGGGCAACACGCTCCCCGCCGTCGCGCTCTCCACCATCGGGATCTGGGCGTTCGCGGCGCTCGTGCTGCGCGGTACCGAGGAGGCCGCCGCCATCAACAAGGTCGTGACCGTCGCCAAGATCATCCCCATCCTCGTGTTCATCGCGCTGAGCGTTGTGTATCTGGACTGGGACGTCTTCACCGACAACCTGAGCGGCGAGGGCCTCGGCTCGCTCTTCGGCCAGGTGCGCGGCACGATGCTCGCCACGGTGTTCGTGTTCCTCGGCGTCGAAGGCGCCAGCGTCTACTCCCGGTACGCCAAGAAGCGCGAGGACGTCGGCCGCGCCACTGTGCTCGGCTTCCTCGCCGTGCTCGCGGTGTTCGCCAGCGTCAGCATCGTCTCCTACGGCATCCTCCCCCGGGCCGAGATCGCGCAGCTCCGCCAACCGTCGATGGCTGGCGTGCTCGAAGCCGCGGTCGGCAGCTGGGGGGCGGCGTTCGTCGGCGTGGGCTTGATCATCTCGGTGCTCGGCGCCTACTTGGCCTGGACGCTGATGGCCGCCGAAGTGCTCTTCGTGGCGGCCAAGGACGACGACATGCCACGGTTCCTGCGCCGCCAGAACCAGGCGAACGCGCCGATCGCCGCCATCGTCGCCACCACGATCCTGACCCAGGTCGTGCTGTTCGTGACCATGGCGTCGGAGAACGCCTTCGACTTCGCATTGAACATGACCAGCGCCCTGTCGTTGTTCCCCTTCGTCCTCGCCGCCGGCTACGCGCTCAAGCTCGCCGTCACGAAGGAGTCCTACGACGACCGGCCGGCCGGCCGCATGAAGGAGATGACGGTCGCGGCCGTCGCGACCCTGTACACGGTGTTCCTGCTGTTCGCCGCCGGACCGAAGTACATGCTGCTCTCGCTCGTGATCTACGCCCCCGGCACCGTGCTGTTCGTCATGGCCCGACGCGAGCAGGGCCGCACGCTGTTCTCACCGCCGGAGATGGTGATCCTTGCGGTGTCGGTCATCGGAGCGGTTGTCGGCGTCATCGCCCTGGTCGCCGGATGGATCACGGTATGAGCAGCGAACCCACCGCCGGCCGAACGAGGGACGAGGCACCCATGACCCAACCAAAGACCACCCCGGGCCGCGGTAGGCGTGTCACGGTGACCGTCGCCATCGTCCTCGCAGGAGTTGCCATGGCCGGCTGCGGCCAGACCGACAACGACACCAAGAGCGCCACCGCAGGACTCCCCGACCTCGAGCAGTCACTCATGGCCCACGAATGGCTCCTCGAGACCAGCGCAACGCCGGTGACGCTGGTCTTCGGCAGCGACCAGACCGCGTCAGGTACGGCGCCGTGCAACACCTACCGGGCAGCGACCACGCTCAGCGGCGATGACGGCGTCGAGTTCGGCGACATCACCACCACGTCCCGCGCCTGCGAAGCCGACGTCACGCAAGCCGAACAGACCTACCTCGAGGACCTCGCCAAGGTGCGCACTGCCGACGTCACCGACCGCGACCGCCTCATCCTCACCGGCGACGGTGTCCAACTCTCCTACACCGCACTCGACTACGAGGACGCGATCCTCGGCGACTGGACGATCGTCAACCTCCGCAACGGGGACGCCGTTACCGGACCCATCGACGGAACCACACCGACAGCCACCTTTGGCGAAGACCGCACCCTCGTCGTCACCACCGGATGCACCGACCTCCGCTCCGGCTGGTCGCTCGACCGCAACCAGCTCACCGTCGATGCGCCCGCCCAGACGATGAAGGCCTGCGACCAACCAGCCGGCGTGATGGAACAGCAAGCAGCGCTCGGCGTAGCGCTGAACGAGGCGGAAACCGTCGCGATCACTCCTGAGACCCTCATGATCCTCGACGACGCCGGCACCATCCTCCTCGCCGCCACCAAGGCGTAGGCACGCCGATCCCGGATCGACAACGGCTTCCGCCTGAATCGTCGACTTGGGACGTTCTTACAGAAGTCACCTGCTCAGTTCAACGGTGCTGGGGTCTGCAAGTTCTCCGTGTGACCGGCGTGATCTGGAGGGTGCGGTGTAGGTGCATGGGATCGCCGGCGACGGAGGCCGCGGAATCGCGAGTCAGTCGGGTCGTGCCGAGGCGGTCCACAGCGCAGGTCCGATCTGGACCTGCCAGACCCATCCCTGGCCTCGGTCCGTCAAGTGCACATCGTCACCATCGTGCGAATGCGCCACCACCAACCCACCCGCGACTACGTCGAACGCCGCACCGCCGAAGGCCGGACCAAACGAGAGATCATCCGCTGCCTCAAGCGCTACATCGCACGCGAGATCTACAACAACCTCCCGAGCTCCAGCCGAGCACATCTGCAAGTCGAGTCGTTCCCCCCTTGACGAACATAGGAGCATCGAACGCTTCCAACAGACCCTCAAACGCCACCTCGCCACCCTGGAGCCCGCCGACACCAACGACACACTCCAGCACCAGCTCGACACCTTCATCGACCTCTACAACACCACCCGCCCCCACCGCTCCCTCGACCGCGTCACCCCCGCCGTCGCATACCAGCGACTCCCAAAAGCCCAACCCGGCCCCGCCACCCCAGACAACCGCCAACGCCTCCGACGCGACCGCGTCGACACCAGCGGCGTCGTCACCCTCCGCTACAACGGCCGACTCCACCACATCGGCATCGGACGAACCCACGCCCGAACCCCCATCCTCCTCCTCGTCAACGACCGCGACATCCGCGTTATCAACGCCACCACCGGCGAAGTCCTCCGAGCACTCACCCCCGACCCCACGAGGGACTACCAACCCATCGGCACCCCGAGAACCAAGAAACCCGGACCCTGAGGGTCCGGGCGTCCGGGATGTCCCGCGACATCACATTGGTGGCGGGGGTGGGATTTGAACCCACGACCTTCGGGTTATGAGTCAGACGGCGTTCGTTCCGGCCTGTCCCGTCGAGTGCCGTTTCCCCTTGTCCCACAAGGGATCCGGGCGATTCGCTGTCCCGCATCGTACCGTCTTGTGACGCCCGCTTCTACCGGATCTGGCAGAAGATCTGGCAGACAGCCGGTGGCGTAACGATCGTTACGCCACTCGGGCCCAGTCGAGGGTTGCTGGGGTGTTTGACCTTCGGGTTCACGCGTAACGATCGTTCTGTGAAGGGCGGGGGTCTGGGAGACTCGGGGTATGACGGCAGTGGATCCGGCGCAGCGACCGTCCGAGATCGTGGAGGCCGCGTTCCGGCTGCTCGCTGAGGGCGGAGTGGAGGCGGCGACGATGCGCCGGGTCGCCACGGCTGCCGGCGCGACTACGGGTCGGGTCACTCACTACTTCGAGTCGCGAGTCGAGTTGCTCGTCGCAGCCGTCCAGGAAGTCGAGCGGCGACGCCAGCAGCGGATCGCAGACCACGACGGGCTGGATCCGGCAGCACGATTGCGGGCAGTGTTGATGGAGCGACTTCCCCTGGACTCTGATCGAGTCAATGAGGTGCGGGTGTGCCTTGCGCTGGCGAGC
>Ga0315287_10006041_pt1 | contig 11997 bp, 9 predicted proteins | sample YL17G11_0_MG_FD_205037 | JGI IMG/M metagenome (GOLD analysis project Ga0315287, IMG submission 205037) | Sediment microbial communities from Yellowstone Lake, YNP, Wyoming, USA - YL17G11_0 | ecosystem: Environmental > Aquatic > Freshwater > Lake > Sediment | place: USA: Wyoming | collected...
TCAGGCGCAGGGCCGCTTGCAATTGCTGCCGGGTCATTTCGCCGACCAGCACCTGCGACAGGCGCAGTCCCGGGTCCACATCCGTGGTGACTTCCGTGGTGACTTCCGTGGTGACTTCCGTGGTTGGGGGGACAAGGGAGCGAGACTCACCCCCTTCGATCCGGCGCCGGTAATCCGCCGAGTACGCAAACGTGATCCACAGACCGGTTGCGTCATGGGCGATCGCGGGCTCCGGAAACCCGGCGGCGCGGCAGGCCGCGCAAATCCTTTCGATACCGCGCCCCCAGGCTTCGATCTCCCCGGCGCGGAAGAACACGTTGGCCAGGTCGGGGTTGAATGGATGCGAGGCGTGCTTTTGCTTGAGCTTCTCCACCGTCCACGAGGGCGGCAACTGCCCGGGGTTCCAGATCATCAGCTTGTCGTCATAGACGCTGATCTGTACGGGAACGCCCGTCGCGTAGTCCTTGTGGATGATGGCGTTCAGGACCGCCTCGCGCAGGGCGGCCTCCGGCACCGGGTAGGTCTCGACCCGCTGGATGCCCTGATAACTGATCGCTGCCTTCAGGTACTTGGTCCGCAGCACTTGCATGGTCTGGTCGACCTGCATGAACAACGCGCCACGAACCTCATCGTGATAGCGCAGATCGTCGTTGCCGCGAAAGAAACCGATTTTCACCAATGCGCCAGTGACGAAGCGTTCCGGTTCCGGGTGGAAGGCCAACACCGCCGCGCGCTTCAAGTATGTGCCATCCCACAGGTGCAGCTTTTCCATCAGGCCGGCGGACGACTCCTTCAGGTCGGCCGCCGCCACGCGCTGGCTTTCGCGCGCACGGGCACGAAAGGCATCCACTGCGGCTTTGGAAAGGCTGCGCGGCGTGACACCGGGCAGCGGCACATCGTCCCAATGGCGGCCATGGCGGCGCAGCAGGAATCGGTCGAGCGCCGCGCCTTTCAACTCCTGCAAGGTGCTGCCGCTGCGTTGGTAGTAGTGGCCGCGGTAGCTGATCGGTGAGGGGTAGGCCGGCGTCACGACTTCGAGAAATTCCCGATCGCCTTCGCTGCGAAGGTTGACCTCGACGATGATGCCCAGCAGATCGCGGATCTTGTTCGGCAGCTCTTCCAGCAGTCTCGCCGCGTCGGCGATGCCGACCACGCGCCCCTTGTCATCGCGCCCGATGACAAGCACACCGCCTTCGGCATTGGCGAAGCCGCACACCCAGCGCAGGTGATCGTCGCGCCAGGATTCCTTCCACTCGACTTGCTGGTTCTCCTTCATACCAGGCGCGTCCTTGTTCTGGGCCATGGGTTCTGATTTCAGCGAGCCGCGTTTCGCGCTTTCGCATGGGGTTCAACATGCCTTGCCACACTGAGGATAGACGCTTTCGCCGCGAGTTCTTGGCCTTGCGCGAAGACGATCAACGCACGACGCCGGAGTAGGGCAGGAGCGGCCTGCGGCATGCGTGGAGTTGGTGAGGATGGAGCCGGCGCGCTCGGAGGGCGCCCGGCTCGACCCGCAACTAGACGCTGATGAACTGGGCCATCATGCCCGCGTCCTCGTGTTCGAGGATGTGGCAGTGAAGCATGAGCGGCGTTGACGATGGCACAGCCGGCGTCTGCACCGCGACGGCCACGCTCTGCATCGAATCGACGCTGAACGTGTCGCGCAGTCCCCGTTCATGAACCGCCGGCGCGGCGCCGTCGCGCGCGAGCAGCGACATGCGCACGCCATGCACATGCATCGGGTGCGCCATTCCCGTGGCGTTGAAGAATCTCCAGACTTCAACCTTGTTCGCGGGAACGGCGAGGTCGATGCGGTTGATGTCGAAAGACCTCGAGTTGATCGTGAAAGAGCTGCCCATCATGGCGCCGTCCAGATCGAACGAGCGGATGGTTGCACCAGCGCCTGCGGCGACCGATGGCGCTGCGGGAAGACTGGCCGGCGCAAGCGCGATCGCGCCGGCTTGCCGCGGCAACGAAACCCGGAACGTCATCGCCGTGACCTCTGATGCAGCGAACCCTGCCCCCAGGCCCATGCCGAACCCGATGCCGCTCGCGACCGTGCCGGCGTACAGACGCACTTCCTGACCGCTCGCCACGGCGCTGAAGTCGACCAACACCTCGGCCCGTTCGCCAGGCGCGAGCGCGATCGATGTGCGCGCGACGGGTGCGCCGAGCAGCCCACCCTCGTTCGCCACTTGAAGCATCGGCAGCGAAATCTCCAGGCGCAAGGTCAACGTGCGGGCGTTGCAGCCGTTCAACAGACGCAAGCGGACCCATTGCTGTGGTGCTTGCCACACCGGTCCGAAAGCGCCGTTCACCAACAGGCGGTCTCCCATGTATCCGGTCAGCTGCTCGTTGGCCGTCAGCGCATAGTCGATCTGGCCCGAGGCTGTGAAGCGTTTGTCCTGCAGCACCAACGCGAGATCGTCGACGCCCCAGGTGCCGGGCAGCAGGGCAGGCGGGATTGCGGGATCGTCGACGATCAACAGCCCGGCCAGGCCCGAGGCAACCTGGCGACCCGTCGCGCCATGCAGATGCGGGTGATACCAACAGGTCGACGCCGGATTCGCGACGGTGAAACCCGCCTCCCACGCAGCGCCGGGCGCGATCGCCTGATGCGGACCGCCGTCGACGGCGGCCGGGACGACCAGGCCATGCCAATGCGTCGTCGTCGCTTCGCCCAGGTTGTTCTGGACCCGGATCGTGGTCTTCTGGCCCATGCGCAGCCGCAACGCGGGGCCGAGTACCGCGCCGTTGTAGCCCGAGGTATTGCTGCTGACGCCACTCAGCAGTTGCGCGCTGCCGCGTTGCGCAATCAGCGAAAAAGATCGCCCGCCTGACCCGTCGTCCAGCCCCTGATCCATCGCGATGATCGGCAAAGGCTGCTGCGAACCCGACCCGGCGCCAGCGTCGATGAGCGGCGGCGCGATGCCTTGTCCCATCATGTTGTCGTGCCCGCCGCCGCACGCGGCGAGCTGCGCCAGCGCCGCACCCGCCGCGCCGCGCAGCAACCTGCGCCTGAGTTGATCGACTGACGAGCTTTGGTTCGCGCTTTCGAGGGCGCTCGCCTCTTCCTGCAGCATGTGAACGGCGCTCCTGAACTTACTTCGGATAACTCGCATAGACGCTCGCTCCTCCCGAGTGGTCGATCAGCAGAACCTGATACGCGTCATTGCGTGTGCCGATCGCCATGCCCGGCGCGCCGATGGGCATTCCCGGAACCGCCAGGCCGATGGCTTTGATTCCCGCTGCCAGCAGGCGCTTCACTTCGCCAGCCGGCACATGCCCCTCGAGCACATAGCCGTCGACCGTCGCTGTGTGGCAACTGCCGAAACGCTCCGGCATTCCCAGGCGCCTGCGCGCGGCCGTGGTGTCGTCGACATCGGTCAGCGTGACGGCGAAACCGGCTGCCTTCATGTGGCGCACCCAGGCGCCGCAGCAGCCGCAGGTCCGGCTCTTGAAGACGTGCACTTCCTTGGAAGACCTTCCGGCAACAAGTGGCAGTGCGACAAAGGCCGTGAGCGCCGCGGCGCTGCCCAGGACAAGACGCCGTTTCATGGGGTGATCCTCTCGGAGTTGAAAAGCGCCATCGTCGATGACGGTGCTGGCAGGGGCGCGTCAAGCGAAAGCAACGGCGGAATGTTTTTCTCAGGGCTGGGCTCGCTTCGCCAATTCATAGTGCCCCTCGGCCATGCCCTCATATTCCGCTGCGATGCCCTCCTGGCTACGAACGATGGCGTTGCAATGGTCCGGCATGAGCCCGGCGACCCGTGGATCCCAACGATTCGCTTGGTAGCTCTTAACCATCTTGCGATGTTCAGCGGCAACGTCGCGGGCCGCGGACGCTTGCTGCATATAGTGCGTGGCCAATGCCTCATGATCGCCACGCGTGCGCGCAGACTCGATGCGCTGCAACAGTTCAGGCGATGGAATGCTTGGGCTCGAGGCGCAACCTGCGAGCGCAAGACTCAGCAGCAACGCCGATGCGATGCACCGCGATGATTTGAAAGTGATGTTCATAGTGTTCTCCGTAATTGAAAATCTCAGTGTTGGACCGGTTCAAGGCTGGGCTTGCGCCGCGAATTGCCTGTGCGCCGCGGCCATAGCTTCATATTCCGCTGCAAGGCCCTCCTGGCTTCGAACGATGGCGTTGCAGTGCGCCGACATGCTCGCGCCGCCGCGACCGCCCTGGAGATTGCCCTGGTAGCTCTTGGCCATCTTGCGGTGGTTCTCCGCAGTCGCGCGCGCCGTTGCCGCTTCCTGGTCGTAGTGGGTGGCCAACGCCTCGTGGTCTCCTCGTGTGCGCGCGGACTCGATGCGCTGCATCAGATCAGGCGAGGGCGCGCTCGGGCTCGAGGCGCAACCGGCCAGTACAAGGCTCAGCAGCAACAACGATGCGATGCGCCGCGACGATTTCAAGTTGACGTTCATGGTGGTTCTCCAAAGTCGATAAATTGCAAAGAAACGGCGAGCGTCATTGCGCCTCGCCCGTGGCAACCGCCACATCCAGTGGCAACGCCGGAGCGCTTCGCAACGCGCTCCGCAGTTGCCATTGCTTGATCAACGCATAGAGCGCCGGTATCACACCGAGCGTGAGCAGCGTCGACGAAATCATTCCGCCGACCATCGGCGCCGCAATGCGGCTCATCACTTCCGAGCCGGTGCCGGTGCCCCACATGATCGGCAGCAGCCCGGCCATGATCGCCACCACCGTCATCATCTTGGGCCGCACGCGCTCGACCGCGCCTTCCATCACCGCGCCGTACAGGTCCGCTGCGCCGGGCGAGCGCCCGTCCTTGCGGCAACGAATCTGCGCCGCCTCCCAGGCGTGGTCGAGGTAGATCAGCATCACGACGCCGGTCTCGGCGGCGACCCCGGCGAGCGCGATGAACCCCACCGCCACAGCGATCGACAGGTTGTAGTTCAACAACCACATCAGCCACACGCCACCGACCAGCGCGAACGGCACCGACAGCATCACGATCAGGGTCTCGGTGACGCGCCTGAAATTGAGATACAGCAGCAGGAAGATGATCAGCAGCGTCACCGGTATCACGATGCGCATCTTTTCGAGGGCACGCTCCATGTATTCGAACTGGCCGCTCCAGGTGATGTAGTAGCCGGGCGGGAACTTCACCTGTTCGGCCACTGCCTTGCGCGCGTCGGCAACATACGAGCCGATGTCGCGGCCGCGGATGTCGACAAAGATGTACGCCGACAGCAGTGCGTTCTCGGTGCGGATGCCGGGCGCGCCGCGCCCGACGCGCACCTTGGCGACCTGGCCGAGCGGCACCATCGCGCCGCCCATCACGGAGACAAGCACCTCGCGTTCGATCTGCTCGGGGTTGGAGCGCAATTCGCGCGGGTAGCGCACCGTCACGCCGAAGCGCTCGCGGCCTTCGACCGTGGTCGTGACCATTTCGCCGCCGAGCGCGGTGCCGATCACCTCGAGCAGTTCGCCCACCGACAACCCGTAGCGCGCGAGTTGCTCGCGGTTCGGCTCGATGTTGAGGTAGCTGCCGCCGGTCAGGCGCTCGGCGAACGCCGACGTCGTGCCCGGCACGCTCTTGACGACGCCTTCAATCTCCTTGGCGAGCTTTTCCATCTCGCCCAGATCCTTGCCGAAGACCTTGATGCCGATCGGCGTGCGGATGCCGGTCGACAGCATGTCGATGCGCGCCTTGATCGGCATCGTCCAGGCGTTGGCGACGCCCGGAATTTGCAACGCCTTGTCCATCTCGGCGATCAGCTTGTCGGTGGTCATGCCATCGCGCCACTCGGACGGCGGCTTGAGGTTGATCACGGTCTCGAACATCTCGACCGGCGCCGGGTCGGTGGCGGTGTTGGCGCGGCCGGCCTTGCCGAAGACCGAGCTCACCTCGGGGAAGCTCTTGATGATCTTGTCTTGCGTCTGCAGCACTTCGGCGGCCTTCGTGATCGACATGCCCGGCAGCGACGCCGGCATGTAGAGCAGCGTGCCTTCGTTCAACGCCGGCATGAACTCGCTGCCGAGTTGCGATGCGGGGTAGTAAGACACCCCCAGCGCGACCAGCGCGAGCGCGATCGTGGTCTTCTTCCAGCGCATCACGGCGGCGATGATCGGGCGGTAGGTCCAGAGCAGAAAGCGGTTCAGCGGGTTCTTCGCCTCGGGCATGACCTTGCCGCGGATGAAGAGCAGCATCAGCACCGGCACCAGCGTCACCGACAGCAGCGCTGCGCCTGCCATCGAGAAGGTCTTGGTGTACGCCAGCGGCGAGAACAGGCGCCCTTCCTGCGATTCGAGCGTGAACACCGGCAGGAACGACACCGTGATGATGAGCAGCGAGAAGAACAACGCCGGCCCCACTTCCTTGCACGCCGCCAGCATCGCCTCGGCGCGCTCGCCCACGCTGTGCCCGGGGTTCGACCGATCCAGACGCTCCAGGTGCTTGTGCGCGTTCTCGATCATCACGATCGCCGCATCGACCATCGCGCCGATCGCGATCGCGATCCCGCCCAGGCTCATCAGGTTCGAGTTCATGCCGAGCAGGCGCATCGCGATGAAGGCCATCAGCACGCCCACCGGCAGCATCACGATCGCCACCAGCGCCGAGCGCACGTGCATCAGAAAGATCACGCAGACCGCGGCGACGATGATGCTTTCTTCGATCAGCGTTCGCGTCAGCGTGGCGATGGCGCGATGGATCAGGTCCGAGCGGTCGTAGACGGCTTCGATCGTCACGCCTTCGGGCAGGCCGGCGGCGATTTCGGCCACCTTCGTCTTGAGGTTGTGGATGACCTCGAGCGCGTTCTGCCCGTAACGCGACATCGCAATTCCCGACACCACTTCGCCTTCGCCGTTCAGCTCGGTCAGGCCGCGCCGTTCGTCCGGCGCGAGCTCGACGCGGCCGATGTCGCGAATCAACACTGCTGTGCCGCCCTCGCTCTTCACGACCAGCGCTTCGATGTCGGCCTTGCCACGCAGGTAACCCTTGCCGCGCACCATGTATTCGGTCTCGGCCATCTCGACGACGCGCCCGCCGACGTCGCGGTTCGAGTCGCGGATCACCTGCGTCACCTTCGACAGCGCGATGCCGTAGCTGCGCAGCTTGAGTGGATCGACGGTGACCTGGTAGGTCTGCACGAAGCCGCCGATCGACGCCACCTCGGCCACTCCCGGCGCCTTGGTCAACTGGTAGCGAACGTACCAATCCTGGATCGTGCGCAGCTCGGCGAGCGTCTTGTTCTTCGCGAGCAAGGCGTACTGGTAGACCCAGCCGACACCGGTGGCATCGGGCCCGAGCGACGGCGACACACCGCGCGGCAGCCGGCTCGACGCGAAGTTCAGGTACTCCAGCACCCGGCTGCGTGCCCAGTAGATGTCGGTGCCGTCCTCGAAGATGACGTAGACGAAGGAAGCGCCGAAGAACGAGAAGCCGCGCACCACCTTGGACTTCGGTACCGCGAGCATCGCCGTCGTCAACGGGTAGGTCACCTGGTCTTCGACCACCTGCGGCGCCTGGCCGGGGTACTCGGTGTAGACGATGACCTGCACGTCCGACAGATCCGGCAGCGCGTCGAGCGGCGTCTTCATCACGGCGACCACGCCAGCGATGACGATGAACAGTGTCGCGAGCAGGACCAGGAACGGGTTCCTGCTCGACCATTGGATGATTTTGGCGAGCATGACGATCTCTGCTCAGTGCTTGCTGTGGGAACTTGCGGCAGCGGAAGCTCGGGCCTGCGCTGGCGTCGCCGCGCTGATCGAGGTCAGCACGTACTCGCCGGGCTGGCGCTCGACGAACTCGAAGCTCACCGCCTGCCCGCGTTTCAGGCCGCTCAGCAGGCCTGCGTTGGCGGCCTTGAACTCCATCGTCATTGCCGGCCACTTCAGGCTCGCGACCGGGCCATGGTTCAGGCTCACGCTGCCGGCCTTCAGGTCGACAGCGTCGACGCTGCCCTCGGCCTTGTGGCCGACCGCCGCAGGCGCCGGTGCAACCCCAGTCGGCGCAGCCGTCGCTGCGCTGCCGTGAGCGGCGTGCGCGCCGAGTCCGCCGACGGCCGCCTTCAGGTTGCTCTCGGCATCGATCAGAAAGTTGGCCGCCACGACCACCTGCTCGCCGTCGCGCACGCCCTTCATCACCTCGACGTAGTTTTCTGCGCGCGCGCCCAGCTCAACCTCGCGCGGCTCGAAGCGACCTGCGCCAACCTGCACCAGCACGATCCGGCGCGTGCCGCTGTCGATCACGGCCGAGTCCGGCACGCTGAGCACCGGCCCCTTGGCACCGACCTGCAGCTCCACTTGCGCGAACATCGCCGGCTTGAGCAGTTGCTGCGGATTGGCAAGTTCGACCCGAACCGCTACCGTGCGCGTTTCCGCTTTCAGCGTCGGGTAGACGTAAGTGATGCGCCCCTCGAACGCCTGGTTCGGGTAGGCGCTGATCTTCACATTCGCCCTGGCACCGAGCTTGATGAGGCCGATGTCCTGCTCGAAGACGTCGGCGAGCACCCAGACCGATGACAGGTCGGTCACCTGGTACAGCATCTCGCCCGGCATGAAACGCATGCCCTGCAGCGCCTTCTTCTCGGTGACGACACCCGACACCGGCGAGGCAAACGTGATCGTGCGAGTCGCCTGGCCGGTCGCGACCAATGCGTTCACCTGCTCGGCCGAGAAATTCCAGTTGCGCAGGCGCGCCAGGCTGGACTGCGCCAACTGCAACATTGCGTTTTGCGCTTCCGCACCAGCCCCCTTCATCGCCGCCAGGCCCTGCATCGCAATCAGGTATTCACGCTGCGCCGACACCAATTCGGGGCTGTAGACCTCGAACAACGGCTGCCCCTTGGCAACAGGCTGGCCCGTGACGTTGACGTAGAGCTGTTCGACATAGCCCTCGAACCTGGGCGAGATCGCGACGATGAGACGCTCGTCGGCCTCGACGCGCCCCGAAGCACGCACCGTCTTGCCGAGCACGCGCTTGGCTGCGGCCTCGGTTCGCACGCCGAGCTTTTGCACCTTCTCGGTGCCGATGCGGATCTGGTTCGCCGCCGCCGGCTCGTTGCTGCTGTCCTCGTCCTCGTAGACGGGGGTGTAGTCCATCCCCATCGGGTCCTTCTTCGGTGTCGGCGAAGTGTCGGCCAGGCCCATCGGGTTGCGGTAGTACAGCAGCTTGCGCGGCTGCGTCGCAGCCGTCGCTGGGGTCGTGGCGGTGGCGCCGTCAGGCACCGACGCCGGCCAGCGCGCGCCGAGCCAATACCCGCCCGCACCCATGGCGCCGAGCAGAGCCAATGCGAGCACACTCGCGAGCACGGTGGTCGAGGTCTTCACAGGTCTTCTCCCAGAATGCGTTCGATGTCGGCCAGGCGCATCTGCGCGTCGACCTGGGCTTTGAGAAGGTCTTGTTTCGCCTTGCGAATCTGGCGCTGCGCGTCGAGCAGCGTCGCGAAGTCGACCTTGCCGGTCTCGTACGCAGCGAGCGCGGACTGCAAGCTCGAGTTCGACTGGGGAAGTTGCTGCGCCGCGACCAGTGCCTCGGTGCGCCGCGCGGCGTCGAACGCCGCGAGTTGACCGGCCAACTCGCCGAGCAACTGGTTCGACAAGGCTTCGGCACGGGACTGGGCAGCGCTGACCATCGCCTGCGCCTCCTGTTCCTGCGAGCGGCGCGTCTCCTGCTGCAGCGGGAGGTTCAGTTCCAGCATCAAGCCCCAGGACGTGATGCCCGATCGCAGCACCGTCGGCGACACGCCGACCTGGAAATCAGGGCCGCGGTTGCGATACGCGAGGTCGCGGCTCTTTTGCGCGGCTGCCAGGCGCGCCTGCTCGGCCTGCAGTGCAGGATTGTTGGTGCGCGCCCGCTCGGCGAGCCCGGTTGCGTCCGTCGTGGCCAGCGTCGGCATTGGACGAAGCGCTTGTGGATCGGCCAATGGTGCGGATCCATCGCGCGCCAGCAGCGCATTCATTCGTGCCCGCAGTTGGCGCTTTTGATTGTCGAGCGCGATCAGTTCGGAGCGCATCGCCGTTTGCTCGAGCTGTGCGCGGATCGCGTCCTGCTGCGCCGCGAGGCCGCCTGCATAGCGAGCCTGGGCGATTCGCTCCAGGCGCGACGTCAGGTCAAGCACCTCGCGCGTGAGCTGCTCGTTGCCTGCGGCCCAGTAGTACTCGGCGAAAGTGGTCTTGATGCGCAGCGCCAGCTCGGCCCATGTGGCGGCGGTGCGCGCGCGCGCCTGCGTCGCATCGGCCGCAGCCGCTTCGCGCTTCAGGTCGCGCTTGCCCCAGCCGGGCAACGTCTGCATCAGCGTGTACTTCGTCGCGCCGAGGCGCCACGGCAACAGGCTGGATGATGTTTCGTCGTACCACTCGCTCACGTTCATCAGCTCCACTCGCAACACCGGGTCGGGCAACGCACCCGCAGGCTGCACTCGCGCTGCGGCGGCGTCGGCCTCGCGTTGCATCGCGCTGAGTTCCGGGCTTTGAGCGCGCGCGTATTCGAGCAGGCCCTGCACATTGGAGCCCAACGCGTTCTCCTGGGCCAGCGCCGGGCCCCACAGACCCGCACTGACCAGGGCGCTCAACGCCAAGGCAGGTATCAATTGTTCAAAGGTCATGTTTCCGCCCTGCGATCAGTGGTTGATGTGGATCTCGGCGTGGTCATGCCCGAGATTCGCCGTCGGCGCCGACGCTGCAGCGCCCGGCGTGCAGGGATTGATGATCGACTTCGGCGTCGGCATGCCCTCTTCGGCGGTGTGATCGTGCCTGGGTATCGGCTTGCCAGCGTCGTGCGGCGTCGAGGCGTCCGCCGTCCGGGTGGCAGGCGAACCGGGAGCGCGATCCTGCGCAACGGCGGTGAACACGATCGTCGGCACGAAGAGTCCGAAGCGAAGTTTGAGGAGGATGGTCATCACAACAAGCGCGGCACCAGGCGCGGCACCCACCGCGCGAAAGCCGCGCGACAACCGCGAACCGCGCAGCCCAGCCGCGGCGTCGCAATGCAGATGGGGCAGGGCGGGTGCACCCCGCGGATCCGGACAAATTCATGCAAACTCCCGAAGAATCGACGTGGCGAAGCGGGCCTTGGCCCGCGCCAATCAAGCCGGTTGCTTCAGGGGTTCAAAGCCGAAAACAGCAATAGGCAATGCTGTGCGGAAGCGGCGGCGCGCGTTCGCGGCGCAGTTGATGGTCGGCCCAGGCGGCACTGGGTAACTCCGGCGCAGGTGCCGGCGCAACGCTGAAAACCTGGCCCAGCGCCACGGCGGGCGGCAAAAGCAATTGCGCCGCGTCGCCGGCCTGCTGCGTATTGCCGAACTGGCAATGCTGTTGGCAAAGCCCCGGCTGCCCGGGGTCGAGCGCCATGCCCGAGCCCATCATCTGGCCGCATGGCATGGCCGATTCGGCCTGAGCCGCGGTGCCCGAGGCTTCGCCGTTCGCCGGGCAGGAATAGGCTGCGGTCGCGAGTTGCGCAAACAGGATCGCGAGCACGAGCGTGCCCGAGAGCCAACGTCGAACGCTGCGTCGTACCACCATGGCGCTGACGATAGCGGGTTTCGCACGTCTGCGGCACGCCCCGAATTGATCTACCGCAAAGGGCTTAGCGCAGCCCTTGGCCCGGTTCAAACCCGGTTCGTGACCTTGCTCACGCTGCGAACCCGCAAGTTGAAGCCAGGGTCGCCGATCACAGTTGTGGCGATTTGCATCTCGGCAACCACCTGGCCACCCACCCATGTTCTACGCTCGTGTACTTCATGTCTGGTCCAGACCTTCTGCACCCGTCCAGGCCTTCGCCAGCCTGGTGCTGGGCGGCTGCTTGGTGCTGACGACGCTTGCGCAGGGCGCAGCCCCGCCCGCGAAAGACCCGATTCTGAAGGCACGCGCTGCCTTCGCACAACACGATCGTGCGACCCTGGTGGCGCTGCGCAAGAGCATGAGCGCAGCAGCGCACCCGCTCGTGATGTGGGTCGACTATTGGGAGCTGAACTTGCGCCTGCCCCAGGCGAAGCAGGCTGACCTGGATCAGTTTTATG
>Ga0315287_10006042_pt1 | contig 11996 bp, 8 predicted proteins | sample YL17G11_0_MG_FD_205037 | JGI IMG/M metagenome (GOLD analysis project Ga0315287, IMG submission 205037) | Sediment microbial communities from Yellowstone Lake, YNP, Wyoming, USA - YL17G11_0 | ecosystem: Environmental > Aquatic > Freshwater > Lake > Sediment | place: USA: Wyoming | collected...
TTCGCCCTGGACCCGCGACACATTCGTGTCGCCGTTCTCTTTCCTTGCCTTTGAGAAGAATGATTTCATCTTCTCTGTGTCCTCTGTGTCTCAGTGGTGAAAAATCCCTTCCGGACGGCCATGCTTTTTCATTGCTCGGGCCGGCAAGGGCATGGCCCTTGACCAAACTATCGAATCGGCGCATTTATTCTTCTTTGCGTGCTTTGCGCCTTTGCGGTGAATGGTTATTGGGTTTTGATGCTAGCTGCCCTTTGACTGCAGGAGCGGTCAGCCGGCGGGGTGAGGGGTGACAGCCTCATCTGTCCAACATCAAGAAATCTGCTAAAGCAGGAACGCTATTCGTGTTGCTTGACGGGTCTCGTGGCCCGGGTCTCGGGTCTCGGAATGAAATCGCATTCAACCCCTTGATTTTCGAGCGAATGCAAATCGCCAACTGCCAATCCCATCGTTGTGTCGTTGTGTTCGTTGTGGTTGAAATTTCATTTTTACATTTCATCAACCCTTGTTTTTCGTGTTTTTCACTTTTAGCGGATTTTTTTTCGCGCGTTGCAAAAAGACGCTATTCGTGTGCCCGGAGTCAGGCATCAGGCATTGGGCATTGGGAATTAGGGACAATAATCAGTTGATTTCTTCGTGTCTTTGTGCCTTTGTGGTAAAAATCTTCTCCTCTTTCTCTGTGTCTCTGTGGTGAAAAGAAATCGGAACTTTTTCTGGCATTTTCCGGTCTTGACAAGCGGTTGAATTCGCCTAATATTATTTTGGTTGGCAATCGAATTCTAAATTTGGGCGTCTGAAAAAACCAGAAGAATAATTGAAGGAGGACGGAAAAATGTCTATTAAAGTCGGGATCAATGGCTTTGGCCGGATCGGGCGATGCTTTTTCAGGATCGCTTACAACAGCGATGTTGAGGTGGTCGCGGTCAACGACGTGGTTGACGCGCCGACCCTGGCATACCTGATCAAGCACGACTCGGTCCACGGCACCTGGGGATTTGATGTGAAGGCCGAAGGCGATTACCTGGTGGTGGGGAACAAGAAGGTGAAAGTGCTTTCCGCCAAAGAGCCCGGACTCCTTCCCTGGAAAGATTTGGGCGTGGACATAGCGATAGAGTCCACGGGAAAGTTCACCAAGCGGGGCGAGGTGGAAGCGCACCTCAAGGCGGGCGCGAAAAAGGTCATAATCAGCGCTCCGGGCAAAGAGGTTGACATCACCATCGTGATCGGCGTGAACGATAAAATGTATGACAAGCAAAAGCACAACATCATCTCCAACGCTTCCTGCACCACCAACTGCCTGGCGCCGGTGGTGAAGGTGCTGGACGATAACTTCAAGGTCAAGCGCGGTCTTATGACCACCATCCACTCCTACACCAACGACCAGCGGATTTTGGACCTGCCCCACAAGGACCTGCGCAGGGCAAGGGCCGCGGCGCTGTCCATGATCCCGACCTCAACCGGAGCGGCCAAGGCCGTGGGCGAGGTGCTCCCGCACCTGAAAGGCAAGCTGACCGGCATATCGATCCGGGTGCCGACCCCGAACGTGTCGGTGGTTGATTTCGTGACGGAGGTTGAGAAGGGGACCACGGTTGAAGAGATCAACGCGGCCATGAAGAAGGCTGCGGACGGCGAGCTGAAGGGCATCCTGGACTATACCGAGGAAGAGCTGGTGTCCATAGATTTCAACGGCAGCAAGGTTTCGAGCACGCTGGACGCCAAGAACACCATGGTGATGGACAAGACCATGGTCAAGGTGCTCTCCTGGTACGACAACGAGTGGGGCTATTCCAACCGGCTGTTTGACCTGACCAAGAAGCTTCTGTAAGGAGGAATTCGTTGGCGATAAAAACCATAAGGGACTTTGAGCTGGAAGGAAAAAGAGTGTTCATCCGGGTGGACTTCAATGTCCCGCAGGATAAAAAGACCGGAGCGATAACAGATGACACCCGGGTCCGGGCGTCGCTTCCCACCATCAACTACGCGCTCGAGAAAAAGGCGCGCCTGATTTTGGCCAGCCACTTGGGAAGGCCCAAGGGAAAAGTGGCCAAGGAATATTCCTTGATCAATGTCGCGGAACGGCTGAGCGGGCTGATCGGCAAAGATGTCATCTTCCCGGACGACTGCATCGGGGACGGCGTGAAGAAGATCGTGAAGGAAATGACGCCGGGCCAGGTGGTGCTTCTCGAGAACCTGCGTTTCCATCCCGAGGAAGAGGCGAATGATCCGGTTTTTTCGGAAAAACTGGCGGGCCTGTGCAGTGTTTATATCAATGACGCGTTCGGCACCGCGCACCGCGCTCATGCGTCAACAGTGGGAATAACCAAGTATGTCCAGGACAAGGGCGTGGGTCTCCTTATGGAGAAGGAGCTGGAATATTTGGGCAAGCTCCTGGAAAGCCCGGCCGCGCCCTTCATCGCCATCCTGGGCGGGGCCAAAGTATCCGACAAGATACCCGTGATCCAGAACCTGTTGGGCAAGGTCAGCGAAGTCCTGGTCTGCGGGGCAATGGCTTACACCTTCATGCTCGCCCAGAACAGGAGCGCGGGCAAGAGCCTGGTTGAGGAAGACAAAGTGGCGCTGGCCAAGGAGATCCTGGAGCGGGCCTCGAGCCGGAATGTAAGGCTCCTGCTCCCGGTCGACCATGTGGTCGCGAAAGCGCTGGAGCCGAATGCCGCGAACCAGGCGGCGGAGCAGATACCTCCGGACATGATGGCGCTGGACATCGGTCCCAAAACCATCGAGCTATATAAAAAAGAAATCAGCCGCGCCAAGACCATTTTCTGGAACGGGCCGGCGGGCGCGTTTGAGACCCCGCCCTTTGACAAGGGCACCATGGAACTGGCGAAGGCGGTCGCGGATTCCGGGGCCATGAGCGTGATCGGGGGCGGCGATTCGGTGTCCGCGGTCAACAAGGCGGGGGTTGCGGACAAGATCACGCACATCTCCACGGGCGGGGGCGCTTCCCTGGAATTCATGGAGGGATTGGAACTCCCGGGCGTGGCGGCGCTCAAAAACTGATGATATCCGTTTGACACCTTTGGGCGGTCTCAGCCCAAGTTTTTATTGGAGGCTAAAATGCGTAAACCTTTTATAGCGGGCAATTGGAAGCTGAACCTGTTAAAGAATGAGGCGGTCAAGCTGGCGGAGACTCTGGCAAAGGAGTTGAAAGGCGTTGACCAGGTTGAAATCGCGGTGGCGCCGGTCTTCACCGTGATCTGCGAGGTGGCGAAAATATTGCGCGGCAGCAACATCGGCCTTTCCGGGCAGGACCTCTACTGGGAAAACAGCGGGGCGTTCACGGGCGAGGTCAGCCCGGCCATGCTCAAGGACGCGGGCTGCGGCTATTGCATAATCGGGCACTCGGAGCGGCGGGAATATTTCAACGAGACCGACTCGACCGTGAACAAGAAAGTCAAGGCCGCGATCGCGTCGGGCCTGGTGCCGATCATGTGCATCGGGGAGAAGCTGGAGGAACGGGAGGCGGAAAAAACCTTGAAGGTGATCGACCGCCAGATGCGCGCGGGACTGCAGACCATACCCAAAGCGGACGCCTCCAAAATCGTGCTCGCATACGAGCCGGTCTGGGCGATCGGCACGGGCAAGACCGCGACCCCGGCGCAGGCCCAGGAAGTGCACGGGTTCATCCGCAAGCTGCTGGCCGAGCTTTACGACGCGGAGCTGGCGGAATCGATAAGGATCCAGTACGGCGGGAGCGTGAAGCCGGACAACATCAAGGAGCTTATGACCCAGAAAGACATCGACGGCGCCCTGGTCGGGGGCGCGAGCCTGAAAGCGGACAGCTTCATAGGGATTATCAAGAATTCTGTCTGATCAGCCGAAAAAAATTATCAGTATTTTGGGGTCAGGCCTCCTCATGGAGGAGCGAGCAAGATGATGAGGCCAGACCCCTCGCGTTTTTCGACACCCTGTCAAATCATCTTTTCATTATTTCCAGGAATTCCTCGAGCCGTCCTTTTTCCGACAACACCTTCATGCCCATTTCCTTGCTGGTGGAACAGACCGGGTGGGAGGGCGCAACGCGGTTTTTAAGGGCGATGGCATTGGTCGGGCACCCGGTCACGCACAGGCCGCAGCCGATGCAGCGGTCCTCAATGATTGCCACCGCGTCCCCGCGCATTTCAATGGCTTTCATGGGGCAGCGCTCGTCAATGCATATAGCGCAGCCGTTGCAGTCCTTTTCGTTCACCTTGGCGATGAACGAGCTGGTGGCAAAGGCGTTGGGAAGCTCGAGCTGGGTCCGTCCCCGGAGCACGGTGCAGCAGCAGGGGCAGCAGTTGCAGACCATGTTGGCCCGGTCCGCGCTGTTGTTGCTGGTATGGACCAGGCCGGCTTCCTCGGCGCGGTCGAGCACGGTCATGGCGTCTTCCCTGCTGATCCCGCGCGCGTACCCCCGGCTGATCAGGAATTGGGCGGGCGTGTTGAAGATCAGGCAGTTGTCCCGGGGCTTCTCGCAGGAATTGACGCTCTCGCGGCAGGCGCATTGGGCTAGTCCGATGGTCTCCGCGCCTTTGATGAGTTCCGCGACCTGCTCGTAAGGCAGCGCCTTGTTCTGGGCGTTCAGGGATTTCCGGACCGCGACTACGCGCATGAGCGGGGTCTTGCTCCCGGCGAACACCTTTCCCATGGCGTCCCGGTGATATTCCTCCCACAGCTTTCCCAGCTTTTTCAGCTCGGGCGTGGCAGCGCCTTTCATGAACGGGAACTCGAAGAGCCCGGGGATGGTCGGGATCAGGCCGTAGCCGCGCTTGCCGTCCTTGTCAGTCGAAAAGATCGCCACCTTGTCAGCCATGGCCTCGAGTCTTTTACGAAGTTCCTCGACCGCGACCCCGGCGGCCTCGCTTATCTGCTCCACGCTCCTCGGCGAGTAACACATCTTAGCCGCGATCGCGGCTTCCTCGGGCGTGAACATCGCGCGCAGGATCTCATCGAAATATTTGGACTGGGGCGCGCCGGTGGGGTGGGCGTCCAAAACTTTCCTCAATTCTTCGTAAATGTCCATATCAAAACTCCTTGATAAACAACGATCTCGGTCTTGTCGGGTCAGGCATCTTCTCTGATGTCCAAACCGGGTTTTCGTAGGGGCAGGGCTTGCCCTGCCCTGTCCGAGGGCGATGCAATCCCGCCAAGGCGGGACCCTACCAAGATACCGCGCGGTGATGCTGAGGCCAGACCCGTAAATTCTTCAGCAACATTCTAAAAGAGCTTGCTGATCAGTCGGTTCGCCATTTTGACGAAATTGTCGGTATAAGAGTCCCAGAACCCGCAGCGTTCCTGGATCTGGGCGGGCTCGCTCTGAACTTTTCCCACGTCAAGTATTTGAATGTTCCGGCCGGTTGGCGAGAAAGGCTTCCATTCCGGAAGCCCGGTCCCGTTGGGGTTCCCGCTCCGGGCGAAATTGGCCCAATAGCTTTGCATGATGCGGGCAAGCTCGCGCTCTTTTGTCAGGTCTTTGCCCTTGTAGAAAGATGTTGCGGGAGAGCGGTCAAAGGCGTTGAAAAGGAAGGGCAGCTCCGCGGTGTGGTAAGAGCCGGCGTATTTTCCGAATTTCATCCCGTGGTAATCGAAGCGGTAGAACCATTCTTCTTTTCCGGCCCCGGCCATGCCCAGCAGCCCCTGGTAGGTCGGGCACTGCATTACCGCGTCGGCCCCGAGCATCCGGCCCATGGCCTCGACCGGCCGGTTTTCGTAGTCCTTGACGGGATAGAGCGAGACCAGGGTCTTGGCCTGGGCCTCGGAAAATCCGAAACTTTTTTGTAGCCGTTTTTCATACTGAGCGGGCGTGGTGTTACGGTAAGAGGGCTTGATCTTGACCGCCTTTCCGAACTCGTCGAGCACGGTCCCGGCCATGAATGAAACGCGGTTGTAATTCCCGGACTCGATCATTGAGAGCGGTGTCCCGGTCAGGACGTAGCCGTCGTGGCAGGGCATGTAAACGAAGCCCTTCATCAGGGAGCCTCCGGCTTTCTTGATGATGGTCTCAGCGGGAACTTTGCGCAGGCAGACGAGATCGTTGTATTCGCAACCGAGTTTCGCGATTGCATCCTTGGTGGTCTGGTATGCGTCGTCCAGGTCAAGGCTCAGCTCGCACAGGCCGCTCTGCATGACGGCCCGGTTGAACATCCCTTTGGTCAGCGGGGTCGCGACCAGGGAGCAGATGCTGGCGCCACCCGCGGACTGTCCGAAAATGGTGATGTTGTCGGGGTCTCCCCCGAAGGACGCGATGTTGTCATGCACCCATTTGAGGGCCAGGACCTGATCGAGGGTTCCGTAACTTCCCGTGGAATTATGAGCGTCTTGCTTGCGCAGGTCCGGGTGGGCCATGAAGCCCAGGAGCGAGAGCCGGTAGTTGATGGTCACGACAATGACGTTCCCGGACTCGGAGAGCCGGTCTCCCCAGTAGCCGGGATCGTTGCCCGCGCCCGTGTAGTACCCGCCGCCGTGGACCCAGAACATGACCGGATATTTTCCCGGGGCTTTGGGCCGCCAGACGTTGAGGTTGAGACAGTCCTCGGACATTCCGATCCCCGGCGGGGACCCGCCCCCCAACATACCGCCTGCCTGCACGCAGCGGTCCCCGAATTTTTCGGCCTTGCGCGCGCCGGTCCACGGCTTCACGGGCTGAGGGGCTTTCCACCTTAACTCTCCCAGCGGCGGCTCTGCGTATGGGATGCCGCGCCAGACGCATGTTGCGGAGCCGGTCTCGTTGGTCCCGGATAAAGTCCCGGATTTGGTTTCCACGGAAGCTGAACAGGAATCCTGGGCATAAGACTTTGCAGCCGCAACCAAAAAAAGCGCGCAGATTAAAACTCTGAACATAAACCTGTTATTCATTTTCCCTCCTTTAGCTCTGGACCCGCGGTTTTGCACTCAGGCCCGAAAAAATCATTTTGCGACGCGGTCATTGACGGAGTCTGAATTATAGCTTCAGGCATGCACTTTTTCAATCCCAGGCCGCAAAATCCCTTGCTGGAAGCCGACCCGGACCATGATTGCATAGTTGCCGGTTTTGAATTAAGATTTTTAGGACTTTGATTGGTGCCCCAAGATTTATCATGGGACCGAACCATAATAATACGGAATGCGCGGCCGGCTCCCCGGGATTGTTTGAAAAGGAGTGGTTTTTATTCACGACCACATTTGCGGTTTTTTCCGTTTTTTTTCTTATTTTCGCCGGCTATCAATTTCTGGACGGGGACGACGCCATGCAGGCGGTCTGGGCGCTGGCCAAGAAATCCGGGATCACCAACACTCAATGGATCCCCTTCCATGGGTTCCCGACCCGGTCCGGAACTTTTCTACTCATTTATATACTGTCATTCATCTTCGGTTCGCCGACCGTGAGCTATAGTGTTCTATGCGCGCTGTGTTCCGCGCTGATCATCGCCGCGCTTTTTCTATACACAAACGCGGTTCTGGGGACCAAAGCGAAGCTTTCTCAATTGATGATCCTGGCGTGCGTGATCCCGGAAATAATCTACGCGGGCCTATACATGAACGCCGCGGTGGTCGGGTACGGGTTTGGTTTCCCGGCAATCTATTTGAGCATCTGGCTGATCCAAAAGAATAAAAAGAGCTGGTGCTTTATTTTTTCGGGCGCTCTATTCGGGCTGGCGCTGGGCTCGGCAATGAGCGCGGTATATCTGGCTTTCTGCTTTCCGCTCCATCACCTTTTTCTGAAGAAGCAAAAGAGCCGGGAAAAAGTCATTGCCGGGCTGATGGCGGAAGCCTTTGCCGGTGCGGCAAGCTACTCGCTGGTCCTGGCGTCGATGGGCCTTTCGCCGCTTGCTCCGTTCCTGGAATACGGTTCTGTGATGGAGGAATACAACGTAGCCGGGCTCACCTATGCAGTCATCACTTTGCTGGGCGCATTGCATCCGGCGATATTTTTAATCGTGCCCGCGGGCCTGATCTTGATGCTCAGGCGAAAAATGTACTTGCCGGTCTGCGCGGGCATAATATCCGCGCTGGTATTTTTTATTACCTTCGGCAAGGTGCTCAAAAGCTTGCAGCACGGCTTGTGCTTGTACATCCTGATTGCTTTTTGCGCGGTCTTGCTCTGGGAAGCCTTGAAAAAGCCGGCTTTTCGATTTGTCTATATGCTGGTCATTGTTATTCCCCTTTTCGTTGGATTCAGGCTGTATCTCCCAGAGCAGCCGCACCGCGGCCCGGGTTTCACGGAACTGGACACGGGCCGGGGCTTGGACCCGGAAGGCAGGGAACGGGAGGGCCTGGGCGGATTCAAAATCTTTCAAAGCCCGAGGATAAACATCAAAGGCCGGGGCATCCGGCTGGCGCTCGGCTCCGGGTTCATGCTTCCGACCATGGACGGTGGCCGGGCGCTGGGTGGCCAGTTCTGGTCGTGGGTCTTGGAATGGAAAAATTACCTGGATTACACCAACCGGTCCGTTGATATGGTAATGGAGAGCGGAGAAAAAAATGTTATCGCCGGCGAGTATGCGACGGCCATGGCGCTGATGTACAAATTAATGGAGCAGGGCTATAAAATAGAAACTCCCCCCAGGATCGTAGTTGTCCAAGAAGGCGTGAACTACAACATCTTCCAGGCAAACGCTTTTCTCAACGGCGACCAGAAGTTCACCGTTTATTGGTTCTACATAGAATTGGGAGACCAGGCGAACCAAGCCATCATCAATTTCGGACCCCTGGCGGAAAGGGTAAATGAAGGGGTTTTTATGTCGTTTCAGAGATTTGCCTACCAGCTCGAAAAAGGAAAGCTGAGCATCCGGGATTATTCCGCGCAACCGCTGGGCTATCTCTGTTTCAGGATCAGGAAAAAAGCATAATTGCAGCCGGGCCGGATTTGATGGCAGCTTTATCTGGAATGCTCCTTCGCTCTTAAACGATTTTTTGAGAATGAGTCGATCCCGATTGATTTTGAGGTGCTCTAAAATCCATAATGGGGCTAATTAAAACTAATACCATAAGCTCTGACGGCTCGCAAGGGTTGTTTCAAAAAGACTGGTTTTTATTCGCAACCGCCTTCATTTCATTTTCGGTTTTTTTTCTTATATTCGCCGGCTATCAATTCCTTGAAGGGGACGACGCCATGCAGGCGATCTGGGTGCTGGCCAAAAAGGCCGGAATTACTGATACGGCTTGGATTCCCTTTCACGGTTACCAGACCCGTTCCGGGACTTTCTTTTTGATTTATGCGCTGTCTTTCCTATTCCATTCCCCGCTCATAAGCTACAGCGTTTTATGCGCGCTGTGTTCCGCTCTGACCATGGCCTCGCTTTTACTCTATACCGGCGCCGCGCTGGGGGCCAGGGCCCGGCTTTCCCATTTGGTCATCCTGGTCTGCATGTGCCCGGAAATAATTTACGCGGGCCTTTACATGAACGCCGCGGTGGTCGGATACGGTTTCGGGTTCGCCGCAATATACCTGAGCATCCGGCTGGTCCAAAAGAACAAAAGCAGCGGTTATTTTATTTTCTCGGGCGCGCTATTCGGGCTGGCGCTGGCCTCGGGAATGAACGCGGCATACCTGGCATTCGCCTTTCCGGTCCAGCACCTGTTCCTGAATCAGGGCCGGAACTGGAAGGCCGTGATTTCCAAATTCAGCGTTGAGGTCGTTTCCGGGGCCGCGGTTTACTGCCTGGTGCTGGCATCTATGGGACTCACGCCTCTGGACCCGTTTTTGGAATACGGTTCCACGATGGAAGCCTATGGAGGCGCCCCGCTCATGATGGTGGTGGTTGCGCTCTTGGGCGCGCTGCACCCCCTGACGTGCCTGCTCGTGCCCGCGGGCCTGGTCTTGATGCTCAAGAGAAAAATGTTTTTGCCGCTCTGCGCGGGAATTGTTATCTCATTTGTCAATTTCCTCACCCTCGCCCGGGTTCTAAAAAGCTTCCAGTACGGTTTGTGCGTGTATATCCTGATTGCTTTTTGCGCGGTCTTGCTCTGGGAAAGTTTGAAAAAGCCGGCTTTCCGATTTATTTATATGCTGGTCATTGTTTTGCCCCTGTTCATTGGAGTCAGACTGTATCTCCCCGAGCAGCCGCACCGCGGCCCGGGGTTCACGGAGCTTGACACGGGCCAGGGCTTGGACCCGGAAGGCAGGGAACGGGAGGGCCTGGGCGGATTCAAAATCTTTCAAAGCCCGAGGATAAACATCAAAGGCCGGGGCATCCGGCTGGCGCTCGGCTCGGGTTTCATGCTCACCAGCGTTGACGGCGGCCGCGCCCTGGCCGGTCAGTTCTGGACCTGGGTGATCGATTGGAAAAAATATCTTGAAGACACGAACAAATCCGCGGATGTGATAATTCAGAGCGGAGAAAAAAATGTAATCGCCGGCCATTATAGCGCGGCCATGATTTTAATGTATAAGTTGATGGAGCAGGGCTATAAAATAGAAACTCCCGCCAGGATCGTAGTTGTCCAAGAGGGCGTGAACTACAACATCTTCCAGGGAGATGCCTTTCTCAAAGGCGAGAAGAAGTTCACGATCTACTGGTTTTACATAGAATTAGGGGGCCAGGTGGACAAAGAAATCATCAATTTCGGGCCGTTGGAGGAAAGAGTAGGTCAAGGCGTTTTTGTGTCCTTTCCCACCTTCGCCTATAAGCTTGAAAAAGGCAGTTTGCGGATCCGGGATTATTCCGCGCAGCCGCTGGGATATTTCTGTTTCAGGATCAGGAAAAAAGCATAATTGCGGTCGGGCCGGATTTGAATTAATATTACAGGAGCAAATGGCAGGAGAAGATCATTTGGCGGGGCCTTTGGATAGACCCAGAGCCAGGGATTTGAGCATTGTGATCCCGGTGTTCAACGAGGAGGGCAATCTGGAGGAACTGCACCAGCGGCTGAGCAAGGTCATCAAGTCTCTGGGGAAAACTTATGAGATAATCCTGGTCGACGACGGCAGCCGGGACAAGAGCTTTGAAGTGATGAAGAACCTGTCCCAAAGGGATGAGAACGTGGTTTCAGTTCAATTCACCCGCAATTTCGGTCAGCACCCCGCAATCGCCGCGGGGCTGACTCAAGCCTTCGGCAATGTGGTTGTGATCATGGACGCGGACCTGCAGAACCCTCCCGAAGAAATCCCCAAGCTGCTCTCCGGGATCGAGCAGGGCTACGACCTGGTGTTCGGGGTGCGCAAGCAAAGAAAAGACAACCCGGTCCGGCGCATCGGCTCTTTTTTCGCGGATTTGATCCTGAAGGCATTGCTCGGTCCGCAGGGCAATGTCAGCGCTTTTTTGGCGGTCCGGCGGCCGTTTGTGGAAGCCTTTAACTCCTGTCCGGAGCGCAACAAGTTTTTCACCGCCATGTTCACCTGGCTGGGCGCCAAGAGCACGAATGTTGAGGTTGAGCATTCGGCGCGGTTCGCGGGCAAGACCCACTACTCGATCCGGAAGCTGGCTCAACTCCTGATCAGCATGACCGTGAGCTTCAGCGAATACCCGCTGAGGCTGACCAGTTGGATCGGGTTCGTGGTTTCCCTCATAGGCCTGGCCCTCACGGCAAAGGTTATAATCCAATGGCTGTTCCTTCAGGTGGCGGTCCAGGGCTACGCCAGCACATTCGCGGCCATCGTGTTCTTCGGAGGCGTTCAGCTTTTGTTTCTGGGAGTGATCGGGGAATACCTGGCCCGGGTGCACATTGAGAGCCGTCGCCGGCCGGACTACCTGATCCGGACGGTATTGGGCAGGGGCGGAAAAAATGAATGAGCCGGGAATATCCGTTGAAAAAATATCCCTTGCCCGGCTTGCGCAATACCGGGAATTCATCGCCAAAGCCAGGCCAAAAAGTTACTCTTGTTTTTCCGAGTTGCCCGAACAGGCCCTGACCGATTTATTCTTCCAGGAAATCGAAGAAATAAAAGACTCCTCTACTTCCGTTTTCATGGCCAGGTCCGGAAACCGGCCCGTGGCCATGCTCATCATGCACAAGCTGGATTGGGACACCAACCATTTCGGAATGCCCATGGCCAGGATCAAGCGGATCCTGGGCGGGGTTGA
>Ga0315287_10006047_pt1 | contig 11993 bp, 11 predicted proteins | sample YL17G11_0_MG_FD_205037 | JGI IMG/M metagenome (GOLD analysis project Ga0315287, IMG submission 205037) | Sediment microbial communities from Yellowstone Lake, YNP, Wyoming, USA - YL17G11_0 | ecosystem: Environmental > Aquatic > Freshwater > Lake > Sediment | place: USA: Wyoming | collected...
CCGGCCAGGCCGAGGAAGAGGAAAAGCAGCGCCAGCGCCATGGATCAGAACGTGGCCAGGCCCGGCGCGCGCGGGTAGGGAATCGCGTCGCGGATGTTGGACAGTCCGCAGACATAGACCACCAGCCGTTCGAAGCCGAGGCCGAAGCCGCAATGCGGCACGGTTCCGTAGCGGCGGAAATCGCGGTACCACTCGTAATGCGCCGGGTCGAGTCCCAGCTGGCCCAGGCGTGCATCGAGCACGTCCAGTCGCTCTTCGCGCTGGCTGCCGCCGATGATCTCGCCGATGCCGGGCGCGAGCACGTCCATGGCAGCCACGGTGCGCTCATCGTCGTTCAGGCGCATGTAGAAGGCCTTGATCTGCTCCGGATAGTTCACCACCACCACCGGCCGGCCGACATGGACTTCGGTCAGCCAGCGTTCGTGTTCGGTCTGCAGGTCCAGGCCCCATTCGACCGGGTACTCGAATTTCTGCCCGGACTTTTGCAGCAGCGTCACGGCGTCGGTGTATTCGATGCGTTCGAACGGCGCGGCGATGAAATGCTCGAGCTTGCTGATCGCGGTCTTTTCGACGCGCTCGGCAAGGAAGGCCAGATCGTCGGCGCGCTCGTTCAACACCGCCTTGAAGATGTATTTCAGGAAGCGCTCGGCCAGGTTGGCGTCGTCGTTGAGGTCGGCGAAGGCGATCTCCGGCTCGATCATCCAGAATTCGGCGAGATGGCGCGTGGTGTTGGAGTTCTCGGCGCGGAAGGTCGGCCCGAACGTATAGACCTTCGACAGCGCCAGGCAGAACGCCTCGACATTCAACTGGCCCGAGACGGTCAGGAACGCCTCCTTGCCGAAAAAGTCCTTGGAGAAATCCACGGCGCCATGGCTGTCGCGCGGCAGGTTCATCATGTCCAGGGTGGAGATCCGGAACATCTGTCCGGCGCCCTCGGCGTCCGAGGTGGAGATGATCGGGGTGTTGACCCAGTAGAAGCCGTCCTCATGGAAGAACCGATGCACGGCCATGGCCATGGTGTGGCGGATACGGGTGACCGCGCCGAACAGGTTGGTGCGCGGGCGCAGATGGGCGACCTCGCGCAGGAACTCGAGCGAATGCGCCTTGGGCTGGATCGGGTAGGTCTCCGGATCCTCCACCCAGCCGACCACTTCGACCGAGGACGCCTGGATCTCGAAGCTCTGGCCCTGGCCCTGCGAGGCGACCAGGGTGCCGGTGGCTATCACCGAGCAACTGGCGGTCAGGCGCTTGATCTCGGTCTCGTAGTTGCCCAGGGAGGCGGGCGCCACCACCTGGATCGGCGCGAAGCAGGAGCCGTCGCTGACGTTGACGAACGAGAGCCCGGCCTTGGAATCGCGGCGGGTGCGAACCCAGCCACGGACCGTGACTTCGCTGCCCGCGGCGACCTTGCCGGCGAGCGCCTGCTGAACACTGACCACTGCCATGCCTTGAATCCCCGGCCCTGACGGCCCAAATATGAGACGAATAGGATACCCGCAGGCGAGCCGTTCACCCAGCACGGCTATACTGGGGTCCACGCAAGGAACCAGATCATGGCTGTCACCCTTACCCCCACTGCCGTGGAACGCGTCCGCCAGTTCATGGCGACGACGCCCGGAGCCGTTGGCCTGCACTTCGGGGTCAGGAAGAGCGGCTGCTCGGGCTGGGCCTACGTGGTGGAACTTGCCACCGAGGGCAGGGACGGCGATGCCGTGTTCGAGCAGGACGGCGTGACTGTCCGGGTCGACGCCGAGAGCCTGCCCCAGGTCGACGGCACCGAGATCGACTTCGTGAAGACCGGCCTGAACCAGCAATTCGTGTTCCGGAATCCCCGGATGGCGGCCGAATGTGGCTGCGGCGAGAGCTTCACCACCAGCGACCGGGCCGCCTGACTGCCAAATCCCTGATCTTTCTGGCATAATGCCCGGCTCCCGTGGGCCCATGCCCCGGGATTACTTGCTCCACGGCCACCGGCCGGGGGCTGCCAGGCCGCAAGGCCGCATCCACAAGTCAAGGAAACAACCCATGCGTCACTATGAAGTCGTGTTCATGGTCCACCCGGACCAGAGCGAACAAGTGCCGGCCATGATCGAGCGTTACAAGGCTCTGATCGAAGGCGACAACGGCAAGATCCACCGTCTGGAAGATTGGGGCCGTCGCCAGCTGGCGTATCCGATCGAAAACCTGGTCAAGGCCCACTACGTGCTCATGAACATCGAGTGCGGAGCCAAGGTCCTCACCGAGCTCGGCGACAGCTTCCGTTTCAACGACGCCGTGCTTCGCCACATCGTGCTGTCGCGTCCGTCCGCCGACATCGAGCCGTCCCTGATCCTCAAGAGCAAGGATGAGAAGGGTGACCGCCGTCGTCGCGATGACGATTCGATGGATGGCGGCATTGACGCCGTCGACGCAGCCTGAGCCTGAGGAATAGACCATGTCCAAATTTTTCCGCCGCCGCAAGTTCTGCAAATTCACCGCCGAAGGCATCACCGAGATCGACTACAAGGATCTGGGCACGCTGCGCCAGTACCTGAGCGAGAACGGCAAGATCGTGCCGAGCCGCATCACCGGCACCAAGGCCAAGTACCAGCGCCAGTTGCAGACCGCGATCAAGCGCGCCCGCTTCCTGGCGTTGATCCCGTACACGGACAACCACAACGTCTGAGTTCTTTTCGTCCTTACGGACAGCACAGTTGCGGGACCTCGCGTCCCGCTAACGTAACGGAGCTGCAAAAATGAAACTGATCCTCCTGCAAAAAGTCGTCAACCTCGGCGGCCTCGGCGACAAGGTCGATGTGAAGCCGGGTTACGGCCGTAACTTCCTGGTTCCCTACGGCAAGGCCGTTCCGGCGACCGCCGCCAACGTTGCCGCATTCGAAGCCAAGCGCGCCGAATACGAAGCCAAGGCCGATGCCGTCCTCGCCGCTGCCCAGGCTCGCCTGGCTGGCCTGGAAGGCGCCGAAGTCACCATCACCGCCAATGCATCGACGGAAGGCAAGTTGTTCGGTTCGGTTGGCGCGCGCGACATCGCCGAAGCCTTCACCGCCGCCGGCCACAAGCTGGAAAAGTCCGAAGTGATCATGGGCGAAGGCGCGATCCGTCGCACCGGCGAGTTCGAAGTCACCGTGCACCTGCACGCCGACGTCGAGACCAAGGTCAAGGTTATCGTCGCGCCGGAAGCCTGAGTTTCCTGCAACGCGAGCAAGAATGAAGCGGCCACCTTCGGGTGGCCGCTTTTTTTGGCGTTCTGTCGTTCGTGTCTCGGGATTTGAGACGGCGACAGGTTATCCACAGACTTATCTGCAACGGTTTTGTTCGGGAAGGACTAGGATGGCTTCGGGGTTGGTGCTCGGGTATTTCCAGTTCTCGCGAATTCAACACTTCATCCGGTCGGCGAAGCGGTTTGTCAGGTCGCGCCGGTTCTTGATTGCACTGCAGGAATAACGATAGTCCATGGCCGCACGCCCCGAATCTTTCCGCACCGATAGCAAACTCGACGCTTTGCGCGTGCCCCCGCAGTCGGTCGAGGCCGAACAGGCAGTCATCGGCGGATTGATGCTCGCGCCGGACTCACTGGACCGGGTCGGCGACTTCCTTACCGAGCACGACTTCTATCGGCGCGACCACCGCCTGATCTATCGCGGCATTCGGGAACTGTCGGAAAAGAATCGCCCCTTTGACGCGGTGACCTTGGGCGAGTGGTTCGAGGCGAACAATCTTTCCGAGCAGATCGGAGGCATCAGCTACCTGATCGAGCTGGCCAGCACCACGCCCTCGGCGGCCAATATCCGTGCCTACGCCGAGATCGTTCGGGAAAAGGCGGTGATGCGCCAGTTGATCGAGGCGGGCACCGAGATCGTCAACGATGGTTTCCAGCCCGAGGGCCGCGACAGCCAGGAAGTGCTTTCTGCCGCTGAAATGAAGGTGTTTCGCATCGCCGAGCAGGGGCGGCGCGGCCGCGCCGACTTCGTCCCGCTGCGCGAGGCGATGAAGGACGCGTTTCAACTGCTGCAGGAACGCTACGAGAACCAGGGCAGCGTCACCGGCCTGCCGACCGGCTTCCATGATTTCGACGAAATGACCGCGGGCCTGCAGCCTTCGGACCTGATCATCCTGGCGGCCAGGCCGGCAATGGGAAAGTGCCTGAGCGCCGACGCGGAAATCGTCCTCGACGATGGCTCCGTCGCCACTATCGAGCAGATTTGCAAGGCGCGGGACGGAAGCATCGGCACCTTGAGCGACGCCTATCGACTCGTGCGCGCCAAGCCCTCGGACTTCATCGATGACGGCATCAAGCCGACCTTCGAGGTGACAACGCGTCTGGGCCGCCGGGTCCAGACCACCGCGCCGCATCCGTTCCTGACGCTGGAGGGCTGGAAGCCGCTGCTCGACATCAGCGTTGGCGATTATGTGGCGGTGCCCCGGCGCCTGCCCGTGTTCGGCGACCAGCCGATGCGCGAGTGCGAGTTGACGCTGCTGGCGTACCTGATCGGCGACGGTGGGCTGACCGGCAACCAACCAAAATTTACCAACACCAATCCAGCGATCGTTGCCGATTTCATCGCCGCCGTCGAGGCGTTCGGAGGCGTGACCGCGAAGCCGAGCGAGACGCGACCGCGCTTTGCTTCATCATGGCGCGTTACAGCTGACGCCGAGAGGACAGTTGCGCGGCGGGATAGCTTCGCGAATGCGCTCGACGCGCGAATTGCGGTCCAGGGTCGGACGGCGCTGAGCGTGGCGCAAGCGGTTGATGTGAGTCCAGCCAGTCTCTCCCACTGGCGAAAGGGCAAGACGGTGCCCGATGACGACGCATTCGGACGCCTGTGCAGCGCGCTTGCCGTGACGCCCGCGGGCTTGGCGGCTGACGGCATCGCGTCCGCGCGGCACAACTCGCCAAATTCGTTGACGCTCTGGCTACGCGAGCTCGGACTCATGGGCAAGGACGCGCATGGTAAATGCGTGCCCGCGCCAGTCTTTCGATTGCCGCGCGAACAACTCGCCCATTTCCTCGGGCGCTTGTTGGCGACTGACGGATGGGCGACTGTTTTGACTTCGGGACAGGCTCAGATCGGTTACGCGAGCGTTTCCGAGCGCCTCGCGCGCCAGGTACAGCACCTGTTGCTGCGGTTTGGCGTGGTCGCCAAGTTGCGGCAGCGCTGGGTGAAATATCGCGAGACGCGCAGAGTATCCTGGCAACTCGACATCACCGATGCCGACTCGCTCCGGACCCTGATCGAGGAGATCGGTATTTTCGGCAAGCAGTCCGCCACCGATGCGGTGATCGGCGCATTGCGCGACCGTCGCGCGCACAGCAACGTCGACCATGTACCTGTGGAAGTATGGAAGCTCGTTGCGGCCGCGAAGGGCGAGATGTCCTGGGCTGAGCTGGCGCGTCGCACCGGACACAATGAAACCAATAGCCACGTCGGCAAGCGTGCCCTGTCCCGCGACCGACTGGCCCGCATCGCCATGGTCCTGCAGGACGCCAAATTGGCGGCGTTGGCGGCCAGTGACGTGGTCTGGGATCGCGTCGAGTCGATCATCGCCACCGGGCAGCAGCAGGTGTATGACCTGACCGTTCCCGATACCCACAACTTCATCGCCAACGATGTCTGCGTGCACAACACGACCCTGGCCCTGAACATGGCCGAATACGCCGCGCTCAAGACCAAGAAGGCCGTTGCGGTCTACTCGATGGAAATGTCCGCCTCGCAGTTGGCGTTCCGCCTGATCTCCTCGATCGGCCGCATCAACGCCACCCGCCTGCGCACCGGCCAGTTGGAAGACGAGGACTGGTCGCGGGTGAACATGGCAATCAAGATGCTGTCCGACGTGAAGATATTCATCGACGACACGCCGGCGCTGTCGCCTGACGTATTGCGTTCGAAGGCGCGCCGCATAAAGCGCGAGCATGATCTCGGGCTGATCGTCATCGACTACCTGCAATTGATGACCGTGCCGGGCACCGGCGAGAATCGCGCGACGGAGATTTCCGAGATATCGCGCTCGCTCAAGGCGCTGGCCAAGGAGCTCAACGTGCCGGTGATCGCCTTGTCGCAGCTCAATCGCGGCCTGGAGGCGCGCACCGACAAGCGCCCGGTCATGGCCGACCTGCGCGAATCCGGCGCGATCGAGCAGGACGCGGACATCATCGTATTCATCTACCGCGACGAGTATTACAACAAGGAATCGGCCGACAAGGGCCTGGCCGAGGTGATCATCGGCAAGCAGCGTAACGGCCCGACCGGCGTGTGCAAGCTCAAATTCTTCGGCGAGTACACCCGTTTCGACAACCTGGCCCGCGACAGCATCGGCTCCTTCGAGTAGGCCGTAGGAGAGGCTTCAGCCGCGATGGGGTAGAGTCTCGCGGCTGAAGCCGCTCCTACGATTCCGTTAGACTAGCGCCATGTCACGGGCCACCACCGCCACCATCCACATCGACGCGCTTCGCCACAATCTGGCGCAGGTGCGCGCGCTGGCTCCGGATTCGCGGGTCATGGCGGTGGTCAAGGCCGACGGTTACGGGCACGGCTTGGAGCGCGTCGCGCGGGCGCTGGCCGGCGCCGATGCCTTCGGCGTGGCTGCGCTGTCCGATGCCGAGCGATTGCGAGCGGCGGGCTTGTCGCAGCGCATCGTCCTCTTGTCCGGGTTCGACGAGCCATCCGACCTGCCGCAACTTCGACGGCTTTCGGTCGACACCGTCGTCCACCACGAATCGCAATTGGCGATGCTCGAAGCCGACCGCGAGGCCGAACCGGTCCGGGTCTGGCTGAAGTTCGATACCGGCATGCACAGGCTTGGTTTCGCTTCGGAGCTCGCCGAGCGGGCGCACGCAAGACTGAGGGCCCTGGCAAACGTCGACCCGGACATCACCCTGATGACGCATTTCGCCAGTTCCGACGACTTCTTCGGCGCGCAGACGCGCTCGCAACTGGGCAGCTTCGCCAAAGCTACGGGAGCGATCGGCGGCGTTGCTTCGTTATCCAATTCCGCAGCGATCCTCGGCTGGCCAGACGCGCACCGCGACTGGGTCCGCGCGGGTGGCGCCCTGTATGGCCTCTCCGTCGTTAACGGCAAGACCGGCGCCGACTTCGGCCTGAAGCCGGCGATGACCTTGTCGACGCGGCTGATCGCGATCAATCGCGTCAGGAAGGGCGAGCGGATTGGCTACTCGGCAATCTCGGAGTGCCCTGAAGACATGGATGTGGGCGTGGCCGCGATCGGTTACGGCGATGGCTACCCGCGCCGCGCACCGCCGGGAACGCCGGTGCTGGTGAATGGCGTGCGCGTGCCAGTGATCGGCCGGGTCTCGATGGACCTGATGACCCTCGATCTGCGCTCGATGCCGCAGGCCAGCGTCGGTGACGCGGTGACGCTATGGGGTCCCGCCCTTCCTGTGGAGGAGGTGGCTGCCGCTGCCGACACCATCAGCTACGAATTGACCTGCTCGATCACCCGACGCGTGCGCTTCGTCGAAGATTAATGGTCGAACTGCAGCCGGGCGAGCTCTGCATACAGCCCATTTTGCGCCATCAACTCGGCATGCGTCCCCTGCGCGACGATGCGCCCGTGATCCATGACGACGATCCGGTCCGCCTTGAGCACTGTCGCCAGGCGGTGGGCGATGACCAGGGTGGTGCGGCCTTCCATGAGTCGCTCCAGCGCCTGCTGGACGGCTCGCTCGCTATGCGCGTCGAGTGCCGAGGTAGCTTCGTCGAGCAACAGGATCGGCGCGTCCTTGAGCAGGGCGCGGGCGATGGCCAGTCGCTGCTGCTGGCCGCCTGACAGGCGCGCGCCGCGCTCGCCGAGTTCGCTATCGTAGCCGCCAGGCAACAGGTTCAGGAAATCGTGCGCTTCGGCGCTGCGCGCGGCCGCCTCGATCTGCTCGTCGGTGGCGTCGAGCTTTCCGTAGCGAAGGTTCTCGCGCGCGGTAGTGCCGAAGATCACCGGGTCCTGCGGCACCAGCGCAATGACGCCGCGCAACTCGCCGGGATCCAGTTGCCTGATATCGGTATCGTCCAGCAGGACAGCGCCGGATTTTGGATCATGGAAGCGTAGCAACAGCTGGAATACCGTACTCTTGCCCGCGCCCGACGGGCCGACCAGCGCCACTGTTTCTCCCGGGGCCACGTGCAGGCTGAAGTCCTCGAGTGCAGGAGCATCCGGTCGGGTCGGATAATTGAAATGCACGTGATCGAGACGCAGGTCGCCGCGCAGGGGCCTCTTCAGCGGGGCGGGATGCACCGGGACGGGGAGCTGTGAAACCTCGCCCAGCAACTCGTTGATGCGCTCCATGCCGCCGCTGGCGCGCTGGACCTCGCTCCATACTTCGGTGAGCGCGCCAACCGAGCCGGCGCCGATCACCGCATACAACACGAATTGCCCCAATGTGCCCGCGCTCATCTCGCCGGCGATGACGTCCTGCGCGCCGACCCAGAGCACGGCGGTGATCGCGCCGAACACCAGCACGATGACCGTGGCGGTCAACAGCGACTGCATGCGGATGCGTTTGCGCGCGGCGCCGAGCGAGCGCTGGACCGCGGCGGAAAAACGCTCGCGTTCGAACGGTTCGCGCGCGTAGCTTTGCACGGTGTGCATCGCATTGAAGGTCTCGCCGGCGCGGGCATTGGCATCCGCGACGCGGTCCTGGCTGTCCTTGGCGGCGCCGCGCACGCGGCGGCCGGACAGGGCGATCGGCAGCACGATCAGCGGAATGCCGATCAGGGCCAGTCCGGCCAGTCGCGGACTGGTGATTGCCAGCATCACGGCGCTGCCGATGACGGTAATCCCGCTGCGAAGTGCAATGGACATGCTCGAGCCGACCACGCTGCGCAACAATTCCGCGTCGGCCGACAGGCGGGAGAGCAGTTCACCGCTTCGGGTCCTTTCGAAAAAACTCTGGTCGAGCGAAAGTAGGTGTCCGTAAAGGGTCTGCCGCAGGTCGGCGATCACCCGCTCGCCGAGCAGGGAGACGAAATAAAAGCGCGCGGCGGTCGCCAGCGCCAGCACGACGGCCACCACGAACAGGAGGATGAACCAGCGATCCACCGAGGTGCCGCGGGCGAAACCCTGGTCGATCATGTGCTTGAACGCGACCGGGAAGAACAGCGTGGCGCTCGAGGAAAAGGCCAGCGCCGCCAGCCAGGAGGCAAGCAGCACGCGATGCGGACGCAGGAACGGCAACAGCCCGCGCAGGGAAAGCAGGCGTTGTCGCGGTGTCTCGTTGGGATCGCTCATTCGCCCACGGCCTCGATGATTTCCAGGGTGGCTGCGCCGCGACTCAAGTCGCGCAGGCGCTCTGCCAAGCCTGCAAACATGGAGGCGGGCAGGCGCAAAAGCAAGCGCAGCCCTTGTTCGTCGAAGGATTCCTCGAGCTTGAGCGCGGCGTAGGCAGGCAACAAGGAGTGCACGGAGTTGGCGAGCGCGAAATCACAGCTCAGGCGCGCATCGACGGTTACCAGCAGCTCGCGTCGTTCCGCGGTGCGCAGGCATTCGGCCGCCGAGCCGCCGTAGGCACGGGCCAGGCCGCCGGCGCCAAGGTTGATGCCGCCATACCAGCGGGTGACCACCACCATGACGCGATCGAAGCCCTGGTTGTCGATGGCAGCGAGAATCGGCCGACCCGCCGTGCCGCCCGGCTCGGCGTCATCGGAAAAGCGATAGGCGCTGCCCAGTCTATAGGCCCAGCAATTGTGTGTGGCATCGGGGTCGGCGATCTCGCGCAGCCAGGCAAGCGCCTGTTCGGCGGACTCGACCGCAATGGCCTGGGCAAGGAATCGGCTTTTCCTGGTTTCCAGCGCGAAGCGCGACGCGGTTGCCAGAGTTACCAGGCTCATTCGCGCAAAAGCGGAGCGAGGTCCGAGGGGATTACGAAATCGGGGTAGCGCTTGTGGAATTGGACCAAGCTGGCCTTCGCTTCGGCAGATTGATTCTGGTCGCGCAGTTGCCTGATATGTGCAAGCCAGTTGGACGGCTTCATGGGTCCGGGTTCGCGCTCCATGGCCAGGCCGCCGGTCGCTGCGGCCTCGCTGGCGGCAGCCCGCTGCGACAACTGGGATTCAGCGGCGGCGGCCTTGGCGGCTGGCGCAGCCTGTACCGCATTGGACACGCCTTCGGGTCGGCCGGCAATCGCTGCGGATGGAAGAACTTGTTCGGCGCTTGCCGCAGAGTCCGCGCTGGTGGTGACATGTTCGTCCAGGTGCTCGCTGGCGAAGGGTTCCGGCAAGGCTGCCGTTGTCGGCGGAGGCGGCGGCGCTGGCGCGACCGGCGCGGCCGAATACGCCTGCGCGGCAGGCGCCTGCATGGCGCTTTTCAGCGCCGGCGATTGGGTTGGCGCATTGCCGGGCCCGCTCGATTGCCGGTCCTTCAATTCGACCGAGACCGTGGAATCCTCGGCCTTGTCTTCCATCCGCGCGGCGGGCGCGGCTTCGGGGCGCATCGAACGGTTATCCGGATACATCAGCTGCCAACTCACGCCCAGCGCGAGAACAGCCGCCGCCGCGCCGCCGATTCCCCAGAGCGCGCCGGCCGAGGCAATCCAGCGCGTCCGCGGCCGACTCGAGGCGGCTGCGGCGTTTCCGGCCGCCTTCAGGATGCGTGCGTCCAGCGCAGCGGGCGGTTCGCCGCCCGGCAAGGCGCGCAGGACTCGCGCCAGTTCGCGCTCCTGTTCGTCCAGTGCCTCGGTGGTCGGAAATTGCTTGTTCATGGGTTCAGCCTGAGCCGAAGCTTGTCGAGTGCATAGCGAAGCCGTGATTTGACGGTCTCGCGTCCCACGCCGGTAATCTCGCCAATCTGCTCCAGCGACAGCTCCTGTTCCAGGCGCAACAGCACCACCTCCCGCTGATCTGCGGGCAATTCCTGCAAAGCCAACTGCAGGCGCCGACGCTCCTCGAAGGCGGACAGCTGCCGTTCGGGCGTCTGCGGGTCAGCCTCTCGCTCGGCCCGCTCGACCGCATCCGCCGGCGCCGCCGGCCGGTGTTGTTGCGCGCGCCAGTGGTCGGTCAGGCGATTGTGCGCGATCTGGAATAGCCAGGTGCTGAATTTGGCCTCGGGCCGGTAGCGTTCGCGGGCGGTGATCACCCGCTGCCAGACGTCCTGGTACAACTCTTCGGCGGTGCCGTGTTCCCGGACCTGGTGCAGCATGAACCGGAACAGCGGGCCGCGATGGCGGGAGTAGAGCAACTCGAAGGCAGCCGCATCGCCGGAGGCGTAGGCCACCATCAATTCCTCATCCGTAAGCTCCGCCACCATGGGACGGAGCGTACGAAGTTTTTACGTTCGCGCATAGCGGGGATTCATTCGCTGATGGCGACCGGCTTGTCGCTCCCGGTCACGGCGCGGGCGCGATCGACCAGGTCGAGGAACTCGGCGCGATAGCCCCAGCGGTCGTCGCCGCCGGCGCTGGCGGCCAATGCGTGAACCTGGTTCCAGTCAAACGAGCCGACGTTGCCGCCGCCACGCAGCAGGTCGGCATAGGCGGCGACGGCCGCAGACCAACGCAGCCGCGGGCTCGCGACCGATCTGATCTGGCTACGCGTCAATGCATTCTCGATCAACTTGCTGCTTTCGCTGCCAGGTTGCTTGTAGCGCAGGCGAAGCCAGCCGAGTTCATTGGACGGCGCGATTCCCGTCGCATCGGGTTTGCGATAGCGAAGCGGGTCCACGCTCTCGCCGCCGGAGTCGACCAGAGTGATTTCATACAGCGCGGTCACGTCATGGCCGGCGCCGATCTCGCCGGCATCGATCCTGTCGTTGTTGAAGTCCTCGCGGCGCAGCGCGCGGTTCTCATAACCGATCAGTCGGTATTCGGCGACCACCGCCGGATTGAATTCGAGCTGGATTTTCACGTCCTGGGCAATGGTGAGCATGGTCGAGGCCATTTCCTCGACCAGGACCTTGCGTCCCTCATTGACCGAGTCGATATAGGCATGGTTGCCATTGCCGATGTCCGCCAACTGCTCGGCCATGGCATCGTTGTAGTTGCCGGTCCCGAA
>Ga0315287_10006050_pt1 | contig 11990 bp, 12 predicted proteins | sample YL17G11_0_MG_FD_205037 | JGI IMG/M metagenome (GOLD analysis project Ga0315287, IMG submission 205037) | Sediment microbial communities from Yellowstone Lake, YNP, Wyoming, USA - YL17G11_0 | ecosystem: Environmental > Aquatic > Freshwater > Lake > Sediment | place: USA: Wyoming | collected...
CTACAGCGCCGCTGGCCGCCACTTGCGTGGATCAGCAGCGTGATCGCCAGTGTGTCTGCGGCGACCTGGAAGAGAGCGAGCCACTCCACGGACGGCCAGCGGCGCTGTAGCACCTGGATCGAGACCAGGCCGAACGCGAAGTAGGCGGCGCAGATGCCGATGAAGAGGCCGGGGTTCTGGGTGCCGACGCTGCGCCTGGGGGCGTCGAAGAAAAAGACCAGCAGCAGCACCATCGGTGCCATCAGCCGGAAAACGTTCATCAGGCCGAGCACCCGCCAGGGAAACTCGGCGGCGGGGGTGCCTGGAGCTGCGGACACCCGGCTGGAAATCGATTTTCGTGGCATTCGCGGCAGTTTCTCGCCTCGCGGGCGTTGCATCAATACGGCACCGTGACGGCATGCCTGTCATCAGCATTCGGCCGGTTGCCGGATTGCAGTATTTCTGCAATGCTGCATTTATGCAAACGGCAATCACGATAACCCGCCGCGGCGTCATCACGCTGCCGGCCCGGCTGCGCCGGGCGCTCGGGCTCCGGGCAGAGGACCAGTTGATCGCGGAGGTCACGCCCGAAGGCCTGCTGCTGCGGCCGGCCGTCACTTTGCCGGTGGAGGTCTATTCCACGGAGCGGGTGCGGGAATTCGACGAGGCCGAGCAAGAGCTTGCCGAGGCGCTCAGGGCGCAGCCGGTGCCGGGCCGGGCCAAGCCAGCCCGCAAGCGCGCGGCGCGCCGCGGGCGCTGAACCGGGCGGTGATCGATGCGCGTCTTCCTGGACGCCAGCGTGCTGTTTTCTGCGGCCAAGTCGAACGGCGCAATTCGTTCACTGCTGAGGCGACTGCACTCGGCCGGGCATGCACTCGTCGCGGACTCGTACATGGTCGCGGAGGCCCGCCGTAACCTGCTGGCAAAGGGACCGGAGGCGTTGGGCGCGCTGGACGAGGTCCTGCTGACCGTGGAGCTGGCCGCCTTCAAGCCGGTGCACCTGCCGCACGGCGTGGCGGCCCGGGTTCCGGAGAAGGACCGCCCGATCATCTCGGCCGCGATCCAGTTGCACTGCAACGCGCTCGTTACCGGCGATCGGACTCACTTCGGCGCCCTGTACGGAACGGTCCTGCTCGGCGTTGCGGTGCACTCGCCGAGGTCGCTGGCCGAATCGCTCAACCTGTAGAATACCGCGCTTCGTCAAACCCGCCGGACGCCGCCGCATGAACCTGCACGAATACCAGTCCAAGCAACTCTTCGCCCGTTACGGCATCCCGGTGCCCACCGGCTTCGTCGCCTCCACGCCCGAAGAGGCCGCGGACGCAGCGCGCCGCCTCGGCGGCGGCATCTGGGTGGTCAAGGCGCAGGTGCACGCGGGTGGTCGCGGCAAGGCCGGCGGCGTCAAGGTCGTCAAGACGGTCGGCGACGTCACGGCAGCCGCGGCAGGCATGCTCGGCAAGCGGCTCACGACCAAGCAGACCGGGCCCGAGGGGCTGCCGATCAACCAGGTCTACGTCGAGACCGGCTCGAAGATCGAACGCGAGCTGTACCTGAGCCTGCTGCTCAATCGCGACAGCGGCCGCATTGCGTTCGTCGCGTCGGCGGCCGGCGGCATGGACATCGAGGAAGTCGCGGCGAAGACGCCGGAAAAGATCATCCGTGTCGAGATCCACCCTGCCTCCGGCCTGCAGGGTTCGCACTGCCGCACGCTCGCGTACGGCCTTGGCCTTGCGGGTGCGCAAGTTGCCGAGTTCGAGACGATCGCGCGCGGGCTCTACAAGCTGTATCTCGAATGCGACGCGAGCCTCGTGGAGGTGAATCCGCTGATCGTCACGGGCGACGGCCACGTGCTCGCGCTCGACGGCAAGATCGGCATCGAGGACAACGCGCTCTTCCGGCAGAAAGACCTCGTCGCCTGGCGCGACACGTCGCAGGAAGACGAGATGGAGCGCATCGCAGGCGAAGCGGACCTCAACTACGTCTCGCTCGACGGCGACATCGCGTGCATGGTGAACGGCGCCGGTCTCGCGATGGCGACGATGGACCTGATCAAGCTGCACGGCGGCTCGCCGGCGAATTTCCTCGACGTCGGCGGCGGCGCCACGCGCGAGCGCGTCACGACCGCGTTCAAGCTGATCCTGCAGAACCCGAAGGTGAAGGCGATCCTCGTCAACATCTTCGGCGGCATCGTCCGCTGCGACATGATCGCGGAAGGCGTGATCGGCGCGGCACGGGATCTCGGCCTGCACCTGCCGGTCATCGTGCGCATCGAGGGTACCAACGCCAAGCTCGGTCGCAAGCTGCTGTCCGAGAGCGGACTCGACCTGATCGCGGCCGCGGACCTCACCGACGCGGCGAAGAAAGTCGTGGCAGCCGCGAGGAAGTAACCATGTCCATCCTGATCAACAAGTCGACTCGCGTCATCTGCCAGGGCTTCACCGGCAAGCAGGGCACTTTCCATTCCGAGCAATGCCTCGAGTACGGCACGAAGCTGGTCGGCGGCGTCACGCCGGGCCGCGGCGGGGAGACGCATCTCGGGCTGCCGGTGTTCGACACCGTACGCGATGCGGTCGCGAAGACCGATGCGAATGCGACGATGATCTACGTTCCGGCCGCATACGCTGCGGACGCGATCATCGAGGCGGCCGACGCAGGCGTCGAACTCATCGTGTGCATCACCGAGGGCATCCCGGTGAACGACATGGTGAAGGTCAAGGCGGCGCTCAGGGATTCGAAGTCGCGCCTGGTCGGGCCGAACTGCCCAGGCGTCATCACGCCGGGCGAATGCAAGATCGGCATCATGCCCGGATTCATTCACAAGAAAGGCCGGGTCGGCATCGTCTCGCGGTCAGGCACGCTCACCTACGAAGCCGTGTTCCAGACGACCAACAACGGCCTCGGACAGAGCACCTGCGTCGGCATCGGCGGCGACCCGGTGCGCGGCATGAATTTCATCGACGTGCTCGAGCTGTTCGAAAAGGATCCGCAGACCGAAGGCATCATCATGGTCGGCGAGATCGGCGGCAGCGACGAGGAGGCCGGCGCCGAGTTCATTCGTGACAACGTGTCGAAGCCCGTCGTCGCGTACATCGCCGGCGTCACCGCGCCGCCCGGCAAGCGCATGGGTCATGCCGGTGCGGTCATCTCGGGCGGCAAGGGCACGGCCGCCGACAAGTTCGCGGCACTCGAAGCCGCTCGCGTCACGACCGTGCGTTCGCCGGCCGAGCTGGGCGCGGCGTTGGCGAAGCGCATGGCCGGCAGCAAGGGCAAGCCTGCGGTGAAGGTCGCCGTGAAAGCGAAGACCGTGGCGAAAGCGAAGCCGAAGGCAAAGCTGCAAGCCAAGGTATCGACAAAGGCCAGGCCGAAAGCGAAGCCGAAAGCCAAGGCGAAAGCGAGGTCAAAGTCGTCGGCCCGCAAGGGACGTCGTTAGGCAGGTACCGCTTCGGCCGCAGACCTCGCCGTCGGCCTAGTCGTCCCGGCCGGGCCGGGCCTTTCGGGCCGGCTGCGACCGGACGCCGCGGGAAGCCAGCGCTTCGCGCAGCAGGAACTCGACCTGTGCGTTCACGCTGCGCAGCTCGGCCGCGGCGAGTCGCTCCATGTCGGCCCACAGATCCGGGTCGACGCGCAGCAGGAACGTCTTCTTGTCGCGGCTCGCCACGAGCGCGTCAGGTGTAAAGCGTGCCGGTGTTGATCACCGGCTGCGCCTCGCCCTCGGAGCACAGCACCACCAGCAGGTTGCTGACCATCGCCGCGCGTCGCTCGTCGTCCAGGTGAACGATGTCGCGCTCGCTGAGCCCCTTCAGCGCCATCTCCACCATGCTGACGGCGCCGTGCACGATCTTGCTGCGCGCGGCGATGATCGCCTCGGCCTGCTGCCGGCGCAGCATCACCTGCGCGATCTCCGGCGCATAGGCGAGGTGCGTCAGCTTGGCGTCCTCGACCGCGATGCCGGCCTGGTCGAAGCGGTCGGTCAGCTCGCGGATCAGCGACTGCGCGACCCGATCCTGCCCGGCCCGCAGCGTGATCTCGCCTTCATGCAGGTCGTCGCCTTCGTCATAGGCGTAGCTCGATGCGAGGTGCCGCACCGCGGCTTCGGCCTGGATACGCACGTATTGCTCGTAGTTCTCGACGTCGAAACTCGCCTGTGCGGTGTCCTGCACGCGCCAGACGATCGCGGCCGCGATCTCGATCGGGTTGCCGCGCTTGTCGTTGACTTTCAACCGCTCACTGGCGAGGTTGTGCGCCCGCAGGCTGATCTTCTGCTTCCTGAAGAAAGGGTTGGCCCAGCGCAGGCCCTCGGTACGGTCGGTGCCCTTGTACGCGCCGAACAGCAGCAGGATCGCGGCCTCGTTCGGCTGCAGCATGTACAGCCCGGACAGTACGAAGGCGCCGAGGATGAACAGCGGCAGGGCGATCACGAGCGTCTGCGGGCCTGCCACGCCCAGGTTCAGGATGAAGAAGGCGGCCGCGGCGATCAGCACTATGCCGACGCCGAGACCGACGTAGCCACTGGTGGTACCGCGCTCGATCTCGCCAGTGCGCGACATGGCCTGCTGGTTCATTGCACGTCTCCGGCTGCTGGCGGCACCGGGCGTCGCCGATTTTAAAGTGATATCACTATGATACGAACGCTGCCGAGTGTCAATCTGTGGCTCAGCCCCGCGCCGCTTCCTCGTCCAGAACCCTCACGGTGTCGCGAAACAGCGCCTGCGCGCGCTCTTGATCCGCCTCGATCGCCACGACCCCGATCTTGCCGTACTCGGATAGCGCGCCGATCAGGTCATCCGGAGTCAGCCGTCGATACGCTACGTTCACGACGTTGTCCGTCGCGTAGTAACACCGCGTCGCACCGTCCGGTGTCAGGAACTGCGTGCGCCCTGCGTCATAGCGACCGCTCGTCAGGAACTGCAGCATCTGGAACGTGCGCGTCGATCCACCGGCGCTCGTCACCCGCCGTGCAGCCCGCATACGAGAACACCGCATTGCCCTCGCCCGCAATGCCGTCATTGAGTTTCAGCGCGGCACGCAGCAGCGACGCGTCGCTGGCCGACAGCAGCACCAGCCGCTGCCGCGCCTCGTCGCGGGTGATTCCAGGGACCAGTCCGAGGTAATAGTCCACGATCGTGCGTTCGATCGGCGTGCTGCTCACGAACACGACGCGCGTGTTCGGCAGCCGGAGCAGCATCAGCATCGCGAGCTGGCGCTCCTCGTAGTGCAGGCCGCCCAGCACCTTGGCCAGCACGTCCTGGTCCATGGTCAGCCCCGGCACGATCACCACGGTGCGTGGTTCGAGCGGGTCCGCGAAGACCCGGCGGAACAGGTCGGGCAGCCGTGCATGCAGCCGCTGGTAGGCAGCGAGTTCCTCGGCGCTGCCGGGAGAGGGGTAGGACATGGCGCTTTGTTTACTTCCGAATGCAGAGAAAGTCTCGGGTTAGAGCCGGTGGCGGGGGCGTGCGATGATCCACGCATGCTCGACATACGCAACCTGACGAAATCCTTTGGCGGCCCTGCGGGGCGACGCGTTCTGGATGGCGTGTCGTTGACCGTGCAACCGGGCGAGTACGTCGCGATCGTCGGAGAGTCGGGCGTCGGCAAGTCGACGCTGCTGAACCTGATCGCGGGTCTCGACGTTCCGGACTCGGGGGAGGTGCTGCTCGAGGGGCGCGACCTCGGGCAAATGGACGAGAATGCGCGAACGCTGGTGCGGCGCTCGCGGATGGGCTTCGTGTTCCAGGCCTTTCACCTGCTGCCGCACCTCAGCATTGCGCGTAACGTCGGCTTGCCGCTCGCGCTCAACGGCAAAGCGGGCGCCGAAGCGAACCGCCGCGTGTCCGAACTGCTGGAAGCCGTCGGGCTCGCGGCACGCGCGGACAGCCTGCCACGCGAACTGTCGAGTGGTGAGATGCAGCGGGTCGCCGTCGCTCGCGCGCTGGTGCATCGCCCGGCGCTGGTGCTCGCCGACGAGCCTACTGGCAACCTCGACCCGGACAATGCCGCGGTGATCCTCGAGCTGCTGCGCGCGCAGATCAAGCGCGACCGCGCCGCGGGGGTGCTCGTCACGCACTCGGCAACCGCGGCGGCGACGACGGATCGCATTCACGAACTGACGCGTGACGGACTGCGTGAGCGTGCGCGACGGGGGGGCGACGCGTGAGCGCAGCCTCGCCGGCGATTCGCGCGAGGCTCGCATTGCTCGATGCCGCGGTCATCGGGCCGCTGCGGCAGGGCCTCGGACGCACGTTCGTTGCCATCATCGCCATCGCGCTCGGCGTCGCGCTCGGCTTCTCGGTTTACCTCATCAATCGGGTTGCGGCGGACGAGGTCGAACTCGCCTCGCGGAGTCTCTTCGGCATGGCGGACCTTTCGGTCCGCGCGCCCGGCCTGGGCTTCGACGAGAAGCTCTACCCTCGCATCGCGCGCATACCCGGTGTCGCGGTCGCGAGCCCGGTCGTGGAAGCCATGGCGCGGATGCCAGGGCACTCCCGGCCGCTGCAGATCGTGGGCATCGATCCGTTTCGAGCCGCGCAGTTGCAGCCGGCGGTCGCGGCGGCGGGGGCGAGCGCGTCACAGGGCAGCGGCCTGCTGGCCGAGAACTCGGTCTGGCTGAGCCCGTCGGCGGCGCAGGCGTATGGCCTTGCGGTCGGCGACGAATTCGACATCCAGGTGGCGCTCGACGTGGTGAAGCTGCGCGTCGCTGGCCTGCTGCCGCCCGATGACTATCGGCAACCGCTCGGCATGATGGACATTGCGACGGCACAGTGGCGTCTCGACCGGCTCGGGCGCCTCGATCGTGTCGACCTGCGTCTTGTTCCGGGGGGCGATCCGGAGGCCGTTCGCGCGGCGATCAGCGCAGTGCTGCCACCGGGCGTGACGCTTACGACGCCAGGCGAGGCGAGCGACGACGCGGTGCGGCTCTCACACGCCTATCGTTCGAACCTGACCGCACTCGCGCTGGTGGCCCTTTTTACCGGCGCGTTCCTGGTCTATGCGACGCAGTCGCTCGCGGTCGCGCGTCGGCGGCGCGAGATCGGGTTGCTGCACGCGATGGGCATGACGGTGCGCGAGCAGCTCGGCGCGTCGCTGCTCTCAGGCGCGATCGTCGGCATGCTCGGCTCGGCAGCCGGGATCGCAATCGGCATCGTAGTGGCGCGCGCGGGCCTTGCCGCGTTCGGAGCGGACCTGGGCGCCGGGTATTTCCGCGGGCTCGCGCCCGCCCTCGTCGTGAGCGCGCCCGAGACTGCGATGTTCTTCCTGCTCGGGGTCGGCGCGGCCGTGGTTGCGACGCTCGGTCCTGCATACGAGGCGGCATCGGTGCCGGCTGCGGCTGCGCTCAAGGCGGGCGACGAGGCGCCAGTCGCGGCTCGACACCACGGCGCGGTCGCACTCGCGTTGCTGGTTGCGGCGGTGGCGGCCCTCTACGTCCCGGCGCCTGAGGGAATCGCGTTGCCCGGCTATCTGTCCATCGCGTGCGTGCTGCTCGGCGCGGTCTTCGTCACGCCTGCACTCTCGTATGTCGTCTTCCAGCGCCTGCCGCTCGGCGGCTCCGCTTGGCGCCAGATCGCGGCGGCGCGGCTGCGTGGTACCGCGCGCCGCTCGACGGTCAGCATCGCGGCCGTGCTCGTGAGCTTCAGCCTGATGGTCGCCATGGCGATCATGGTGTACTCGTTCCGGATCTCGCTCGACGAGTGGATGCAACGCATCCTCTACGCCGATCTCTACGTTCGCGCGGGCGGCTCGGGACTCACGAGCTATCTCGACGAGGCGGCGCAGAAGATCCTGAGCGCCACGCCGGGCGTGCGTCGCGCGGATTTCGTGCGCTTCCAGGACGTGGCGCTGCCTGGGGGCGGCCTGCCGTTCACCGTCATTGCGCGTCCGATCGACGAGCGGACGGCGGACGACATCCTGCCACTGCGACGTTCGAGCCCCGACGCTGCGCCACCGGGCACGGTGCCGGGCTGGATTACCGAGGCGGCGCACGATCTGCGCGGACTCGACGTCGGCTCGACGTTCGACCTGCCGCTCGGCGGCCACACCGTCAAGGTCAGCGTGCAAGGTGTCTGGCGCAACTACGAGCGCCCGGGCGGGGCGGTTGTCATTCCGCGCGAAGTCTTCGTCCGGGAAACGGGCGACACACGCGCTACGTCGGCCGCTCTGTGGCTGGAGAAGGACGCCGGCGCGGACGCCGTAGCGGAGCGCATCCGTTCATCGCTGCAGCGCGGTGGCTCGTATGAGATCGCGGTGCCGCGCGAGATCCGTCGTTCGTCGCTGCGGGTGTTCGACCGCACGTTCGCGGTGACCTACCTGCTGGAAGCGGTCGCGGTGCTGATCGGACTCTTCGGCATCGGCGCCAGCACCAGTTCGCAGGTGCTCGCCCGGCGCGGCGAGTTCGGAATGCTGCGGCATCTCGGCGTTACGCGGCGCGAGATCGGCCGGATGCTGGCGTTCGAGGGCGCGGCTCTGGGTACCGTGGGGGTCTTGACCGGCCTCGTCGTGGGCGGCGTCGTGAGCCTGATCCTCGTTTATGTAGTGAACCGTCAGTCCTTCCACTGGACCATGGACGTGCACGTGCCGTGGGCCGTGCTCGCTGTGCTGAGCGCCGTGCTGGTTACTGCGGCGGCGCTGACGTCGGCGGCGAGCGGTCGGCAGGCGATGGGCGCGGACGTCGTTCGCGCCGTGAAGGAGGACTGGTGATGGTTGGGGACTGTCCCCGCCGGAGGGGACTGTCCCCTATCTGGAGAGTGTCCCCACTTCTGCTGTTGCTGCTGCTTTTCCCATTCGCCCGCGCGGAGGTCGTCTACCCGCCGGTCGTCCCGGGCCTCGAGCTCTCTTTCCAGCGCGACGAAGGTGCGCACCCCGCCTATCGCATCGAGTGGTGGTACGTCACTGGCTGGCTCGACGACGACGGGCCCGAACCGCTCGGGTTCCAGGTGACGTTCTTCCGCGTACGTCCAGGCATCGCCGAGGCTAACCCGAGCGCCTTTGCACCGAAGCAGGTGCTGTTCGGTCATGCCGCCGTTGCCGAGCCGCGCCACGGCAAGCTGCGTCACGCCGAGCGCTCGGCGCGCGAGGGATTCGATCTGGCGTTTGCTCGCGAGGGCCGCGTGGACGTGCGCCTCGACGACTGGACGATTCGCCAGGACGGCGCCGTCTATCGTACGGATGTCGCGGGCGACGGTTTCCGGATGCAGCTCGAGCTCCGCCCGACGCAGCCGCCACTGCTGCAGGGCGACCGCGGATTCAGCCGCAAGGGGCCGGGTGCGCTCTCTGCGAGCTACTACTACAGCCAGCCGCACCTCGCGGTGAGCGGCCTCGTCACGCTCGAGGGACGCGAGCGGCGCGTCACCGGCGAGGCGTGGCTCGACCACGAGTGGTCGAGCGATTTCTTCGAGCCCGACGCGAGCGGCTGGGACTGGATGGGCATCAACCTCGACGGCGGCGGCGCGCTGATGTCGTTCCGCATGCGTGATCGCAAGGGCGGGGAACTCTGGTCTGCGGCGACGCTACGTGACGCGAATGGCGTGATCCGTACGTTCGGTCGAGACGAGGTGCAGTGGACACCCGGCCGCACTTGGCGCTCACCGCGCACCGGCGCGAGCTATCCCGTCGAATGGACCGTGCGGGTGGGCCCGCAGACGTTCGCCGTCGCGCCCGTCATGGACGATGCGGAACTCGACTCGCGGTCGAGCACCGGGACGATCTACTGGGAAGGACCCGTGCGCCTGCGGAACTCCGGGGACAAAGCCCCCGTCGGGCGCGGCTACCTCGAGTTGACGGGATACGGAGGGAAGGGGACAGGGGAGGGGACAGGGAAGGGGACAGTCCCCTAGGAGGGGACAGTCCCCAGGGACAGTCCCCTACAGCTCGCGTGAATTGAAAGTGTCGCAGGCCTCCGGTGTGCCCACCTCGAGCCCACGCCGGAACCAGCGCACGCGTTGCTCCGAGCTGCCGTGCGTGAACGCGTCCTGTACGACGTAGCCCTGTGTCTGCTGCTGAATCCGGTCATCGCCGATTGCGCTCGCCGCCCGCAGCCCTTCCTCGACGTCGCCTGCCTCAAGCAACTGCCTGGACTGAGCCGCATTCTTCGCCCACACGCCGGCAAAGCAGTCCGCCTGCAGTTCCATGCGCACCGAGAGTTCGTTCGCTTCGACCTTGCTTGCGCGCTGCTGCGCCCGCTGGACCTGCTCTGCGGTGCCCACCAGGTTCTGCACATGGTGGCCGACTTCGTGCGCAATCACATACGCCTGCGCGAAGTCGCCCGGCGCGCCGAAGCGCGTCGCCAGCTCGTTGTAGAACGACATGTCGACGTAGACCTTCTGGTCGAGCGGGCAGTAGAAGGGCCCCATCCCCGACTGGGCCATGCCGCAACCGGACTGCACCGCTTCGCTGAACAGCACGAGCGTCGGCTCGACGTACTGCACGCCGTACTTCGGCAGGATGGCCTTCCAGGTGTCCTCGGTGTCCGCAAGCACGACCTCGGTCAGCTGGCGGAGCTTGGCTTCCTGCGCACTCTCCTGGTACGGCTGGTCGGCCGGCTGCATCTGGACTTCAGGCTGCTTCGTCGCCACGCCGAGGAATGGCAGCGGGTTGATGCCGAGCAGGCTCAGCACCAGCAGGAACAGGACTCCGCCGATGCTGAGGCCCACGCCCGTACGCACCGGGCGCATGCCGCGGCGGTCTTCGATGTTCTCGCTGCGGCGACGTCCTTCGATGTCCATGCGCGCTGTCTCCCTTCCGAGCGGCGATGACGACCGGCGAAGATTACCGGAATACCGGTGCTGATAAGAAGTGTCCGCCGAAGTGTCCGGTCGACGGCTGCGGACGCGTGGTTGCCGCGGCATTCAAACCGAGTCGCCCGCAAAAGCATCGAATAATCATGCAGCTGCAACCGGGCGGCAGGCTTGGCACGATCCCTGCAACTGATACCGGGACCGATCGACAAGTCCGACACACCCGCGAGCGACACAAATGACCCTTGCCTCCATCACCCGCATCCCCGATCGCGACGCTGGCGGCATGCGCAGCACCGCCGGGCAGGACCGCGTGGTCGAATCGGCGGGCGGCTGGCGTCGCGACAGGCGCACCTGGTGGGCCGCCGCTGCCCTGCTCCTCGCGCTGCTGGCCGCCGCCGCATGGATGATGCGCGGATGGGCGACTTCCGACGCAACCGTCGCAAGCGAGCGAGTCCGTTTCGCGACCGTCACGCGTGGCGAATTCCTGAGTGACGTCGCCGCGCAGGCCACCGTGGTTGCGGCGGTGAGTCCCGCGCTCTACGCCCCGGCGGCCGGCACCGTGTCGCTCTCGGTCAAGGCTGGCGACACGGTCAAGAAAGGCGACCTGCTCGCCACGCTCGACAGCCCGTCCCTGCGCAACGAGTACGAGCGCGAGCGGGCCACGCTCGAAAGCCTGACGGTGGACCTCAAGCGCCAGGAGATCGACATCCGTCGTCGTGTGCTGCAGAGCCAGCAGGCCAGCGACATGGCCGGCGTCGCAATCCGCGCCGCGGAGCGCGAGTTCGCCCGTGCAGAGCAGGCGTGGGAGCGGCGTGTCATCAGTGAACGCGATTTCCAGCGTGCGCGCGACGAACTCGACGCGGCGAAGCTCACGCATCACCACGCAGTCGAGAGCGGCGGGCTCGAAAAGGAAGGCCTCGAGTTCGAGCTGCAGACGAAACGCCTCGAGCGCGAGCGGCAGAAGCTCGTGGTGGCCGATCTCGAGCGCCGCGTCGGCGAACTCGCCGTCCGCTCGCCGGTGGACGGCATGGTCGGCAACGTAGCGGTCACGCAGAAGGCGGCGGTGCAGCAGGACGCGCTGATGATGACGGTCGTGGATCTCTCCGCGTTCGAGGTCGAATTCAGCGTCGCGGAGTCCTACGCCGGATCGCTCGGCCTCGGCATGCCGGCCGAGATCAGCTACGCCGGCAAGACCTACCCCGGCGAAGTCACCGCCATCTCGCCCGAGGTACGACAGAGCGAGGTCACCGGGCGCGTACGGTTCAAGGGCGAGGTCCCGGC
>Ga0315287_10006053_pt1 | contig 11988 bp, 12 predicted proteins | sample YL17G11_0_MG_FD_205037 | JGI IMG/M metagenome (GOLD analysis project Ga0315287, IMG submission 205037) | Sediment microbial communities from Yellowstone Lake, YNP, Wyoming, USA - YL17G11_0 | ecosystem: Environmental > Aquatic > Freshwater > Lake > Sediment | place: USA: Wyoming | collected...
TCAGTTCGGGTTCGCGGCAGCCCGGCCTGGCGAGAACGTAATCTAGTCGGAGGATAAAAGGGGTCGGGAGTCTTAATTAATTGACGCTGAGTTGCCAAGAAAAGACTCCCGACCCCTTTGTTTCCTGCGCCCCCGCATAGGCCACCCGGTCGCTGTTTCAATCCTCGCCCGCCCTTTCGAGCGGGCGCTACCCCCAGCCGGTCCATCGCGTCCTCGACCGACTCCAGTTTCAATCCTCGCCCGCCCTTTCGAGCGGGCGCTACAATATCAAACTCGCGTCTGGACAGGGTTACAGAGTTTCAATCCTCGCCCGCCCTTTCGAGCGGGCGCTACAGTCAATAACCCTGTCAACGGAAAGGAACTAATATGTTTCAATCCTCGCCCGCCCTTTCGAGCGGGCGCTACCCGCAGAGCACGCGCCCCACGAACCAGGCCGCGAGGTTTCAATCCTCGCCCGCCCTTTCGAGCGGGCGCTACTGGGACAAGGTGGATGGGCCGACGTGATGAGACGTGTTTCAATCCTCGCCCGCCCTTTCGAGCGGGCGCTACGCTTCCCTTTGTCTTCCTTGATCCCGTTCCAAAAGTTTCAATCCTCGCCCGCCCTTTCGAGCGGGCGCTACCATAGACCGTCTTGCACGCGTCCGTTCTTTTCATAGTTTCAATCCTCGCCCGCCCTTTCGAGCGGGCGCTACCGCACAGGACCAACTCGCGCAGGCCCGAGCGGAGATAGTTTCAATCCTCGCCCGCCCTTTCGAGCGGGCGCTACGCTCCACGAGTACGGTCATGGTAGCCGTATTGTGTTTCAATCCTCGCCCGCCCTTTCGAGCGGGCGCTACAGATACCCGATGCCGGTCAGGGTCATGGTGTAGGGTTTCAATCCTCGCCCGCCCTTTCGAGCGGGCGCTACGGGTTGCCATCAGCCATTACCGCATCCCTTCCAAGAGTTTCAATCCTCGCCCGCCCTTTCGAGCGGGCGCTACCAGGAGAGAGGGTTAGCGTCCTGCCCATAGTTTGTGTTTCAATCCTCGCCCGCCCTTTCGAGCGGGCGCTACTCTGCCAGGGCAAGCCCCCTGGCTGGCATAAGGTGTTTCAATCCTCGCCCGCCCTTTCGAGCGGGCGCTACAGGATGGACAATGCTGAGGGTTAGGCTACCAACAGTTTCAATCCTCGCCCGCCCTTTCGAGCGGGCGCTACTATCCGGCACGGACCAAGGCGCTCATGATGGATTGTTTCAATCCTCGCCCGCCCTTTCGAGCGGGCGCTACGGCGGATCTTTTGGCATGACGGCGATATAGTTCGGGTTTCAATCCTCGCCCGCCCTTTCGAGCGGGCGCTACGCCGGATTGGGCCGCACACACACAAGCAGAAAGGGTTTCAATCCTCGCCCGCCCTTTCGAGCGGGCGCTACAAGCCGTTCCCGCGCACAATCGGCGGCAAGACCTCGTTTCAATCCTCGCCCGCCCTTTCGAGCGGGCGCTACAGCATGTTGCCAGGCGTTCCGCTTGGGATTCCACCGGTTTCAATCCTCGCCCGCCCTTTCGAGCGGGCGCTACTGTAATCGTATCCATCCCATACCGCCTGATTCTTGTTTCAATCCTCGCCCGCCCTTTCGAGCGGGCGCTACCATGGTCGGCCTGTCCCACCGTGCGAGCATCAACGTTTCAATCCTCGCCCGCCCTTTCGAGCGGGCGCTACCGCCGCCCTTGGTTTTCCATGCAAACCCACCGCGGAGTTTCAATCCTCGCCCGCCCTTTCGAGCGGGCGCTACTTTGCTGGACGGTCATGATGGGCCTTTCTGCCGGCGTTTCAATCCTCGCCCGCCCTTTCGAGCGGGCGCTACCTATGACCGATGGACTGACAACGATATGGTGCCACCGTTTCAATCCTCGCCCGCCCTTTCGAGCGGGCGCTACCGCAGAGCAGGAGGGCTAGCCCCATGCACAGCGTGTTTCAATCCTCGCCCGCCCTTTCGAGCGGGCGCTACCGTAGCGCCGAGAAGGGCCTAGCATGTTTACTCTGTTTCAATCCTCGCCCGCCCTTTCGAGCGGGCGCTACTATATCTCATACCGACGATGCGCCACTTCGCAGCGTTTCAATCCTCGCCCGCCCTTTCGAGCGGGCGCTACGGCGTTGGCAAAGGGTCGCGGCATGGCATCACGTTGTTTCAATCCTCGCCCGCCCTTTCGAGCGGGCGCTACTATATGTGACATGCGTATCCGGTTGATAGGTCGTGTTTCAATCCTCGCCCGCCCTTTCGAGCGGGCGCTACACAGAGCAAGCCCTCTCGACTTCCTCGGTCGGAACGTTTCAATCCTCGCCCGCCCTTTCGAGCGGGCGCTACGCGGGAGAATCCAAGCTGGCACGCAAAATTTAATGTTTCAATCCTCGCCCGCCCTTTCGAGCGGGCGCTACACCGTGACCACACCTCACACGGTAGATACCTGTGGTTTCAATCCTCGCCCGCCCTTTCGAGCGGGCGCTACTGGGCTTGGTAATCCATGGGGCTTGGTGGACATAGTTTCAATCCTCGCCCGCCCTTTCGAGCGGGCGCTACAGAGCGAATCCTGACCTCTTCTATCCCATGCTCACGTTTCAATCCTCGCCCGCCCTTTCGAGCGGGCGCTACTAACGTGATCCGAGATCACTAGGCCAGCTTGCCTGTTTCAATCCTCGCCCGCCCTTTCGAGCGGGCGCTACAGTCCTGTGCGCCAGTCAGGTCCACACCTCCGGCTGTTTCAATCCTCGCCCGCCCTTTCGAGCGGGCGCTACCAGCCTGGCATCATGTGGAAAAACATTATCGGCAGTTTCAATCCTCGCCCGCCCTTTCGAGCGGGCGCTACAGAAAGGTTCATCATGATACGTACAGGATCAATAGGTTTCAATCCTCGCCCGCCCTTTCGAGCGGGCGCTACAAAGCAGGATCCGCGCTGTTGCGTGACTATATGGTGTTTCAATCCTCGCCCGCCCTTTCGAGCGGGCGCTACAGCCCGTTGGCTGGCAGAAGGCTGGTGTGACCTGGTTTCAATCCTCGCCCGCCCTTTCGAGCGGGCGCTACCCCCATTCATCAGGGCAAGCCCAATCCTTCACATGGTTTCAATCCTCGCCCGCCCTTTCGAGCGGGCGCTACGATGTCAGGTCCATCGACCGCGATGTGTGGCTCCCGTTTCAATCCTCGCCCGCCCTTTCGAGCGGGCGCTACCTCGTCACTTTTGTAATGTCGATGCCCAACTGTCGGTTTCAATCCTCGCCCGCCCTTTCGAGCGGGCGCTACAATTCAAGAGTCGTAAATGCTCCTGCCACAAACTTGTTTCAATCCTCGCCCGCCCTTTCGAGCGGGCGCTACTCCGCGTTCCAGCCTGCGGCGTTGCTGTAGTAGTAGTTTCAATCCTCGCCCGCCCTTTCGAGCGGGCGCTACCTGATGGAATCAGGCCATTTTGAGCGGCAACCACCGCCGGTTTCAATCCTCGCCCGCCCTTTCGAGCGGGCGCTACGCATATCAATCTGTTACTCACGCTCACCAGCCGGTTTCAATCCTCGCCCGCCCTTTCGAGCGGGCGCTACGGCACTACCTCACCAAGGCCTGAAAACACCGAGTTCGGCCCTGGTTTCCGCGAACCTACTGCTGACTGTTCGAGATTAACTGGTGATAGCATTTCCGATTTCATCCAAGTCATTGAGTAATAAGAACCCTGCGAACAACGCGATCCTCCCAGGAATGGAGCACTGCTCCTGGTTCGCGCATCACAGAATAAGCGGCTCCTCGAAATCCACCCTCCCATCCAATCCATACACCTGCACATGCTTTTCCCTCGGCTCCGTCAATCGATATACTCGGAGATTGTCTTCAGTCTTCTCGATAATATCCAACAGTCGCCGTATCACCTCCTCGAATTGCGCCTCGCTCACCGAACACTCAAATACCGACTTCTGCACACGTTGCCCGAAGTCCTGACAGGTTTGCGCGACCTTCCGAAGCCTTCGTCGGCCATCGGCAGTCTCGGTCGAGACATCGTAACTGATCAGAACGTTCACAACATTCCCTATCGGTACAAAAACGGCGGATAGCTCTCAAGATCGCCACGCAGCACGCGCGCCAGTAACCGGGCTTGTACATGCGGCACCAGACCTAACGGCATCTTCTGATCCAGCACCGGGTGCGTGATCTCCTCCTGCTTACGCTTCTGATAGGCGACAATCACTTCTTTGCGCGCGGCATCCTCCATCTGCACCGCGCCGCCTGATCGCTTCGTGAAATCCTTTGCGTTGACCTGTCGTCGATTGATCAGCGTGAGCACGAGCCGATCGGCCAACACGCTCCGCAGTTCCTCCATGAGATCCAACGCCAACGCAGCCCGGCCTGGGCGCAGCGCGTGGAGAAATCCCATTTGCGGATCGAGCCCGACTCCTTCTGCCGCGGCCACGCAATCGTTCATCACCAGCGCATAGAGAAAAGATAGCAATGCGTTGACGGGGTCAAGAGGAGGGCGCCGGTTGCGACCATCGAGTTTGAAGGTCTCGCGATCCTCACGAATCATGCGGTCGAATGTGGAAAAATAGGCGCGAGCCGATTCGCCTTCGATGCCGCGCAGGGTGTCTAAGTCCTCACACTGGGGAAGCCTGGTCACGGCGTTGCCGAGCGCGTCGGCGGTTTTTCTCAACGCATCCGCCTCTGAGGGATCGTCATGCTCCCGCGCGCCGCGCAAGACAATCTGGCGCGAGTTCTGAATTTTTCCCCCGACGATATTGCGCGCAATGGACAACGTCTGCACTGGGTCACCCATCGCCTTATGCTGCGCGCAACGGAGCAGGACATTCCCGCTGACCGGCCCTTCCACGCGCGCTTTGAACCGCCCGTTACGATCGAGCAGGACGACGAATCGACCGTCTTCGGCGCAGCGCTGCATGGCGGCAGGACTCAGCATGATATCGCCGAAACACACCACGCCACCGATATGATGAATCGGAATCTGGAGCTTGGTCTCCTTCTCGACCTCGACCTTGAGGGTGTCATGGTCCATGTGAAGATAGGCGCCTTCCGTGGTGATGTAGAGAGTATTGAGCAGTTGATGCATGCCCTGTCTCCTACGGTACGGGCACGACGAACAAATCTCTCACGAGTCTCTTGGCCCGATCCTGTTCACCGATGACGGATGGCAGGCACGACTCGTTGAGAGAGCAATGGTCGCACCGCTTGTCGTTCACCGGAGGCGGGAGTACCCGCTCAGCCAGCATCTTACGGATCGCCAACACCGCCTCCTCGACACAGTGCCGCAAGCTCTCGGTGAAGACCACTTCACGTCGTCTCCGCGAGCTGTGGTGAAAAATCGCCCCTCTGGGAACCGCCTTCCCGATCATCTCTTCCAGACACATGGCCTGCGCGCACACTTGAAGATCATCGTGTTCGTGTTCGCGTCGAGGCCCGTGTTTGTACTCGACGGGATAGGGGGTCTCATCGTGAAATTCCACTACATCGGCTTTCCCGATCAACCCAAGACGTTTGGACCAGAGCGGCACGGCCCGCTCCACCCTCACGCCCTCGATCTGCTCCGATGTCGGCTCATCCACCCGTGCATGCAGGGCATTCCCACGCAGCGTGTACAGGTTTTCGTCGAACGTCTGCTCCAAGTGAATCAACGCGCACTGGCGCGGGCAATAGCTCCAGTGTTCCAGCGCAGAGATCATGATGGGGTCATCGTCTGTTACCACAACTATCCCACCTTGTTGATGAAAGTCACGCCGTTGCAACCTTTGACTGGTCCCTCATCTGGCAGGGTCACGGAGTAATCGCCAAAGCTTCTTGGTGGACCATCGCTACCGTTTGATCGTTTGACTTGTATAAGATCGAACAGTTTATGCGCGGGAGCATTTCCGAGTTCGGAATCATGCTTGAAGATGTAGAGCCCTCGCGTCGTCATCTCACCACGAGCAGCGGAGCGGTCATGTTCGAACATGGCGCTAAGTGCTTCCCACAGTAGATCAAGGTCTTTATCGGCAAACTTAGTTTGCTTGGACAGGAAAGACGAAACAAACCCGTGAGCCATGTAGAGCCCATAAGGAACAGTGAACTTACGCCCCATTGTTCGGTTGTCGCCCTGTTGCTTTTCTGCTTCCGCCTCAGTAGCAACGGCCATCCGCGTAATCGAATGTTCAGAAGTCACAATAGGGTCAACGGAACGAGCGAAGGTGAGTTGCACAGGGCCACGCACCTGGCCGCAGTTAGGAGCTGATTTGAGTGAAAGCACGGCGCCGAATGTCCTGATGTCAAAGAAGGTCTCGCACATTTTGTCTCTTCCTTGATCTGATTCTTCACGCGTCGGTTTCCTGGATTTTGCATCTTTAAGAGTTTTGTTCAAGAATGTCTTGACCTTGTTTGGCAACTCACTTTCTTTGATCCACTGCTGGACTTCTTTCTTGTCGAGGACGCCGGACACCATTAGGGAAACGCTCCCATCTTCCTCAGTGGCCACCTCCAATCCCTCTGGAAGGGTCAGCTCGCCAATCTGATCAACCACATCAGATGGAATAGGCACGGCTATGTCCTCACCGAGGGTGATGTCGAGTTCCTTAAACGCTTGCACGTGCGACCTGCCAAGGACAGCGCGCTCTTTGATGTAGATGTCGAATGGCCGTGCGTAGCTGTGCTTCATCGCAACATAGTTTCTCACCTTACGTTTCAAGCTCACATCCGTAACCAACCCACGACCGGTTTCAGCATCCAAGCGTGGCAAGTTGCCGGCGTCTGGATCACCATTCGGATTGCCATCCTTGACATCAAACAACAATACAAAGTCATAGCGATTTGAGATGCTCATGTTCATTCTCCTTATGCGGATGGGTTTGGCGAAAAGAAGTCGTGACGCTGGTGGTAATATCCCACGGCAAATCGTCCTTGCTCAGAGATGGCCATATAAGAAGGAAACGGATTCGTGGCCGGTAGCTTACTTGTGATGGCATCCACAAGTTTTTCGAGGCTCACTGCAATGCCTTTTCTTCCTGATTTGGCTGCCTTAGATATGTGATGAGGATATAGCCGTAGCAATTGAGGGAACACTGTTACGGGAGTCGCTGATGCTGCGCCATAGAAGCGATCACGAATTGTTGAGTTTGCACCAGGATTAGTTTTTGTGGAATGGGCTGCCCACTGTGCTTCTTCGAGTACGAAGAACAATCTTCCAAGAAGATAGGCCACATCGGTACTGTCTTCATCCAGCGACATTTCTAGCTCCTTTTCATCAATCTGCCTGGTTCTATTCAAGCAAGCCTTCACTATGGCAGCACGTGGGTAGCTTACTTCCTGTTCAGCGCGGATGCGTCGAACTGCACCCTGGAGTAGGGTGCCTGGATACGGGAGACACTCCAAAACAGCGCGCATGACTTCGCCGCTAAAATTCGGCGGCACCTTGTCGGGATCACCCTTGGGATGCTTAACGGTGGCGGGTGCGGTTGCATTCAGCAGAGAGCGGAGAGTCAGGCTCGGTTTATCTCGTTTTCCATGAACCAGTCGTAGATCATCGAAGTGTTGCTGGATGTTGTGGGCGAGTTCGGCTACTGTGCCGACATACCAGAAACGGATAGCGATGCGCGGTCCGTTGGGACCAAGTCCAAGCACGAAAAAACGTGTGAGGTTGTCTTTGATCGGTGCGACCCCCTGCTGGGGCGCTTCATACAATGATTTCAGCGCTCGGGCGTTACGGTCTGGATCATCTTTAGGGGGCTCATCGAAAATGTCAGAGAAATTGTCTTCTAGTGGACTCGGCTTGTCAGCCCAGAATACTGTGGAAGCGTCTCCTATTTGAATGCGCTGGCGGCTGTCTTTTCCAAGAAGGCTGTTAAGTGCGGTGGTATATCGAAAAGCGGCATACTTGCCGATGGGTGAGTTATACCCTTGATGCTTGCCATACGATGCAAAAGCCGGATTCTCACCATCATTAACGGCTACAATGTTAGCCCCAGAAGTTCGTGCATCCCTCACTCCTTTGATCGGAAGATGTAAGCGCTCAATTTCGTCTGGCTTGCCAGTAACCAGACAAACGCCGTCAGTAGCCCTCATGAGGGCTACTGACGCCACGGCGTCAGCTACAATTGGTCGCTGACAAATGAGATCAACATCCCCTTGCATTCGAAATGTGATATTGGGGTTGCTATCCTTTAGTTCCTTCCACGCATCACCAAACCGATCAAGGTCAGCAAAATCCACACGCTCACAGAATCTTAAAACTGCTTGAATGCCAGCATCGGTTTTACAGGCATCCGACAGAGAAGTGATTCGATGAGCAAACTTCGCATGCATGTCTTTCAGCCGTTTTTTATATCCGGCTTCCTTGCCTTTTCGTTTCTTTTCTGCAAGTTTCTTTGGATCAGAAAGTCCCATTGCATACTCAACATTCCCCCAGAGCAAGCTCGACCCCACATTGGATGATTTCTTAGGGGCCTGGGGAACAAGGAAACTTTTTGCCCGTTTCCATTTCCCTTGCTGAGTACGAGTATCTTCGATCTGAACCACTGAGCCGTTCTTGTTCACTTCGATGACAAACGGGATTTCTTTCCACTCGAACCCCTCACGTGGGAGATCAGGCTTTCGTTGGTAATAGTCGTACAGTGATTGAAGGATCATCCCCGTACCTCCTCGCTCTCCCATGCCGGGACGTTGACGACGCCATTTTCCAAACGTGCCTGGAAGAAACGTGGCTTGGGGTCAGCGGGGTTACTGTAGTCCAAGTCGTACAACATCCAGCCTAAGTTTTTTGTCTCTCCGATAGGTTTTGGCTCAGCCTTCAGATCCTCTACTAAGCGGAACGAGCAGGCGAACTCGCGGCAACCGAGATACGGCTGATTGACACACTGCCCACGGGAAGCGCGCCGCTCAAACATGCTTAAGAACTTGGCAGCGTTGTTGTCAGACATCTCGTGCAGATCCTCTTCCCCTCGATTGACTGGAACCTTGGAAAGATGCGGGAAGTGAGGTTTATGAAAACTGGGGTCTCGGAGTTCAAAGTAAGCATGGATACGGTAGGCCACGTCGCGGAGAAATAGTCCCGCACGCTGTTGACGCTCGTCTTCGACATAGAGCCCCAAGTTGCCAGCGCCAGCCGCCATGGCAGTCTGTACATTCCGGGTAGAGGCTACGGCTCCGACTTCGTTGCGACGGACGCTGATCCATTTGATGGGTTTCAGTACCTCGATCTTGGTCACTCGCCAGCGGATGGATGGTTTCCAGACGATAGCCTCAAACACTGCCCGCGCAGCCGATGGCGTCATCACGTCATAAGAGACGCGCTCGACCTTCATTTCTGGCCGCGTAAAGCAGGCGAAGTCACCCAACACTTCAAGACAATACGATTTGGCCATAGAGTCCCTCACACAATTAGTTGCTCAGCATTAAGCTCATTGCTCAAGGTCACCCCAACTTCGTCGTCGTACAACGTACTGACCGCCTGTGCGAAAATCCCCGGCCAGACCTCCCGAACCTCGCCTGTGGTGATCAGTTTTTCCACTGCGCGGCGAGGCAGGTTAGCGCTATATCGTTGCAGCTTGCGCATGAGCCAGCGTTCCGGACCATCCTTCTTGAGCTTTCCGATCAGCGATTGGCTGTCGCCGTACCAGACAAGGATGGCTTGGCTTTCAACGTCGTCGATCAGTTGGAACTTCTCGGCGGCGGTGCGGAATTGGATCTTCAGCTCTCGTGCGTCTCTCGTCAGCAAGTCGTTGATGCCGTGCTTATCGAGCGAGTCCGCCTTCACATAGAAATGCTCAAAGTAACGGGTGAAGAGTTCTCTTGCCATGGGATCGCTCGTGCTGCCACTCAGGAGGCTGACGGTGGTTTGTTCGGCACGACGTAGCGTACCAGGAGGCGAAGATTTGGGAGGAACAAATACAACGACCTTGCCGAGGTCTAACTTTCCTTCCCGATTGCAGCGACCAGCTGCCTGTGCGATGGAATCGAGTCCTGAAAGGGCGCGATACACGACGGGGAAATCGATATCCACACCAGCTTCTACCAATTGTGTGCTGACGACTCGTGTAGGCACTTTCTTTTCCAACCGCTCCCGAATGCCTGCAATAACTTGTGATCGATGCTCTCCGCACATGGCGGCAGACAAATGGATCGTTCCCTCTGGCATGAGCCTATAAAGCTCGCGGCAATCACGTCTGGTATTAACGACAGCGAGTGCCGATTCATGAGTTATTAGCTCGGTAGCGATTTCCCCCCATCCTCGGCGGGCATGGAAATCGAGGGGCATCTCGACCTTCACCCGAGTAAGATCACGATACAACGCATCCGGGTCGGTCATGATTTCACGCACACCATCCAGCCCCCTGAATGTCCAACCAAATCCTTTGCGCGAATTCAGCGCTGGCTGAGTGGCTGTGGAGAGCACGAACGTGACCCCATAGTGCTGGGCTAGTAGATTGATAGTTTCTAGGATCGGCTGCAGGAACTCTAGATTGAGTAGCTGTGCTTCGTCCAATACCACAACACTATTCACGATGTTGTGAAGTTTGCGACAGCTTGAAGTCCGTGCAGCGAACAGCGATTCGAAAAACTGGACGTTGGTTGTGACGATTATGGATGCATTCCAGTTCTCCGTTGCGAGGCGGCTTTTCGCAGTTTCCTTCTCGGGATCGAGGTTGCTGTGGTGTTCAACAACATTGTCACCAAAGATGTCCCGAAAAATTCCTGCTGTCTGTTCGATGATACTTGTATATGGAATGACGTAAATGATTCGGCGTTTATTGCACCCAACTGCATGCACCAACGCGAAGGCCAGACTGGAAAGTGTCTTACCGCCACCGGTTGGAACCGTGAGAGAGAAGAGCCCCGGCGTGTCCGACGCACGTTCGCGGCACTGGCGCAGGACTTCAGCACGCACGCGATTCACAGGCGTTGGCTTGGCCTCGACGGTGAGTTTCGTCATGTGCTCATCAAATTTACCCAGAAGATCTTCGATGGAAGAGAACGTACCGCGAGACTGCGATTTCTCGCCATCCATGAATTTCTCAGTGTCAAGAAAGTCTCCATCAACGAGACAAGAAAACAGCATCCGCAACCAAAGCGCGAGGCCTGCTTCGCCCCCAAGTGGTTTGGTGGTTGGAGTAATGGCAGGATGAAGAACATCTGTGGGGACGGTTACGTCAGAAATGGCCTGCAAGTGTTGCCCATCCTCCAGCCGTTGAGACAGCGATGAGAGGGCATGTTCGTCTGAGTGCCAGTCTGGCAAGCCAGCGTGATGTCCTGCAATGAGATAGGCCAAGAGCCGACCTTTGCCGCCGAGCTTTTCGACAGCATGGAGGGCTCCCGCAGAGGAGTGATTCACCCGTCCCATACCGCCTTCGATGTGCGCTTCAGGATCGAAGCCACTTCCGCGAGCGATATAGCCTTGGAAAGCCACGGAGTATTTCCCGAGGTCATGCCAGAGCCCTGCGAGTTGCCCCCAATCAGAATGCCCGAAGGTCGACGCAAACTCGCCCGCGAGATCGGCCACCGCGCGCAAATGATCTTCGAGATGGTGAATCTCAAAAGACCCATCTTCGTTCCGCCGCACATGGGCCAGATAATGCTCGGTTGGCGCTGATGAAGTCATAGCCAGATCATGAGTCTTCAGGTTATTCACTTGCGATTCTCTTTGATTCACGCACAAGAATCAATTCTTCCGCCGGCCTTTCCCTCCATCCAACGGCGCAAACGGCACGTCGGGATTGTACTTGTTCGCTGGATTGAACGGGTCCTGAGTGTCCCTCACAGCGACCACATCCGACTTCACGGCTTCCCCTCCTGTTCCTCGGCCCACTCAACGAGCTTGCGCCGCAATTCTTCCTTCGACGGCAGGTACAGCCGGTACTCCCTGGCATGGATGTTGGCACTCTTGGGCAGGGTGATCTCCACGAGGACCAGCCGTTTCCCACAGCCTCGATTTCGTAGAAGGCGCGTTCGTCCGGATCGCCAATTCCCATGAGCAGCACATAGTGCGACCACCCTAACGCGAACGG
>Ga0315287_10006055_pt1 | contig 11985 bp, 12 predicted proteins | sample YL17G11_0_MG_FD_205037 | JGI IMG/M metagenome (GOLD analysis project Ga0315287, IMG submission 205037) | Sediment microbial communities from Yellowstone Lake, YNP, Wyoming, USA - YL17G11_0 | ecosystem: Environmental > Aquatic > Freshwater > Lake > Sediment | place: USA: Wyoming | collected...
GAGACGGGCGGCGGCGAGCTGATCGCGTTCTGGGATCTGCACGACGACGCGCTCCCGAAGGACTACTCGACCGCGATCGCCACGGGGCTCGGGCTGCCGTTGTGGAGCAACCACATCGCGTTCCACGCGATCGACCTCGACGACATCAAACGGCGTCGCGACCGCTGGCTCAGCCACGGACACGACGTCGCCGAGATCGATCACGGCTGGTGCGTTTCGATCTACACGACCGACCCGAACGGCATCCTCGTCGAGTTCTGCACGATGACGCGGACGCTCGATCAGAGCGATCGCGCCGAAGCGCTGCGGCTGCTCGCCGATCCGAATCCGCCGCTCGCATCGGGCGGTGATCGGGTCGTATTCTACAAGGCCACGCGGTCGCGCGGCCCGGAGGCGTCGTGAGCGACTTCTCGATGACGATCGACGGCAACTCGATCGCCGGCAGCGCGAGCTTCGGCGTGATCAATCCGGCGACCGGCGCGGTCTTCGCGCAGGCGCCCGCCTGCAGCCGCGCGCAGCTCGACGCGGCGATGGACGCGGCGTCGCGGGCGTTCCGCCCGTGGAAGCGGGATCTGGATGCGCGTCGCGCCGCGCTGATTGCGTGCGCGGACGCGATCAAGGCGCGCGTTGGCGAGCTGGCGCCGATCCTCACGCAAGAGCAGGGCAAGCCGCTCGCGCGCGCCGCGGAGGAATTGATCGGCGCGGCGGTCTGGTTCCAGTACACCGCGTCACTCGGGATTCCGGTCGAGGTGGTGCAGGACGACGCGAACGTCCGCATCGAGGTGCGGCGGCGGCCCTATGGCGTGGTCGGCGCGATCACGCCGTGGAACTTCCCGGTGCTGCTCGGCGTCTGGAAGATCGCGCCGGCGCTGCTAGCGGGAAACACGATGGTGTTGAAGCCGTCGCCATACACGCCGCTGTCGACGCTCAAGCTCGGCGAGATCCTGCGCGACGCGCTGCCGCCCGGCGTGCTGAACATCGTGTCGGGCAACGACGCGCTCGGCGCGTGGATCACCGGGCATCCGGCGGTGCGCAAGGTGTCATTCACCGGATCGGTGGCGACCGGCAAGAAGGTCGCGGTCGCGTGCGCGCCGGACTTGAAGCGGATGACGCTCGAACTCGGCGGCAACGACGCCGCGATCGTGCTCGACGACGCCGATCCGCAGCAGGTTGCCGAGAAGCTGTTCTGGGGCGCGTTCAGCAACAGCGGCCAGATCTGCAGCGCGATCAAGCGGCTCTACGTGCCGGAGCGACTGGAGCAGCCGCTCGTCGCGGCACTCGCCGCGGTCGCCCAGTCGGTGAAGGTGGGCGACGGCATGCAGGCCGAGACGCAGCTCGGTCCGCTGAACAACAAGATGCAATTCGACCGCGTGAACGAATTGGTCGAGGACGCGAAGCAGCGCGGCGGTCGCTGCGTGACGGGCGGCGCACCGCTCGCGGGCAGCGGCTACTTCATCCCGCCCACGCTGGTGACGGGTGTCGCCGAAGGCGCACGGCTCGTCGACGAAGAACAGTTCGGCCCGGCGCTGCCGATCGTCTCGTATCGCGACGTCGACGACGTCATCGAGCGTGCCAACGGCACGATGTACGGGCTCTCGGGCTCCGTGTGGTCGTCGAACGTGGCGCGCGCCACGGAGGTGGCGGGCCAGCTCGAGTGCGGCACCGCCTGGGTGAACCAGCATCTCGCGATCGTGCCGAACGCGCCGTTCGGCGGCGCCAAGTGGTCCGGCATCGGCGTCGAGAACGGTCCCTGGGGCCTACTTGGATTCACCGAGCTTCAGACGGTCAACATCGCCAAGTCGTAGTTCTCAGCCGGGGAACAACGCGTCGATCTTCGCGAAGGCCTCGGGCGGCAACGTGACGCCCGAGGCCTTCGCATTTTCCTCGATCTGCGCCGGCGTGGTCGCGCCGACGATCGCGCTCGCGACGTTTGGTTGGCGCAGGCACCAGGCGATCGCGAGCTGGCTCATCGTGAGACCGAGGTCGGCGGCCAGCGGCCGGAGTTGCTCGACGCGCGCGAGTACGTCTTCGGTCAAGAACGCCTCCATGAAGCGCGACTGGAACGGGTGCGCCGCGCGCGTTCCTTCCGGTCGCACGCCGATCGCGTACTTCCCGGTGAGCACCCCTTGCGCCATCGGGCTCCAGACGATCTGCCCGATGCCCTCGCGCTCGCAGGTGCCCAGCAGCTCGTGCTCGATCCCCCGACGCAGCATCGAGTACTGTGGCTGGTTCGAGACCGGCGCGTAGCCGCCGCAGCGTTCCGCCGTGCGCACCGCGCCGGTGATCTGGTTCTCGTTCCACTCCGAGACGCCCCAGTAGAGCACCTTGCCGGCGCGGATCAGGTCTTCGTAGGCGCGCACCGTTTCGTCGAGCGGCACCGATTCGTCCGGGCGGTGGCATTGATGGAGATCGACATACTCGGTACCGAGCCGCCGCAGCGACGCCTCGACGCTCTCGAACAGATGCTTGCGCGAGAGACCGCGGTCGTTGACGTCGTCCGACATCGGAAAGAACGCCTTGGTCGCGATCACCACCTTGTGCCGCGCGACACCGCGCAGCGCTTCGCGCAGCGCCTCCTCGGCCGCGCCGCTTGCGTAGACGTCGGCCGTGTCGAAGAGGTTGATGCCGGCTTCCCGCGCGGCAGCGACGATCTTGCTCGCGCCTCCCACGTCGACCGTCGCGCCGTAGGTGAGCCAGGAGCCGAGCGAGATCTCGCTGACCCGCAGACCGCTGCGTCCGAGTTGCCGGTATTGCATGGCCATCCATGATAGGGGCAGGGCTGCCACCGGTCAGCGCCGGCGGGTCGCGATTCGCAGCGATCGCGCGGCTCCCTCGTCGGCGTCGCGCGCGGCGGTAGACTGCGCCTCCGGTGCTGCACCTCGCTTCCACGACCGATCCGGAATGGGCGCCGCGCGCCGTCGCGTCGCTCGACGAAGTGCTGCTCGACCACGCGCACCTCGAAAAGAAGGCTGCTGGCGCCGCCGTCACGCTGTTGTTCCGCTATCCCGAGCATCCCACGTTGCAGGTCCCGCTCGCGCAACTGGCGCGCGAGGAGCTGTTGCACTTCGAAGGCGTGCTCGCGCACCTCGCGCGACGCGGCGTGCCGTTCGCGCGCCAGAAACCGGGTCGCTACCCGGGGCGCCTGCACGCCGTCATTCGCAGCGATCCGCGCCATCACCTCGTCGATTCGCTGTTGGTCGGGGCGGTGATCGAAGCGCGCAGTTGCGAACGCTTCGGGCTGCTCGCGGACGCGCTCGATCCGGTCGACGCCGCGTTGGCGGACTACTACCGATCGCTGCTCGCGGTCGAGGCGCGTCACCATCGCGACTACCTGGAGCTGGCCGAGGGCTTCCATCCTCCGGAAGCGGTGCGCGCGCGTCTCGAAGCGATCGCGCTCCACGAAGCCCAGGTACTCGCCGACAACCCGCCCGAGTCGCGACTCCATGGCTGAGCAAGCGATCCGCCGACGCATCGCGGTGAATGGCATCGAGATGGCGTACGAAGAGCACGGCAGCGGCGTGCGACCGTTCGTCCTGGTGCACGGCTTCACCGGCTCGCGTCGCGACTTCGCACCGCGGATTGCCGAGCTGGCCGCGCTCGGTCGCATCGTGCTGCCCGACCTGCGCGGGCACGGCGAATCGACGAACACCGGCGCCGCCGACGGCTACACGCTCGATCAGCTCGGGCTCGACCTGCTCGCGTTCCTCGATGTGCTCGGCATCGCGCGCTGCGATCTACTCGGTCACTCGATGGGCGGCATGGTCGCGCTGCGCGCGGTGCTGGCGCGGCCGGAGCGTTTCGCATCGCTGGTGTTGATGAACACGTCGGCACGCGCCCCCGCCGATCTCTCGCGCGACGGGGTCGAACTCGCGGCGCGCGTCGCGCGCGAGGTCGGGATGGCGCCCCTCGCGACGATCCTGCGCGCGCGGGCGTCGAGTCCCGAGGCGGGACGCACTGAAGCGGATCGCCGCCTCGAGGCCGCGTGGGGCGATCGCTATTGGGAGGAGTGGCGCTTCCCGAACTACCACGCGATGGATCCGGTTGCCGTCGGCGCGCTCGGCGCGGCGCTCTTCGACCAGATTCCGCTCGCCGCGCGACTCGGCGAGATCCGCTGCCCGACGCTCGTGCTGGTGGGCAGTGGCGATACCGGTTTTCGCAGCGCGGCGGATGAGCTGGCGCAGGCGATCCCCGGCGCGCGGCTCGCGGTGATTCCCGATGCCGGCCATCAGCCGCAGCTCGAAAACCCGGCCGCATGGATCGCGGCTCTGCGCGAGCACTTGGCTCGCGTGCGCGGATCCGTCTAGGCTGCGTGCGCACCCATGGAGTACCCGATGAGTTCGATCGAACGCTTTTCGACCGACGCGATGATGCAGAGCGTGTTCCGCGACCACTACGCGCTCGACGCCGAAAAGCTCGAGTCGCTGTACAGCAAATCGAAGCGCCACCAGTGGAACGCCGAAGTGGACGTCGCGTGGGACCGCTACGAAGCGGACGCCGACGTGCTCGACCGCTCGCGAGACTTCCTGTCGCGGCTCGCGTGCGTGCGCGAGTTGCCGGAAGACTTGCAGACGCGGCTCTTCCGCGAGGCCGCGACCTTCACGCTCTCGCAGGTACTGCACGGAGAGCAGGCCGCACTGATGGTCTGCGGGCAGCTCGTGAACGTCGTGCCGGATCTCGACGGCAAGTTTGCCGCCGCGGTGCAGGTGATGGACGAGGCGCGCCACGTCGAAGTCTTCGCGCGCTACCTCGCCAAGGTCGGGCGCCGTTACCCGATCGACCCGGATCTGAAGGCGATCGTCGAGCAGATCCTCGCCGAGTCCGATTGGGAAGCGAAGTGCGTCGGGATGCAGGTGATCCTCGAGAGCGTCGCGCTCGGCTTCTTCCGCTCCGGCACCGAGATGGCGGTCGAGCCGGTGCTCGCATCGTTCATCGGCAACGTCCACGAGGACGAAGCGCGCCACGTCGCGTACGGTGTGCTCTCGCTCGAAGCGCGCATTCCCAACCTGCCCGGTGAGGCGCGAACGCGGCTCGAGAACCTCGCCTACGAGAGCGTGCTGCGGATCGCGGGCCGCGGCGGCAAGCCGTCGTTCACGACGCAGTGGCTCGCGCTGCAGACGGCCGGCGTCGACACCGCGACCTTCGTGCCGAAGCTGCTGAAGGAAGTGTCGAATCCCGCCGGCCTCGACCTCGAAGGTCTCGAGGAGCCGATGACGCGCACGGTGCTGCCGAACCTGCTTCGCGTCGGTCTCGTTCCGGACCGGCTGCTGCTCGGCTACCAGGCGCAGGGCTGGAAGATCGATCGGGAGGCCGGAACGATCGAGGACCAGCACTCATGGCACGCCGACACGCAGGCGGCGCGCGCGGAACTCGCGGAGCGCGGACTCTCGATCGCGAAGCCCGATTAGCGAGGATCCAAGCGGATCGCGACCTGGCGGTGCCCGGGCCCGCTGATCGCGCGCAGCAGCGACTCGGACCAGCCGTACTTCACGAGCGTGGCTTCGTCGATGCGCGCGACGGTCGCGGGGTCCTCGGTCACGACCGCCGTGAAGGGCTGCGTTGCGCCATGGCGCTCGACCTCGATGGCGGGGTTCGTACGCAGCCGCGGCAACCACGACGCGTTGTCGGCGCCGGTGCGCAGCCAGCCGGCGCCCGCGTCGTCCACGATCCAGACGCGCGTCGCGTGATCGGTGCCGGCGTCGTGGGTGTGCACGACGACCACCTCGACGCGCTCGGCCATCGCGAAGTAGAGCGCGCCGAGTGCGACCGCGAAGACCAGGATCGCCGCACCGAGCCACTTGATTGCCTTCAACTCGTTCCTCCCAGTTCGGCGTCGAGCGCGGCGAGCAGCCGATCGACGACGTCCGTACGCGCGTTCTCACCCATCAGACCGATGCGCCAGACGCTGCCGGCGAGCTTGCCGAGTCCGCCGCCGACCTCGATGTCGTGGCGATCGAGCAGGTGGCGACGCAGCGCGGCTTCGCCTTCCCGCACGACGCGTTCCGGGAGTCTCAGCGAGGTGAGCATCGGCAGCCGATGCTCGGCTGCGACGACGGGTGCGAAGCCGAGCGGCGCGAGTCCCGCGACGAGTCGCTGCGCCGCAGCGCGATGGCGTGCAGCGCGCGTATCCATTCCCTCGGCTTCGATGCGTCGCAACGCTTCGGCAAGTCCGACGATCGCCGCGATCGGCGCGGTGTGGTGGTAGACGCGGCGCTCGCCGAAATAGCCGCCGAGCAGATTGAGATCGAAGTACCAGCTGGGAACGGGCGTCTTGCGACGCGCGACGCGTTCGAGTGCACGCGCGCCGAACGATGCCGGCGCGAGACCGGGCGGGCAGGAGAGACACTTCTGCGTCGCGCTGTAAGCCGCGTCGATGCCCCAGGCGTCGAGCATGACCGGCAGGCCGCCGAGCGAAGTCACGCAGTCGAGCACGACGAGCGCGCCTGCGTCACGCGCGGCGCGCGCGATCGCTTCGACCGGCTGGCGCGCGCCGGTCGATGTCTCGGCGTGCACGAACGCGACCAGCGACGGGCGCACGCGCGCGATCGCAGCGGCCATCGCAGCGTCGTCGAGCACCGTGCCCCACTCCGCGTCGACACGGGTCACGCGCGCGCGTTGTCGGCTAGCGACCTCGCACATGCGCTCGCCGAAGACGCCCGCCACGCCGATCACCACCTCGTCGCCGGGCTCGATGAGATTCTGGAAACAGGTTTCCATGCCGCCGCTGCCGGTCGCGGAAAGGGGAATCGTCAGCCGATTCTCGGTGCCGAAGAGCCGGCGCAGTCGCTGCTGCAGCTCCTCGACGCAGTCGAGAAATGCCGGGTCGAGATGACCGACCGAAGACTCGGCCATCGCCGCGAGCACGTCGGGATGGGAGTTGGAAGGGCCGGGCCCCAGCAGTAGCCGTCGCGGCAACTTCATCTTCCCCCCTCGATGCCCCTAGACGCGTAGTTCGGCTAGATGCCGTCCCTCGGCGTCTAGCGGGATCATACGGCGAGACGGCGTTGACAGGAGCTTGGCTCCTTCCTAAGTTGGCGACTCCCTCCCCGCGGGAAGACGCGTCCCTGCTGCGCTCTTCCGCGATCTCTGTCTCGCTCTGCTCGACTCGCCAAGAGAGGTTGGAACTTGAAGCGCTGGATTGCGCTCGCGCTCGGCATCGGGATCGCGCTCGGCGCCGGGTACCTCCGGCTGCGAAGCGCCGTCCCGCCGCGCGTGTCGAAGCCGGCGGAGTCGATCAGCGCAGCGTCGCGTGCACGACTGGACGACGTGCTGCGCAAGGCCGGCGCCGGGGAGCCGCAGCGGTGACTTCGCTGCGCAGCCGCGTCGACTACGAGGCCGAGGAGCGCGCGCGCCTCGCGCCGTTCGCGGTGTGCGCCGCCGCGTCGCGCGGACGTGTCACGCCGGAGCCCGAGCATCCGCTGCGCACGGCGTTCCAGCGCGACCGTGACCGCGTGCTCCACGCGCGTGCGTTCCGCCGTCTCGAGTACAAGACGCAGGTCTTCGTCCATCACGAAGGCGATCACTACCGCAACCGCCTGACGCACACGCTCGAAGGCGCCCAGATCGCGCGCACCGTTGCGCGCGCGCTGCGACTCAACGAGGACCTCGCCGAGGCGATCGCGCTCGCGCACGACCTCGGTCATCCCCCGTTCGGTCACGCCGGCGAGCGCGCGCTCGATCGCCTGATGAGCGACGACGGTGGCTTCGATCACAACCGCCAGACGCTGCGCGTCGTGGATCTGCTCGAGGAGCGCTACGCCGGATTCCGCGGCCTCAACCTCAGCTACGAAACGCGCGAGGGAATCCTGAAGCACGTCCCGAACTGGGATCATCCGGTGCCGCGTCCGGATCGCAGCGGGCAGACGCCGCTCGAGGCGCAGGCGGCCGATCGCTCGGACGAGATCGCCTACACGAATCACGATCTCGACGATGGGCTTCGCTCCGAACTGCTGACACTCGAGCAGCTGGGCGACGTGCCGCTCTGGCGCGACGTGCACGGCGAGACGCGCGAGCGCATGCCCGATGCGCCGGTGCCGGTGCTGCGCGCGCAGACGATCGTCGCGCTGCTGAACGGCCTCGTCACGGACCTGGTCGCAACGACGGCAGCGCGACTCGACGAGGCGCAGCCCGCCGACGTCGACGCGGTACGCGCCGCGCCGCGCCGCTGGCTCGATTATTCGCCCGCGCTGGCCAAGGGACTGCGCGAGCTGAAGGAATTCCTGTACCGCAATCTGTACTACCACCCGCATGTCGTCGCGACGACCGAGAAGGCCGAGCGCGTTCTCGAAGAGTTGTGGCGCGTGTACCGCAGCGAGCCGGCGACGGTTCCGGCGCAGGTGCGCGCGCATTTCGCAGCGGACGGCGAAGCCCGTGCGATCGCCGACTACGTTGCCGGCATGACGGATCGCTTCGCTCTCGCGGAGCACCGAAGGCTCACCCATGGTCGCGGCCTCGACTGAAACGGAGGTCCGCGTGGCCTTCGCGACCGCACCCGACGAAGCCGTCGCGCTGCGGATCGCGCGGGTGCTCGTCGACGAGCGCCTCGCGGCCTGCGCGAATCTGCTGCCCGGCGTACGCTCGATCTACCGCTTCCGAGGCGACGTGGAGGATGAACACGAAGTGCTGCTCGTGATCAAGACCTGCGCCGACCGCGTCGAGGCGCTCGCGGAACGACTGCGCGCGCTGCATCCGTACGAAGTGCCCGAACTGGTCGTCCTGCCGACCGCCGGCGGTCTGCCGTCGTACCTCGATTGGGTGCGCGCGGAGACGCGCCCTTGAGTCTCGCCCGTGCGCTCGAAGCCGCGGCGTCGGCGCTTCCCGAGCACGAGGACGCGATCCGTCCGGCCAACGGCGATCCGGAGCGGCTGCTCGCCGCGCTGCCCCCGCTCGCCGCGACGCAGGTGCTCGCCTGGCTGCTCGACAATCACCCGGGCGACGGCGAGGAACTCGCGCTCGCGTGGGCCGATCTCGAGGCGGGCACCGCGCCGTTGCGCGGAGTTGCCGATGGGCCCATCGGCAAGGCCGGACGCAAGGCACTGCGTCGCGCGCAACATCGGCTGCGCTCGCGCGGCGTCGAACTCGGCGCCGCGCCGGTGGTCGCCCATGTAGCGACGCTTCCGAAACTCGATGACGAGATCAACGTCGCGCTGGTGTCGCCGCCGGATCCGAGCGGTGCGCAGCTCGTCGTGGTGGTCGAGTCGAGCCCTTCGGGCGGCACGCGCATCTTTCAGAGCGCGGTCGATCTGGAGCGTGGGATTCTCGAGTTCCGCGTGTTGCAGGCCAATCGCTCGCAGGCGCGACGATTGCTGCGCGACCTCGACGGCAACGAGGTGCTCGCCGCAACCGAGGTGCCGCGGGAGTCGGTGGCCGCGCTGCTGGCGCGCGGAGCGGAGGCGCAACCGGCGGACCGCGCGTTGCCCCAGGCATTCGGCGAGTGGCGCAGCCGGATCGCCCGCGCGCCCGAGGGCGCGGCCCTGCCCGGTGGACTGGCGCGCGCGGCCGTCGACGCGACGCCGGCACCCTCGCTGCTGCGCGAAGTCGCGGAAGCCGTCGCGGTGGGCACCTACGGACCCTGGCCGCCTGCTTTCGAAGTGCTGCACGCGGTGGCCGAGAAGGTGCGCGACACCGCCAAGAGTCCACTGTTGGTGGACGATCAGCAGCGCCGCGCGCACGTCGATGCCGCGCTCGGCGATGCGCTCGATACCCGCTACGCGCCGCCCGCTGCCGAACGCACCGCGGCGCGCTTCGAAGAACTCGCCTACACCGCGTGGAAGCGCGGTCGCGCGGAGGAGGCGCAGCGCTGCCTCGCCGCAGCGTGCGCGTTTCGGGAGCAGCCGCCGCGTGAGAATCCCGTCGCGCGCGCGCTGCTCGATCGGGCGCTGCGACCGCTGCTCGATGCGCTCCGCGAAGAGGAAAGCGCGTCGCCGCTGGTGAGGGCCTAGGCATGGTGCTCGCACAGAATCGTCATTGGCGCGTCACGCTCGCACGCAAGCGCGCTGCGGCGGTGCTCGTGCTCGGCAATCTGCCCGGGGAATTCGCCGATCTCGAGGGCTTCGAGGTCGAGATTCCGCTGGCGCGCTGGAATGCGATCGTTCGCAACGCCGAGAGCGACCGCAAGCTGCTCGGCGGGGTGTTGTTGGATGGAGCCACCGCGAAGGATCGCGTGGCCCGGGTCGTGGGATCGGATCCGATCCTATGCGAATTACAACGCGTGGTGCGCGACGCGACCGTCGCGCTCATCGAAGCGGGCGTGATGCTGATCGCGCCCGCCGTGGAGGAAAGCTGAGATGCGACGACGCTTCGGGCGACGACGCTGGGGTGGTGGTGGTGGCAGCGACGACGGAGGCAACCGAGGGCTCGACGTCGCACAGGAACTCGCCCGCGTACTGCGGCTGGGTCTCGTCGATGCAGAGGCCCTCGAGCCGGCCGGCGGCGACGACGTGCCCGCGGCGCTCGCGGTCGTCGGCAGCGGCACCGCGCGTGACGGCGAGCAACTCGTCGTCGGCGTGGCGCGAGACGGCGGCGATGCGTGGCTCGCGGCCATCGCGGTGGCGACGCGCCTTGCAGCCAGCGACGGCTTCACCGGCACCGCGCTCGCAATCGCGCCGAGCTGGCCGCTCGCCGCGCGCCGGCGACTCGGTCTGCTGGGTGGTACGCCGTTTCGCGTGCGCGCGCGCATCGAGATGGCGCCGGGACAAGCGGAGGGGGGCATCGAGCCCGAGCCGCTCGAGGCCTCGCTGTTCGGGGCTACCGGGCCGGGCGCCGCTGGAGATCGCGCGCAGCGCGCGCTCTACGAGCGCTGTACGGCGGCGCTCGCGGGCCTCGCTGCGAAGCATGACGGCGCGGTTCGAACGACACCGACTGGTGATGAGCTGCTGCTGCTCGGTCGCGTTGCCGCAGTGCTGCACGGCGACGACGCCGGGATCGCGCTCGAAGTGCGTGAGCCGCGTCGCGAAGTGCTGCCGCTCGTGGCCGACGGCCTGCCCGATGCGTTCGACCGACTCGAGGGATCGCTGCGCAAGTTTCTCGGCGACCGGCGCATGCGCGAGGGCGATGCGGCATCGCGCTTCGTGCTCGCGAGCGCACTGCTGGCGCACCTCGACCTGCGCAGCGCGGTGCGTTGGCCGCTCTCCGACCCGCTCGGCGAAGCGATCGACTTCGCGGGACTCGACGCCGAGGGACGGCCGGTCGCCGGCGTGGCGCGCGCGGAACTGAACCTCGCCGCGCTCGGTCCGGTGCTCGACGCCTGGGTCGCGCTCGTGCCGCGCTTGCCGGCGATCCTTGCAGGCGCGGGTGCGCGACCGGCGCTGGTCGTTGCGACCGAACGCATCGACGCGCCGGCTGCCCGTGTGCTGGCATGCATCGATGCCGATCTGCGTTCGCTGGCGGCGTCGCGTCGCGGGCGCGAACCGAGCTTCGTCGGGCGCGAAGTGCCCGCGCTCGGGGCGGGCGTGTCGTCACGCCGGATGCCGGGGTTTTCGCCGCCGAGTCCTCCCGCGGAGTCCGCGGGTCGCAGCGATCGCTTCGAGCCCGTCGCACCGGTCGAACCCGTCGAAGCGCGGCCGTTCGTCGCGCCGCGGCGACGGCCTTCTGCGCCGACGCGGCAGCCCGAGGCGTCCGAGCCGGCCGCCGATGCGCAAGCGCCGCCGATCGAAAGCGGTTCCGCGGAAGCGGTCCCGCGGCGTCGCTTCGAGGAGCTGTCGGTGTTCGATCTGGGCGAGAGCGGCGCGAGCGACGACGCCGCGCAAGCGGACGGATCTCGCCGCCGCCGCCGGCGGCGTGGGCGTGGGCGGGGACGAGGCCCGGGTTCGCCAGCCGGCGCGAGTGCGGACGGTGACGGCGGCGACTCCGAAGACGAAGAAGAGCCGGAGGCGCAGACCGCGCCCGTCGAGAGCAGCGAATCGTTCGCGCGACCGGCGCGACCCGAGCGCGGTGAGCGCGGAGGGCGGGGTCGTAGCCGCGGGGGGCGCGATCGCGCTGCGCCGCGTC
>Ga0315287_10006056_pt1 | contig 11984 bp, 5 predicted proteins | sample YL17G11_0_MG_FD_205037 | JGI IMG/M metagenome (GOLD analysis project Ga0315287, IMG submission 205037) | Sediment microbial communities from Yellowstone Lake, YNP, Wyoming, USA - YL17G11_0 | ecosystem: Environmental > Aquatic > Freshwater > Lake > Sediment | place: USA: Wyoming | collected...
GTCCAGGGCGGCAAGGAAATCCTTCCAGTCAGTTCCATTCGCGCCCGGGAAGATGTGCGTGTCTTCCTCGCTGTTATTGGCATGCCAGTGAATGGCGCACAACCGATGGCCCAAGGCGCGGATGTACTCGCAGACGCCGTTCCTGCCCAGCATCGCATGGCCGGTATCGAGACAGAATCCAGCGATGTCAGGATCGAGATCCTCAAGTATCCCGCTCACTTCAGCCAGACAGCCGCCGACGTGATCCGGCGGCAGGTTCTCCACCGCGATCCGGACCCCGGCATCGCGCCCGACCTCGACAAGGCGCGCCAGACTCGCGCGACTGTGGGCCAATTGCTCTTCGCTGCGCTGACGTGTGCCGAGGTGAACGACAACGTGTTGGGCGCCCAGACGCGCCGCCGACCAGATCACGGCCTCACGACGCTTCAGCGCCGCTTCGCGTTTGCCCGCGTCCAACTGGGACATGTCCCAGAATTCTTCGCTGGGCTTGGAGAACGCGCTGTGAACCGAATGTACGGCAAGCGGGAGTCCGGCGACAACCTCGGCGAGGGCATCGATCTGCCGTCTGTCCGTCAGATCAATGTGAGTGTCGGGCTCATCACCGTGCAGTTCGACCAGCAGCACCCCAGCCTCAGCCAGCCGGCGCAGAAGCTCAGAAGGGGGCACCGAAAGGGAATAGAAAGTCGGTATGACGAGTTCTCTCACGCGACGGCCTATCCTATCTTGCCCGGGACGCAAGCGGGGCCGCGCGCTATGGGCACACGGCAGCGGATGGTGGTGCCCATGCCAAGCTCGGTTTCCACCTCTATGGTTCCATCGTGTGCGTCAATGACATTCTTGACGATCTTGGTTCCCAGTCCCGTGCCCATCGGTTTCGTGCTGACGGCTTCATCGGTGAATAGTTTCGCCTTCACCTGTGGGGGAATCCCGGGGCCGGTGTCGGCGCACTCCAAGAGAATGTAGTTGCCGGTCGGGAATTCGCCATCGGCGCGACCGTCAAGCCGCACGACTACTGCGTCCCCTTCGCAGCACGCGTCAATCGCGTTGAAAACCAGATTGTAGAGGGCGTTGTGCATCTGCTTGCCATCGATCATGGCCGCCGGCAGATCGCGAATCGGTTCGATGGTAAGAGCGACTCGTTTCTTCTCGGCTTGCAGACTGAGCATCGTCGCCACGCGCCGGGCGATGGCCAGGACATCGGAGAGCTCGAACTGGGGTTTGGACACGATCCCCTTAACGGCGGCAGAGATATCTGCCATACGCTGCTGCACCGCGTCACAGCCCTCAATGATCATCTCGACGATCTCCGCGTAGTACTTGCGCAGCGGCGCCATCGCGTCGATCGACTCCGCCCTTCCTGCCAACGATCCCGCGGATGGGACCAAGGCCTGGTCGAGCTTCAGAAAGCACTCATCGGCTATCAGCCGCAGCGTCTCGGCGCCCGCCACCGCTGGGGTAACCATGTTCTTCACGTCATGGCTGATATTGCCGATGAAGCGCATGACCGTGGCTAGCCGGGCCTGTTCCTGGAGGCGAGCCGCCACGAGCGCGGTGGCGATCTGGGCGCCAATGGTCTCGATCAGCCGAACGTCATGCTCGTCAAACGGTGACCCTCGCTTGTTGAGCACCTGCATTACGCCCTGCAACTCCGCGCTGGCCGAGCGAAGCGGAACGGTCACCATGTTGGTTGTGATATAGCCCACGCGCTCGCCCACTTCCCGCGAATGAGCCTGCTCATCCCCCACGTTTTCCGAGACGGAGGTCTCGCCTGTAGCGAAAACTTTGCCGGCGAGGCCCTGATCCGGCTCGAGTTCCATGCCTGCCAGCTCGTCGGCCTTCTCCCCCACCACGTATTCAAAAACCAACTTCTTCTTTTCGGGCCGGTACAGCAGAATGGAGCCGGCCTCCGAATCGGACAGGGCCAGGGTTGTGTTCAGCGCCTCACGGATCAGCTCGTCAACCTCAGTCGCGGTGCTGAGCTTGACGGCTATGTGTCGTACGGCATCCAGCCGGCGCTGCAATTCGGACACACTGCGGAGAAGGCCCTGAACATCGGTGCGTTCGTTGTTCACTGTCGCCCCGCTGGTCTGAAGATGACGATTGGGAGAAGCCCGCGCTCCTCGGCCTGCACCGGCGAGTGCTGATCCAACCGCGGTTCTCCGTGCTGCACACTTGCCCCGCTGTGAAGCAGCGACCAAACACCCGACGATGCAACCGATGGTGTACGTCGCAGCTGAATCCCTCTCCTGCCACCGGGCATGTCCGGTGGCAGGCAGGGAACGATGCCAGCCTGGCGGAAGTCCCAGCTTGTCCGCCACGTAATCGCGCCACGAACGCTTCCGATGGCAGCAGATGACGTACAGATGCAGGATCCACTCAGGAAGCACTCCTGGAAGACCATTCTGGATCTGGTGTTGCTGGCGGTCGCAGGCCACAGCATCGCCGTCGGCATATCGCTTCTGTTCATCCCCCTATGGGTGCTCAACCTGGTTCGGTGGGAATACGCCGGGCAGACGTTCTGGCCGAGCCAGGCCGGCCTGTTCATGCTGATACTCGGCGCCGCATACGCGTGGGCAATCCGTCTGCGGCCCCTGGTGTGGCTGGTGATCGGTTCCAAAGCGAGCGCCTGTGTCTTTCTGCTCGCGAGCGTGGTCTGGCTGGACGCCCCCCGAGTCGTGGCCCTGCTGGCATGTGGGGATGGTCTAATGGGGCTTGTTGTGGCTCTTGTGCTCTGGAGGCTGCGGTGGGCCGAGGTCCGATGATGATCCCAGTCCGCCGCGGGAATGCCGCCTGACGAGAACTCAGTCAACTCCGGTGCCCCCTACCTATTTCATCCCTCAAGAGTGTCATCCAAGAGTGTCATCTCGGTGCTCGCCCAAGCAGCATCAGCCCTCCAACGAGATACGCAACCGCCAAGGCGCTCAGCGGGACATAGATGGCGACGGGCATGGTAAGCGCAGGCCCGAACCTCTGTCGACACAGGTGCCAGAGCGTCCACAGCGTCATGAGGCCCCCAGTACAGAGTGCTGCGGCCTGGGTCATATGCAGGAGCGACACCCGGAGCAGATCAGTGTCCGAGCCGCCAATGCGAAGGAACACCTCACCCAGCCACGGCAGGGACAGGATGTGGAATGCGAACAGCGCCGCGGCAACAACAGGCGCATACGCGTACACCGCTCGACCCGCCCAGGAAGCGCTATCCTCGCCTGCGGTCTGCATCCTTGGCCGAAAGGCGCGTTGCAGGCCCAGACCCGCCGCTACGACTGCAAGCGCGCCAAGCGTGAACCACCAGTGGCCAGAGAGTGAACCGGATCCCATCCTGGGCGCTGCGGCAAGAAGTAACGCCATGAGGCCGATGACTACCGTCAGAGGCGCCATCTCTGTGGCGATCAGATCTGACCCCCAGACGTCCCGGAGCGGGAGTTGCAGGAGGAGTCGAGGTGACTGGACCGGGCACGCGCGGATGCACTCCAGGCAGAGCTTGCAGTGCTCACCACTGTTCAGAAACAGGACATGATTGAACATCGGGCAGCCTTTGGCTTGCTCAGAACCCTTGTAGCACTCATTCTTGGTACACGAGGCCTGACATACTTCTCTGCGAGCACGCACTCGGAGGGCTGAGACCGTACTGAACGCGGCGCTCATCGCGCCCAGCGGACACAGCCATCGGCACCAGGTATGTCGCTGGTAGAGCCAGCCTACAACCGCGGCGATCACCGCCAGGCTAAGCAGCAGCACAGCCGTGGCTCGCGGATGTGCTGACATATCGGTGACGTGCTCTATCCAGATGATTCCGCCGAATCCAATCAGCGCAGGGACAGGCCAAGCGTCCTTCAGCCAGCTCATGGGGGGCAGGCCCCGTCCGCTCCTTTGCTGGATGACCTCCGCGCCGCTGCTGAGCGGACACACGGCACACCAGACTCGTCCCAGCAGCACCGACAGGATGATCAACCCCGGCCACCACAACCCCCAGGCCATCACATTCGCCACCCGACCAGCGCGGGAGTCCGGAGCGATCAAGCACACTCCGGCAATGCTCGCGAAGGCAATACCGATAGCAACTCTGGTTCCTGCCAGCAGGCGTCCGCGCGTCACCAACTGCTCCACCCACGGCCAGCGAAGCAGGTCAATTTGGGGTGTTTCGGCCCAGACCCCGGCCCCGAAGAAAAGATGCTCGGCGCTGATAACCTCCGAATCGGCCAGATCCAGGCCGAGCTTCACGACTTGCCTGAGCTCCTCGACATTCTCGAAGCGGAAGTCGTAGGACAGAAGTCTCCGCCGCGCGCTCTCGCTGAACTGCTTCTGATGCCGGCCGCTGAGCTGCGCTGCTTGCCGCAGGAAATGCTCTGCCAAAGGAACGATATCGCGGCGGCGGCGGCGGAGCGGCCGGAGTTGGATCGACTGTCCGCACGCGAACGCGTCGGCGAGCGCCTCGGAGAGGCCGCTCGACGCGCTCGCCCCCCCTGCCGCGCCCACGGTGCCGATCACCCGAACGATGACACGGAAGTCCCGGGAGGCATTCGAGTAACTACGGATGAATGCCGCGAGATCATCCTGCGCCTCCGGTGGCAGCCGGTCTATATGGGCGAGGATCAAGGTGCCGCGGTCGGCCGCCTGCACGTATCCAAGGTGGTCGGAGAAGCGGCTTACCGACTCAGGAGACGCATCGCCGAACAGGAAGCTCCTCGCCTCATCCTGGGGTAGCTCCCGACAATCTACGACGAGGACAGGCGTGTTGCTCCGTGCGCCCGTTGCATGGATCGAGAGGGCAAGCGCCTTCTTCCCCACCCCCCTGTCGCCGGAGATGAGCAGCGGAAGATCCGAGTCGGCGGATACGGCGATGGCCGCCAGCAACTGCTTGTCGAAGCTGGGAAGATCGTCCTTGAAGGCGGTACTGGGTCGAGAGCTGATGAGACTGCTGAGGACCGCTTGGCGCTGCTCGTGCGCGGCCAGTTGCTCATTTGTCTGTTTCAGGCGGATGGCCAGCTCGCCCGCCAGGTACTCGACCAATTCCGGTCTGCGCCGTATCAGTTCAGCAAACTGCTCAGGCGCCACACCGTAAAGGACGCTCGGCTCCGAAGCCACCACGTCCGCTGATACGGGCACGTCGGCGAGGAGCGACATTTCGCCAAAATGACTGCCCGGCCCCAGCCGTGCAATAGGCAGCCTCAGGCCGTTCTCGGACGTGACGACTACATCCAGCGCCCCTGAGTCCACGAAGTAGAACCGTCTCCCTCTTTCCCCCTGGCGCGCTACGATCCCTCCGACCTCGATCCTCACCGGGGCGACTGCCGATCGCATCTCCTCGGCCAGTAAGACCGCTCTCTTCCGAGACTCCTCAAGCTGTGCAGTAGTGCGTTCCACCTCGGCGCCCTTCCCACGTCTTCTCGCAGAAATGCCCTAACGGCGGATCCCGCTTCTCGGTGTGGGAGATCCTGCGGCAGGAGACCGCTGCGGCGGGGAGACGTAAGCTCCAGCGCGGGGAAGCGGTTGCAGCGCACTGTGAAACGCTCCCGGCAGACGCGGCCGGTTCACGCGCCGGCGAGGCACGTTCCGGAACCAGCGGGGGCGATGGTACATCATGCTCATACCCGGAGCAGGAGCCATCAGCGCGGTCAGCGTTTCCCATCGGTGCTCGAGGAAATCCAGAGCTGCACCTGCCGGCCCCACGTGCAAGTCCTGGCCGGTCAGTGAGTAGACCTGACTCTCTCCGTTTTGCGTCCAGGATACGAGTGCCGCCAGTGTCTGCCCCCAGGGATTGCTCTCCTCCAGCTGGCCGGACCCGGAGAAGTCACTGTTGAGGGAGAATGTGCCGGTCAGCCCGTCTCCCACATCGGACAGGAGCGCGGCCCACCGGAGAGGGTGCATCGGCGTTGAGGCCAGCGTGAAATGCATGGTGAGGCTGGGGTCTGCGTATGTGCCGCTGGCTTCCTGAGAGAAATCGGGCACCACGAAGTCCGGGAGTGCCAGGGGCGCCTGCAGGGCGAAGGTTGAGCCGTCGCTCTGCGAGGATTGCACTTCAGTTCGGCCACCGGCTGTCAGCACGCTGAATGTCTGGGTGATGCCTCCAGGCAGGACCGAGGAGCCGGATAGCTGCGTGATGTCATCACTCATGTCAAAAGGAGTTCCCCTATCGTCAACAACGCTCGTATAGTGGACGGAGAGCCCGTCACTCGAGGTGACGCTCCAGTTGGTGGTGGTCTTGGAGACGCCGTCGAAGGCCGGTACCGATTGCAGTACGGTCTGAATGGTGCCGTTCGCCAGAGACATATCGATACGAGCCGAACCGTCGGGGAACATCGTAAGCACCACGCTTGTCCCATCCGCGGTGACGAAGCTTTGGGTCACAGAGCCGTCAGGGTTGAAGATGGGTTGCCCAAACGATGGGGGTTGCGCCCCGGTCTGACTCGTGACCAGACCCCACAGAATCTGGCTCCAGTGCTGGATATGCACGGCCGCGGCCACCTGACTGGGGACTGTCGCCGTCGGATCGCCGAGCGCGCGGCACTCCGAGTGGCCTGCGAAAACGAGCACCAACAAGGCAATTGAGCATAGGGAAAAGCGTCCCAGGACTCGTTTCATTCTCTCCTCCTTCGGCGCTGATTAGTAGCGGTACTCGAGTCCGGCAAGAACAGCCCGGCCGGCCTGAGGGAATCCGGCAAACGTCTCGTAGTCTTGCCCGGTCAGATTCGTCACAGAGACGAAGTAGTTCTCATGGATATTTCGCTGGTACTGGAGACGCAAGTTGAGCAGCACGTACCCGTCCACGCGCCGCGTGTTCTTGGGGTCGCCGAACCGTCTGCCTACGCTGGTAGCTTCGAGTCCGATCCGCAGTCCGTGGGCATTGATGTAGTCCAGTCGTCCGCCAGCCCGCCACTCGGGACTGTAGGGCCACTCGGTGTCGCTCGCCTGCAGGTTAGGGAAGTCCCCGCGACTGGACTGCCACCGCACCCACGCGCGCCCCGTGAGGGTTGCGGTGAGCCATTGCTCGTAGGCCGCGTCGGCCACCCATCGGTGACCGCGATCCAGCAGAACGCGACTCGGAAGGCCGGTCAACGCAGGGTCCTCAATGTCGACCAGGAGATCCCGCACCTGCTGATAGGCGAGAGAGGTCGTCACGGTACGCGCCCGGCTCCCCTGCCGCTGATATTGCAGTTCGTAGGAGTGTCCGACGCCGCCCCCCGAGAAGTTGAGGAAGCTCAACTGCTTCGGATCGGCCAGGGCCTCGACCGGCGCCAGCTCCGAGACGTCGCTCCGGAAAAGCGGGTTCACTACCAGCGCCCACCAGGTGGACCGATCAGGACGGTACAGCGCCACGACCTTGGGCGACAACGCGCGGGGGGAGCCGCTCTCCCGCCCCCAGTACTCGCCCAGCGTGAGATCGAAGCGATCGTTGACGCGAGACCGCATCTCAAGCCACGTGGTGTTAGTGACCGGGACACTGCGCGTGGCGATCACGCCGGGGATGAACTCGCCCGAGACAGGATCGAAAAGCGACACCACGCTGTTGTCCCTGGTTGTGTCCGAAAGATGGGCGTACCCCAGGCTCAGGGAGGATCTTTCGTTGATGGCTGCGTCCAGGCGGACTTCCGGCGAGTTCTGCGCGCTCTTGTCCGTCAGCGTGCGGAACGGATTGTCGTCCCCATTCGTCAGGCTATCGGGGTTTCGGAAGCGGAGATCAGTCCAGCGCGAAGAGTACTTCAGCGTTCCGGTCATTCCGCGTGACAGCCTCTGACGGAAGGCGAGCACGGTATCATACCCGGTGAAGCTCTGCCGGTCATCCGGATCTCCTGGGGAGTGCGCCGTTGCGATTCCAGGCAGGCCGCTGTCGCGATCGAGAAACGTGCCGAAGAAAACGAACTGCTGTGTGGGTTGGGATTGCTGTCCGGCAATCACTTCGAGGAACTTCTCAGACGTGTCCTGGTTCACCGGCCGAAAGCCATCGTCTCTGTCCAGCAGCCCGCTCACGAAATAGCTGAGGCGTCCGTCAGCAGCCTGGTCACTGTGGCGTGCGTCGTAATGAACTCGCCCGAAGCTTCCGCCGGCAAGGGAGTTCTCAGTGCGGGCATAAAGCCTCGTCTCCAGCATGGCGGAAGGATCCACCGTCACCGACGTCAGAATCTCTCGCACTGCGTCTCGCGACCGGTCCTGTCCCAGATACAACTGGGCCAACTGGAAATGTGCTTGCGGATACTGATCGTCCAGCGCGACCGCGTACCGCAGCTCGCTGAACGCTCGGTCAGTCCTGCCCTGTCTCATATAGATCCGCGCTAGCACGGTGTGAGCAAAGGCCGAACGCTCCCCCAGCGCAATGGCCTTTTCACCTGCATCCAGCGCCTCTCGGAGGCGATTCTGCTCCAGGTACAGGATGGCGAGGTTGGCGTAGGGCATTCCCCAACCTGGCTGGAGTTGGATGGCACGCGCCAAGTATGCGTGGGCCTGCTCCATGTGCCCCAGTGACGCCTCGATCCCCCCGAGGTTGTTCTGCGCGGCCGCCGAATCAGTGTCCAAAGATACAGCGAGCTTCTGCTGCTCCAGCGCTTCCCGGAAACGGCCCCGCGCAAACAACACTTTCCCCCAGCCGGTATGGGCCTCCGACAAGCTCGGACTCAGGGCCAGCGCCTGCTGGAACTGATGCCCCGCATGTCCAGGATCGTTGTTCAGCAAGAACAGCAGCCCCAGCGTACTGCGCGCCGGAGCGCTCTGCGGGTCGAGGCCGACGGCCACCTGGGCATCACGGAGGGCGGCGTCCAGGTCGCCTTCTGCCGCCAGCAGCTTCGCGCGAGCGAGGTGAGAGCCCGCCGACAGCGGGTTGAGTTCGAGCGCTCTATTGAGCTCTTGACCTGCCGCCGGGAACTGCCCGGCGAAAGCAAGTGCCGTGCCCAGGGCTTCGTGGGCGAGGGCGGACTGGGGACCCGTCTGGACAGCTTTCTGGGCAGCGCTGACCGCATCGTCGGTGTTCCCCTGGGCAAGCCGGACATAGGCGAGATATGTGTTCGCGAGCGTGTTGTTGGGATCGAGACTGACCGCCTCGGAGGCTGCGGTCGCGGCCTGCACCAGGTCTCCGGCGCGGAGGTAGGCAGCGGCGAGGTAGGCGCGCGGCGAGGCATCATGCGGCGCCAACTGGGCGGCGCGACGGAGTGATGCAACGGCTGCCTCGGCATGTCCTTCGCCCAGGGCCACGAGCGCCGAGCCGATTTGCCACCGTGCATCATCCGGCTCAGCGCGGGACGCTAGTGCGAACTGCTCCCCGGCCTCGGCCGGACGGCCGGCCTGCAGGAGCGCGTAGGCCAGCACACCACGAAACTGCATCTGCTCCGGTGCGAGGTCCACCGCCCGCTGGCCGTGGGATATCGCTTCCTCGGTGCGGTGCAGGTCGATCAACACTTCCGCGAGGGCGGCATGCGCCGCGGGATCATCCGCATGCTGGGCCACCGTTTCTTCTCTCCGGGCCAGCTCCTGCCGAAGCTGCTCGGGATCCGTGCTGACCAGCGTGTACTCCAGCGAGATGATGAGCGTCTGCAGGCTGGCTTCCCAGGCGGTCAGACTGGAGGGGTCAACGACAATGGGGCGCGTAGGAGGCTGCCCCACCTGAGCTGTGCTCTGTTGGGAGCTGAGCACGGTCACGCTGCCCAGGTCGTTGTGGAAACGAACCGCGCCCTCGACCACAGTCAGCACGGTCGTGCCGTCTTCGCTGACATCGATCTGAAAAGTGGTTCCTTCCACCGCCGCAATCGCACTTGGCGTGCGGACCTCCAGACCATGAGCGCCTGTGACGAAGGCCATCGCCCGCCCCAGAATGACTCGCCAGCCTCGAGGCCGGCCTCGCTCTCGAAGCACGACTTCGGTCTTGGGCCCTAGCGCGATCCGTTCGCCGTCATCGGTCACGATGTGGACCGAGCTGCCACTGCCAGTGCGTACGTGGTCCCCCACGGAAACGGCGTGGGATCCCCGTCCGATCGCCGTCCATGCCCCCTTCCCACCGGTCTGAGTCTCGACCCGGCCGCGAATGGATTGCAGCGTAAAGGTCGGTGTGGCCGCAAGCGCCGCGCCGGTCGACGCGGAAAGGTAGATGAAGCATATACCCATGAGGCGCAACAGCCGATGGGAGGGGTTGCTGTGAAGAAGGAATCGAGTTCTCATTCCGTCGTTTCCTCTATGGTAGGTTGCTCGATGGTCGGCCCCGGGTCTTCAGCACCGGCAACGCTATAGATTCTCAGCGGCGTCTTGCGCCCACTGACCGTGACCTCATCCAGGTACACTGTCCCGATAGTGTCATGGACCCGCTCGCGGACACTCTCGCTGAAGATGAGTTGGCGCCCCAGCGTCTTCGTAAGGCTCTCCAGCCGCTGCGCCACATTCACCGGATCGCCGATGACTGTAGGTTCCAGGTGGCGCGTGCCCACCAGTCCCATGGCGACCTGTCCCGCATTGATGCCGACTCCGATGCGGAGGCTCACCCCCATCGCCTCCCACGCGCGCGCCATCGTCGGGAGGCTGTGGAGCATCTCCTGGCCCGATCGGACGGCGCAGGTCGCGTGGTTGAACCCTCCCACGTCTTTCCAGAAGACGGCGAGGATCGCGTCTCCGGGCGTCTTCACGATGGTTCCGCCGAATCTGGCGATGATGTCTTCGACGGTGGCGTGGTATTGGTTCAGCATGGACATGGTATCGGTTGCGGATAGCTGTTCGGCCGTACCGGTGTAGCCGCGGATATCGGAGAATAGAATCGAGGCATCGAGAGTACGGATCTCTCTCAGGTCTCTCGCCTCCGGCCGCCCCATGAAGGCGGGGACGAATCGGCCCAACAGGGCGGTGGCTTTGCCACTTTCGAGGAAGATCGCCATCCCCCACGTCAAGCAGACGCCCAGCTCGCAGTAGAACAGGTACATCCAGATTCCACGTTCCGCCAGGAGCTGACGGGCCAGTACGACGGCCGCCACCATCAGGAGAAGTACGGCGCCAATGGCGCGCACGCCTTTGAACCGCCGAACGGCCGAAGCGGTGGCGAAACAAAAGGCGAAGAGCAGCCCGAGCATGCCCCCGGGAGAGATGGGGCGGATGAATGATTGGGAGATGAGGGTTTCGAGCGCGTTCGCTTGGATCTCCAGGCCGGGCATCGCGCCCAGCGACGTCCAGTGGACATCCCAGTCCACCTTGCCGATGATGACGGCCTTGCCCCCGTACAGCCTGCGTCCCTCTTCGTCACTGCTGACGGCCAGCAATTCGCTTAACTGGCGCGGCCGGAGAGTTCCCTGGGGTCCCGCCCAGTTGACCAGCAAGGCACTCCACGATGTGAGCTGGTGAATCTGCTTGACGTTGCGGCCCGCTACCACGCGAATGCCAGACGCGCCCTCCGTAGCGGATGCCCGCGCGTCGTCCTTCTCGCCGAAGCTCAGCAGATGTATCCGTTCGCCCGACAGCACTGGCACACTCAGTCCGGCCGTCGTAAGCCAGTGCTCTCCGGTGACTTTCACCTCCGGGGTGCGGGTGCCGAGGAAGCGTTGGAAGGCGACGAGACAGAGCGCCAGATACTCGCGGCCGCTATCGCGATCGCGTACTACTAGGGGGATCGAGCGGATCGTCTCGTTGGGCTGGTGCGCCGCGGGAGACCCGACTCCCGATACCGCCCCCCCGATAGGCTCCACCGGGTCCCGCAGCCCCACTGCTCCCGGCTCGACTTTGGTACTGGCCGCCACAATGACATTCCCCGCGCGCCGAAACGCCTCGGCCACGCGCTCGTCTTCGTACCTGCAATGGCGACTGAACATCATATCGAACACGATCACCTTGGCGCCCCAGCGACTGAGGCGCTCCACGGCCGCGGCATAGGCCAATCGCGGACCTTCGCAGCCATTCTCCCGCGAGTCGCGCGGGTCTCTAAATCGCTCGTACACATCGGGATCATCGCCGACGTCGACGATCTGGACGCGAGGATCGGGAGGGCGGGATGGCCTCAGCGCAAGGATGAGATCGAAGGTGCG
>Ga0315287_10006057_pt1 | contig 11982 bp, 11 predicted proteins | sample YL17G11_0_MG_FD_205037 | JGI IMG/M metagenome (GOLD analysis project Ga0315287, IMG submission 205037) | Sediment microbial communities from Yellowstone Lake, YNP, Wyoming, USA - YL17G11_0 | ecosystem: Environmental > Aquatic > Freshwater > Lake > Sediment | place: USA: Wyoming | collected...
TGGCTATGCGGTTTTCAATCGTTGTCAAAATGAAGGCACGTCCCCTTGTGGCTTCCCCGAATAGCAAGGCAGCATCCTTGCGACCAGTCTTGGATATGCAAGGCTGATATGTATTTCACGTCATCACTTGCCCGTTAGATGGGCCATGAGGATGGAATTCTCGAAGTAACCGTCAATGCAGATGGCATTTCGCGTGATGCCCTCCTGTACGAATCCATGTCGTCCATAGAGGGCATAGGCCCGTGAATTGCTGGCGTGGACGGTAAGTTCGATGCGTCCGAGGCCAAACGTCTTGCTTCGTCCATGGCGGCCGTCAGGAGTTGTGGGCCATGGCCTAGACGACGAAACTGTGGAATGAAGCTCATGCCCATAACGCCACAATGTGCCTGAATGGGGCGACTACGAGGCAGGATATCGCACCATCCAACGGCATTTTCCTAATCTGCAGCAACAAGTTGCGGAAAACCGTTGGTGATGTTGTTGAGGACAAAGTCGCGCACTTTGGCAAGCGGCAGGGCCTCAAGGAAGGCCATATATTTTCGCTCACGGGCAACATAATCGAACGCCTGGAAGAAACTTTCCACATGTGCCTCGGTTATTTTCTCAATCGTAGCACTCAAGTTGCGACCTCTCTCAATAGCCAGTCCTTGAAGGTGGCAACCTCGCTGGCCCGGCTGAGCCGGGGGGTGACGGGTTCGGTAATGTAGTAGGCCTTCTCATGCAGCACTTCGATGTCGAACAACTTGATCAACCTGTTGTTCTTGAGATCGTCAGCCAGGATGGCTGAAGGAGCGAGCCCCACGCCCTGGCCCGCCAGCATGGCTGAATGGAGTAGATTAAAGCCTTCAAAAAGCGGCCCCTGCTGCTGGTCGATGGGCTTCAGCCCCGCCGCCTTGAACCACTTGAGCCAGGGCTTGCGGTCCAGGTCGTGCAGCAGGCAGCATTTGATAAGGTCGGCTGGTTCCCTGAGAAGCCCCACCTGTTCAAGGTAGAGAGCGTTGCACACCGGCACCGATACCCCTTCCATGAACTTCGTGGCGTGGGCCGGCGCTTCCTCCCAATTGCCATAGGTGATGGCAAGATCCACATCGTCGAAATCAATAGGCTGGCCATAGACGGCATGCATCAGGCGAACGTTGATATGGGGGTATTGGCGCAGGAATGAAGGGAGCCGTGGTATGAGCCAGATTGTTGCAATGGAGGGAATGGCGGCAATGGTGAGCGACGCCTTGCCATCGCTCTTGGCCAGCCGCTGGCAGGCCGTTCCCATGATGCCGAAGGCCTCCGCTAGGGAACGGGCAAGTTCGCTTCCCTCTGGGGTTGGCAGCGTTTGGCGCCCCTGCCGGTCAAACAGGAGGAGGCCGAACCATTCCTCGAGCTGGCGGATCTGGTGGCTCACGGCCGACTGCGTGACATGCAGTTCATCGGCAGCGCGGGAAAAGCTGCCATAGCGGGCAGCCGCTTCAAAGCACTTCAGCGCGTTCAGGGGCGGCAGGCGGGCCATGACAACTCCATGAAAATAACTCATGTATTATGTGAGCGATCATCTTTTGACACAAGCCTGTCACCTGGCGCTAAAAGGCGGGGAGCTTTTGCAAGGAGACTAGAATGAGTGTGCGCCCTAGTATTGTTGACTACCGCAACAACGGAAAACCGCCCAAGCCCACCTTTTCTGCCGCCGAGATGCAGGGTAGGCAAGACCGGATCCGTGGCTGGATGGCCAAGAGCAGCGTGGATGCCTGCCTGTTCACCAGCTACCACAACATCTGTTACCTCTCGGATTTCCTCTATTGTTATTTTGGTCGCAAATACGGACTGGTGATTACCCAGAAGACTGCCACGTCCGTGACGGCCGCCATCGATGGAGGTCAACCCGCCCGCCGTACCTTCGGCGAAAATGTCACCTACACGGATTGGAACAAGGAAAACTATTTCACCGCTCTGCAGGGCTTGATCAAGGGAGCCAGGCGAATTGGAATTGAGTTCGACCATATCTCGATGGATTTCCGCACTCAGCTGTTGGCGGCCTTCCCCGGCATTGAATGGGTTGATGTCGCCGCCGCCAGCATGCAGATGCGCATGATCAAGTCCGAGGAAGAGATCAAGCATATTACCAAGATGACCCGCATCGCCGATATTGGCGGTGCGGCCTGCGTGGAGGCCATTGCGGTAGGCGTTCCCGAACATGAGGTTGCGCTGCATTCAACTCAAACAATGGTGCGCGAGATCACCAGAGTCTGGCCGCATGCCGAACTGATGGATACTTGGACGTGGTTCCAGTCAGGCATCAATACCGATGGCGCGCACAATCCGGTGACCAGCCGCAAGATCAAGAAGGCAGACATTCTCTCTCTCAACTGTTTTCCGATGGTGGCGGGATACTATGTGGCCCTCGAGCGCACGTTGTTTGCCGAAAGCGCCAGCAAGGAACATCTCAAGATGTGGGAGATGAACTGCCACGTACATGACGTGGGCAAGAAGCTGCTGGTGCCCGGGGCGAAATGTTCCGATATCGCCAAATCGCTAAACGACATCTATGCCCAGCATGACCTGCTGAAATACCGGACCTTTGGCTATGGCCATTCCTTTGGCGTGCTGTGCCACTATTATGGCCGGGAGGCAGGCCTTGAACTGCGCGAGGATTGCGACACGATTCTTCAGCCCGGCATGGTGGTATCCATGGAACCCATGATTATGATACCGGAAGGCCAGAAGGGCGCCGGCGGTTACCGCGAGCACGACATCTTGGTGATCACTGAAAAGGGCAATCGCAACATCACCGGTTTTCCCTATGGGCCTGATCACCTTATTGTGGCCGGCAAGAAAACGAGGAAGCGGACGTAAGACGAGCATCCGGCCGCCTCGAATTTCAGCAACTTGCTGCTCGAATATCAGCACTTCCCTTTTTTCAGTGACTGCATATGATGGACCGAAAAGGGAAGGGTTATGACAGCAGAAACAATGGTACGGTTTGCTCAGGTGCAAAAGAGTTATGACGGCGAAACGCTTGTCGTCAAGGACTTGAATCTCGATATTGCCAAGGGCGAATTCCTCACCATGTTGGGTCCTTCCGGTTCTGGCAAGACAACGACGCTGATGATGCTGGCTGGTTTTGAACCCGCCACCCATGGCGAAATCTATGTGAAGGGCCAGCCCATCAACAACACGCCGCCGCACAAGCGCGGCATCGGCATGGTGTTCCAGAATTATGCGCTATTTCCGCATATGACGGTTGCTGAAAATCTCGCCTTTCCCTTGCAGGTGCGCAATATCGGCAAGTCCGAGATCGAGGACCGGGTTAAGAAGATCCTCAAGCTGGTGGAGCTTCCCGCCATGGCGAGCCGCAGGCCGGGCCAACTTTCGGGCGGCCAACAGCAACGCATTGCGGTAGCCCGCGCCCTCGTGTTTGAACCCGACCTGGTCTTGATGGACGAGCCACTCGGCGCCCTAGACAAACAGTTGCGCGAACAGATGCAGTATGAAATTAAGCATATCCACGAGCGGCTTGGCGTCACCATCGTCTATGTAACTCACGACCAGTCTGAAGCGCTCACCATGTCAAACCGCATCGCCGTGTTCAATGACGGCGTGGTACAGCAACTCTCTTCACCCGATGAGCTCTATGAGCGGCCGCAAAACTCTTTCGTCGCGCAATTCATTGGCGAGAACAACAAGCTCAAGGGACATGTGCTTGAGGTGAGCAAGGACAAGGTCGCAACCGTCAAGCTCGACAATGATGACGTGGTTAAGGCGCTTGCCGTCAACGTGAGCACCCAGGGCGATCGTACCCTGCTGTCCATCCGCCCTGAGCGTGTTGAAATCAATCCGCAAGTGAAGAATGTTGATGTCCTGATGAAGGGGAAGATAGCTGAGCTGATATATCTGGGCGATCATATTCGAGCCCGCCTTGAGGTGGCCGGTCACGATAATTTCATTGTGAAGGTACCCAACAAAACCCGTAGTGATGGGATCGAACAGGGCAAGACTGTGAATGTCGGCTGGTCCCTCAAGGACTGCCGGGCCCTCGATTATATCGAACTACATCACTGACAGGGAGCACCCCGCCCCATGCACCACACGGCTCGTTGGAAACAGAGTGTGGTCGCTGGATTGAGTTTGTGGCTTGCCCTGACGGTTCCCGATAGCCGGACCCGCGCGGAAGGGGACGAAGTAGATCTCGCCCTCGTTCTTGCGGTGGATTGTTCCTTCAGCGTGGATGCCGAAGAGTTTGCCCTACAGATGAAGGGTCTCGGCGAAGCCTTCAACCGCGCCGACGTGAAGGCCGCCATACGCCAGGGCAACCTGCAAAGCATAGCCGTGAGTGTGATTGAGTGGTCAGATGCCAGCAGCCAGACAACTGTTCTGCCCTGGACCATCATTGCCAGCAATGCCAAAGCAGATGAGCTGGCCAATACGCTGAAAACGACCAAGCGGAACCTTGCCGAAGGGGGCACCTCGATTTCCAGTGCGTTGCTTTATTCTGCGGCTCTCTTTTCCTCCAGCCCCAAGGCCGCGCGGCGCGTGATCGATGTCTCGTCCGACGGGCGCAACAATGTCGGCGTTCCGGTGGCCGGTGTGCGCGACTTTTTGGTGGGGCAGGGCATTACCATCAACGCGTTGGCCATCCTCAACGAATGGCCAACTTTGAATGTCTATTTCCAGAGCCAGGTGGCCGGCGGCGAGGGTCATTTCGTCATCCCTGCCAACGATTATGCGGCCTATTCCGAAGCCATCTATCGAAAACTGCTGCGGGAAATTACAGGACCCGGCGTCTCCTGACCCGGTTTGGCCAGGTCATGCGCCGCGACACACCAGTTTTCAGGATGAAGTGGTGATAGAGGGCAGCTGTCTTTTGCAGCACCACGTGCAGGATGATGGGCATCATGATGTTTTCGTGTAAGTCAGCTGCCGACCCGATTCCCATGAACCAGGTTGAAACACCGGTCAAGCCAAGATGAAGCAGCAACCCATGGAGCATCGCATGGGTGGCCAATGCACAAATTTGAGCCCTGCACTTTCATTGGCGGGCGCTGCCGGCACCCCTCTTGGACAGCGCAGATATAGCCGCCACACAACCAGTAACGCGATGGCAATGCCGCTCCATAAATGGAACTGTGCGATGAGCGCATCGCTTGCGGCAGGGATTTCATTGTGGCGGATCGCCCGCGATATATTCTTTATGCCGTCATGCAGGACCCAGATGCGCATTGACCAGTAGTGCGGTGACTAAGTGAAGGACAATCTGCGTGGTGCTGAAACCTTGTGATATCGTCCTGAGCATGCCTCATCATCTGTTGATGTGCAGACTGAAACTAGTGTGATCTGAACCATGCGCTAGCTTGATTTCAAGCCGCGTGGGTTTTAAGTGCAGGGGATGAGCGAAGAGGTTTTCAATGATGTGCGCTGGCTGATTGGATCGATTGCGCGCGGGCTTCGTGCCCGCGGCGGGCCATTCGTGGAATCTGTGCTTGAGCGCCTTGCCGTGCAGGATCTGACACGTGCCCGTTTTGTTGAGCCGCGTCCCCAGGCTCTGCCGGTCACCTCGCGTTATTTTGCCGAGGCAATTGCCGAAACCATGATGCTGGAGGCGGATATCGCAGCGGCCATGGCCACGCTCGATGGCCACTACAGGTGGTGCCAGTCATCGTACTACTCCGATGCTATACAGGGTGAAGGCTTTATGCAAAATTACGGCTGGTGCGAAATCGTGGGCCGCAAGGGGTTCTTCAAAGGTGATGACTACATCCTGGGCCTTCTCATGCTTGGTCCGAACCGTCACTACAGGGACCACTATCATCCTGCCCCCGAACTCTACTGGCCGCTCACTGCGGCTACGCAGTGGAAGCAGGGCGAAGGAATCTTCAAGTCGAAAGCCGCCGGCGATATCATTTTCCACACCCCCAATGAGATCCACGCCACCAAAACCGCCGACCGCCCCATGCTGGCGGTGTGGAGCTGGACGAAGGACACGGATGTGCCAGCTAGGCTGGTGGAGAGCTAAATCCATCCCCCTCGTGCTGAGGTGTACGGCCTAGCGGTGCCTCGAAGCATCCGCTTTCCAGCTGCTGGCCCTTCGAGGATCCCTGCGGTCGCACCTCAGGGTGAGGCTTGGTGGGGACTGGTGCCACCCACCCCCTCTTTTCATGTGCACCACCTCACCACCTGCTGCGAGGGGCGCCTTGAAAAACCTATCAAAACCGCGAGCCTGGTAGAACACAATCTTCGAAATGAAGGTCGAATTCGTCTAAAGGCGCACTTTGCTGGGACCCATGGAGCGGGCAAGCTCAAGGACGTGGATCAACAGCACCGCTCCAATGCCTTTGCCCTGTTCAGCAGGAGAGACGGCGAGATTCTCGATCAGAAGAAATAGTGAATTGGCATTAACCTCGACAATCGCCACGACCCGATTATCTGTTTTGAACACATTGACCATATGCTCGCTCACGGCCTTGCCATGATCAGCTACCGTGGACTTGGGCTTTCGTCCAACAGCGGTACCCATTCAGCGTACGCGGTCTGTGTTATCTCTTCAATGGTTTCTACATCGGTAATCCTGGCGCGCCTGATCATTTGCCTCAGTACCCCGCCGGCGGCACAAAACCCGCGTATTCCTTTTCCAGCAGTTCGGCAAAGCGCAGGGATGTGTAGTCACCATATTGGCGCGTGATGATCTGAACGCCCACCGGCAGGCCTTGGGGCGTGATGCCAATCGGAGCAACCGTCGACGGAAGGTAGAAGCCGCCCGAATATCCGGCCCAAAACAACTGGTCGGTAGTGGGGACCTTTTTACCATTTACATCGATGGTGCGTTCATGGCGGTCACCCACATGGTCGTGCGGGAAGGCGGCTGATGCAGCAGCTGGGCAGATCAACACATCCCAATCGTCGAAGAACCGGTCCCAGATCAGCCGCATCTGGTGGCGGCGCTCATTGACGAGAAGCCAGGTGCGATGGGCCATCACATAGGCCCGCGTCATCTTGGCGTAGTAACTGTCATCCAGGGGCTGGAAGCCGCCAACGATGGCCACGTTGTTCGCAAACTCTTCGTCAGATTGCCTGCGGCTGGTGGCCGAGCGGAGCAGGGCAATATAAACGTCCATGGCCTCGCGCGTGGTGAAGGCGGGGCGAGCCTCATGGGAGATTTTCTTGACCTTCCGGTTGAGGAATTGCGCCAGCTTTGCGATCAAGTCTTGTACAGGTTGGTCCACCTCGCTTACCGAATCACTGAGCATTACTGCCACGCGGAACTGTTTCAGAGAACTCTGCTTGAGGTCGGGCAAGTGATAGCTTACGCCACGCGCCGCGATGCCCTCGGTCCCGACGAGGATTTTCATCATGGCGGTGAGGTCGCGGGCGGAGCGAGCCAGGGGCCCCGCCACACTGATGTCACTGGGTTCCACATTGCTGAGCAGATGACCACCATAGGGCACCACCCCATAGGTGGGCTTGTGAGCATAGACGCCACAGTAGTGGGCGGGGTTGCGCAAGGAAGCGCCAATATCCGAGCCGATTTCGATGACGCTCATACCAGTGGCAAGGGCGACCGCAGAACCCCCCGAGGACCCGCCGGGAGAGCGCTTTACGTCCCATGGGTTGTTTGTTGTACCATACACATCATTGAAGCTCTGCCAATCCGCCAGCATGAGCGGCACATTGGTCTTGCCATACATGACGGCACCAGCGGAGGTGAGTCGCGTGATGGCGGTGGCGTCCTTCTCGGCAATGTTGTCACGGTAGGCAGGAGATCCCCAGGTGGAGGGCGTACCTTTCCAGTCGAAGGATTCCTTGGCGGTCATGGGGATGCCGTCAAAAGGGCCGAGGGGCGCACCCTTCTTGAGGCGCTTGTCGGACGCAAGCGCCGCCCGCTTGGCGCGGCCTATATCGGCGACGATAACGGCATTCAGTGCGTGGTTATGCAAGGCGTACTGGTCGAGGCAGCTTTCGAGGAGTTCGTGAGCGGAGATTTTCCGGGCGCGCAGCAGGCGGGCAAGTTCAAGGGCAGAGCGGTAGTGCAGGGCAGTCATCGTAACTCCTCATTGTCGCATGACAGGCATGTTAGCCAAAGATTTGCACAAGTACAGGGTGGCTCTGTAAGAGCAGCACCATGGAAAAGCGAAGGGTGTTGACTGGCTATTTGTACGCAGGCGCAGGTGCGGCCCTGTTTTCCACCAAAGCCATTTTCATCAAGCTGGCCTACATGGAACAGTCCAATGCCGCCCTCATGCTGGCGCTCCGCATGGCGATAGCCCTGCCGTTCTTCGTGGGTGTCGGCCTCTATGCCGTCTACCAGCTGCGGCAAAGCGGAAAGCCCTTGCCTGGCTGGAGCCTGACCGTCAGGGCCTTGCTTACCGGCTTCATCGGTTATTACATTTCATCGCTGCTCGACTTCGAAGGACTGGTTTACATCACCGCCCAGCTCGAACGCCTGGTGCTGTTCACCTACCCCATCTTCGTGATGTTCCTGGGCTGGATGTTCTTTGGCGCAAGGCTCACCTGGTCCAGCGTGCTGGCAGCCGCCATCACCTATGGGGGTCTCGTTGTGGTGTTCCTGAGTGACTTGCCAACGGGAGGCAGCGCAACCGTTATTGGCACGGCACTTGTGCTAGGCTGTGCCGTCACTTTCGCCATCTACCAACTGCTGGCCAAGAAATTCATCACCATCATGGGCAGCACGCTGTTCACTTCTATTGCTCTATCAGGCTCGGCGTTCGCCTGCATCGCCCATTACATTATCACCAGCCATGGTTTTGACTTCTCTTCTTCACCACGGTTTTTCTGGTTGGCGGCGGGGACAGGATTTTTTGCAACCGTGCTGCCATCGTTCCTCGTGAATGCTGGATTGTCGCGCATTAGCCCGCAGTCCACGTCAATGATCGCCACCATCTCGCCGTTAATAACTATTTCTCTGGCCGTTTGGGTGCTGGGTGAGCCCTTCACTTTGGCCGATGCCATCGGCTCCACCATGGTGATCGCCGGTGTCGGCATCTATGCCCTGACCGACAGGACGCCCGCAGTTCCACTTCGCCAGGCAATCGAAAAACCCAATCTTGCTGCGGAGTGATACGCTGGTCTGAGGCCATCAACTCACGCTGTCGGGTAAGCCTTCCTTGCGCTTGGTGATGAAACTGAGGAGTTGCTCATCCAGGCCTTCGTCAAGGGCAGGGGCCTCATACTCGGCGAGCATCTTTTTCCAGGTCGCATTGGCGCGAACGCTCTGGTCTTTTTCGCCGTCATCACGCCATTGCTCATAGGAGTTGTTGTCCGTGATGCCGGAACGCCAGAAGGCGTCCTCGAAATTGCTGCGGGTATGGGCGCAGCCCAGAAAGTGCGAGCCTGGGCCCACTTCGCGGATAGCATCCAACGCCTGGCCATTTTCCGAGAAGTCCACGCCCGAAGCAAAGCGCTGGAACATGGTGAGCTGGTCGGCGTCGATGATGAATTTCTCATAGGAGCTTACTAGCCCACCCTCCAGCCAGCCGGCTGAGTGCAGGCAGAAGTTCACGCCACCCAGCAGCGTCGGCCACAGGGTGTTGGCGCTTTCATGGGCGGCTTGTGCATCAGGAAGCTTCGAGCCACAAAGCCCGCCGCCTGAACGGAACGGAACGCCGAGTCGGCGTGCCAGCTGAGCAGCTCCAAACAGAACATGGGCAGGTTCTGGTGTTCCAAAAGTCGGAGCACCAGACTGCATGGAAATGGAAGATGCAAAGGTGCCGAACACAACCGGGGCACCTGGCCTGCAAAGCTGAGTGAGTGCCATGCCGACAGAGGCTTCCGCCAGGATCTGCGTAAGCGTGCCGACAACCGTCACCGCCGACATGGCGCCCGACAGGATGAAGGGCGAAATGACCGTGGCCTGGTTGGCGCGGGCGTAAACCTTGAGAGCGCCCAGCATGGTGCCGTCGAATACCATGGGCGAGTTAGCGTTGATCAGATTGATCAATACGCAATTCTGGTCCACGAATTCCTTGCCGAACACCATTTCCGCCATGCACACGGAATCCTCGGCGCGCTCCGGTGCCGTGACCGATCCCATGAAAGGTTTGTCGGAGTATTTGACGTGGGAATAGACCATGTCGAGATGGCGCTTGGCCACTGGGATATCGACCGGCTCACACACGGTGCCGCCTGAGTGATGCAGCGACGGCGACATATAGGCGAGCTTCACGAAGTTGCGAAAATCCGCGATGGTGGCATAGCGCCGTCCGCTTTCCAAGTCACGAACGAAGGGAGGGCCATAGACCGGTGCGAAAATGGTGTTCTTGCCGCCCACCACCACATTGTTGGCTGGGTTGCGCGCGTACTGGGTGAATTCGCGCGGCGCCGTCTTGAGCAGGCTGCGCACCAGACCCTTGGGAAAACGCACGCGCTCGCCCCGCACGTCGGCACCTGCGGCCTTCCACATGGCCAAGGCTTCCGCATCGTCGCGGAAATCGATGCCGATTTCCTGCAGGATGGTTTCCGCATTGTTTTCGATAAGCTCCAACTGGTCATCGGAGAAGGGTTCGTAAAGCTTGATCTTGCGGCGGACATATCCAGCCTGGACGAGGGCCGGCTTGTTGCGGGCCGAACGTCGCGCATCGGCACCACCACCGCCTCTTGAACGGCGGGCGGGAGCTGTGGGCTGGATATCAGTCATGTCAAAGCCTGTTGAGAAAGTTTCACCTATGGGTAGCTTTACGCGCACGTCGCAATTTTGGGCAGCGGATAAGCGTCCTCAGATGGCGCGGAAACGACCTGAGAGAGCTTGTCACTTAGTGCCGCTTCCGGCAAGTTCAAGGCCATGCCGAGACGCGCCCGCAAGCCTGCAATCACTCTACGACTTCACCCAAGAGGCCATTTTGGCCCAAGCGGTATCCTGCGCGCGTGCCGGCCTCGCAGCGCGGCCAGTTTTCCGGGCGTTGCGCAATCGATCTGAAGGCCGTGCTCAAAGCATGTCGCAGAGACTGACGGTTTGCGACGAATTGGAAAATTCCCTGCACCTGGCTGGGACGGTTGCCTCGCTTGCGGCGGCTTTGCGCAACCTGTCACCCGACCTGCGCTGGGATCGCAGCCACACGGCCAGGCGCGACGGTAGGACCTGCTATGATGGCCATGCCAATGCCCTCATTGCGGGGCCGGGCGGCCGGGAGGAACGCGACGATAAGTGGGTGTGAGCTTCATGGCACCCCACGTGCGTCACCCCGGCCACAGCCACTCTCTCGAGGAGGTCTACGTGTCACTGGCCGGTGGTGAATGGCGGCTTACGAATATGGATTGGACTGCACCTGGTCCGGGAGGCCTCATCTACAATGAGCCTGGCGTGCTACATGCCAGGCGGACAACGGATGAGCTGCGTCTTGCGATCTGGTGCCTGCGGATCGGCAACGCTTGATCAAAAAGTTACAATAAGTTCTTCAAGTCCATGAAAATGGAAGACATTCTTGTAGTGGGGCTGCTTGGCTAGCCGCAGATTGGGCAGCCTCTTGAACAAGGTCTGGAAGGCGATCAGCATCTCCAGCCTGGCCAAGGGTGCGCCGATGCAAAAATGGATGCCGGCCCCAAAACTGACGTGGGGATTGGGATCGCGCCGTGCATGGAACTTGTCAGGATTGGGGAATCGTGCCGGATCCCGATTGGCAGCGCCCAGCAGGAGGCCTATTTGTTCTCCTTTCCTGAACTTCAATCCTGCAAACTCGATATCCTCCAGCGCATAACGGGTAAAAAGATGCAAGGGCGCGTCATAGCGCATGATTTCCTCGATAATTGCTTCCGTAACGGGAGACGTAATTCCGAGTTCCAGCAGGGCTTTCACGCCATTGCCTATGGTATGTACGGTCGCTTCATGGCCTGCGTTGAGGATGAGGATGGCAGTTGTGACGAGCTCATCCTCAGAAAGCTTCTGGCCCTCGGATTCGGCCCGCACCAATTCCGAAAGCAGGTCTCCTTGTGGCGCCCCGCGGCGTTCGGAGATCAAGGAACGCATGTAGTCACTGAAGGCAATCG
>Ga0315287_10006058_pt1 | contig 11982 bp, 15 predicted proteins | sample YL17G11_0_MG_FD_205037 | JGI IMG/M metagenome (GOLD analysis project Ga0315287, IMG submission 205037) | Sediment microbial communities from Yellowstone Lake, YNP, Wyoming, USA - YL17G11_0 | ecosystem: Environmental > Aquatic > Freshwater > Lake > Sediment | place: USA: Wyoming | collected...
TGGATTTCACTCCCTGCGAAGGACATCGCGGATTGACGACTTGGAATGTGTCTCTCGCTTCTGCGAGAGGACCGTTCGGGAATTCTGACCAGCGCCAACATACGACATACTGGTTCCCCGGAACATTGACGACCCAGTTTATTCCATACTCGCCAGTCGACAACCGAACTGCCGGTTGCCATGGGATGTGCAAACATCCTTTGATGCATTCGATCTTCCACGACACCCCGTAGCCGTCTTGAGGAGTGCCTATCGCGCTGGTCAAACGAAGCGTCATGTCGCGTCCGCCGACACGAGTCCCAGGCTCGAACACATGTCCTCCCGGAGGAGGAAGGCCTCGAACGTGTCGACATTTGTTTGTCGGATCGTCGAGGTCCATCACGAAAAACCGCTCCGTGACTTTTTCGACCGGAAAGACGGCGCCTTTCCGGTACTCCCACGTGATTTCGTAAGCTCCGGTCGGGTCGTCGGCATACCACGGCGCGTAGTAGCGGCCCACCCCGCGACGCACCGCTTTCATGCGGATGCCGGAAATGCGCCGACCGCTATGGGCCGACACGACGGTCCACACGACATATTCGGCGTCCTGCAGTTGACCGAGGTCGTTTTTCAACGACAGAGACAGGCCGCCCGCGGACAGACATGAACGACGAAGATATGCTGTCATGGCATGAAAGACGATTGCAATCCCGATGCGGACGGGAACGGTGGAACGGCGTCAAATTCGCAAACGACCTCGACTCCGAGCGTCGGATGCTGCAAGACGATTCGCCAGAATCCGGGCCTGTCCGGAAAAAATCTGACCAGGTAAAATCCGACAGTGCCGACGAATTCGTTGAAACTGACCTGCCCGGCCCCGATGCTGGAATCAGCCACGTACGTCCCGTCGACAAGCCCCCAGGACAAAATCGTCCCGTCGACGAACGCGGTCATCTGGAGGTCCGTCCACACGATTCCAGGTTTGCGGCGCCCGGATTCGAAAAAATCGACTTGACTGAACGCCAGGCGGCCGGCAGCGATTGTTCTTGCCATGACCACAACAACAATCGAAGGTCTACTCAAGACTCTTGAATGCGTTCAATTTCGCGTTCGGCAAATTCGTCGAGGTGACACCGGCACAGGAGCTGACCGCCCGCAGGGAGGTCCTCCGACACCACGCCGGCGATTTCATGTTCGCATTCGGGAATGGCGCACAGCCCTCGGAGCTTTTTGCGCGGGTTGAACACGCCTATCATGATGGCCATGCGCGAAGTTACACTTCTCGAAGAGAGGCAAGACGCCTCTTGCTGGATGCGTTTGTCTTAGCGCGCACTTCCGGATCCGACGACCTATTGGCAGCGCTGATCTTCATGTTCAGCCGACAGCTTCTTGCCATGTTGAGCCGCAGACTGTCGCTCCCTATATCCTGGTTTTTTCCAACGCTTTTTCGCCACATCCGACAGCTTCTTCTTAAACTCTGGGTCGGCATGCCGAGCCTTCACGATGACGGAGATCTTACGACGCGTCTCCTCGGAAACCGGCCTGCCTTTCAACGAATTCGAATGCTTCTCTCGAACTTCTGGCTTGGCAAAAGCCTGTTTGGAAGCCGTGGACATGTTTGCTTTCCATTCAGGACGAGAGTGAACTTCTTTCTGTTTAGCTTCAAGCTTGGCTCGAAAATCAGGGTCTTCCCATTTGGCGCGCGAAGCCTCACAAGACTTCGTTCTATATTCTGGACGGTCCCATGGGTTGGAAATGGGATGTGGAGTATGGGCGCCACCCTTTGCCAGATTAAACCCATATTCTGGGTCCCTCGTCCTGAAGTGTTCAATCCATTTTATCTCGGCGGCGTTGGCTTCCTCAAGAGAGTCACATGATTCGAGAACTTCGTGAGAAAAAGCGTCTTTCCCATATAAACGAATCGCATTAGCAAAGTGCGACCACCCCCTGGTTTGTTTATTCGCGGCATAGACATGACGGTTCCAACGCCACATCATCGTTCGCTTAGTGAGTCCGACATAGCGTCGGCCAGATTCGGTGTGAATATGACAATAAATTGTGAGTCTGGTGGAGTCCATAACGAACTCTACCAGACTCAGGTCTGTCTCATTCGAAACACAATTGTTTCATTGAGACTATCGCAGTCGAATATTGGTGAGCCGACACTTTCGCTTGACCGGAGAAAAACGCTTCGCGAAGGTCTTTGATCGATCCGGCAGGATTGGCGAACACGAAGTATACGCGATTTGCCTGTTTGCGTCTGCGAATTAGCGTGCAGCCGGCAACTTGCAAATAGGCAGCTAGGTATATGTCGTGAGTTTCGAATTCGTTGTCGGTGTCTGACATGTGTGTATCCAGTTTGGTCTGCGTGTACGTTACCGTTTTGAAACGCGTATTCGAGATCCAACCTGATTAAAGATCGCGCGAACGTGCTCGACGCGCACTATGCTTCTTGCTTTCACGAGAGCAAATCAAGCACTCGCGAGATCCCTTGCTGTTTACGAACATATTCTCAGAAGAGTACTCGTGTCCGCGAGGACAACGGGTTTTGCTCTTGTTCAACGCAGCACCACGAATGAGCCCGGTCTGACACTGTTCGCGAAAATCGGGGTCTCGCCACAGTTCGGCATTCTTTGCACGATAATCTTCGGATTGCCACATAGCCTTGGACGAACGAGATCGTTTCTCTTTAGACTCAGGACGAGCGTGCGATTGCTTCATTGCTGAGATTGCGCGTTCTTTGATCTCCGGATCGTCCATGTTTGCTCTCAACACAGTCGAGATTTTCTCGCGAAATTCGGGATCCTCCCACAATTTCTTGGATCTGTTCGATCTGACGGCAGAAGAAACGGCATTCGCCTTCGCTAGAGATTGCAAAGCCTTCTCGCGAAAACCGGGACGATCCATTGGATTTCTCTTTGGATGCGGCGTATGTTCCCCGCCCTTCGCAAGATTGAACCCGTATTCGGGATCACGCGTTCTGAACAAATCTATGAAATACTCTTCATACGCGTTTGCTTCTTCAAGTGTTGAACAAATTTTCAACACCTCGTGAGAAAAAGCATCTTTGCCGTATTTGTGAATCGCGTTAGGGAAATGCCACAATTTCTTGGAATGTCTGGACTGAGAAACATGCTGTGACCAGCGTCGCATCATGCCTCTGACAGTCAATCCGACGTAGCGACGGCCGGATTCGATGTGGGTATGGCAGTAAATAGTGAATTTGACTGGTTTGGTGGAGTCCATGAAGAACTCTACCAGTCATATGTTCCAATCCGGATCAAACAGTGAAGATCGAAACCCCATCGTCCTCAACAATGGCTGCCGCGATTCCCGCCGGAATTCCGGAACGGGGGCCGCCCGGCCAGAAGGTGACTGAACGCATCTTCGCCAGATTTCCATAGACGAACGACAACAGAGCCATTCCGGTCTCGACCAGTTTCGGAGCTACGAGATCGGCGAGCGTGTTCACGAGCGAGGTTTGACTGGCAACTGGCAACAAGCTGAACGTGGAAAGTCCGACGATCGTCGCAGATGACACGTCGACAGTCACGAGAGTCGGGTACAAGGCTGTTTTCAAAGCCGCCAAAGTGAGTCCGTTGAGCGTAATGACTCCAGGACCGATTCCGATGACCGCGCACAACGTCGATCCGAGAGCGACGGAATCGATTCCGATATGCGAAGCGAGACCGTAGATGAGCGAGTCGATCTGCACCCGGTTTGAAGCGGGAACGACGAACGCGTTGAAGGGCAGATTGGCCGCCAAGAACCCAGCGTTCAAATCCGCGACAAGCGTGGCCACCGGCAGAGCCGCGTTGGACGTGACGGTGATGGACGTGTATGCGGCAAGCGCGTTGGCGCGAATCTTGAAAATGTTGGCGCCGAGAGTCGTGTCGACCGTGGCGGTGTTGGTCGTGCCGCGAACGGACACGAACGACCAGCTGTTCAAGAAACCGAGGAACTCGGCATCCGTGGGCTTGTGGAAATATCGGCTCTGCCCCGGGGGCTCGCGCGAGAAGTTGCGCTGTACTCGGCTCTCAACGTCGTTGAGGTACATCTTCTGAATGTCGGATCGAACGATTGCAACGCGCATGTTATGCCTCCAGTTTAATGAAAAGAGAGACAAGAGTTTTAATAGGAAAATAACGCTAAAACATGCGAAGACCAATAATTGTTCGAGACTGTCAAAAACACGGCATGCAAATTTTTTACGAAACCAAAACGTACTGCGTGCCTGAAGCGTTTCAATACAGATGCGCCATGTGCAAACACGAATACTACGAAAGAAACGCCGACAGGATAAAGCAAAGGAACAAGAAAAATAGCGCCAAAAATCAAGCCGCTTATCGGAGAAGGCTAAAGTCGGAAGCCGTGAAAGCGTACTCCTCAACGTCTTGCTGCGCCGTTTGCGGACAGTCCGATTTCAAGCTTCTCGTCGTGATCGATGCGAACGGATCAGGTCAGTCGCACGCGCAGTTGAAACGCGACGAGTACCCGCCCGGATTTGTCGTGGTATGTCGAAAGTGCAAGCGGTCAAGTGTGAACGGTCTAGCACTTCATGCCGGACCAGTCCCCAAAGACTCTAAAGAGTGAAGGTATTGGATACCTTCGAGTTGGCCTGGACCGTCACTTTCCAGCCGACCCCGGGGACCCCGATGGCCACGGCGGCGTCAGGGACGACGATCTGGTTCGGAATGAGCGACGTGAAAGCAGACTGAGGAATTTTTTGCGTCGCGAGAGCCAGATTCGTGAACGTGACATACGTGATGTCGGGAGAAATCGACGGGAAAGTCGTCCCGGCGCTGCCGATGGTGGTCGCGCCGACCGCGTTCACGGCCGCATTCACCGTCGGAGCGGCGATCAAAGCCGAGTTGAATGCGAAAGTCGTGATCCAGCCGTCCCGCGCCAACCCCTCGATCGTGCCTTCATCCGCGGACAAAAGCACTCTGTCGGTCGGCACATAGTCCACATATCCCTTCACCGTCGGATCGATCGGGTTGCCCTGGACGTCTTTCTTGTCGTTCCAGTACGGCACGTACACCTGTTGCTTCGAGATATACGCGTACCCCTCGGTGTTGGCCTGACCGTCGTCCAGTTTGTCGATCAGGATGGAACGGTCGATCTTTTGCTGATTGACAACTCGGATGAGTGTGATGGGCATTGGATTCTCCTGAATTGGATTCAGGATAAAAAATGCAATAAGAAGCGGATTTACAGACTTGCCTGTTCTTTGAGGAAGAACTCGAGCAGCATCTCAGGGTCGATGCTCTGCGGGTCCCACTCCATGACCCCTGGATACTTCGATTCAATCATCGCCCTGGCCACGGCCTCGCTGCAGAACATCGTCTTGCTGCTGCGAAGGGGGTTGCGCCACTTGCGACCGAGCCATCGGCCGAACTCCACCCAGGCCATTCCGAAGAGCCCGGCGTAGTCGTACCCCTCACCGAGCCAGTCCACGGCCTTGGTGAGCCCTTCCTCGATGGAGAACTTGGGGGTGACGATCTTGATGGTGCCACCGGCATGCTGACTGAACGGGGTGATCTTGAAACCACCCTGAGTGGCCTCCATCACCATGTCCCGCTTCCAGTCAGTGTCGAAGTAGATGAAGAAGACGTGGCTGGAGCTGCCCGACGTGAACCAACGAATGATGCGGCTGATCCAGCTGGTCTTGCTCGTCGAGAACCCGATGCGAGTGCTCATTCATTCTTCTCCGTGCAGTAGAACGTCATCGTGACGTGCTCACCGTCGAGCTTTTCACCACTCGACGTGTAGACGCGCACCTCCTGCATGTATGAAGCATGAAGCCACTTGACCGTGCTGTACTGGAACGGGATGGCCTGCCGGTCGAACTTCATGCCCCGACTCTTGCGCCTGAACTCCCTGATGTCTGCGATCTGTTTGTGGGCGGATGAGGCACCAATCCCGATGAATGTCGGATAAGCTCCACGAGCCTCAGTCACGATCTGTCCCGCGCGCTTGTACTTGGCCTCCATGTCCTTGACGTACTGGGAGCCGTCGAAATGCCATGCCGAATAGGCGATGGCGTCGGTCATCACGCAGTCCGAGGAGATGTCGGCTTCCGCGTCCTCAATCGCCATGATCTTGCCGGGCATCGGTCGCAGGTAGAACGTGTTGGTCGTGGCGTAGCTGTAGCTGACCGTGACGGTCTTGCCCGCCTGCGAGGTCAAGAACACCACCTTGCCCCCGTCCCAATCGATCCAGTAATCACCGCCCGTTTCCGAGAACACTGGGCAAGGAGTCTTGGTGACGCCGTCCACCTTGACAATGACTTGATATCCATGAGGATCGCCAGGGTCCATCATCTGCTGGATCTGGCACCAAATATCGTCATTGTGCATTCGGCCCGATACCATGTCGATCCAATTCACACGGGCGCTGTTCCAGGTCAGGCCATCCCCGGAGTCTGTCAGGGCCTCATCGTTCACACGAACGGAGTCACCGAACCATGAGCAGGGGTCGCAGAAGTTGTGGCTGCCCACAACCCATTCGCTGCCGTCCCTGGGGGCCTCGGCAAACATCGGCGTGCCATCAGGCTGCTTGAGTTTGAGGCTCATGATGGGCGTGCCGTCTGTCTCGAACTGGGGTTGGGGCATGGGCTCACCACTATGTGTGGCTACCAGCCCATCCAGCGCTGTTTTGTCACCTGTTGACAACGCGGCCTTGAACCAAATGTCACAATCATCACCACTAGTGGTGCAGCCTTCAAGAGCTGTGACAATTGAGCTAGCTTGTATCTCAGTAGTCAATCGATCGATGCTGACTTTGTGGTTAGGAAAGTCGTTCTGAATCGAATAGGTATATTTAGTTGCTGCCATTGTTAGCCTGTCCTCAGTACGGAGAAGAATCTATTGCCCATTGTCAATACACCACCAGCAACCACAATCCAGTCAACTTCAACTACCTGGCCAGCGGTCACGTTGGCCGCGGCTTCAACCATTAGATTCATCCAAGCACCACCAGCAGTCACTCTTGACTGGCGTAACGAATTCGGCACTTGTACATTGTTAACATACAAAGCAAAACCACCTACAGTAGCGGCTGTAGATCCTTGCCATTCACAATTGAACTGCAAACGGTATAGCCCAGTGACAGTTGGTGTCAGCTGCATTACAGGGATCACTGTCACTGGTGGGTTGAAGGCCGCCAAATTGGTAGTTGGTCCTGTAGCCGAACCGATGTACTGATAATGTGGGAAGGTGGCTGTGCTCAGCTTTGAAAGCTGAACTCTCTTTTTGGCATTAGCAGCTTGACTATCTTCAATAAGAACTAAATCAGCGTCAACGGGTACCAACTTCTCTGCGATGGTACTGATCTCTGCCGCGACGTTGGTGTGGATGGCGTCTACAACTCTAGGGTCGTTACCTTGACAGACTTGATTCGCTCCAGTGCCATATACAGGGCTAATGGTTCTAGTGGTAGAGATGTTTCCACCACCTTGCAGCCCATTGCTTGTGCTAATACTGATGCCAGTATGATCAAGGTGCTTGTTGCCAACAAAGTTGGTTAGCAAATCATGATCAATAGCACCAGAAGATTGTTGAACTGGAGTGATAAGTGGATCGGTTGACTCGTACGTGTAGCCTTTTGTGGCCATGTACTCATCAAGATCAAGCTTCGCTGGAGCTGCGACAGTGATGTCTACGTAGACATTAGGACCAACAGCAGTCCAGGTTGGTCCATTAGGGACCCTCTTGGACAGATCGTCTAGATTAGCTCCAGTATAGCGGTAGCGGTAAACAGGCATCTGTTACCTCATGCCGAGACGTCTACAGACGCCATAACATCACCGGGGCTAGTGGCCACACCAGCTGCTTTTGTTATGGCAATATCCACTAGATCTCCAGCTGCAACCACGGCTGAGTTTGCGGTATCTGACCCATTGGATGCTGTTGAAGCAAGAGATACCGTCAACGTAGAAGCAACACCATTGATCCTCACAGTGTAAACAATAACGTTGCCATTACCGGCCGGGGTGTTGTGCTGAACCCTCAAGTTCTTGATCACGCCGCTAAATGGAACGCGCCATTGTACGACAGTTGTCGGTGCAATTGCTGCTTCATACCCTGGAGTCAAATATCGAGTAGTTGTTGTCGTGGAAACTAAAGAATTGCCCCAGTGCACGACGGCACAGCCCATACGCACCAGGGCCGTGCCGTCGACTGAAATCTCCCAACGTTTACTGGTGTCGTTGTAACGTAGAAACGGGAGAGTGGCAGCGTTTGTCTCTGCCTGCAATGTCTTATCGCCGGCAACACCATTACCTATCGCAAAGGTATCCCTGGTGGTGCCGGCTATGTCACTACGTAGTCCCATGAACTATCATGCCAATGAAGTGTCGTTATACTCAACAAGAACATCAGCAGCTCCAACCGTTGGAGCTCCACCAAGAACAACCCGGATCGGGCCAGCGTTGGCACCACCAACATCTGCGAACGGGGTGTTCTGGTATAGATTGATCTTGTTGGGACGATTCTCTGTTGTAGCTTGAACAGTCAAGGGTGTACCACCATTGATTCGAACAGAGATGGTGGCTCCACCATCATACGCGGTCTTGATATCTGTGTAGACCCTTAGGATCTTTGCACCAGAAGGAATCGAAGTCGTCGAATCAAAGTTACCAGCCACATTGGTGATGGCCAATTTGACCGACTTCGTAGTTCCTGTGTTTGTACCAGCGCCGTCACCCTTGGAAGTCCAGGAATAGGGTGCTGCACCGGATTGAGCGATGTACACACCATTAGCAATCAGACTGACTGTTCCTGTGATAGCAGTCGTCGTCACCAATGAGTGCATCTTGTAGATGGGAGCTGCTACAAGAGCGACACCATTATCAAGATAGATGGCTCCAGCGTTGTAAATGCCGCCCGAGGTATGACAAAACCCATATTTGCCTGTGTTGACACCAGGAGCCGGAGGAGCTCCACCATTGAACGCAAACTCGATCAGGAATACGCGTTCCTTGGTATCAAGGTAAGTGGACGCGTGAACATCAGCACTCGCACCCTGTGGACGAGCAACGGTCAAGTTCTTGTTGACGAGATCGGCCTCGTCTCGAACAGCAAGACCGTCAGTGGGATCGTTCTTGATCTGATTGCCGGCCAATCCGATCTGTAGGGTCTCTGAACTAGTTCCTGCAATCTTGTCAATCAGTGCCATGGTGCGCTCCTACGAGTAATAAACCAAAACTCTGCCGACCCCGACAGTCGGCGCTATTCCCACAAAGTAGACTCTGATGGTCATCGGAACTGGACACAGATAACCGTTTTCAACTCTAAAACTTTCCACGACGTCCAACCGATTATCGGATACCGCCATGAGTCTGGCCATGGCGATGGTTTCTCCAATCGATACCTGTATGCCGTTGTTAAACGGCAATTGAACTTCCAAAATCGTTTTTTCTATCGTGCTGCCTGCCGGAACGACGCCGATCGTGACAGGTCCGGGAAAACTAGCTGCTGTAAAGAACCCCTGGATGACGCCGCACGCAGTCGCTCCGCCAGCCGAACCGGCTGTGAAAAATGCGCGCTCCAAAGAGATACGCACGATGGTCCCGCCTTGAGCAAAGACACGAGCCAAACGGATGTGCGTGGCTAGAGGCCAACCTGTCGTGTTGATAACGAGAGTGCCAGCGCTGTTGAGGTAAACATAATTTGTGGCGGCGTCCGTTATCGGCAGGAGGGAAGCGCCGGGGTAATACCCATTGACGCCGGCCATGTCATAGTAAAATCCGCGAATGACGACCGACAGATCCCCGTCAGCTATCACAGAACCGTCATAAATCACCGCACTTGGGGCAAGCGGGACTTCGCCGGTTAGTTCAGAGCTGACGAATATCATTATCCAACCTCTGCCTGAACCCAAAATGTCGCGGATGCGTCGAGCGTCAACGTGTTCGGTGTCGTGCTAACAGCCCACGACAAACCGTTTAAAAAAGCTCTTGGTCTTTCGGTCAAGTCGACACCGAATGTTCCCCTCCCGGGCACGCTGACGCATGTCCATGAACTAGTTCCGTTCGCAGGCACCGAGACGGAATCGAATAGCATAAAATATCTCTTGTAAACTTTATTATTGAAACCGTAGGTTTGATGAAACATGCCTGGAGTAGGTTTAAACACTCCTTGATTCGACAAGGATCCGACCGTCGGAGGCGCCCAAACGGTGACGGGCGGTGAAAAAATGACAGGAAGCGGTATTGGCGAAACGATGTTGACGTTCGCCGATGGGCCTCCGCCTCCGCCTCCACCGCCAGCGGACCCTGACAAGTTCGGAGCAAAGGCGAATTTATACTCGCCAGGGGCTAGTCCGCCAGGATTGTGCGGAACCAGAACTGCCTGGAGTTCACCGCCAGGTTTCGAAACGTCTCCTTGAATTCTTTCAGCTGTGCTAAGGGGCACGGCGATGTCGAAAAACGACATCGTGTTCGGTGGCAAGACAAGAGGAGCGGTGCTTATCTTGTACCAAAGAAGCGTCGATTCTTCGTATATCCACAAATCTGCCGTTATCTGGGCAGACCCGGAGTATGCGACTACGATTCTTTGTGTTTGACCGGTGTCTCTATAAGTCAGAGACCTGTCGCCAAGCAGCAAGTTATCTTGCGGAGCGGGAGGACCGACAGGAGGCAAGTCTCCGCCGAGCGGCGGTCCGCCTCCACCTACCCATCGGGAGAATGTGGTCCAAAACCGCATTCGTCCCTCTGTTACTGCGTGTAAGCCAGAGTGAACACCGCTGAAAACGGAACAACCGCTCCGTTGCCCCTGATGTACACGGTGGACACGGTGGACCACCTGCTGATGTCTTTCGGGAGGGGGTCGCCAGCCAGCAGGATTTCAGGACCTTTGGGATCGAAAGCCACCCACACAGCGGCGGTGCTCTGAATGCGAAAATCTCGCATTTGCTGTGGAAAATCGATTTGAAGCGACGTCGGAAGACCGGGAGCGTTGGGCGCATTTCCGGTAATCACCAGTTGAGGAAAATATGCTCCCCCGACGTTTGGAACCAACACCATGGTGGAGGCTGAAGTCGACATTTCCGCCCCCGTGGAATCGAGCGGAGAAACCTTCAACCACCAAACCGACGTATCCGGAATGCCGTACGACGCCGGGTCGAACAGAGCTCTCACCCTATTTCCGTGAATCGTCAAGTTCCCACTGTCGTCGACGTTCGGGTCACGGTATCCCGCACCGGGAACGATCAAGAAGTCGGTAAACGCGGCCGTGTCGAAGTTCACACCCCACTTGAGCTTGTACGAATAGGCTCCGACGGTTTTCGTGATCAACAGGTCCACCAAGTTGGGCTTGCGGCGGTGCATTGACAGCTGACGCATCGACTTGTTCCCTTCGAAATAGTCGTATTCAATCGGATTACTTCACGTCCGCAACCGATAAAAGACTGACTGACTACTTTGATATTTCCGTCTTGACCTTGTCGTCGAACGTGGCCGCCACAGCCGGGCCCTTTTCCTTCAGGGCTTCAGCCTGAGCGTCGCGCCACGACCCGGTCTCTTTCCCCTGAAAATTCGGAACAAGAGTAGGGTTTTTGTACCGCTCCCGCTGTCTTTTCCCGGCCGATTCGCTGGCCTTGGCGCGTTGTTTCTTAATTCTTTCGCCTTTGGACGGCCACGATCCGGAAGGTCCGTCTTTTAAGACGAATTGAATGCCGCTAGGATTGAACCGATATGCGCATTCGAAGCCACACTCGACGCATGGCGGTCTGAACTCTTTGAAAGAATTGACAGAACATTCCTCGTCCTGCACATTTCCGCATTTTTCACAAACGTATTCGTATATCACTCGGGAACACTACCGAATGCGCTCTTCCTCGGTGTCGAGTTCGAATTCCTCTTCTTCAGGCTCTTCGTCTGGAAGAGTCATTTCAGGCTCTTCTTCGGGTTCATCGGGAATTGCGGGAGGGATTTTCTTCTCCTGAACTTCGGGCATCTCATCTTCTTCGACTGGTTTCACGATCAAAACATCCGGGTCTTCG
>Ga0315287_10006060_pt1 | contig 11981 bp, 16 predicted proteins | sample YL17G11_0_MG_FD_205037 | JGI IMG/M metagenome (GOLD analysis project Ga0315287, IMG submission 205037) | Sediment microbial communities from Yellowstone Lake, YNP, Wyoming, USA - YL17G11_0 | ecosystem: Environmental > Aquatic > Freshwater > Lake > Sediment | place: USA: Wyoming | collected...
ACTTGCGCATCGGCATCGTCCGGCCTACGACCTGTGCCACCGGCGTCGCCGCCACGAGCCGCGCCACCGTGCGCGGCAGGTTGTACGGGTCGTCGAAGGTGCTCTGCTCCACGTTGAAAAGGGGCAGGCGCATCTGCGAGGCCGTGCGCGTGACCGCCATGTGGTGCGAGTCCTGGCTCTCAAGCTTCACGAGCCCGAACGCCACCGGGTTCAGGCCGCTGGCGCGCACGCCCTCGATGAACTCGCCCCGCTGGTCGCCTTCGTCACCGACGAATATGAACAGCGCATCTTCCTCCGCGGCGGGCTTGTACTTCGCCAGCGCCCGGATGCCCGCGCCGTAGTCGGTGCCTCCGGTCGCCATGAGGCCCCGGAACGCCGCCCGTACGCCCGCGGCCGACGGCGTGTTGATCACCACCTCACGGCCCACGGTGTTGAAAACCGCGACGTGCAGCTTGTCCTTCGGGAAACCCTGGAGGAAACGCGTCAGCAGGTCCATGGCCGTCGCGATGGACGTATTCATCGAGCCGGAGATATCCACGAACACGTAGATCACGAGCCCGCGCACCACCGCCTCGACCGCCTTCTGGAGCGCCTTGTCAGCCGACTGCTCCAGCTTCTCCTGCACCGTCTTGGACTTCACGTTCCGCGCGATGTTCGCGGCCCGCATGTCCTCCGACGCCTTCATCGCCTTCTCCCACCGCTCGCGCACCTCCTGCACGTCGAGCAGCCCCAACTCCTCAAGAGTCGGAGTCAGGATGACGATTTCCTTGTCGCTGATGCAGCCCGCCTCGACCGCCGCCGCCATCATGGCGCGCGTCAGGCCCGTCGCCGGAAGGAACGACACCAGCCGCTTCCAGGCGGGCTTCTCGGCCACGATCTTCTGGCAGACCTGCTCCTCGCTGAGCCCGGCCCACGACTCGGCCTGCTTCACGGCGACGCCGATGGCGATGCTCCGCCGCCCATCCTCTGCCTGCACCTGCTTCCAGCGCAGCGTCTCGAAGAACTTGGCCGTCTCCGGCTTGTAGTGGACGCGCTCCGCGAGATCGATCACGGTTCCCCGGAATCCGGCCTTCACGAGCCCGGCGAGCATCTTCGGGTTCTGCTCCCGGTGTCTCAACCACTTCTCGACCGCGGCAGGCCACCGGCCCAGGAACGGGTGCCGCGCCGACCGCCCGAACCCAAGCTCGCGGTTGATATCCGCGACCTGCGGGAGCGTCAGCACCTCGTACACCCGGAGCAGCATCTTCGGGTTGAGATCCTTGCCGTCCTTGCGGTGGAGCAGGCACATCGCCTCGCCCACGTTGCGGAAGTCGGCGTCGTAGAACGTGTCGTCCCCGTCCTTGATTGCGTCGCCTTTCCGAGTCTGGCACAGCATGAACGCGGCCAGGATGACCTTGAGGTCGCGGTGCTCCAGCGGGAAGGCGTAGCTCGCCCACCGTGCGGCGAACTCGTTGTCGACCTTCCAGACCTCCGCGATCTGGCGGTAGAACCACGCCACAACCTCGGGGTAGAGGCCCGCCGCGCGGTACTCCGCGACCGGGGTCGCGCCTCCGCCGTTCATCACCTTGCCGTCCTCGCGCAGCGTGCCGAGGCGCACGCGAGTCGTCTTCTTGCCGACGCGCGTCAGCTTGTAGACGACCTTCGCGCCGCCTTCGACCTTGTGCGTGCAGGGCTCCCACCGCACGCCGATGTTGTGGCGCGCGTCGGGAAAGATCACGCCCGGTCGGTTATGAACGGCGTGATCAGTGTACGCCAACAGCGACTGGACGATGCGCTCGGCTGGCCCGAGGGCTTCCCGGGCATTCGGGTTCTGCGCTGGCATGCTACCCTCCCTGTACTGCGAGTGGAGCTACTTCTACTTCCCCGCGACCTTCGGCTTCTTGACGCCGTAGCACGAGCGGCTCTTGTTGCGGGGCTTCTCGCCCTTGTCATTGCGCATCGTGTCACCGACGCAATCGAGCGCGCCGCGGATCATGTGGTACTTCACGCCGGGACAATCCTTGACGCGCCCGCCACGGATGAGCACCTGCGAGTGTTCCTGCACGTTGTGCCCGATGCCAGGGATGTATACCGTGACCTGCATCCCGTTGGTCAGGCGAACGCGCGCCATCTTGCGGTTTCCCGAGTTGGGCTTCTTCGGGCCTACCACGTACACTCGGGTGGCAACGCCCCGTTTCTGCGGGCTCCCCTGGAGCGCGGGGGCATTGCTCTTGTGCGCGATCTTCTTCCGCCCATGCCTCACTAGCTGGCTGATCGTCGGCATTCTCGTTTCCTCTCCTCGTGTTTCTGCTGGATGTGCGTCAGTTCGTGTTCGTGCGCGCTGCACTCAGTGCGCGCCTTCATCAGCATCCCGAGCACACGCCCGTTTCTTACCTCAGCGCCGTCGAGAACTGCAAGCGCTTCGTCGACCAGCGCCGTCGCCTTCGCCACCGCTTCGAGCCTTGCCCCTACCGTGCTCATCGCTTCCCTCACCCGCGTTTCTTGCCAGCGGGTCGTCGGCCCATCATCTGGTCAAGATTCCATGGTCGCAGGCTCATTCTTCCCATGTCAGCCGCGAGGTGCTGCATCTGCACCAGCAGCCGTAGCTTCTCCTCGAACGGTAGGCTTGCCTGTCGCTGGCGAAATGCTGCCTTGTTGCGAGCCACCGTTTCATTCCAGCCCTGCCTCTGCCTTGAATCGGCTAAGCCGTGCTTCGAGTCCGTGCTTCTTGACCAGCGCATTGAACTTTCTCCACGGCACCTTGTCCCCGTGTTCCGACAGCACCATCGCCAGCCGTACCCTATCCTTCGGACGGCCAAGCCCCACCATGATGGCCAAGAGATGCTCCAGCGGGAAGATGCGCACCGAGACACCGGCCAGCTTGACCTTGCGGGCCTTCGATCTCAGCGCGCTCTCCTGCACGCTGCCGGGAGCGGCCATAATGAACTGAACGTTGGCCCCCTCGATTCTGATGTGTTCTCCGATCACCTCGTTGTAGCCGAGCTTCCGCAGGCGTTCGTAGAGCGGTGCCAGAGAGACGAGGATACCCGAGGTTGGTAGCGCGATGGCAATGTCCACGTCGTCGGTCATGACCGGAGGAACGTAGTACATGAGCGCCGTCGCTCCCGCCAGCGACCAGCGCTCGTAGTAGCCCTCAGCTTCGAGCCGGTCCAGAACCTCGACTACCTTGCGCATACAGCCTACCTTCCCCCATCGTAATCTTCCTCGATCCGGTACGGTCCGCGGCCACCGTTCACGCCGTCCGTGCAGAACACCTTGTACCGCTTCCCGCGTTCGTCCTCGAACACCTCGTACCACGCGACTCCGTACGCGCCACCGATGGCGTCAGGGCTCCGGCCCCACGGGGTGATCTCCGACACGCCCAGAGTCTTGTCCGCGTGTTCCGCGAACGCGCGGCTCTCCATCCCCGACAGTTGTACGGCGGTGAAGGTCATGCGACCCTCGGGTCGTGTCCGTTCTCGGCTTCCTCCAGTCCCACGATGCCGATGCTGTAGCCGAGCAAGTAACGCGGATGCGTGCTCACCGCCTCCCATCCGCGGCGTCCGTCATGCCACCCATACGACCAGTCACGGTCATATCCCCGCGGGCAATTCAGATCGTGCTGGTCGTTCCGGTAGCGGCAGTAGGGACAGCAGTAGCACTCCATCAGTTGCACCCCTCGATGAACTGCCGCGCCGCTGCACCGGTCGCAAGCTGACCGGCCAGCAGCAGCATCGCCCCCAGGTGGATCGCCGCGTGCTCGCGCGTCTCCGAGTGCTTCCCCAGGTCGGAGCACAGCGACGTGATGGCGCCGAACACGTCAGGCGGGTCACGCGTCAGGTACTCCAACGCTCGCTGCTTGCACCACGCCATGTGCTCTGCGCGCGTCTCCCTGTCGCTGCTCATGCTTGTGCCATCCCTTCCTTACGAAGCTCGAACCAGGGCTGTTCTGACAGCAGGCCGAGCGCCTTCTCCCACCCGCCGTCGACCTCGACGGTATAGACCTGCCCTCCGGTCATAGCGGCCGAGTGCTCCATCAGGTGAATGAGCGCCGTCAGAATCTGGTCGAACGGTTTTCCCTCCGTGAGTAGGTTGTACTGGTTTCGCCGGTTGTCCGCGTCGTAACGGAAACGGTAGCACGCCTCCCATGGCCCGTCGCCGTCTCGGTACAGGGCCCCGAGAATGTCGCAGCCCATCTTCGGGCACGTCACGAACCACATCGCGTGGACGTGCGTTTTCTCGGTGAACCTAAGCATCGCGGCGTGCTCCGCAGTAGAATGCCGGTCCCACCCGCTCCCCGGGTCCCGGCGCGCGAGGTGGAAAACGCCGTACCGCTGTGAGCGATTGCAGCAGGCGCGGCCTAGCGGTGTTCTTGGACTCGCTCATCCTACCTCGTTGTTCGACGGCTTCCCAACCGTCCTTGCGATGAGTGAATGCTTAGAGCTTTCGTTTACGCCCATAGCTCCAGAGTGTCAAGCAAATAGTTGGGCCCGTCGGGCGGGACGAAGGACGTGCGGCTATGTCTGTTGCTGCGCTCTTTCATAGCTAGCTATCCACTTGCGAATTGAGTTATCGCTCACCCCGTATTTCTTCCCAACGGCCATCTTGCTCGACGACGCAATCTCCTGGAGAAGTTGTCCATATTCTGGTCGCCCTGTCCTGCGATGCCGTAGGTGAGCACAGTCTACGCATCGCGTAGCATATCGACTGATGCTCGCATCACACTCCTTACAGTTAGAGTGTTTGGCTTCTGCGTGCTCTTTCTTATGCGGTCCACGCTTTCGCACCGGGCCGCGGGGGTCATCGTCAGGGGCCACCATCTGTGATTGTAATTTCTCGGCCATGGACAAATCCATCCCCATGCGTTCGACGGCAATCCTGTGTTCCTCCTCTATGTGGCAGTTCGAGCAAAGCAGCACACACTTGCCTGCTTCGTCTACTATTTCCTTCCACGTCCGACCTCTGAGGTTACTAGATGACAAGGAGAACCGCTTGGTGTTCCTATCCTTGTGGTGAAATGCCAGAACCTGTTTGCACCTATCGTAACCGCAGGCCGAGCACTTCCCTCCAAACATCTGTATCAACCAATTTTTTGCTCTGTGTGCGCGTACGAGAAGTTGCCGCGCGTGTTGAGTGCGCATCTCGCGCGGATAACTCGAATATGAGCGTACTCGACGCGGAGGTCTGTCGATGTTTGCTCGGGTGTTGTGAGAACCAAAGGGAGAGCATGACAGGCAGAAACGACGGTTTCTGAGGTTATGCTTATCCGTTTTAGGTAGGTTGGTCATCTTGGGGGCCTCCGGTGGGGCTGCCCTGGCCCAAACCGCTGCCGCAGTTCCCGGCCACGCCGCACCGCTCCCTGGCGGGATTTCTCTACCAGTGACGACGAGGGCGGAGCCAGGACGTTGTGCCCATTCGGGTGAACATTCCGTCCGTACTCGTCGGCCCCGTACATCTCCTTGTAGCGTGGTCCCCGGCGCTTGGTGCCCGTCTGCAACATGCGTAGGAAACCGAGAGCCGGAGCGTAGAACCTACGGTTGTGCCGGAAGCAGAACTCGTTGCAGTAGGCTTGGAGATGTTGCCGTTCGACGCGACCGTGGTACGTGCCACGGAGGAAGGTCTTGAGATTGCTGATCTCCAGGTGAATCAGCCTCAGTCGCTCCGCGCCCTCGCGGGCCTCACCGATGATGGTTGGCTGGTGGGCATAGCCAAACTGGAACAATCGCTCGTACCCGTGCCAGCCGTCGGTGTGGACGGTGGTTCCCGGCTCGACGTGTGACTGGACGAATCCCTCCAGCGCGGCCTTGCCCGCATTCCCCACCACCTTGAAACGGATGCGTCCGGCGCGCTCGCCGCCCTTCTTGGTCGGGTGGACCTCGACGGCTCCGACCACGACCGTCTTGTACTCGATAGACCGGCCTCCCCGTGCGCCCTCGCGGAGTCCACCGACGTAGGTATCGTCTACCTCAACGGTGCCGGAGAGCTTGGTGCGCTCCAGGTTGACCGTCATGTGGCGCAGCTTGTGGAGCATCTGGAAGGCGGTTTCGTACCGCTTGATGCCCATCTGCCGCTGGAACTGGACGGCCGAGATGCCCGGGGTCAAGGTGCTGACGAGAAAGGCCCCGTGAAACCAGATTCGCAACGGCATGTGCGAGTGGTCCATGACCGTACCGGCGGTGAGGTACGTGCTCTTGCCGCAGTTGGAGCAGTCATAGCGACGGCGTTTCGCTATCCACCATCCCTTGGTTCCGTGGCACTTGCGGCACTTCCATCCCTCGGGCCACTTAATACGCTCCAAGTACAACTCGCAGGCCCGCTCCGTCGGGAACATCCCCGAGAAGTCCGGGAGCGACTGCGGGATGGGGATGCGGTCGTTCATGCCGCCTCTCTGTGCTGACCGACGTTGTGGTTGGCGGCCCCTCGATCTAGACTACCGGACGGGTACGAGCCACTCCGTCCACGGGACGGGCGAAGCGCCGTCGGGTGCAACCGGCGACGCAACCGCGCTCGCGCCGAGAATACAAGCAGACAAGGCGTCAGGGCGACAATCCGTCCGTCCCGTGGGCGCGGTGGCTCGTATGTAGTCGTGAGGAGAGAGAACATGGACAACGCAGGCGACACGGAGGCCAAGTTGACGAATGTATACCGTTGGGCACTGATGTTCTTGGACGCCTGTCGCGGCTGTGGACTGAAGTTCCTCGACGATGAGACAAGGGCAGCCCTCGACCGTCCCTTCAACAAAGACGAAGCAGTGCCAATCGCAGGCAGCGTCATCAATATGCCTACCGACAAACTAGTCGATGACCGCGAAAGTAGTGCCATGCTACCGGTCATCTGTCCCAGGTGTGCCTATGTCCACCTCTTCTCCGTCAGAGACGCGGGGATCGCCCCCAAGCCACCACGATAGCGACCCCTTCGGCAACTGAATGGAGCCGGTGAATTCTTCGGGGGTCTTGTAGCCCCCGTCAGCGTTCCGTTGCCCCAGGTCGGGGATGTAGACAAGCGACAGACCGGGCCTGATACACGGCTGCACGCTCACGGCCATCTCGACGAGCTTGCCCGTCGGACCCTTCTCTCCGATTTCTGGAACCATCCTCTTCGTCTTGCGCAGCATGTCTACCCTCCATTCACAAGGTGGCACATGGATTGCCTGGAATGGGCAACCTACCTAAAACGGATAAGCATATCTGAGGTAACGTTCCTTGTCGTCGATAACTACTCTCAGTGGAATCTTGCCCTGACACTTCCTACAGATTTTCATTCGCGCCCTCGGGAGGGATCGAACCCCCGTCTGGATGGTCATTACGCATCCCGTACTGCCATTATACTACGAGGGCTGTTCCGGGCGAGTGCGAATGTTTCCGCTAGTCGTTGTCTCCTGCCCGGCACAACTCGCGCGATTCCTGACGGAGCATGCGCTCCGCCCGGCGCAGAGCGCGCCGAGTCAGAGAACGGTGCCGCGAGCGGCTGAACTGCTTACCGTGCCCCGTTGACCGCGCAAATGGGATCGGCCGCAACGTCATTGGTGGCCTCCTTGAAGGGCGTCTCCGACAACGCCCGCTCCACAAGCAAACGCTGATCCTCCATCGTCCATTCCCACACCCCCGGACGAAGCAGCTTCCTCACGGTAGCGTCCGGGCCCTTCCCCGTCAAGATGTAGAACTTGTCGAGGCGAAGGCGGCTCATGTGGAGGTGCCCTCGGACGTGGGAGATGGCGCTGTAGCGCACGGTTGCGGGGTACTGGCGGGGGAACTTGGAGAAGTCGTACTTGCGGGTCGTGGACATGGCTTCACCTCCGTCACGAGTCGCAGCTTGCCCGTGATTGGGCGCAGACGCTCGCGGTCACGCGTGGGACAGATGCCGATGGCGGTCATGGCATTGAGATACGGAGCGTCCGGTTCTCGGATCGTCACGTGCTCGATGCCAGCGGCAGCTAGCTGCTGCTCGATGAGCGTCAGCCGGTACTCGTTCGGCACGCCCAGGACGACGGCGTACGTCTCGGGCGGTGCCGGGCCGGACTCGCCCGCGGCATGCACAAGCTGCGCGCAGACCGTGCCCAGGGGCATGTCCGTGCGGACGAGGACGTAGTGGGTGAGAGGGTGAGGCTGGGGGCTGAGGCGTCCCGATTGCTGCTCCGTCGGGCTCGGCTCGCTGAGGCTAATGCGATGAGCGGATCATGAGGAAAGCGTAAGTCGTAACGGAGGGGCTGTCAAGGGGCTGCTACACCTCCACGATGGTGAAGCCGCTCGCCGTCAGCGCTGGCCATAGCTCCATGCCAGGGTCGATTTTCTGGTCATCCTGATGGAAGTGAGCGCACACGCCGGTGAAGCCATGCACGTCCCACTTGTACTTGGGCGGCTGCGGGGCGAAGTAGCTGTTCCACACGTCTCCGGGCTTGCCGCGCTTCGCTGGAAGCTGCTTCGGAATCCCGGCGTACTCGCACACCCAATGGCAGAGCTTCACCACGGCGTCGATCTGCTCCGAATAGAAGCCGAGGATCTTCGAGTTGTCGTTCCGCACGCGCAGAGTCGAGATGGGCCGCGGGTGCGAGGTGTCCTGGTCCCGGAGGTAGACAGGATCGCAAATCTCGATGCCCCAGGCCCACCGGTTGACCGTGCCCGCGTGCCAGCAGGCGCCTTTCACCGGGTCGATGCCCTGGTAGATGGTTCCGTCGGAGTCACCCATGAACTGCACGCTCAGGTTGCGGGCGGACAGCACGTCGAAGCACGAGCGCGAGCTACGGCACACATCCCAATGCAGCACGAACAGCGTCGGCTTGAGCAGCGGCGTGGGGTAGAACCCGCTCGTGAATACCATCGCGCCGGGCTCGTCCGGAGAGACGACCTTGAAGCTGCACGGCAGCGGCTTCCCATCGACGAGGATGTACTCGGTGCCCACGGGCGGGTGGTACTCGGCATCGTGAGCGGCGGCGTTCGTCTCGGGGCCACAGATGCCGTCCGTGCCGAGGCTCTTGGATAGCTGGAACGAGTACACGGCCTCCGCGAACAGCGATGAGTTGACCGGTTCCAGCGAGATGGAGTCCCCTGCCCACTCGCTCCCGAGCTTGGCCTGCCAGTAGGGGTTCCGCTGAATCGCGTAGCTCACCTCGTTCGGCGTGAGCGTCAGCTTGCCCGCGGCATCGTTCGTGTTCGGCCCCCACATGCCGTCGGCCGTCAGCTTGAGCGACAACTGGAAGTCGTGTACCGCCAGCGCGAACTCAATCGAGTCGGCAGCGGCGTCGCTGGCCTTGTAGCCGAGCCACGCGGCTCCGAGCTTGGTCTTGTAGATGGGGTTGTTGGCGCGGGCGGTCTGCATCTGTGCAGCGGTCAGACTCATGGATTTCTCCTCGGTGGGAACGGCGTTGTTGGGGCTAGCCCTCGCCGGGCTCGTACATGCGCGTCTCGGACCTGCGCCCCTTGACCAGCGTGCTCTGGCCGCTGGAGGTCTTGAGCAGGCCCTTCTTCACCAGTCGTCGCAGCGCGGCGCTCACGACGCTGTACTGCTCCTTGCGGTCGTCAATGTCGTGCTGGAGCAGCGTGCGGCCTACGCTGTCGACGATGTGCCCGATGCTGAGGCTCGGCTCGGGGAAGATGCGTTGGGCATCGCGCTCGTCGTAGTGGGGGTCCTTCACCAAGTCCGCGCGGCTGCGTTTCCACTCCGCGTAGCGCCGGTTGATGTAGTCCACGATGGCACGTTCGAGCGGTTCGGCTACGGCCACGTGGTGCGGGTGTCGTTCCTCGCGGTGCTTCCGATCCCACTCCGCGAGGCCAGAGCTTTTGCGGTACTCGGCCCGTCGCGCCTTGCTCTCCGCGTACAGCTTGGCCAACTCGGCGGGGTCCTGGACCTTGAGCACTTCCTCGGCCCACTTGCGGTACTTCTTGGGGATGAATAGCGCACGCTCTGGCGGCATGCGCGGGATTGTACACCGGCGGGACTAGCGGGGGCAACAGCGGAGGGCGGAGGTGACGACTCCCCCGCCTGCGACCTCAGCCGGTCGCGAGGCGGGGGCTTCTCGGATCTTGGAGGAGCCTGACATCGGCTACCTCTCCCCGACGGATGCGTCCCATCCGTTGCAAGATGTTGCGCGCGGCGTTGATATCGCGGTCCACGATGAGCCCACAGTATGGGCAGTTGTGGACGCGCACGGCGAGTGACTTGTTGACCTCGCGGCCACACGCACTACATTCTTGAGATGTTCCACGCGGGTCCACGGCGACCACTTCGCGTCCGGCGCTTTCAGCCTTGGCGCGTAAGATCGTCGTGAACTGCCCCCACCCGGCATCATGGACCTGCTTGGCCAACATGCCGCGGGCGAGGCCCCGCACTTCAAGGTCTTCAATACCGATGCGGTCGTAGTTGCGGACCAGCAGGAGGGCGGCGTTGTGATGGTGATCGCGCCGGATAGCAGCGATGCGGTCGTGCCGTTGGGCGAGCAGCGCCACTGCCTTCTTCCGCCGGCTGGACCCACGCTTGCGCCGCGAAACACGACGCTGGGAGCGGGCCAGTTGCCACTGTGCCTTCTCCATGGGGCGAGGGTTGTCGATCCCTGGCGGGCCATCAGATAGGGCCGCGAAGCAGGTGATGCCAAGGTCGATGCCAACTTCCTTGCCAGTGGGCGGCAGTGGATGGATGGGCACTTGATCACAGACGAAGGCCACATACCAACGACCGTCTCCAGAGAGCGTGACGGATACTTGCTTGGTGCGCCCCTCCATGGGGCGATGCTGACGGAAGCGGACGTTGCCGATTCCGGTGAGACGTACCCGGTTGCCACCAGCGACGAGCGCGGCACCGTTGCGGTGGGCGGCATCCTTGAAGGTGAAGGTCCGATAGCGTCCCCGGCCCTTGAAGCGCGGATAGCCGGGCTTCCCGCTGCGGTTTTTGCAGCGCCGGAAGAAGCCGGCAAAGGAGCGGTCCACCCGGGTGATGGCGTCCTGGAGCAGATGGACGTGAATACCAGCGAACTCGGGTCGCTCCTCCCGGATGGCCTTGAGTTGCCGCATCTGGTCGTAGGCCGAGACGCGATGCCCCTGACAACGCCAAGCGTCGCGCCGCTCTTGGAGCGCCCCGTTGTACAGTTCACGGAGGAGGTCCAGCGAGCGGAACATGGCCGCAGCCTGTGTGCGCGACGGACGCAGCAGGTAGCGGTAGACTCGGAGCATGGAGTGAGTATACTTGGTTCCCATGAGAAAACAAGACCTACGCTCCAACGACAATGCCGTATTCCGCCTCTTCCTCCACTTGGTTCTCGTGACCAAGTACCGTCGGCAGGTACTGACGCCCCCCATCCTTGCTCGCTGCGCCGACATTCTGCGGGCCACGACGGTAGCGTGGGGTTGCACAGTAGTCGAGTGCCAGGGAGAAGGCGATCACGTTCACGCCCTACTGGAAGTGCTGCCGCGAGTGCAGCCCAGCGGGTTGGTGAACAACCTAAAGACCGTGACCTCCCGCCGCCTGCGCTCGGAGTTTCCGGCGCTCCGGGCTGCCTACCGCGGGAAGCCTGTGCTCTGGTCGCCATCTTACTGTCTCATCTCTGCCGGGGGTGCTCCTATCTCGGTGCTCCGGAGCTACATTGAAAACCAGGGTCTGGAGCGCGCCTAACCCCCTCCTGCCGCTCCGGCGGCGAGGAGGGGGCTTGCGGCGCGCAAGTGGTCACGGTCCCCATGCCCTTGCGGGCACACACCGCTTTGTCCCGGTAGCTACACCGCCGGGCTCGGTTCAACACCAGCGGAAGCAGAGGGAGTCGAACCCCCAAGGCCGTAAGGCTCAGCCGCTTTCAAGGCGGTTCCCGTCGCCAGTCGGTTTGTGCTTCCACAAAAAAAGCCCCCTCCCTGGAACCCTACAGAGGTACGTGGGAGGGGGCCAACCATTCCCCCGGGACAATTCCCGAGGGGCCTGAACCACCTTCGAGTCTACTACGGCTCCAACGTCACCGTCCAGTAGGTCTGCCACTCCTTCGGCACATCACGGAGCGGCACCCGGAGCCGCGGGTTGTACTGGGG
>Ga0315287_10006061_pt1 | contig 11981 bp, 10 predicted proteins | sample YL17G11_0_MG_FD_205037 | JGI IMG/M metagenome (GOLD analysis project Ga0315287, IMG submission 205037) | Sediment microbial communities from Yellowstone Lake, YNP, Wyoming, USA - YL17G11_0 | ecosystem: Environmental > Aquatic > Freshwater > Lake > Sediment | place: USA: Wyoming | collected...
ACGCGGAACTCGCCGAGACGCTCACGCACCTCGAACGCGAGGGGATCGAGAACGTGCTGGCGCTGCGCGGCGACCCGCCGAAGGACGCCGCCGGCTTCGAGGCGGTGGAGGGCGGCTTCTCGCACGCCAACGAGTTGGTCGCCTTCGTGCGCGAACACACGACTCTTTGTGTCGGCGGCGCCTGCTATCCCGAAACGCATCCCGAGGCACCGAGCGCCGACGCCGACCTCGAGAACCTGGTGCGCAAGGTCCACGCCGGCGCCGAGTTCCTGATCACCCAGCTCTTCTTCGACCCCGACAACTACTCTGCGTTCGTCGCGCGCGCGCGCGCGGCGGGCATCGAAGTGCCGATCGTGCCCGGCATCATGCCGGTGACGAGCGCCGCCAATGCACGCCGCATGGCGCAGCTCTGCGGCTCGCGGATCCCTGACGAACTCGAAGAGCAACTCGCGCACGCTGGCGACGACGAAGCAGCGACGCTCGAGGTCGGCGTCGCATGGGCCGCGCGCCAGTGCCGCACGCTGCTCGAGCGCGGCGCACCGGGCCTGCACTTCTACACGCTCAACAAGTCGCCGGCCGCGCGCCGCGTCCACGAGAGCGTCTTCGCGTGACGCGCAAGCTGCGCATCGCCGTGCTGCTCTCCGGCGAGGGCACCAGCTTCGAGAACCTGTGCGAGCGCATCGACGCGGGCGAGGTGCCGGCCGAGGTCGTGCTGGTGATCGCGTCGAAAGAGAAGGCCGGCGGCCTGCGCCGCGCCGAGCGACGCGGCATTCCGGCGATCGCGGTGCCGCGTCGCGCCTTCGCGTCGGGTGCTGCCTTCAACGACGCGCTCCACGCCGAACTCGCGAACTACGACGTCGACCTCGTCGCGCTGCTCGGCTTCCTCTCGGTCTTCGAGCTGCGCGGCAAATGGGACGGCAGGGCAATCAACGTGCATCCCGCGCTGATCCCCGCCTTCTGCGGACACGGCATGTACGGTCACCGCGTGCACGAAGCCGTGCTCGCCGCCGGCGTGAAAGTCTCGGGCGCAACCGTCCACTTCGCCGACGATCACTACGACACGGGGCCGATCATCCTGCAGGAAGCCGTGCCCGTGCTCGACGACGACACGCCGGACTCGCTCGCCGCGCGCGTGCAGCAAGTGGAGCGGCGGCTGGTGCCGGAGGCGATCCGGCTGATTGCGGCGGGGCGCCTAGCGATCCAGGGCCGGAGCGTGCTGCTTCATCCGCCTGCCTGAACGCAGCAGCTCTGGGCGGCCGCTCGCGCAGCGCGAGTTCGCAGCGTCACGTTCGGCTCCGCTCCTCGATCAGCTCGATCTTGTAGCCGTCGGGATCTTCGAGGAAGGCGATCACCGTGGTGCCGTGCTGCATCGGGCCGGGCTCGCGCACGATCGCGACGCCCTGTGCCCGCAGCGAATCGCAGAGCTGCTGGATGTGCGGGACGCCCAGCGCGACGTGACCGAACGCGGTGCCCAGCTCGTAGTCGCGACCGTCCCAGTTGTGGGTGAGCTCGAGGACCGCGGTCTCGGGCTCGCCGTCGTAGCCGACGAAGGCCAGCGTGAACGCGCCGCCCGGATAATCCTTGCGGCGCAGCAACTTCATCCCCAGTAGCTCGCAATAAAAGTGAAGGGAGCGATCGAGGTCCCGCACCCGGAGCATCGTGTGGAGCAGCCGCATGGAGGGGCAGTCTAACCCCACCAGCAGACATCTCGCGTCGCGAAATTCCAGATTGACTCGAAGAGAACAAAAGACGAAAGTCAATGAATGGTCTCGTCCCCCCTCCCCCTGCGGACCCGTGAGGAAATCGGCTCCGAAAAGAGATCTATCCAGGATCTCTTGCACGCGCTCCGCGATTCACTGCCGGCCGAGTTGGCCGAGCGACTGCGCACGGGCGCAGCGCCGAACGAGACGAGCGCCCTGCCCCGTCTCGCGACGGGCATCGCGGCGCTGGACGCGCTGCTGGGCGGCGGTTTTCCGCGCGGGCGTGTGACGGAGATCACCGGGCCGCTCTCGTCGGGACGCACTTCGCTCGCGCTCGCACTTCTCGCAGCGGCTACACGCGCCGGTGAGATCGCCGCGGTGGTCGACGCCGCCGACGCCTTCGACCCGGCCTCCGCCGCCGCCGCGGGCATCGACCTCTCGCGCGTGCTGTGGGCGCGTCCACCGCGTCCGCGCGAAGCCCTGCGCTGCGCCGAGCGCCTGCTCGAAGCGCGCGGCTTCGGCGTCGTGGTGCTGGACTTCGATGTTCTGGTCGAAGCGCGCGCCACCGGCGAGCGAAGTTCATCGATCTGGATGCGCATGAGTCGCAGCGCGACCGCGAGCGGCACGGCGCTGGTGCTGGTGGCGTCGTCGATGCGCGCCGGCCCCTTCGCCGCGCTCAGCCTCGAGGCCCGCGCAACGCGCGTTCACTTCGCGACGCGTCCCGACTGGCTCGAAGGACTCGACGCGCGCGTGGTGCCAATTCGGAATCGGCTGGGCGGATCCGAGGAGAGCGTGGGTTTGCAGTGGAAGATTGCCCGGTGAGACGGGAACCGTTCGCATGGACTCAGCCTCGAATGATCTTCTTGCGAAGCAGGGCCAGCGCGAGCATCGCGATCGTTCCGGTCGCTACCGCGTTCGGCTCCGGGACGAGTGCCTCCGTGACCGCGTAGTCGACGAGTTCGCTGGTGGCGCCCACGTCCAGAACTGTCGTGTGCAAAGGGACATCGCCGCCGGAGAAGGACACTGCGACGGGACCCGCTGCGACCGTCGCGGGCAGCGGGATCGCGTAGCCACCCGCGGCGCCGGTGACGGCAAAATAAGGCCCGGTGCTCGGGACGACGTCGACGCCGGCGACACCCTCGCCCGGGTCGTAGCGGTCGTTGCCGTCCAGGTCCTCCCATACCGTGCCGACCAGGAAGCGGTTGTAGTGATCGGCGTAGCTCGTGGCCGCGTTGGCGTAGTTCCCGGTCACCACGAGCGGGCCGACGCTGGTCGCAGGATTCGTTTCGGGCAGCGCGGCCAGGCCAACGTTGGTGTAGTCGCCGTCGATGCTCATGATCGCCAGGCGATGGCCGCGACCGGTCTGCATGCCGGTGCCGTCGCTGCCGCCCCAATCGACGTTGAAGCCGGCGTGCCCATACAGCGCCGAGTCCGCGTAGGAGAAGACGTTGCCGCGCATGCCCCAGGCGTGGAAACCGGCAGTCGCGACGCGGTCGAACTGGCCGGTGTGGTTCTGCGCGTCGTTCGCAATCAGATAGAGCGAGTGGTCGCGAGCGGCCGCGTAGAGCCGCGCATCGAAGGCAGCCGGCGGCTTCGCCTCGATCGCCGCGAACTCCTGCATCAGCACGCCGAGGTTCACGCCAAAATAGCCGAGCGCGGATTGCACGTCGCCATCGTCGACGCTGGCGAGAAAGACGCCCTCCGCCGCCGGGTCCTGTCGCGCGCGGTTCATCAGCCAGAGCAGGAACTGCTCGTCGGCGTTCGGATGCACGCCGTCGGAACTCTTGTGCAGCGTCCACTCGACCTGCGCACCGGCCGCCGACGCAGCGAAAAACCGCGACTCGGACGCCAACTCGAGCCTGACGGGCGTCGGCAGAACGGCGGGCGGATCGAGTGCAGGCGCCTGCGGAGCGGCACGCGCCGTCACAGCGAACAGCGCGATCAACGCCAGCGAAAGTGCAGAACGCGTGAGCACGGACATCGCATCCCGCTTCGGCGCGGCAGCGGCCCGACTGAATTGCGCCGCGCACGATCGGCAACCCAGCGGCTGCGCGTGCGCAGCGCGACGGCAGCGCGGCGGAGCGCCGCGTGACGCGCGAGCCGCAGCTCCGTCCCGCGCGCGTCGCGTGCGTACTCGTGCCGGCACTGCCCGCCGCGGCGCAGATCCGCGCACACCCGCCACTCGCCGACGCGCCGCTCGCGGTCGTCTCCGAGCCGGGACCGCGCGCGACGGTGCTCTCGGTGTCGCCCGCCGCAGCGCGCGCCGGCGTCCATCCGGGCGCGACGCTCGCCCACGCGCGCGCGGTGTGCAGCACGCTCGTGCTGCGCGTCTCGCATCCCGCGCTCGAGCGCGCCGCGCGCGACGCGCTCTTCGACGTCGCGCTCTCCGCATCACCGCGCGCCGAGCCGGTCGCCCTGCGCAGCGGTGGGGGCGCTGGCGAAGCCGCCGTATACCTCGACGCTTCCGGACTCGGCCATCTGTTCGCGAGCGACGCCGCGCTCGCGGGTGCGCTGGTCGAGCGAGCGCGCGCGCAGGGACTTCCCGCCGTCGCCAGCGTCGCGACGTCGCGGGCGCTCGCGCTGCTCGCCGCGCGCAGCCTCGCGGCGCAGGGCAGTATCGGCGCGACCTGCGTCGTGGCGCCGGGTGACGAGGCGTCGTTCCTCGCGCCACTGCCCGTCGACCTGCTCGCGCCGAGCGACGCGCTCGCCGAGACGCTCACGCGCTTCGGCATCTACCGCCTGGGAGCGCTCTTCGCGCTGTCGCCCGCCGTCGTCGCGACGCGCCTCGGCCCCGGCCTCGCCACCGCCCTCGCCGTCCTGCGCGGCACGCAAAGCGAAGCGCCGATCTCCGCCCCGCACGCGCTGCGCCTCGAGGAGGCCGTTTCCGCCGAGTCCCCGCTCGATCGACTCGAAGCGCTGCTCTTCGTGATCGGCGGCCTGCTCTCGCGCCTCTTCGCGCGACTCGCCCTGCGCCACCTGGCCTGCGCCGAACTCGAGCTCGAATTTGATTTGGTGGATTCCAGTCGCCACGCACTGCGCCTGCGACTCGCCGCGCCCACCACCGACGCACGCGTCTGGCTGCGGCGGCTGCGGCTCGCGCTCGAACGCGACCCGCCGCGCGCGCCCGTCGATGCCGTCACCGTCGCCACCGAGGGCAGCCCCGCGCGCCGCGACCAACTCGATCTCTTCCGCCCCGCCGGCCCGGCGCCTGCCACCCTCGACAACCTGCTCGCCGAACTCGAATTGCTCTGCGGCCCCGGCCGCGTCGGCGCCCCAAAGATCCCCGACGACCACCACCCCGGCGCCTTCGCGATGGAACCTTTCGACCCGAACTCGTCACAAAGCCCCCCCCAAACCCAAAATCCGACTCTGGCTCTGCGCGCCATCCGCCCCCCAACCCCCGCCCAGGTGAGACTCGATGCCGGTCGCCCCACCACCCTGCGCAGCGCCGTCGCGAACGGCGACGTCCTCCACTGCGCCGGTCCCTGGCGCCACACCGGCGGCTGGTGGTCCGAACAGGACCGCTTCGCCTTCGACTGCTTCGACGTCGCCACCAGCGACGGCCTCGTCGTGCGCCTGCGTCATGACCGACTGCGCGACGCCTGGCACATCGACGCCGTCTACGACTGATTCCGCAGGCCCGCTGAAATCCGCTCGCCTCCGGCTCGCTGCGCGCTCCGCTTGCACGGGCCCTTTGTCCCTCAGATGACATCCAATCGACTCCGCTCTTGACCCACGCCAGCCACGCGCGCTAAACGCGACTACATGCCCAGTGCCCCCCACTCCTCGCGCGCGCGCAAATCCAAGATCGCCAACGATGCGCCCGGCCTCTTCTTCCGCTCCTTCCTCGAGCGGCCGAAAGAGGTCGGCTCGATCATCCCGAGTTCGCGGTTCCTCGAGCGCCGCGTCACGCGCTGTGCGCGCCTCGACAAAGCGCACGTCGTCGTCGAGTTGGGACCGGGCACGGGCGGCACGACGCAAGCGCTGCTGCGCGCGATGCGCCCCGACGCCCATCTGCTCAGCATCGAGATCAACCCGCGCCTCGCCGAGCGCGTCAGCCGCCGCATCACCGACCCGCGCCTGATCGTCCATTGCGGCAGCGCCACCGATCTCGCCGACGCGCTCGCCTCGTACGGCCTGTCCGCGCCGGATGCGGTGATCTCGGGCATTCCGTTCTCGACGATGCCGCGCGCCGTCGGGCTCGGGATCCTGCGCGCGATCCGCGACAATCTCGCGCCGACCGGCTGCTTCGTCGCCTACCAGGTGCGCGACAAGGTCGCCGTGCTGGCGCGCGAAGTCTTCGCGCCGCCGTCGCGCGTCGAACTCGAAGTGCGCAACGTCCCGCCGATGCGGGTCTACCGCTTCGAGGCGGGCGGCTCGCCGTCGCCCTCGCCGCGCTTGCGCTGAAGCGAGAGCCCGGCGCGCGTCGCCTCTTCCTGCCCCGCCCGCACCACCGCGCGCGACCCGAAGCGTGCCACGATCTCGTCGAGCGCGCGGTTGAGCCGAACGCTGCGTTGTCGCTCGCGCGCCGGCTCGAAGAGACCGAGCTGTGACGCGGCGACGTCCACCAGATTGGCCGCGCCCACACCCACCAGCCGGATCGGATCCGGCGGCATGCGATCGAGCAGTCGTCGCGCTTCGCAACCCAGCACGACGCCGTCGTCGGTCGGCTCGGCGAACGTCGCCCGCCGCGTGAGGATTGGATAGCCGCGCGGACCCGGCGCTCTTCGCGCGCCGAGTTTCACCTTGAGCACCACGGTGCGCGCCGCGAGTCCATCGCGCCGCAGCCGGCGCGCCACCGACTCCGCGTGACCGAGCACCACCGCGCCGATGCGCGCGCGATCCGCGACGTCGGTGTCGAAGGTGTTCTCCTCGCTGTACGAAACCGCGGCGCGATCGGGGACCACGTCGCGCGCGTCCTGCCCGCGCGCCAGCGCGACGGCGTGCGCGCCGAGCGACTCGCCAACGAGTTTGCGCAGCTGTTCCGCGTCGCCGCGCGCGAGCGCACCGATCGTCTCGATGCCCGCCGCACGCAGGCGCGCCTCGGCGACCGGCCCCACGCCCCAGAGCCGGCCCACCGGCAGCGGGTCGAGAAAGGCGCGCACGGCTTCGGGCAGCACTTCGCAGAGGCCGTCGGGCTTCGCCTCGTCGCTTGCGATCTTCGCAACCATCTTGGTCGGCGCGATTCCCACCGACACCGCGAGATCGAGTTCCTCGCGCACGGCGCGTCGCAGCGCCTCGCCGGCGGCGCGCGGGACGCCGAGCAGGCGCTCGGTTCCGGTGAGATCGAGGAACGCCTCGTCCAGTGAAATCGGCTCGACGAGCGGCGAGAAGCGCGCGAAGAGCGCGAAGACCTGGCGCGATACGGCAGCGTAGCTGCGCATGTTGCCGCGCACGAAGATTCCATCAGGGCAGAGTCGCCGCGCTTCGAAACCCGGCATGGCAGAGCGCACACCGAACACGCGCGCCTCATAGCTTGCCGCCGACACCACGCCGCGCGGCCCCGTGCCGCCCACGATCACCGGCTTGCCGCGCAGCTCCGGGTGGTCGCGCTGCTCCACCGACGCGAAGAAGGCGTCCATGTCGGCGTGCAGGATGACGCGCGGAAACGACACGATCAGACCGTACCACCCGCGGAGCACGATGGAACCAACCGCTGGCAGCCCGCTACACCGCTGCGCGAGCGCTCATCGAAAGTCGGCGAGAAAGTCCCCGATCGCGGCGCCGACTTCGCTCGGGCGCTCCAGCGCAGCGAAATGCGTGGCGCCCGGAATCACGACGACCCGCACCGACGGCAGCGTCGCGACGAGCCGATCGCGCAGCGCCGGCGGGACTGCGCTGTGCTCCCCCAGCACGAGCAGGAGCGGCGCGCGGATCGACGCGGCGAGCGGCCACAGGTCGAGCGCGGCGGCGCCTTCGTAGCAGCACGCCTCGCGTTCACCCGTGCAACGCAGCAGCACGCCGTCGCCATCCGACGCGAGGATGCCGTGCAGCAACGCGTCGAACGCGGCGGGAGCAAAGCCCGCGTAGGGCGGTCGCGCACGCAGTCGCTCGCGCGCTTCGGCGAACGAAGCGAAACGTTCGCGGCGCCGGCGTGCGGCCGTCGCGAGGAAGGACGAGCCCGCGAACGAATCCGCGTCGCGCGTTGCCGGCTTCTCGAAGAGCACCGGCTCGACGGCGACCAGCGCGGCAAAGCGCTGCGGATGCATGCCCGCTGCCGCGAGCAGCGCCGTGGCGCCGCTCGAGTGCCCGATGCCGACGGCGCGCGGCGCTGCCTCGCCCTCGACCGGGAGCGCCGCTGCGAGCGCTGCAACGTCCTCCGCGAGCCGCGTCCACTGGTAGGCCGCGGGATCGACCGGCGCATCGCTGCCGCCGTGGCCGCGCTGGTCGATCGCCAGCGCACGCAGCCAACGCGATTCCCCTTCATCGATTTCGCCCGGCTGCGCCTCGCTGCGCGCGCCGCCGATCGCGGCGCTTGCGGCCTCAACGACCGGTCGCCAGCCATCGGCACAAAAACTCGTCGCATGGACGAACAATGCGCTCGCTCCTGCGCCCTCCCATTCCAGCGCGCGGAAGCGCAATCGATTCGCCACGAGCATTCGTTCGCACGGCTCGATCGTCATCGCGCCGCAGTCTACGCAGTCCGTTATGGTCGGCGCCATGACCGAAGCAGCAGCTGCAACCACTCCCGACACGACGAACAACAAGGGCCCGGCTGCCGGTGTCAGCTGGGATCTCACCGATCTCTACGCCGATCCCGATGACCCGCGCCTCGAGGCCGATCTCGCGCGAGCGCTCGACGCCGCGCAGCGCTTTGCCGAGCGCTACCGAAGTCGCGTCGCGGGACTCGACGCTGCGGGGCTGGGCGCGGCGATCGACGAGTTGGAGGCGTTCGAAGAGCCGGCGTATCGGGCCGCTGCCTTCGCGCAGCTGCTCTTCGCCGCCGACACTTCGGCGCCGCGCCACGGTGCGCTGCTCCAGCGCGTGCAGGAGCGCGGCACCGAAATCCGCAACGCCGTGGTCTTCTTCGAGCTGGAGTGGGTCGCGATCGACGACGCGCGCGCCGCCACGCTGCTCGCCGCGCCCGCGCTGGCGCGCCGTCGCCACCTGCTCGAACAGATGCGGAAGCTTCGCCCCCACGTGCTCTCGGAACCCGAGGAACGTCTGCTCGAAGAAACCGCCAACACGGGACCGCGCGCGTTCTCGCGCCTCTTCGACGAGACGCTCGGCTCGCTGCGCTTCCGGCTCGAAATTGCGGACGGAAGGACGGAGGAGAAGAGCGAAGAGGAGGTTCTCTCGTTGCTCTACGAGCCCGACCGCGAGCTGCGCCGTCGCGCCGCCGATTCGCTGACGCGCGGCCTGCGCGACAACTCCCGTCTGCTGGCGTTCGTCTTCAACACGCTGGTGCAGGACAAGGCCACGCGCGATCGCCTGCGCCACTACGCGTCGCCGATCGACGAACGCAACCTCGCCAACGAGATCGGTGGCGAGACGGTGCAGGCGCTGATGACGGCGTGCGAGCGGCGCGGCGCGCTGGTCGCACGCTACTACCGCTTGAAAGCCAAGCTACTGGGCCTTCCCGAACTCGAGGACTACGACCGCTACGCGCCGGTGCTCGCTGCAGACGGCCAACGCTCCTTCGACGCCGCGCGCGCCCTCGTGCTCGAAGCCTACGGCGACTTCTCGCCGCGCATGGCGGAGATCGCCGGGCACTTCTTCGAGCAGCGCTGGATCGATGCGGAACTGCGCACCGGCAAGCGCGGTGGCGCCTTCTCCGCCTCGACGATCCCGAGCGCGCATCCCTACGTGATGCTCAACTACACCGGTACGCTGCGCGACGTGATGACGCTGGCGCACGAACTCGGCCACGGCGTGCATCAGTATCTCTCTCGCGCGCGCGGCCTCTTCGAGATGGACACGCCGCTCACCACGGCGGAGACCGCCAGCGTATTCGGCGAGATGCTGACCTTCCGCCGCCTGCTGCGCGACGAGCCGGACCCCGCCGTCCGACTGGGTCTGCTCTGCGGCAAGCTCGAGGACGCCTTCGCCACCGTGTTCCGCCAGGTGGTGATGACGCGCTTCGAGGAGAAGCTGCACAGCGCGCGCCGCGCCGAGGGCGAGCTGCCGATCCCGCGCGTGAACGAGCTGTGGATGGAGGCCAACCGCCCGATGTTCGGCGATGCGGTGCGCCTGCGCGACGACTACGCCTGGTGGTGGCTCTACGTCCCCCACTTCGTCCACAGCCCGTTCTACTGCTACGCGTACGCGTTCGGCGAGCTGCTCGTGCTGGCGCTGGTGCAGCGCTACGACGAAGAAGGTGCCGCGTTCGTGCCTCGCTACCTCGCGATGCTCGAAGCGGGTGGCTCCCAGTCGCCGCGCGAGGTGGTCGCGCACACGGGCCTCGACATCGGCGACCCGGGTTTCTGGGACCGCGGCCTCATACTGCTCGAGAAGATGGTTGCCGAGGCGGAGTCGCTCGCCTTGCAGTGTGGAAAGCTCGCGCAATGAGCGAGCATCCGAATGCAAAGCGTATTCTCGGACGACTCGCCGGCGATCACGTCGAGGCGTTCTGGGCCTGATTCCTGATCCAGAGCTTCCACCACTCGGGCGCCGCGAAGGCGAGCCAGAGCGCGACGGCCGACACCAGCCCGCAAAGTGAGAGCACGAGCGTCAGGAGCGGCAGCTCGTTCATCGCCTGGCCATAGACGAGACCCACGAGCATCCCGATGAGTGAGCCGCTTCCCGCCATGCCGGCGCCGATGCCCCAGAGCAGGAAGCGATTCGCAACGAGCGGGTCGGCGATCCCGATGCGAAGCCGGCGCCGCATGCGAAGCCACCAGCGCAGCGCTTCGCCAGCTCCCCAGAACAGGACACCGATCTGGACGCCCTGGCGTACCAGTATCCAGCCGGGCTGCATCCACGCCGCCGGTGCGAAGCCGGTGCTCCGCGCATCGCCGACGGTCGCCACGACGAGCAACGCGATCGCGACCAGCGAGACCGCCGCGACGGCCCGCGACTTCGGGTGGTAGATCTTCCAGTTGAAGATTGCCTTGGCGGCGGCGCCGCCACCGACTGCCAGCGCAGAGAGTCCCGCGAGCAGCGATGGAGCTTCCGGTTTGCTCGCGCCGGCCGCCGCGGCCAGCATGATGAGACCGAATCCGACCGGCCCGATGCCGAGCACACCGAGACCGAGCAGCAACTCCGGCAGCGCTCGCGTACGCCCCCACTGCGCGAGCATCCGTACGCCCACCCAGAGCGAGACGAAGAAGAAGGCCAGGAAGCCCGGTAGCGCGAGCAGCTGCACGGTTCTCTCCTGCGCAACACGCGGCAAGGGTCATCGGCAAGTCCGCTGAGGAACCTGACGGGACCGCGCGAGCGCGGGGAGATCAGCCCGCAATGGTGCGCGCAATCTCGGTCGCGGCGCGCATGCCACTGGTGAGCGCCATCTCGGTATACGGGCCAATCAGGTAGTCGCCCGCGAAGGCGAGTCGCGGCGAACGCTCGCGGCGCGCGAGGAAGGCAGCAAGTTGCGGCAGATAGCCGGCGTAGAAGAGCGGGAGCATGGGATCCCAGCGGTGCACCGCCGTCGCGATCGGGTCGAGGCGACCGACGGGAGTGCGCGCGAGCGCCTCGATGACGTGCGCGACGACCGCTGCATCGGGCGCGTCGTGCAGACGCTCCGCAGCAGTCGCAGTGAGCGCTGCGTTCAGCAATCCCGCGCCCGCCGGCGCCACGCGCGGCTTGTGGTGATCGACCGCGAGCCCGTAGAGGCCAACGTCTTCGCGACGCGGGAAAGCGACGCCGTACCACGGCAGCGTCTCCGGCGCGCGCTCGGTCATCAGGAAGCAAACCATGCCGCGCACGTAGCGAACACGCGCAAAGAACGACTTTTCTTCGGGCGTGAGCGACGCGACGACGCCCGAAACCAGCGAGCCCGGCAGCGCGACCACGACGGCATCGGCAAGCACGCGCTCCTCGCGGTCGCCGGCGCCGCCGTGCCCTCGGGACCGGATGGTGATGCGCGCACCGTCGGCATTGGTCTCGATCGCGGTCACCTCGCAGCCGGTGCGCACGGGCACCTGTTCCGCGAGCGTCTGCGTGAGCAGCCCGATGCCGCCGTCGAAAGCCAGGAGCCGAAAGCCCGAGAGTACGAAGCGCGCACTGAGGAGCGCGAAGGTGCTCGACAAGTCCTCGGGATCGGCGTCGAAGGTCGACGAGAACGCCGGCACGAACAGATACTCCGCCGCTTCTTCGCCGACAATGCGCGCGAGACCGCGCGCA
>Ga0315287_10006063_pt1 | contig 11980 bp, 4 predicted proteins | sample YL17G11_0_MG_FD_205037 | JGI IMG/M metagenome (GOLD analysis project Ga0315287, IMG submission 205037) | Sediment microbial communities from Yellowstone Lake, YNP, Wyoming, USA - YL17G11_0 | ecosystem: Environmental > Aquatic > Freshwater > Lake > Sediment | place: USA: Wyoming | collected...
CCACACGCGCGTGGCCAGAGACACAAGGAAGCGCGTGGTGGGCGTGCTGCTCGGGGAGGTCGGGTCGGGCGGGAGGGTGGACGTCACGAACTCGTTCGCAGGTGATTGATTGTTTCGATCGAATGCTTTTTTTCTTCCCTTCGATTTCGTTCCGTCGTTCGACCATCGACTTCTTTGAGTCTGAATGTTTTCTCGCTCACGTTCTCGCGTTCTCTCCCTCCAACCCTCATCTATTTAGTCCCCTTCGAGGAGGACGAGCGCGATCCTTCGATCTGGTTCTTCGACCACTCGTACGCCGAGGCGATGCTCGGGATGTTCCGCAAGGTCAACGGTGAGTTTTTTGCATTTTTTTTCGCTCGTCCGGCGACGACGACGATCGCGCGAGAAACGCCCTCTCCTCTTTCTCTCTTCTTCTTCAACTCACCTCCTCTTTTTTCAAAAACTCCAACCCGCGCATACGCACACACACGCCAGCCCGCGAGCGCGTCGTCGGCTGGTACTCCACGGGCCCCAGGCTCCGCCCCAACGACCTCGCGATCCACTCCCTCCTGGGAAAGTTTTGCCCGAGGCCGGTGCTCATCGTCTGCAAGGCGACCGGCGTCGCTCCTCCCTCGTCTTCCCCTGCTCCTTCTTCGGCGGCGGCGGCGGGAGACGACGACGACCAGCAGGACGGTCTCCCGACCACGGCCTACGCCGCCGTCGACGACGTCAGCGAGGCGGGCAAGGGTGGCGACGGGAAGGTCTTCGCCAACGTGCCGACCTCGGTTGCCGCGACCGAGGCCGAGGATGTCGGCGTCGAGCACCTGCTGCGCGACGTCGCCGACGACGCAGCCGCGGGGCTGAGGACGCTCTCCGGGGACGTGAACGCGCTCGCCGGGTGAGGAAGAGGGTGTTTCTTTTTTTTTCGGGGAGAGAAAGAGAGGAAGCGGCGCCAAACCGGAAAAGAGAAGAAAGGAAGAAGCTCTCACTTTTTTCTTCCGCTTTCCCCCCCTTTCTTTCCCCCCGAAAAACAACAACAAAAACAACAACACAGCGGCCTCAAGTCCCTCCGCACCCGCCTCGTCGCCGCCGTCGACTACTGCGACGCGGTGTCCGCCGGGAAGCTCCCGGCCAACCACGACATCCTCCGCCTCCTCCAAGACGCTTTCAACGCGCTGCCCTCGGCGCCCCCATCGGGGCCCTCGCCGGACCCGGCCCTCGCGAGGGCGCTGTCGGCCCGGTCCAACGACATGATGCTCGCGGCCTACATGGGCTCGCTCGTCAGGGCGGTGCTCGCCCTCCACGGGCTGGTCGACAACAGGGAGACGGCCGCGGCGCGGAGGCGCGAGGCCGCGCGCAAGGAGGAGGAGGAGAGGAACCCGAAGAAGAGGGGCGCGAAGGCGGGAGAAAAGGCCGCCGCCGAGGACGGGACCGCGGACGTGAAGAAAAAGTGAAAGAGATACGCAGACGCGAAGGGGAAGAGAAAGAGAGAGAGAGGGAGGCGCGGAGGAAAGCAGACCAAAAGGAAGAGTTTTGATTTTCGTTTTTTTTTGTTTCTCATTTTGTCAATAGCATTTTTTTGTTAATAGCATTCACCGTGTTTCCATTCCCAAGAACGCCCCTTTCCGCATTATTTGAGAGAGGGAAGCAAAGATTAAGAGAGACGGACTTGGCCCTTTTCCCGTTCTTCTTGTTCACGTTACCGACTTTTTCTTCTTCTTCTTGTTCACGTTACCGACTTTTTCTCCTTCAGATGGAGAGGCACCATGAAATAAGACGAGAGAGAGAAACTGCTTTTTTTGTGAGAGACACTTTTTTGAAGACTGACTACATTTTTCGAGTTCCCTCCCTCGCGACAAGAGATGGAACTCGATGATGGATGGAAACGGGCCAAAGAAAAAAAGAAAAAGGCATATACGGCTAAACGGAGAGAAAGAAAAAAAAGGGAGGGGGCGGAAAGCTCGGTTTTTCAAAAAGAAACCCTTCACGCGCGCGTCCGTCGCCCTCCATTCTGCGAACAATAAAAACACACGGAGACGAGACCGCTTGAGGTCGTTTTACGTTCTGCGTTTTTTTGGCGTCGTTGTTCGTCTTGAGTTCTTGTAAGCGTGGCGTGAGCTATCGGCTAGAATGCGTTTTTTTGGTGGTTGCGTTGCTATTAATTTTTCGTTGCTATTTATGAGATACTCGCGGAAAGGCAGAGGCCCGGTTTTTTTGTTTGGGTATTTGATTGATTTTTTTTGTTCTGGCTCTTTCAGAAATACCCTCCTCCTCCTCCGTGCCCGTAGGTGTTGCCCCCACCGTAAGGGTTCGGAGGCGGAGGAGGAGGAGGCTGGGGAGCAGCCTGGTTGTCATTGCTGTTGAGCTGCTGCTGCATTTGCTGCTCGAAAGTCCCTTGTTGCTGCTGCTGCTGCTGCTGCTGCCGCTGTTGCTGCTGGCGGGGGAAGTAACTCTGCTGCTGTTGCTGCTGCTGCTGCTGCTGCCTCCTCCGCTGCTGCTGCTGCTGCAGCTGCTGCTGCTGCGAGTGCCGCTGATAAGCCCCGCCGCCGAAGCCGTGCCCGCTGCCATCAAAGTCGCTGCCGGGGCCGGGCCTCATCCCCGAGGCGGAAGCGGAAGCGGAAGCGTCGGCGGCGTCGGGGTTGTAGTACGAAGCCGGGGGCGACTGCCGCGAGGGAGGAGGGGTTCGAGAGCGGTGCTGGACAAAGTGCCCGCCGGCGGCGGCCGCCGCCGCGGCGGCCGCGGCGAAGAGGTCGGGGCCACCGCCGCCTCCGCCGTGGAGAGACTGGCTCTGAGGCGGCGGCGGCGGCGGCAGCGGCTGCTGCTGCTGCTGAACTCCCTGCTGCTGGAGCTGCTGCTGCTGCTGCTGCAGCAGCAGCAGCTGCTGGTACTGTTGCAGCAGCGCCGTCGGCGAGTGCGAGGACGCGGCGGACTGCAGCTGCGGCGGGGGCTGCGCCGGCAGCACGAAGCCGGCGCCGTCGCCGCCGCCGAGGCTGCCACTGCTGTTCTCGCCGCCGGCGTTCGCGCCTGCGTTGCCGCTGCCGATGCCGTTGCCGCCGCTGCCGCCGCCGCCGTTGTCGCCGGTCAGCCTCGACACCAGCCTCGCCGCCAGCGCCTCCGCCGCGGCAAGCGCCGGCGTCGAGCTCTCCGAGTACCCGGTCAGGGCAGACAGCGCCCCGGGCCACGCGGGGACGGCGCCGGCGGCCCTGCGAGCCGCGGCCAGCAGCGCCGCGGCCGCAAGCGACGGCGGGAACTGCGCGAGCGAGACGTCACGCAGCGCGTCCGCGGCGAGGTCGAACGCGACGCCGGCGACCCTGCGCAGCGAGGAGGGGCCCATCAGCGAGGCCGCCGAGGGCGGGGAGGCCGGAGGCGGCGGGGGCGGCGGGGGAGGAGCGGCGGCCGGGGAAGAAGAGGGCCCGTCGCTGCCGCCGCCGCCGCCGAGGAAAACGCCGAGCAGCCGGCCGGCGTAGAGGTCGAGGCAGTCGAGGACAGTCGCGACGCGGAGGTCGCCGCCCAGCGCCTGCTCGACGTTGGCCTCCATGCGCTCGAGGGCGGCGGGAGGGTAGAGCGTGGGCGCGGCCGCGTCCTCCAAGGAGGGGAGGACGAAAGACGGGGGGGGAGGCGAGGCAGGGATCGGGGCGTGCGACAGAGCGCCGCCGTCGCCGCCGCCGCCGCCGCTGTCGGCCAAAGCGGCCCTCTTCCTCTCCGCCTCCTCCTCCTCTGCTTCTTCGGCCAGCGCCCTCGCCCCGAGCCGCAGGCACGCCGCAACGAACAGCGCGTGGAACTGCCCCGGAGGGGCCCGCACGCCCGTCGCCATCGCCCGGTCCATCAGGCCCACGCCGGCGTGCAGCGCGCGGGGCGCGTACCCGAGGGCCCGGGCCTGATGCGCCGCCGCCGCGACGAGCGCCTCGCGCTGCTGCAGGTAGGGCGACGAGGCGGCGCCGGCGGCGAGCGAGGCCATGGCCGGGGCGGCCGCGGCCTCGCGCTCGGCGATGGCCGCGAAGAGCAGGGCGGCGCGGGAGGCCGCGGCGTCCTCGGCGTCGGCGTGGGAGGCGGCGATGAGCGAGAGGGAGGCCGAGGCGGCGGCGGCCGCGGCCTCTGCCGCGGCGTCTCGGAGGGCGGCGGCGGAAGGAGCAGGAGGAGCAGAGGCAGGGGCGTCGTCGATTCCGTTCGAGGACGCGTTGAGGACGGCCGCGGCGGCAGAGGTCGCGGCGGAGGAGATCTCCGCCGCAGGGAAGGCGAGGGCCGCGCTTTCGCCGTTGTTGGCGCTGCTTTCGCTTCCTTTCCCCCTCGACGTCGGCAACAGCGACGACGACGGCGGCGCAGACTTCCCGCCGCCGCTCCCCCTCCCGCTGCCGCTTCCGCTCCAGCTCCCTTTCCCGCCGCCGCCGACGAGCTCGAAGTACGCGTCGAAGTCCGGGGACAGGAGCCACCTCCTAAGCGCGGGAGCGGGCACCTCGAGCCTCCCCGACGAGGTGAAAGTCCCCGGGCCGCCCGCGGTCGCGCCGGCGGCCGCCGCGAGCGCCGCCGCCGTCGCCGCAGAGACGATGGCCCGCCCCGCCGACGACGACGAGCCGCCGCCACCGCTGCTCCCGGAGCCCCTCACGCTCCCTCCCAGCCCCCCCTCGACGACGCCCGGCCTGAACGGCGAGCCGCAGCCCAGCAGGCTCGCGGCCAGCGCCTCCCTGACCCCGGCTGCGTGCCCCGCCGCGCGGCCGCCGCCCTCCCCCGGGCCGTTGACCAGCGCGACGCGGCGGCAGGCCTCGAGCGAGGCCGCCAGCGAGAGCAGCGAGGCGCGCTCCCTCGCCTTGGAGGCCGCGTCCACCGTCGAGGCCGCGGCCGAGGAGGGGGACGAGGAGGAGCGGGAGGCGGCCGAGGCGGGGCCCTTCCTGCCCCCTCTGCCGCCCGCCCCTTCCCTGTCGTCGGACTCGGAGGACGAGGGCACGGACGCCTCGGACTCGGCCTCGTTGGCAAACGCCGTCGCCGCCGCGGCCGCCGCGGCGATGCCCCCGCCCTTGGCCCTCGCCCCGCCGCTCACGGTGCCTGTCGCGCCCTCGACGGCGGCCAGCAGCGCGAACGCCGCGCGCGCCCTGCGCAGCCAGGCGCCCGCCGCGACGACGGCGACGCCCGCCGTGAGGGCCTGGAGGTCAACGCGGAGCGTCCCCTTCCGGAGCGTCACCGCCGGTCTCGGGAGGAGGTCGCCGCCGGCGCCTGCGTGCCGGGCCGCGGCCGCGCCGGCAACAGCGGCAACAGCGGCGCCCCTGGCGCCGGCCGCGGGGGGGGAGCTCGCCGCCGCAGCCAAGACCGCGGCGGCAGAGGCGGCGGCGGGCGGCTTGGCCGACGGCGACGAGGCGGCGTTGGCCGGCGTCGCGACGAGCTGCGAGCTCGACGAGAACGGCGAGCTCGTCGCCGCCGAGTAGACCGAGACGGCCGCGGCCTGCGCCCAGAGCAGGCCCGTCTGCCACGCGACGTCGACGACCGAGGACACGACGGCGGTGTGGGGCCTGCAGGAGGCGACGCCCGGGACGGAGGCGGGGAGGAGCGCGGAGGAGGACGGGGGGCACTGCGAAGGAGCAGAACCCGGCGCGCCAGCCGGACCCGAAGAACTCAGAGGCCTGCGCCGGCCCCAGGCGAGCATCGCGCCGTACGTCTCCAGCACGCGCACCCACCTCCCGGCCTTCTTGTACGCGCGGATCAGGTTGGCGAACGACACGGCGTCCGGGGACACTCCGGAGCGGAGCATGCGGTCGAAGGCGGCGCGCGCGCGGGCCGCCTCCCCCGCGTGCGCAGCGGCCGCTATCACAGAGTTGAACGGCGCCGCGGCCGGGTTGTTGACGCTGGAGCTGCCGCCGCCGGGATTGCTGGGGTTGGTGCCCCCGCCCCCGGCGGGCAGCTTGCTCCCGCTCTCAGCGGCAGCAGCGGCAGCGGCGACGGGGGAGGAGAAGAACGGCACCAGCGTCGCCCCCTCGAGCTCGGCGAGGAGCGGCCGCGTCGCCGCCTCCCCGGCAGGCGCCGCCGGCGATGCGGCCGGCGCGGCAAAGGTCGGGCGGAGCCTCGGCCTCCTCGGCCTCCTCTCGCTGCCGCCGCCCTTCCCGAGCGACGACGCGGCGGGGGCCTCGCCGCCGTCGTTGCTCGGCAGCGCGCCGGCGGCGGCCATCTTCTCGAACAGCGCCTCGGCGGCCGCCCAGTGCCCGCCCTTCTCGCACGCGGCCAGCGCCGAGGAGAACGCCGCGCGCGCCCTCCTGCCCCTCCCCAGGGGCACGGCCCGCGACAGCGCGGCGAGGCCCCTCTGCGAGCCGTTGCCGCCCCCTGTCGACGCGAGCAGCGCCGAGAACGTCTTGGTGTTGGGCACCACGCCGTCGTCGGCCATGCGGCGGTAGGCGGCCAGAGCGGTGCGCGGGTCGCCGGCCTTGGCGGCGGCGACGATGACGGAGTTGTACGCCGGGGCGTTGATCGGCGGCGGCGGCGGAGGGAGGACGATGCCGTGCGGGAGCCTCTTGCCGTCGCCGCCGCCGTTCCCGCCGCCGCCGCCGTCGAGCTCTCCTCCGCTTTCCGCGACCTTCTCCGCGTCGCTTTCGGCGCCTTCTCCTCCGCCGCCGTCGCCGCCGTCGCCGTCGTCGCCTTCGTCGACGCCGTCTTCGTCAGAGTCGCAGCCCTCTTCGTCAGAGTCGCCGGGGACGGTTTCGGGCTCCTCCTCGCCGAAGTCGTCCTCCTCGGCCTCGGCCTCCCCGCCTCCCTCCCCGCTCGCCCCCGCCGCTTTCGGGACGAACCTGCGCAGGGTGCCCTTTCCCAGGACCTCGCGGAGGTCGTCAAGGGCCGAGAGGGCGAGCGCCGGGGCGCCCCCGCGGGCGGCCAGGTCGACGAGGGCCCGGAGCGTCTCCGGCGGGAGGAGCAGCTGCGACGCCGGGGGGGGAGCGGGAGGGGAGCCCCGTCCGCCCCCTTCCCCGACGCCCTCCTCGCCCCCCGCCGACGCTCCTCTCCCGCTCGCGCCGTTCCTCCTCCTCCTCGAGCCCGTCAGCGCGGCGTACGCCTCGCACGCCAGCGTCGAGTCCCCGGCCTTGAGCGCCGCCCTGAGAAGCGCGAATGCCGCCTCGCCCTCGCCTCCCCCGGGGAGCCCGCGCGCCCTCAGCTCGCCGACGAGGTCGAGCGCCGCGCGGAGCTGCTGCCACGCGCCGCAGGCCTCGACCATCGCGAGATAGGCCGGGGCCGCGGCGAGGCGCCCAGGGCCGCCCCTACGCGGGGCGGCGGAGGAGGAAGAGGAGGAGGAGGAGGCGGGAGCGGAAACAGGAGTCGCACCCTCGCCCGCGCCGCCATGGTTGCCGGCCGCGTTGGCCGCCGCCGCGGCCCTGCGGCTCCAGTCGAACAGCTGCCACGCCCGGTGCGCGTGCCCGTCGTGCGCCAGCCCGGACAGCAGGATGCCGAAGTCCTGTTCCCTGATGCCGTCGAGGAGCCGGGGCGGCAGGGCGCGCTCGAGGGCCGCGCCGGCGTCGGCCTCTGGGGGGAGCGCGTCGACCAAGACGCGCAGCGCGGCGGCGTCGAGGGCGAAGGCCGAGGGGGACAGCGAGGAGGACGGAGCCGAGGGGGGCGGAGAAGGAGGGGGAGGAGGCGGGGGGGGAGGAGGCGGAGGGGTTTGCCGCTGGATCTGCTGCTGCTGCTGCTGCTGCTGCTGCGCCTGGGGGAACCGCTGCTGCTGCTGCGCCTGGGGGAACCGCTGCTGCAGCGGCGGCGGCGGCGGCGAGGGCGATGCGGCGGCCGCGGCGGCAGTCCAGAGGCCCGCGAGCGCGGCGCCCCCCCCGACCTCCGCGGCCGCGGCCACCTCGCCGCCGACGCTGCCGTCCGTCCCGCGCTGCTGCCGCAGGGCATCGTCCAGAGCGCGCAGGGGGGAGTCGCCGCCGGTGGTGTTGCCGCCGCCGTCGTCGCCGCCGCCGCCGTCCCCGCCCCCCAGGAGCAGCTGCGGCAGCTGCGGCAGCGGCTCCGAGGCCCGCCCCGCGGCTCCCAGCAGCGACAGCACGTGCGGGTGGTGCCGGTGCTGCGCGACCTGGCGGACGACGCCGGCGAGCGCGAACGGCGCCGAGGCGATGTCTCCAGCGGCGGCCGCGGCGGCGGCGGCGGCGGCGGCGACTGCGGCCGCAGCGACCGAGGGCGCGACGACGCCGCTGCCGCCGAGCCCGACGGGCAGCGGCCCGCTCGCCGCCCTCCCCGCAAAAGACGCCCCCGCGAAAGCCGCTGCCGCAGAAGAAGAGGAGCTGCCGTCGCTGCGCCCGCTCGAGATCGTCTCGATCGAGGCCGCGGAGAGCAGCATCGCGGTTGCTGCTGCGGCCGCGGAGGCGTTTGCGTCTGCGTCTGCGGGCGGCGGGCGAGAGGAGACCGGGGGGCCCGCGCCCCCGCCGCCGCCGCCTCCAAAGACGGTGAGCGACGCGAGGAGGTCGGCGAGGGCCACCGCATTGCCCCCCGCTGCTGCTGCTGCTGCGGCGGCGGCGGCGGCGGAGCCTCCTCCTCGGAGGAGCTCCCAGTCCGGGGCCGCCGGGCCGGAGAGGCGCGCGGAGGAGGGCGGAGGTTTGGCGGCAGCGGCGGCGGCGACGGCCGCATCGGCCGCGTCATGGGCCAGCGTCGAGTCGCCGAGGCCTTGCTCTGCTCCGCCACCACGTCCGCCGCTTGACACGGGCGCGAATTTGCGTCCTGGCGAGTCCGATTGCAGGCCCGGCGCGGAGGCCGCGGCAGCGAGAGGGAATGGGGCTGCTTCCATTTTTCGAAGGGCGTCTGCTGCCGATTCCGCCGCAACGCTCTCGAGCGTCCGCTGTTGGCCCTCCGGCTGCGATCCAAAGTCCACGCCGTCGAAGTCGCGCTAGCCGTCGAATGAGCGAGAGGAGATTTTAATCGCGTCGAGGAGGAATCACGGGTCGGTGTGAGATGGGAGGAGAGATGAGCAAAGTCCCTCGTCGAGCGAGCGACTTCGCGAGATGGCGCACGTGGATCGCTTCTTTTTTCTCGAAGAGAAGACGGAGTCGCCGCCGCAGCCGCATTTTTCGCGCCAATCGCGATGCAGGCGGCAACAGGGCAAGAGGGCTGCGCCCGCGAGCGACATAGCAGGGGAATTTTTTGCCCGAATGAGGGCGCGATCGGGGAGAGGTCTCATTGCAGCACTTCGGCTTTGCGGCAGAAAAAAAATCTGGAAAAACGCGCACCTCGACTACCTCTTCGCCGTAGGCGTCCCCCGCGGCCGGGCCCCCTCCCCGAGAGGAGGGACCCGGGGCAGGGTCCGGCGGCGACATGGTGTGAAGACAAGAAGAGAAAGAGAGAGAGAGGGAGAGGGAGAGAGAGACCCCTCGACTCTCTCTCTCTGAACTCTCCAGCACAGGGGAGAGAGAGAAAGAGGAGGGCTGCGTGTTTTTTTTTGTGAGGGCGAGAAAGAGAGGTGAGCGACAAAGCCGCTTCGGTGGACAGTTCTTATGGCTGCGATTTGTCGGCGATCCGGACGGCGGAGGGCGTGGTCCCAATGCATCCGATTCCATTCAGCGGTTCTTCGAGCATCTAGACGGATCGCTTTCGAGAACTTGGCGAGAGCTCCAATCCAGAGCGGCGGCGGCCGAAGAGAGGTTGCGAAAGAAATGGCCTTTGCCGCATCGATTCCCCCCCCAGACACTTTCTCGAAGTAACGTTGCGCGCTCGGAACCTCTCCGCGCTTCGAGCCTTTTACCGCATACCTGTCAGGTACGACCTGAAGCCCTTCGCCAGAGGCTCGTTCCGTCCCCTGGAGAGAGGCGGAGGGAGAGACGCTAGGGAGAGAGCGCAACCTTGAAAAGAAGTCTGAGAGTAGTAGTGTGGAGCCGGCGCTCGCAAGGCGCAGAAGTTTCCTCTGTTGGGAACTGTTCAACAGTTGTACTTCCCCTCAATTTTTGGTTTTTGCAAAGAAGAAAACCAAGTATCTCTTCGTCTCTTTTTCTACGTCAGAGCAGCGGCAGCGAGCGCGTGCGCGCCTCCGTCGGCCCTCGCCCTCGTCGGCGCGCGCGCGGGCGGCAGCGGCGGCAGAAGCGTCGCGGAGCTGCTGCCGCTCTTTCCGTTCGCTGCTGCCGCCGCGAGCGCTGCTGTCGATGTCGTCGTCGTCGTCGTCGGCGGCGGCGGCGGCGGCGGCGGCGGCGCTGGGGCGCAGAGGCCTCTCAGCACCGCGGAGAGGGAAGGGGAGGGAGCGGCGGCGGGTGCAGCGGCAGCTGCTTCCTTTTCCTCTTCCGCGGCGGCAATAACGTCTGCCACCGCCGGCGGCGCGCTGGCATTTGGAGCAGCGGCCGCGGCAGCCGAGGCAGCCGAGGCAGCAGCCTCCGCCGCCGCCGAGCCCAACGAGGGCGTCGGCGAGAGCCTCCAGGGAGCCGCCGCCGAGGCCAAGGCCGAGGCCGCGCCGCCGGACCCGGCCCTCGAGACGGCCCTCGAGCCGCCGTTGGCGCCTTCGGCGTCCGCGGAGGCCCCTCCGGTCGAAGAAGGGCGGGCAGCGGCGTCGGCGGCGGCGGCAGCGGCTCCGGCGTCCCCCGCCGCCGTCGCCTCCGAGGGGAGAGCCGGCGGGGCAAAGGGCCACGGAGGGGCCAGGGTCGCGAGCAGGGCCCCCTTGGCCGCCCTCACCGCCGCGGAGGGGAACGGCGGCGGCGCGGGAGGCGAGGAGGCCTCGCCCTCCCTCCCGTCCCCGCCGCCGGCGCCGTCGGCCAGCTCCAGCAGCCCGTCGCCGGCGCGCCTCCGCACGCCGAGGGCCGCCGCCGCGGCGTCGATCTCCGCGGCCCCGGGCGGATCGAACCACGAGCTGGGGGGGGCGGTGCCGTCGCCGTCGCCGTCGCCGAACGCGGACCTCGCGTCGACGGCCGACCGCGCCGCGGAGAGGGCGAGCAGGGCCCGCAGCGAGGCGAGCCTCGCCGGCGGGGGGGGCCCCTCGCCCCCGCCCGCGCTCCCGCCCCTTCCTCCCCCTCCGGCCCCGAGCGCGCTCTCCAGGAGCGCGACGGGAAGCCCCGCGATGTCCCCGGCTGCCCTGCCCCTGGGAGGCGCGTGCTCCGCGGCGGCCCGGATCAGCCTCGACAGCAGGACGAAATCGACGTTTCCGAGAGCCGGCTGCGGCGGCGGCAGGGGCTGCGACGACGAGCACGGCGACCAAGACGGCGGAGCCGAAATGACGACGGCGGTCCCCGTGGCGACGCGGAAGGCCGCGACGGCCGCCGCAGCGGCGTGCGCATCCCTGACGCGCTCCGCGGTCGTCGGGGGCAGATTCGGAGCAGTGGAATCTCCGGAGGGCTGAGCAGCAGCGGCGTCGCCAAACTGGAACCGCAGCTGCGCCGCCGCTGCCGCCGACGGCGACCGCGGCGGCGAAGAAGACGACGAAGCGGCGGCGGCCGAGCTACTCCTCGCGCCCCCGCCCAGCAGCGCCGCCAGCGCCCTGTGCGCCGCCCTCCTCGCCTGCACGTCCCCGCCGTCGACTGCAGCTCCCAAGAGAGCGGCGGCGAGGGCCCGCGGGAGGCCCGAGGCCCTCCCGGAAGCGGGGGAAAAGATCGGGGCGCGGAGGCTGAGGCGCGCCCGCTGGCCCCCGCCGCCGGCGCTTGCTGCTCCGGAGTCGCCGAGGTCCTCGGCCGAGGCCGGGCTCGTGACGCCCGCGACGGCCGCCCCGTCCGAGGCCGCGGCGACGCAGGCCAGCGTGGCGCGCCTGACGGCCGCGCGCCTCGCCGCGAGCCTCTCGAGGGCCCTCGAGGAGGGGGAAGAGTGCGCGTGGCGGCTCTGGCCTGCCTGCGCGCCTCTGCCGCCGAGCCCCAGCCCCGGCAGCAGCGACGCTCCCAGCCCCGACGACAGCGCCTCGACCAGGCGGGCGGCGTCCCCCACGCGGCTCGCCACGGCGCCGCAGAGCAGCTGGCAGGCCGAGGAGAACGGGAGGGGGGACGCGGAGGAGGTCGGGGGAGGGGAAGGGGCGGCCGCCGCGGAGGAGGAAGCGGCGGCGGCAGCAGCCGCCGCCGCCGCCGCGTCCTCCTCGTCCGCCATC
>Ga0315287_10006064_pt1 | contig 11978 bp, 10 predicted proteins | sample YL17G11_0_MG_FD_205037 | JGI IMG/M metagenome (GOLD analysis project Ga0315287, IMG submission 205037) | Sediment microbial communities from Yellowstone Lake, YNP, Wyoming, USA - YL17G11_0 | ecosystem: Environmental > Aquatic > Freshwater > Lake > Sediment | place: USA: Wyoming | collected...
TTTCGAAGCCGATGGCCGCACCCTCGAGCGCGCGGGTCACTGCATCCAGGGCTCCCGGCGCCGTGAGGACCTCGAGCGTATCCCCATCCCGCCGCACGTCGTCGGCGCCCCCGTCGAGCGCCACCGTGATCAGCGTGTCTTCGTCCACCGCGTTGCGATCGACCGCGACGTAGCCCCGGGTCACGAACTGGTGCGCTACCGAACCCTGCTGTCCCAGGTTGCCACCGAAGCGGTCAAAAACGTGCCGCACGTCGTTGACCGTGCGGTTGCGGTTCTCGGTCATGCACTCGACGAGAACTGCGACGCCGCCGGGCCCAAACCCCTCGAAGACGATCTCCTCGTACACCGCCCCTTCCAGGTCACCGGTCCCCTTTTGGATCGCCTTCTTGATGTTGTCTTGCGGCATGTTCACCGCCCGGGCTCTTTGGACCGCCAGCCGTAACCGCGGATTACCTTCCAGATCGCTGCCGCCCATACGGCTTGCGACCGTCAGCTCCCGGATCAACTTCGAGAATACTTTCGAGCGCTGCGCATCCTTGGCGCCTTTCTTGCGCTTGATCGTGCTCCATTTCGAATGCCCGGACATGGCTCTCCGCGTCGTTCCGGCGGACTAATGCGCTTCCTCATGATGATTCTGAGCGTGCGTTTTATAGTCGGCGATGATCGCATCGGCGACTTCGCGCGGCACTTCCTCGTAGTGTGAGAAATTGCGCGTGTGCGTCGCACGACCATGCGTCAAGGAACGTAAGCCGGTGGAGTACGTGTACAGCTCCGAGAGCGGCGCCTCGGCGCGGACAATCTGCAGGCCGTCCTGCTGGTCCATGCCTTGGATGCGGCCGCGACGCGACGACAGATCGCCCATCACGTCACCCATGTACTCCTCGGGCACGCGCACTTCCACCTTGTAGATGGGTTCGAGCAACACCGGCTTGGCCTTGGGCACCGCGCCACGGAAGGCCATGGAACCCGCGATCTTGAACGCCGCTTCCGACGAATCCACCGCATGGTCCTTGCCGTCGTCGACGGTGACGCGCACGTCCACGAACGGATAGCCGGCAACGACGCCTTGCACCATGACTTCGCGGACGCCCTTTTCGACCGCCGGCAGGAACTTACCCGGGATCACCCCGCCGACCACTGCGTCGACGAACTCGAAGTCACTGCCGCGCGGCAACGGTTCGACCCTCAGATGCACTTCGCCGAACTGGCCACGGCCGCCCGACTGCTTCTTGTGGCGATAGCGTTCGTCGGCCACGCCCTTGATGGTTTCGCGATACGGCGTCTTGGGCGGAGCGGTCTCGACGTCGACCCCGAACTTGCGCTTCAGTTTGCTGAGCAGAACTGCGAGGTGCGTGTCGCCCTGGCCGGTGAGCAGTGTCTGGTGGGTATCGGAGGTGACCGTCACCCGGAACGAGGGATCTTCCTCGTGCAAGCGCTGCAATCCGCTTGCCAGCTTATCTTCGTCGCCCTTGCCCTTGGCGTGAATGGCAACCGAAACGAGCGGCTCCGGAATCGCCGGAAACGGCACGACCATGGGCTGCGCCCGGTCGCTTAGGGTGTTGCCGGTGTGCGTCGTCTTGAGCTTGACGGCAGCACCGATTTCCCCGGCACTCAATCCCTCGAGATCGCTGCGCAGCTTGCCGTTGAGCGCATACAAGGGTCCGATGCGCTCGGGCTGGCCGTTGGATGCGTTGACCACCTCGAGCCCCGGCGTGAGCCTGCCGCAGAACACCCGCACGTAGGTGTAGTCGCCGACATTCTGTTCCGACAGCGCCTTGAACGCCAGCGCCACGACCGGCTCGCCCACCGACGGCTTGCGCTCCATCGGCTCGGTGCCGCCGGGCTTCGTGCCGCGCACGAGAAACTCTGCCGGACTGGGTGCGAGATCCAGCAACGCATCCATCAACGCCGTGACGCCGTGACCGCGACCGCCGGCCGCAACCACGACTGGGAACACTTTGCCATGTGCGACCGCGTCCTCGAGGCCGATGCGAAATTCCTCTTCGCCCAGTTCCCCGGTCTCCAGGTACTTCTCTGTGAGTTCGTCCTTGGTGTCGGCGGCGGCGTTCATGAGCGCATCGCGCGCCGTGACCATTGCAGCGGTGAGATCGCCCGGAATCGCCGTTTCGGTAGCGCCACCGGGCGCGAACAAGTACGCCTTCTGGTGCAGGACGTCGACCCAGCCCCGGAAGGATTCGCCGGCGCCGATTGGCAAGTGCAGCGCCACGATCTTGGGAGACAGCCGGGCCTGGAGCTCGCTCACGACTTTCTGGTAGTTGGCGTGCTCCCGGTCCATCTGGTTCACGACCACGAAGCGGGCCCGGCCAAAACGATTCAGCTCACGCCAGGCTTTTTCGGCACCGACTTCAACTCCGGAATCCGATTTCACGAACACCAGCGCCGTCTCGACGGCGGCGAACGCGCCCAACTGCTCGACGGCGAAATCGTCGTACCCGGGCGTATCGATGAAATTCAACTTGTGGTTCTTCCACTCGGCGTGCACCAAAGCCGCCTGGATCGACAGCTTGCGGTCGATTTCCTCGGCCGCGAAGTCCAAATTCGAGTTCCCGTCGTCGACGCGGCCCGCACGGCCGACCTGCTTCGTTTCCAACAGCAGCGACTCGAGAAACGTCGTTTTGCCCGTGTGTTGGTGTCCAACGAGCGCCACGTTGCGAATGTGATCGACGTCATAGGCTTTCAAGAGATTGAGCCTCCTCGTGGCCGAAAACGAAGCGCGCGAACGCCCCTCGCCCGTGTCTCAGGCCGCCACCGGCGAGCGCTCGAACCGAAGGCGCAGTCTACCAGCGGGCCGGACGGGCCGTCAACGCGGGCACCCGCGTATCTTCCACCCTGAATTGAAGTTGCCCTCTTGCAGCGGGGTGCGGCGGAGGCTCAGTGCGGGGTTGCCAGGGGGCCCGCGGGATCGAAGGCCAGCAGACGAACGGAATCGGCCAGCGCGGCGCCCAGGGACTCTGGATCGGGGCCCGAGATCAAGCGCTCGAACACCACCTGCCCGGTTCGCGCATCGCTCGCCCGCACATCCGCTTCGAATCCCGCGACGGTGCGGCGCACGGTGCCGGAAACCCCGAGGTGAGCGTTCAAAGGACGTACGGCACGAAAAAACTGCGTCGGATCGTCGGTCCCCAGTGCGCCGGCGGCGGCCAGGCGCTGCGCCACCCGCGCCGGGTCCAGCAGGGTCACATCCCCATGCGTCCGCAGCCGGTCTTCGAGCGCGCGCCGGACCCGGTCCGCGCCGTCGCCGCACTCGCCATGGCAATGCCACCCGCCGACGACGACGCGGAACCCCAGGGTGCGTGTGAACAGACTGGTTCCACCGGGTGCGAGCCGGATGGCGAACAACACCACCCACGCCGCCAGCAGCAAGCCCGGCAGCCACAGAATGGCGCCGCGCTCGTGCGACAAGACCCGAACCCAAACCGGCGGGCGTGGTTGCAGCATGGCGGTTCCCTCAGTGCACGACCCAGCGCTCGACGCGGCGCACCCAGCCCGGGGTCCGGGCCCATTCCGCCGCGAGCGCCGCCAGGGCGGCGGACTCTTCGGGCAGCGCGCGGCGGCCGCGCAGCTTCTCGACCATGACGGCAAAGATCCCGACCCACAAGGCGCCGGCGGCGCCGGCGATCGCGATGATCAGCATCTTGCGCGGATAGACCGCGGTTTCACCTGGCGTCGCGGCATCGAGCACCGAGAGGACCGGGGTGTTCTTCTGCTCCTCGATGCGCGCCTGCTCGAGTTGTTGCACCAACAACCCATACAGCGCTTCCTGGACCTTCAGGTCCCGCATGCGGCGCAAGTACTGCAGCGCCAGGTCGGGCACCGATTCGAAGCTGGGAAACAGTCCGCTGTCGGTCCTTTCGGAGGCGCTGAGTTTGGGTTGAACGCTGACCAGATCCTGGTATTGGCGGCGCATGGCCTGCAGCTCCTGGGTCTTCTGTCGAACTTCCGGCGCCGCGGACCGGGCTTTTTGGCGCAACATTTCGAGCTCCACCTCGGCTCCCAGGATGCGCGCCTGAAGCGCCCCGGCCAGTTCGATGGCGCCCGCCGTCTGCGCGTCGATCTGCACCGCGCGGTGCTCGCGCTGAAAATCGCGCAGCGAATCCTCGGCACCCCGCAGGTCGCCGCTGCAGCGCTCGATCTGACGCTCGATGAAACCGCGCGTCTGGCTCGCCTTCGCGGCGTTCACCTCTTGGATGAGCTCATCGAGGTGCTTGACGTACGCATTCACCACGTCGGCGCCACGCTTGGCATTGGAGTCCTCGAAACCCACCAAGAACAGCCCTTCCTCGGTGTACTTGAGCAGCGTTCTCGCCCGCAGCGTCGTGAGCGCATCCTCTTCGGTGGCCGCCTTGAACACCGGCCGCAACTGGAATTCGTCTAGAATTCGCGTCCCCATGCGCCGGCTGCCGACGATCGACGCGTACAGGGTGGGCAGGAACGGCGTGTGAACGCCGCCGGGAATCGGGACCTGGTACTGCTGCAGGAGCGCCGACAGACCGCCAAAGGACGCGTCATCATCGTTGGGCGGCAGAATGGAAGCTTGGGCGTAGTAACGCGGCGTGGCGAGAAAGGCCCAGGCGGCCGCGCCCACCGCGGCCACGACCGCCAACGAGACCATCGGCCGCCGCCACTTCAACAGAATCCGCAACACATCCAGCATGATTAGAGGTGCCCCACGACTTCGGACAGTACGTCCATGTAGCGCTGCGCGAGTTTGTCGCGGCAAAAGTTGCGGCGAACATACTCGCGGCCGTTCTGCCCCATGCGGTCGGCGCGCTCGGGATTGTGATAGAGCTGCAGGATCGCCTGCGACAGAGCGTCCGGATCCTCGGGACGCACGCACAGCCCGGCCTGCGCGTCCTGGACCGCCGCGCGAGCTTCGCCCTCGACTCCCAGGATGAGCGGCCGGGCACATCCCATGATCTCGAAGATCTTCGACGGCAGGACTTTCTCGAACAGGGGCTGGCGCCGCAGCGGCACCACCGACACATCCGAAGTGGCGATGTAGGACGGGATCCGCTCCCGCGGCTGCACGCCGACAAAACGCACGTTGGGCAAGCGCTTCTCCGCGGCCAAGCGCTCCAATTGCTCGCGCCGCGCCCCGTCGCCCACGAACAGGAACTGGATGTCCTCGTTCGAGCGCAGGCGGTCGGCGCTCTCGAGCACCGTTTCCAAGCCATGCGCCATGCCATGGGTCCCGACGTACGACACCACGAACTTGCGTCCGAGCCCGAGATTCTCACGGATGCCATTGTATTTCTCGAGCTCGCGGAACACTTGCGAATCGGCGCCGTTCGGAATGATGACGACCTTGCCGGGATCGACGCCGCGGCGCACGAGTTCGGTCTTGGTCGAATACGCCACGCCGACCACTAGGGTGGCTTCCCGGTAGAGCATCATCTCGATGCGCCGCAGGAACTGCAGCAGGATCCCCTCACGCAGCGCCCCAACCGCCGCGATCGAGTCGGGCCAGAGATCCCGGACCTCGAACACGAACGGCACGCCGCGCATGCGGCTGGCGATCCAGCCCGCGATGCCGACCAGAAACTGCGGCGAGGTGGCGATGACCAGATCCGCCGGCCCGGCGCGACGCACGCCGAACCACAACGAACTGAAAAGGAACGACAGGTAGTTCGCGCTGCGGCGCCAGAAGCCCCGGTTGGCGGCCGCATAGATCCAGGTCCGCAGCACCCGGATGCCGTCGATGTTCTCTTCGAACAGGCGGCCGTTGCGGTAGGCCGGGGGCACGACGCCGGTGGGATGGTTCGGAACCGCGGTCACCACGGTGACTTCGGCGCCCATCTGCACCCAGCGGCGTGCGAGTTCATACGTGCGTGCCGCGGGCGCACCCATTTCCGGTGGGAAGTACTGGCTAATGAAGAGGATGCGCATGACCCCGGCTTCCTGCGACCGCACACCCCGCGCACCGAAGCGACCCTAGGGAGGCCCCAGCGAGGTGTCAAGCTTGGTTTCGCCTCCCGGGCCACCGCCAACGTGGCGCCTCGGGAGCAGTCGCTAGCCAGGAGTCGTGAAACGCGCCTTCCGGTTCGAGAGGGTCGCGAGCCCGTGAGGGACGCGGCCTGATTCTAGGCGAGTTGCAATCTTGCGGCCAACCCCTATAGGGGTCTCAGTAAAACCCCACCATGAACGAAATCGTCAGCGCCAAATCGTTCTGGAATTTGTTGCCGGCGATCGATGTCGTGTTCAAGAACTCCTCGCGCCGGAACAAGATCAACCGCGACGCAACCGGCTCCACGAACTGGTTGTCGAACCTAAAGTAGTACATGAAGTCGCGGAGCTCGGCACGCACCGTGAGACGGTCGTTGGAGTGAATGGCCAGACCCAGCCCGGCCATGAGCGACCGGTCGCGTACCGGGTCGGGATCGACGGCGCCCTTGGGGCGCAGATCCATGCTGTGCTCCCCCACGCCGGTCGTCAGGGAGAGATGGGCGCGGCGCCACGGGCCCGCGAAATACGTCAGGTTCAAGCCATACTGGAAGATGCGTGCGTCGAGCGTCGTGGTCTCGTACTGCGGCAGACCGTCACTATCCTCACGCAATTCGAGTTGCCGGATCGCGCACACGGCGAGCGCAAAATCGCCCTCGAGTTCGATCGCGAGCCGGCGCGTAAGTCCATACCCAACACGCAGTCCGGTGAACACTCCCGGATCCAGCTTGATGTCGGTGACCACCGGGTTGTCGGGGTCCGTGGGACGCGGTGTGGAGTAGGTGGCGGTGTTGCGCAGCTGTTCGCTGCGCGAAAACTGCGCTCCGGCCGAGGGGGTGATGTAAAAACGGCCGGGAGAAAGTTGCGCCGCCGCGGTGCCCGGAACCAACGCCAACAACACCAGCACCAGTCGCTTCACGCGCACGCCTCCTCGATCCGGTTCGAGTGCTCCGGCCACGGGCCGGCGAGCCCCGGGGGGGGCCCTTGGAACGCCGTAAGATGGCACAAGACGCCTAGATGCGCAATCCCAGGGCGCCATTCCTGGCACGTTCGAAGCATCCCGGAAGGTTCGAGGAAGGGGGCCGATGCGGAAAAGCCTGGCGGCTCTGGCCGTGACTGGAATGATCGCCGCAGCGATGGGGTGTGCGTCGCCCGAGGAGCGCGATCGCGAGCCCCATCTGGAGGCCGAAATCGTCGCGCGCGCCGCGGATTTGGGCGTGGAACTGCGGCCGGACGCAGCCTTGCGGCGCGCCGCGCGCGAGTTGACGGAGATCCGGGCCGCGGGCGGCAATATCGACCCGCACGAAACGCTGCGCCAGGCGGAGAGCGCCAACGGCGTGCTCGACCCGTTCCCCTACCTGCTGATCGGCACCGCGACTCCTGCAAAGCTAGGGTCGCTGCGCGACGACCTGCTCCAGGCGCTAGCGGAACAGCCCGCCGACGAGCGCCGCTTGTTCACCACCGTAGCGGTGGCACTGGTGCCGGAAACCGGGCGGCACCCGGCACCGTTCGCCGCCCGCCGTGTCCACGCAACGTTCGTTCTCTCCCAACGGGCGGTCTCGTTCACACCGCTGCCGGACGATGCCCGGCCAGGCGACCGCCTGCTGTTCGAGGGCGAAATCCATGCGCCGTTTCATGAACCGCAGATTTTCGTGACCTGGCCGGACGGGCAGGCCGATGAACTCGAGAATCTCGCCCTCGAACCGGGGCGCTTCCGCGGCTGGATTCGCCTCGACCGTGGCGCGGGCGAGTATCAGGTCGAAGTGCTCGGGCGCAACGACCGCGGTCCGCGGGTATTAGGGCTCGGCAGTCTGTTCGCACGCGAACCCGGAACCCCGACCCCATATGCCGTGATGCTGGCGGCGGCGCGGCGCGGTGAATTGCGGGCCGTGGCCGACACGCAGTTGGCGCACACCACGAACGCTGGCGCCTTGGAAACCGTCGGCGAGGCGGAAGCGCATCTTCTCGAACTGGTCAACCGGGACCGGCAGAGTGCCGGCCTGCCGGAACTCGAGATCGATCCCGCGCTCACGGAGATGGCGCGCGCCCACAGCCAGGACATGAGCGCGCATCAGTTCTTCGCGCACGTGTCGCCGCGAACCGGACGCCTGGTGGAACGCGCCGAGACCGCCGGCCTGCGTTTTTCGCGTTTGGCCGAGAACATCGCGGTGCACCGCAGCGTCGAGGAAGCCGAAGCGGCTCTGTTGCGCAGCCCCGGGCACCGCAAGAATCTTCTCGATCCAGGGTTCACGCGCATCGGCATCGGCGTCGTTTTCGCCGCGGAACCGAAAGGCGAACGCCGCGTCTACGTGACGCAAAACTTCATGCTCCCCGCCCGGTAGGCGGCAGCCCCAACAGCGGCCGCAAATCGTCGGGTTGGGTGAGGGCAGTGACTCCGGCAGGTGCACGCACGAACGTCAGCGGAAACCAGGCCGCGAAGGCCGCGCGCGCCCCGGCGGCTTGCGCCGCCGCGATGTCGAGCGGTGAATCCCCCACCACGAGGACGTCCTCGACGCGCTGCGCCATGCGGCGTGCAAGCTCCAGAACCCCGTCCGGCGCCGGTTTGGGACGGAACGGTGCATCGCCGGCCAGCACCGATTCGAACAGCGGCTCGAATTCGAGTGCCCGCAACAACATCCCGGTCGAATCCGCGGCCCGCCCTGTGAAGAGAGAACACCGGATGCCGGCGGCGCGCGCTTCCTCCAGGAGCAACCGCAGCCGCGGGTGCGGCCGAACGTCGCACGCGTGCTCAAGATAGTAGCGCTGCAGGCGAGCGTAGGCGGCCTCGAGATCCGCCGGCGGCACCCAGCGGCTCAAGATCACGCGCTCAGGCGGGCCAAACTGCGCGTGGATCGCCGCGTCCGCAAGATCCGGCGCCCACGGCCGGGCCGCATAGCGGATGCCGCCGAAGGTATAGGCGTGCGAATCAGCGACCGTGCCGTCGAAATCCAGCACCAACGCCCGTGCGGGCCGGTTCACTCGGCGGCGTCCGGAGCCGCGGCGTCGCGGATGTGCAAGCGTTCGACGATCTCGCCCCGCAGCACGTGGCGCGTGAAGATCTCGTCCACGTCGGCGACGGTGACCGCGCCGTACCAAACGCCGTCGGGGTAGATCACCACGGTCACACCGTGTTCGCACTGATCCAAGCACCCGGCCATATTGGCCCGCACCCGGCCCTGCAGCCCATGTTCCGCCACCAAAGCTTTGAATCGGGCACGAACGACGGCACTGCCCTTGGCCGCGCAGCAACCCCGCGGGTTGCCCTCGGGGCGGACATTCTCACACACGAAAACATGGCGTTCGTATTGCGGCACGGTGACCTCCTGGAACCGCATTCTACCGTGGGCGGCATGCGTTCCTCAATCGCGTACACTGCACGCATGGCTTGGCTCCTGGGCATTCTCGGACTCGTGCTCCTGATCTACTCCGTCCGGCGCCGGCTGTCGCGCGCGGCGGTGCCGCAACCACCGCTTGCCGCCGAGGCCGAGACTCCGCCGGTGTGGCTGCTCACCGATGAGCTCGACCTGCACGCGGTCGCGCCGCAAGAAGTGGACGGCGTGGTCGATGAGTTCATCCGCGACGCCCGCAGCCGCGGCTTGCGATGCGTCAAGATCGTTCACGGCAAAGGTATCGGCGTGTTGCGGCGGCGGGTGCGAGCGCGTTTGGCCCGTCATCCGGAGGTCGCCGGCTGGGACGATGCCACCACGCCGGGCAGCGGCAGGGGTGCCACCATCGTGCAACTCCGAGCCCCGGACGCGCCGCTTGCGCCGCCCGCGCCACCCGACCTAGTGTGACCTGCCGGTCCGGCACCGTGCCACCGCCGGCAGCTTCCGGAAGGACCCCGTTGAGTCTGACGCGCACCGTCGCATGGAACACCGTGGTCCAAGTTGCCGGCCGTGCGGTCGGCTTGCTCGCGTCGATGGCGGTGACGGCGCTCCTGACGCGGCACTTGGGTTTGGCGCAATACGGCCAGATGGTCACCGCCGCGACCTACGTCGGGCTGTTCTCCATCCTCGGCGACGCCGGCTTGTACCTGGCCATCGTGCGCCGCGCGGCTCAGGAACCGGAGCGCCGCTCGCAGATCCTCGGCGCCGGTTTCGGATTGCGGCTGGTTTTGGCCGCGGCGCCGATGATCGCCGCCTATCTCCTCATTCAAATCGTCCCCGCCGACCGCTTCCCCACCTACGGGCCGACGGTCAAACTGGCGGTGGCCGTCTGCGCCGTCAACACCTACATCACGTTGCTCAACCAACTACTGATAGCGGTCTTTCGCTTGCATTTGCGCATGGACCTGGCCACCGGCGGCGAGTTCCTGTCACGGGTCGTGAGTCTGGGCGCGGTGGTGTGGGTCGTGCACAGCGGCGGCGGATTGATCGCGGCTTGTGTTGCGGTCTCCACCGGACCGGCCGCGAACTTCGTGTATGCATGGTTCGTCACCCGGCGCTTCGAGCGCTTTGTCCCGCATTTCGACCGGGCGATCTCGCGCGAGCTGCTCGGGGAGTCCGTGGTGCTGACCATGGTCACGCTCCTCGGCCTCATCCACTTCAAGGTCGACACGCTCCTCCTGTCGGTGCTGCGCACGCCGACCGACGTCGGGGTGTACGGCGTGGCTTATAAACTGCATGAAGTCCTGATCACTTTCCCAGGATTGTTCGTGGGCCTCCTGTTTCCAGTGTTTTCGCGGCTCGCGGCGACCGACGTACCACGTCTGCAGCAAGTCTTTCAGCGCACGTTCGAAGTGTTGCTGCTGGCTTCCGTCGGAGCCGCCACGGTGGTCTTCGTCGCCGCGCCACCGCTCGCCGCCATCCTGGGCGCGCCCGAGGCCGCGCATGCGATGCGGGTCCTGGCGTTCGCACTGCCTGCAGTGTTTGTCAGCTTGGGATTCACGCACTTGTTGCTGGCCGAAGGCCGCCAGGGCTGGCTCGTGCGGTTGTATTTCGTGCTCGTGGTGGTCAACATCGGCGCCAATGTGGTCGCGATTCGCGCTTGGTCGTACATGGGCGCGGCGGCCGTGACCGTCGCGACCGAGAGCATGGCGCTCGCTGCGCTCGCCGGCTACTGGATCGGCCGCCGCCGGTGGCGATTGCAATTGCGCGTGCTCACCTGTGTGCCGCTCGCGGCCGGGCTCGCAGTTGTGGGTTGTAGCCTTGGACGGCTGATCGCACCGTCGGAACCCACGACGCGCATCCTCGAGCTCGCGGTGCGTGGCGGGTTCACCGGCCTGTCGTACGCCGGAGCCGTTCTCGCGCTGCGGCTCGTGCCGCTCGCGACCCTGCGCGCGTTGCGGCCGCGGACGGGTCCGGCGGCAGCAGGACCCTCACGTGACGCTCTTTGACCCGCGCACGGCCGCCGCAGCGATAGTATGGGAGGTCTGGGGGGCGCTCGCACTCGACACGCGCGCCGGGTAGCACTTGCCCGTGCAACCGCGCGGCGGGGGCGATCGGGGGCGGATTAGAGCCAGCGGGCGAGATGCGCTGCGGCGTGGTCCCGGATTGTGTGCAGCGCGGCGAGCGGCTCGAGGCCGGCCTTGGTGCCGGCGACCCCATTCGCAACCCGCATCGCATCCGCGACGCCGGCGCCGCGCCAGCGTGCGAACGTGAACGCCGCACCGAACACGTCGCCGCAGCCGGTGGGAAATGGCCGCGCGTATCGCGCCGGCGGCCCCAAACGCAGCGATCGCCGGTCGCGGCCCTCGCGCCAGGCGCCGACGACACCCTGCCCACCGAGCGTCACGAGAACCGTCGACGGCCCCAGATCGAGGAGCGACGCAGCGAACCGCTCGATGGCGCCAGTGGCCCCCAACAAGCGGGCTTCCGTCTCGTTCATTTGGACCCAGTCCGCGCAAGCCACCCACTGCCGCCAATCGCGCGGCACCGCCAGGACCCGCAGTCCACCCGCGCCGAAGGCCAAGGTAAGGCTGTGCACGTCGAGCTGAATCACGCCGGCATACCGGCGCCGCAGTTCCTCCAGCGTCGCCAGTTCGATATCGCGGCCCGAGGTCAAGTTGACGATATAGT
>Ga0315287_10006065_pt1 | contig 11977 bp, 10 predicted proteins | sample YL17G11_0_MG_FD_205037 | JGI IMG/M metagenome (GOLD analysis project Ga0315287, IMG submission 205037) | Sediment microbial communities from Yellowstone Lake, YNP, Wyoming, USA - YL17G11_0 | ecosystem: Environmental > Aquatic > Freshwater > Lake > Sediment | place: USA: Wyoming | collected...
TATGGAAGAAAGTGCCGTTTTTATTGTGAATAGTGCCAAAAAAATGATGGCAAATCGGGCGAAAAAATATCCGTATTATTCTTCGCAATCACTTTCATCGCAATCACTTTCATCGCAATCACTTTCAGAAACAATCACAGTAGCAGACAAAGACAATAATAACCACAATAATGACAATAATAACAAATCATATTCTTCTGTTGTGAAAAAAGTGAAAAAGGATAATATTACTGCAGATAATATTGGCGAAATTATGTTGTGTCAAATACCTGGAATCAGTTCTACAACTGCTGGTGCAATTATGACGCATTTTGATGGTTCATTGCAAACATTGCTAATGCGAATTAAAGAATGTCCTGATTGTTTGAAAGAAGTTACATATTTAAATACGAAAAATCAAACAAAACATTTGAATAAGACAATTATAGAAAACATTGTCAAGTTTTTGTCTAAATAAACAGTATAATGAAAGAAGATAATTGCACTATTTTATTAGGGACATTGTTTGTATTGTTTGTTGGTTATTTAGTGTATAGCACATTTTTTTCCAAAAAGAGAGAAGGATTGGAGACTGCTACCACATCGTCTAGTATAAGTTCATCAAATGGTATTGCCGGAAATGCCGCAACATATGCTGCTACTATTAAACAAAAAACAGTGAATTTAAATGACACTCTTTTAATCAGTAAATATCGGAAAGATTATGAAACACTCATTTTAAATGTAGATGATTATGTGAATTCTATGATGTTAAATACCGTTGCAAGCATTGATACTGGTTCTGCCAACACCACTTCAAAAATAATTGAAAGTATGAAAATGTTGAATGAATTGTCCGCCGCAAAAGAATCGCTGAATAAAGTGATGAAATTTGTTGATAGTTCTAGTTAATTTTATTTTTGGTTTTATTATTATACTCTGATAGAAACTTCATTTCCAGCATAAACTCCTTTATCTATTAAAGCTTGTGTGTATTTAATTCCACCCCAATTGTCATCCATTGGATCAGGACTATACAACATATTTTCTTGTTGTTGATTTATATTGTCTAAAGGCGTTGTTGTTCCCACATAATATGAACTCGGGTCAAATGAGGGATATGAATTTTTATTATAAGGTGCATCATTTTGTGTTGCATCTACCAATAATGTTGGATTCGGGTTTGATGGAATACTTGAAATCGATGGAGGCAATCCACCTTGTAAATCTGTGACACTTGGTCTCGTTTTATACACCGCAGTGCCTTGTGCATCATATGTTTTTTGTAAATATAATACAGGACAGCGAATTCCTTGACTTCGTTGCCAATCTAAAAACTCGACATAATCTTCTAAATTGTCAAATTCAATTGGATTGACACCAGGTATTTTAGCCAATTTAGAATTATACAAGAAAAATTGTTTGTCGTGTTGTATTAAAATATTTGGACAACGATTTTCTATATTATTTTTTAACCCTTCTACATAATTTGCATCACTACATTTTAAATAAAAACACAATCCTATGATAAAAATGATTGCCAGTAAAATAGTGAGATACATATAAATAATAGTGATAATTTATTTATTCGATTAATATATAATGGAATTTTTACATATTAATTCAAGCAATGATAATGCACAAAAGTTTGATAAAATGGTAAACGATGGTAAGCATGTCTTTGTATTAATTTACATGGAAGGTTGCGGACCTTGCAATGCAACGCGCCCAGAATGGACAAAAATTGAAAACATATTGGGGCAACCACAACAAAAAATAAAATATCCTGGTGTAGTTGTTGCAGATGTTGACCAAATTGTTTGTAATAATATAAAACATATTTCCGATCTTTCTGGATTTCCAACAATGAGATATATTTCTGATAGAGGAAATATTGTTGAGAATTATGAAAATGATCGTTCAATAGATGCATTTATTAAATGGATTGATAGCAAACACGGCAATTTTGTCGATAATACTCCACATATGAAAACTGCGCAAGGAGGACGACGGCGGCGGCGGCGTAATTCTCAAAGTATGCGAAGAACTAGAACTAGAACTAAATATTCACACAGTCGTAAAAAGGCTGGTTGGAAACGGAAACCTCGAAATAAACGCAATTCATATCGGTATTAATATAAATAATATTTAACAAGCCGCATATGCATTACTTGATTGAGAAGTATTATTTGAGCCGCATCCAGCTGCAAATGCATCACTTGATTGAGAGGTATTATTCGCGCCGCATCCAGCGGCAAATGCTTCACTGGATTGAGATGTATTATTCGCGCCGCATCCAGCGGCAAATGCATTACTTGATTGAGAGGTATTATTTGAGCCGCATCCAGCGGCAAATGCATTACTTGATTGAGATGTATTATTTGAGCCGCATCCAACTGCAAATGCATTACTTGATTGAGATGTATTATTTGAGCCGCATCCAACTGCAAATGCTTCACTGGATTGAGATGTATTATTTGAGCCGCATCCAACTGCAAATGCTTCACTGGATTGAGATGTATTATTTGAGCCGCATCCAGCGGCAAATGCATTACTTGATTGAGAGGTATTATTCGCGCCGTATCCAGCTGTTTTAAAATTAGACATTTTAGTATAAGAATACTTATTTATTCTTTTTAAGTTATTATTAAAAAATATGTTAAATACTAATATGTAACTCTTAGATATGTGTTTTATAAATTATTCATACATAAATAATAAATAATAAATAAATAAAATTGAATTAGAATTATTTATTTATAAAGTTGTAACTACTATACTCAACTCATGTCGACATTCAGACTACTCGATTTCAATGTTCTTAATCAATCCGAAGAGGACAATGACCGAGACCAAGACGACGACTCTTGTGAAAATGAAAAACAGACATACAAACAAAAGACCGACACAACTAAATTCCTAGTTCAAATGTTTGGAATTAATAAAAAAGGAGAATCTTGTTCAATTATTGTAGAAAATTTTAACCCATTCTTTTATGTATTGGTAGATGAAACCTGGAAAAAATCAACCAAGGATAAGTTTCTTCAACATATAAAAACAAAAATGAGCAAATATTATGAAAATTCCATCAAGGATTGTATTATTGTAAAACGCAAAAAATTATATGGATTTGATTGTGGAAAAACATATAAATTCATTAAAATAGAGTTCAATAGTATTTTATCATTTAATAAAGCCAAAAATCTATGGTATTCTGAATATATTCAAGATAAAGGACGTGTTTTATTAGAAGACGGATATTTATTTTCAAATACAAAAACACGATTGTATGAAGCAAACATTCCCCCATTGTTGCGATTCTTTCATATTTGTGATATTAGTCCCTCTGGATGGATTATGATACCAGCGAAAATTATGGCTTTGGCTAAGGCTACACTAGAGAAAAAAACCAATTGCGATTATGAAATTACAATGAATTTAGAAGACATTTATCCATTGAATGAAAAAGAAGACCGTGTTCCTTATAAAATATGTAGTTTTGATATTGAAGCCAGCAGTAGTCACGGCGATTTCCCAGTTCCAATTAAATCTTATAAAAAATTGGCAACAAATATTGTAGAATATTTTGAAAATGTGCCGTCTTTATTAACACCCGTAATGTGTAAAAATATATTACAAATTATTATATTAACTGCATTTGGTTATGATAATATGGAAGGTATAGACCGGGTTTATCCTAAAATTCCCCTGAAAAATCGAGGAGCTGTTCTTGCTTCCTTTGAATCATGGATTAAAAAACCAGTACGCAATTTTCAGAAAAATAATGAGATGATTACGTTGGAAGATTATTTTGCTGCAGATGATGATGATGATGAAATTGGTTCAGGTTTTGTTGGACTTGGTGTGCCTATGGGTGGGAAAAAATACATCAAAACATATTCAAATAAAACCGCGACTGTTATAGATATTTTGTGCGATACCAAATGTGACAGAGATAGTAAATTAAATGAAATCAATATATCATTTAATTCTTCATTTCCCGCACTTGAAGGCGACAAGATTACCTTTATTGGCTCGACATTTATGCGTTATGGAGAACAAAATCCATATTTAAATCATTGCGCTGTATTGAATACTTGTGTTAATGTTTCAGAAGATGAAAACACTGTTATTGATAGTTATGCAACTGAAAAAGAGGTAATGCTTGCGTGGAAAGAATTAATACAAACTGAAAATCCAGACATTATTATTGGATACAACATTTTTGGATTTGATTATAATTTTATGTTTAAACGCGCAGAAGAAAATGATTGTGTGCAAGAGTTTTTACAATTGTCTCGTAATGAAGGAGAAATTTGTGCTACATTGGAAAAGGAAACTGGGAAATATAAAATAGAAGAAAGCACCATTCAAATCGCAAGTGGGCAGCACGACTTACATTATATTAAAATGAATGGGCGATTGCAAATTGATTTATACAACTTCTTTCGTCGTGAAGAAAATCTGACATCTTATAAATTGGATTATGTTGCCGGTCATTTTATTGGGGATTATGTGAAATCATTTGAACATAATACAGTAGAAAAAACGACGTTAATTAAAACGAGCAACTTGACCGGATTGTTGGAACAAAGTTATATTCATTTTGAAGAAATCGGACATTCTGTGGATTATTACAATTCCGGCGCGAAATATTGCGTAACACGCATTGATCGCGCGCAGCATTCCTTTGAAATTGTTGGAATGGTTCAGCCAGATATGACAAAAAAAGTGCGATGGTGTTTGGCAAAAGACGATGTTTCTCCAAAGGATATTTTTCAAATGGCAAATGGTTCAGCAGAAGACCGTGCTGTAATTGCGAAATATTGTATTCAAGATTGTAATCTAGTTCATTATTTAATGAATAAAGTAGATGTTTTGACTGGTTTTATTGAAATGGCGAAAATTTGCAGTGTTCCTGTTAATTTCTTGGTGATGCGCGGACAAGGCATTAAACTCACTAGTTATATTGCGAAAAAATGCCGTGAAAAAGGAACGTTAATGCCTGTGATGGAAAAAGGTTCAATGGAAGACGGTTATGAAGGTGCGATTGTGTTAGACCCTAAATGCGATTTGTATTTGGACAATCCTGTTGCGTGTGTGGATTATGCATCGCTGTATCCATCATCAATGATTAGTGAAAATTTGTCACACGATAGTAAAGTATGGACAAAAGAATATGATTTGGCAAATAATTTGATTTGTGAAACTGGAGAAATAAATGCTTCTGGTGAATTCATTTATGACAATTTGTCGGAATATGATTATGTGGATATTTCATATGATACTTATATTTATGTGAGAAAAACGCCTGCTTCCGCGGCGAAAAAGGTAAAATCCGGTCGCAAAATATGTCGCTTTGCACAATTTCGTAATGGAGAGAAAGCAATTATGCCTTCTATTTTGGAAGAATTGTTGATGGCTCGTAAAAATACGCGGAAATTGATTCCATTAGAAAGCGATGAGTTTATGAAAAATGTATTGGATAAAAGACAAATTGGATATAAATTGACTGCCAACTCTCTTTATGGACAATGTGGGGCAAAAACCAGCACCTTTTATGAACAAGATGTTGCTGCCGCCACAACTGCGACCGGGCGACTATTGTTGACTTATGCGAAACGCGTCATTGAAGAAGTGTATGGAGATACTGTTTGTCAAACGGCGAATCACGGACTTGTCTTGTCAAAAGCGGAATATATATACGGCGACAGTGTTGCCAGTTATACTCCTATTTATATTCGTGTTGATGGAAAAGACATTGAAATATTGGAAATTGAAGCATTGGCTCAGAAGTATGGTAACGGATTATGGATTGCCTCTTGTGAACAGGGAAAACAAGAAAAAGAATTTTGTGAATTGACAAATGTTGAGACTTGGTCAGATAAAGGTTGGACTCTTTTGCATCGTGTCATTCGACACGTATTGGCTCCACATAAGAAAATAATGCGAATATTGACGCATACTGGACTTGTTGATGTGACAGATGACCATTCGCTGATATTGTCTTCAGGCGAAGAAGTCTCGCCAAAAGACGTGGAAGTCGGAACTGAATTGTTGCATTATCCATTGTCTACATTTGCTGATATTTACGACTTTAATAAATCATGGATTTCTACGGCAAAATATGTGAATGATTTGAATTCTAAAAACATTCCTTATATTATTATAGATGTTGATAATGTTGAATTAATAGAGAGAAAAGATGCGTTTGCGTGTTACCAAGATAATATAGTTGCCATCAAAGAAATAGAATATTCTGGTTTTGTCTATGATTTGACAACCGACAATCATCATTTTGCAGCTGGAATTGGCAATTTAATTGTCCACAACACGGATTCTGTATTCTTCACATTTAACTTGCAAACGCTAGAAGGCGAACCCATTCGAGGTAAAAAAGCACTTGAAATCACGATTGAATTGGCACAAGAAGCCGGACATTTGGCTTCGTCATTTTTGAAATCGCCACACGACTTGGAATACGAGAAAACATTCATGCCATTTTGTCTCTTGTCGAAAAAAAGATATGTTGGCATGCTTTATGAAACAGACCCGAATAAATGTAAAAGAAAAGAAATGGGAATAGTGTTGAAACGGCGTGATAATGCGCCAATTGTCAAGGATATTTTTGGTGGCATCATTGACATCTTAATGAAAAAACAGAACATTCAAGAAGCAATTGACTTTTTACGCAGTTGTTTGAATAATATTGTTGAAGAAAAATATCCAATGGATAAATTGATTATTACAAAATCGTTAAGAAGTGGATACAAAAATCCGAAATCTGTGGCGCACAAGGTGTTGGCTGACCGCATTTCCGCACGAGACCCAGGCAACAAACCGTGCTCTGGCGATCGTATAGCATTTGTATATATTAATTGTTTAAACAAGGCTGCACTTCAAGGCGAGAAAATAGAAACGCCGCAGTTTATTGTAGAAAATGAATTGAAAATAGACTATTCATTTTATATTACGAATCAAATTATGAAACCAGTGCAACAAGTGTTTGCTCTTGTTTTAGAGAAGATATGGATTATGCAGAATAATACTGCGAAAATTAATAAATTTCATTCAGAGGTCACGGCTTTGCGACGCAATGCTATATCAGATGAATCATTCGAAGATAAACTAGAACAATTAAAAAATCGCGAAATTAAAGCAATATTATTTGATGAATATTTGAGAAAAACGACGAATGTGAAAATGGGGAATCAAAGTTTAATGAAGTTTTTTGGGAAGAAGTAATCTACTCTGTCATTTTGTATTAATTAAACCATTTATTTTATCGCAATCTAATGCGTTTCTCTCTTTGTCATAAAATCCACTACCTAATTGAACCAGGTTCGCTCCGGCATTCAAATAATCTTGAATGTCTTGTTCATTTGTTATACCGCCGGAACCAATAATGTGTATCTTATCCGAAAAATATTCCTTGAATTTTTTAATGTTTCCAAGAGAAACATATTTGTTGATTTTACCGGAAACACCATTGTATTTTCCATCATAATAAGCATTTGGAATTGTGTTGCAACAAACAATGAATGTAATAATGTCTGTGTGTAACAAGAACAATTCGGCTATTTTCCGGATTTTTTCTAATTCAAAATATGGTGGCAATTTTAGTCCGATTTTTACGCGTGTTAAATGTAATGTGCGAATGTGTTGTATTAAAAAGGAAATATCTTTTTTATGGTATCCTGGAATTCTTGAATGAATGTTTGGACAACTAATGTTTATTTCTATTAATGCATCTTTTTCGTGTTGTTGTAAAAATCCGTCATAATCTTTGAGTATCCAAGTGAAATCATTTAATTCGTGTTCATTGTAAGCAACAGACAATATAAATGGTTTATTTTTTTCTGATACAAGAGAGAAACATTCCTTGTAATATTCATATCCGTAATTTGGTAATCCTTTTGAATTAAAATGCAGTCCGTCTTCTTGAATATAATAATAATTCGGTTCAGGGTTTCCCATTTTCGGCATTTTCGTACAAGTTTTAGAAACAACTCCTGAGAGTTGCGAGTTAGATAATTCAATGATTTTCTCTCTAGTATCACACCAACAACCACTCGCATTTAATATGTGTCCTTTAATTTCAATCATATAATTTGTTTTTATTTGTTTTTATTATTTTATCTACATTTCTCTTATAATATATTCAAAAAATAATCTATTTGAATTTGAATTTCTTGATGTTGATGAGTTAGTTGCACCTGTGTCGGCATTTGTATTTGGAGTAAGTAATGAAGTAAATAATAAATCTAAATAATCATTTACTATTTGTGATGTTTCTGATGATAATTCTGATTCAGATTGTGGTTGTGGTTGTCTTTGTCTTTGTCTTTGTGGTTGTGGTGTTTGTGGTGTTTGTGGTGTTTGTGGTTGATGTGTTTGTGTTTGTGGTTGTTGTGTTTGTTGTTGTGTTTGATGTGTTTGTTGTTGTGTTTGTTGTTGTGTTTGATGTGTTTGTGTTTGTGGTTGTTGTGTTTGTTGTTGTTGTGTTTGTGGTTGATGAATTGATTGAACCTCATTGTTTTCTCTATTTGTTGGAATAAGTTCTTCATTGTTTATTATTGTTTGTGGTACATATGTTCTAATATCATATCTACATATAGGACACGAGACATTTGAATGAAACCAAGTATTAAAATGACTAGGAGAGAAATTATGACCACAATGTAATATTTGTCGCACCAAATCTTGATTGTGAAATGGTTCACAAGTAAAAGGACACGTTTCGTTTGTAGGATTTATGATTGTATCATATTGTATTAATTTAGTTGCATTATCAATTTGCCGTTGGGTTGGATATATTATTACCGGGTCAAAAAAAGATTGTGTAAAAGTGGCTGGTCTTCTTCTCATAATAGCGGTTGGTTGTATTGGTTGTGTTATTGGTTGTGTTATTGATTGTGTTATTGGTTGTGTTATTGGTTGCACTAATGGCGCGTGAACAACAGGCATTGTCGTCGTGTTGCGTTGTCGTCTTCGTGCGCGTGGTCTATTTGTATTAGTATTATGTAAATTATTTGAATATGAATATGAATGTGGAATTTGAGTCATCCTTTGACGAATTAAATAAATGTTATTTTGTAAAATCGCGTTATTATAATATAAGTTATTTATTTGTGCGATATTATTATTATACATATTAACATAATTATTAAGTTCATTATTAAGACTCATAATATTAAAGATTATTAAATATATTTTATATGAGTTTTAATAAATATAATAATAAAGGATTAAGTGGATTACAAAATTTGGGAAATACTTGTTTTATAAATTCGTGTATGCAAATATTATCTCACACATATGAATTTAATGAATTTCTCTCTCGCCCAAACAATAGATTCAACAAAAATCCTGAAAGCATACTATTATTAGAATGGAATAAATTGAGAGAAATGTTATGGTCAAACAATTGCATCATTTGTCCTGAAAAATTCATAAAAACAATTCAAGCAGTAGCCGAACATAAAAAGATTAATATATTTACAGGTTTCTCTCAAAATGATTTGCCTGAATTTCTGATATTTATTATAAATTCATTTCATTTATCACTTTCACGCAAAGTATTAATGTCAATTAAGGGTAATCCTGAAAATGAAAAAGATGAAATTGCCCTAAAATGTTTTGAAATGATAAAGGAGATTTATTCAAAAGAATATTCTGAAATATGGAATTTATTTTATGGAATTCACATTTCACAGATTAAAGACATTGATACTGACAATGTCAAGAGTATGAAACCCGAACCGTATTTTATTATTAATTTACCTATTCCTAAAAATAATAAATCTTCTTCATTATATGACTGTTTTGATTTATATACTGAAAATGAATTGTTAGATGGAGAGAACCAATGGTATAATGAAACTACTGGAACCAAAGAATGTGTCCATAAAAGAACAGTATTTTGGAGTTTTCCGACAATTTTGATAATTGATTTGAAACGAGTAAATTCGCAAAATGTAAAAACACCAAAATTGGTTTCATTCCCAATCAATAATTTGGATTTATCAAAATATTCAATCGGCTATAAAAACACTTTTAACACATATGATTTATATGGAATATGCAATCATATTGGAGGAACTATGGGTGGTCATTATACCGCATATATAAAAAATTCAAATGGTAAATGGTATCATTTTAATGACATGAATGTATCTGAAATACAAGAATCTAAAATAATAACTCCAAACGCATACTGCTTTTTTTATAGAAAAAAACAATGATAATATATATATGAATTCCTCAACAATAGATTTATATGATTCTGTGAATAATTTATTTGCAAATCCGTTGATATTTGTCGTCTTGTTAATAATCATTATTTCTTATGTTCTTTTATTTTCATCTTTAGGAGGAAATGAACAAGACATAGGCGACGAAGGCTCAGGACAACAAACATTAATGGTTGTCGTTTTCGCAATTTTACTCGTTTTAATTTTATTAAACTTATTCAATTACTATTTTAGTGTGGATGTTATTGCATCTATTAATAATTTTTTTCAAGAAAGTCCGAAAATTAATATTGTAGTTGACCAAAGTAACGTACAACCACAGTCTCAACCTTCAGTTGTTCCTGAAATTTCGTTGACAAAACAGGTCTTTAATATTCCCGGGAATAATTATGATTATGAAAATTCTGGCGCATTATGTAAAGCATATGGTGCAAGATTAGCAACTTATTCAGAAATTGAAAATTCGTATAATTCTGGGGCGGAATGGTGCAATTATGGTTGGTCTGATGGTCAAATGGCACTCTTTCCAACACAACAAAAAACATTTGATAATTTACAGAAAATCGAAGGACACGAAAATGATTGTGGTAGAGCAGGAATTAATGGTGGATATATGGCGAATCCACAATTGAAATTCGGAGTCAATTGTTATGGTTATAAACCGAAAATTACCCCAGAAGAACAACATCTAATGTCTTCTACGACACCTTATCCACAAACACAAAAGGATATTGATTTTCAAAATGAAATTGATTATTGGAAAACGCAAATCACGAATATTTTAGTTTCCCCATTTAATTATAAGAATTGGTCACGGATTTAACTAAAATTATGTTTATCAAAAATATGACCTTCTGAATGAAAAACTTTACTTTCTGGTCTATTTACAATATAATATAAAGGATTATAATCTTTACAACTATCACTGTCATGATACGTGTGTATCATTGTGTCCAAATCATTATAAGTTAAATCGGTTTTATTTATTAAAATATCCCAATCGTCGTGACCGATTTCAATCTTCTTTATATATGTGTCTGTATAATACTTTTTTGGCACAAATAATATCATATTATTTACTCTAGGATTACTTCCAGTTTTGTAACACACTCTCCAACAAATGGTAGGAAATAATATCATATTTATAGTAGGATTAAATATTTCTGTAAATTTTTCTTTCAAAAATAAATCTATTCGTATATATAATACAAAATCATATTTTTCAATATTTTGTATTTTATTTATGGAATTATGAAATAAACTAGTTATACCAATCACATCTGGATACAATGTATTTCCAATTAAATGTTTGTTATAATTAGATAACAAATCATTATCGAATTGTGTGGTATAACTTGATATATATACCGAGACAGATTCCATTTTAAATTTTGTAATAATATGTTCTATAAAAGTATTATGACTTTTACACGCTTTCATTTGTTCATTATAAGATTCAGTCGTTCCTCTATTTCTGTTTCCTTGACAACCTAACCTAAAACTTTCTCCTAATAATATGATTAGTCCATTCATTATTAATTATGATTAATATTTTAATTTCATATGTATTCTCAAATTACAATTGCGATTCTTCTCTCATTTTATTTTATGATATAAAATAAAATAAAATAAAATGAATCGTGTCGCTTTATGTATACGTGATTGTCCCTGGAATATATCAAGAAGCATTAAGAAAAATATACGATTTTTCAATAAGACCAGGACATTTAAGCATGGATGAATTT
>Ga0315287_10006067_pt1 | contig 11972 bp, 9 predicted proteins | sample YL17G11_0_MG_FD_205037 | JGI IMG/M metagenome (GOLD analysis project Ga0315287, IMG submission 205037) | Sediment microbial communities from Yellowstone Lake, YNP, Wyoming, USA - YL17G11_0 | ecosystem: Environmental > Aquatic > Freshwater > Lake > Sediment | place: USA: Wyoming | collected...
CCCTGTATGTGACGTCGGCCGACCAATCGAGGTCGTAGATGTCGTCCTTCTGCTCGAGGAACATCTCCAGCCTCTCCAGGCCGTAGGTGATCTCGACCGGAACCGGCGAAAGGTCGATCCCGCCGCATTGCTGGAAATAGGTGAACTGGGTGATCTCGAGGCCGTCGAGAAGGACCTGCCAGCCGACGCCCCAGGCACCGATCGTCGGCGATTCCCAATTGTCCTCGTCGAAGCGGAGGTCGTGGTCCTCGAGAGCGACGCCCAGGGACCTCAGGCTGCGGACGTAGACGTCCTGGATGTCGACGGGCGAAGGCTTCATGATGACCTGGTACTGGAAATGCTTCTGGACGCGGTGGGGGTTCTCGCCATAGCGGCCGTCGTCCGGCCGGCGCGACGGTTGGACATAACCCACACGCCAGGGCCGCTTATCGAGGACACGGAAGAACGTGTCCGGGGTCATCGTCCCGGCCCCGACCTCGAGGTCGTAGGTCTGGGCCAGGTAGCATCCTTGCTCGGCCCAGAATTGATGCAGGCTGAGGATCAGGTTTTGGACGGACATGCCTAGGGCTCCTTTACCCAGCGCAGGACGGGGAACTTGGCCGCGGCCACCTCGTCAAGCCGGCTGACATAGGCGGCGTGCGGGGCGGAGTGGAGGATCTCGGGGTTCTCCTTGGCCTCCCGGGCGATGGCTTTCATGGCGTCGATGAACAAATCCAAGTCGCGCCGGCTCTCCGTCTCCGTCGGCTCGATCATCAGCGCGCCGTGGACGATGAGCGGGAAGGACATCGTCGGCGGGTGAAGGCCGTAATCGATGAGCCGCTTGGCGATGTCCAGGTTGGTGACGCCGAATTCCTTCTGGATCTTGTCCGAGAAAACACACTCGTGCATCGAAGGGGTGGTGTACTTGAGGTGATACTCCCCTTCGAGGCTCTTGCGGATGTAGTTGGCGTTGAGCACGGCGAACTCGGCGATCTCGCGCACGCCCTTGGGCCCGAGAGTCAGGATGTAGCACAGGGCCCGGACGATTACGGAGAAATTCCCGAAATAGCTCCTGACCCGGCCGATCGTCGCCTGGCGGTCGAAATCGAGGACGAAGCGGCCGTCCTTCTCCCCTATCACCGGGATCGGGAGGTAGGGCACGAGCTCCTTCTTGACGCCGACCGGGCCCGACCCGGGGCCGCCGCCGCCGTGGGGGGTGGAGAACGTCTTGTGGAGGTTGAGGTGGAGGACGTCGATGCCCATGTCGCCGGGCCGGACGATCCCCGTCAGGGCGTTCATGTTCGCCCCGTCCATGTAGACGAGGCCGCCCTTGGCGTGGATGATCTCGGCGATGCGACAGATGTCGGACTCGAAGACGCCGAGCGTGTTCGGGTTGGTCACCATGAGCGCGGCGACTTCGTTCGTCATGGCCGCCTCGAGGGCCTCGACGTCGATCGTCCCCTTTTCGTTCGACTTGACTTCTTTGACGGAGTAGCCGCAGATGTGGGCCGAAGAGGGGTTCGTGCCATGGGCGGAGTCCGGGATGAGGACGTATTTGCGGGCGCCGCCCCGCGCTTCGAGAGCGGCCCGGATGAGCATCATGCCGGTGAGCTCGCCGTGGGCCCCGGCCGCGGGATGAAGGGTGAAGGCGTCCATGCCGGCGATCTCGCAGAGGTAGGTTTCGAGCCTTTTCAGGACCTCGAGGCTGCCCTGGACGAGGTCCTCGGAGGCGAGGGGGTGGGAGGCGGCGAAATCGGGCAGGCCGGCTAGGCGCTCGTTGACCTTGGGGTTGTATTTCATGGTGCAGGAGCCGAGCGGGTAAATGCCCATGTCCACGCAGTAGTTTTTCTGGGAAAGCCGGGTGAAGTGCCGGATGACTTCCGTTTCCGAAACCTCGGGAAAGCCCTCGATCTCCCGGCGCAAGGCGACGCCGGCGAGGAGATCCATTTTTGCGGGCACGTCCAGGGCGGGCAGTTCGCCGGCCCGCTTGCCCGCTTCGCTTATTTCGAAAATGAGGGGTTCACGGATCTCCTTGATCATGACAGGACCTCCTGGAGCGCTCGGGCCAGCCTGTCGATCTGGTCCTTGGTTTTCAGCTCGGTGACGCAGACGAGGGCGGAATTCTTGAGCTCCGGATAGGCCGGTTCTAGGCCGTAGCCCCCGATGAGCCCCTGGCCGCGCAGGCCGGCGTCAACGGCCGGCCAGGGCTTGGCCAGCTCGACGACGAACTCATTGAAGACCGGCCCGGAGAATTTTCTCCTGACGCCCGGGACGGCCCCCAGTCGTTCGGCGGCATAGGCCGCTTTCTGGGCGTTCTGCCAGGCCATGTCTCTCAAACCTTGCTTACCCAGGCTTTCCATGAAGATCGTCGCCCGGAGGGCACAAAGACCCTGGTTCGTGCAGATGTTCGACGTCGCCCGCTCCCGGCGGATGTGCTGTTCCCGGGTCGAGAACGTCAGGACGAAACCGCGCCGGCCTTCGGTGTCGACCGTTTGCCCGACGATGCGGCCCGGCATCTGGCGGAGGAACTCCTTCTTGCTGGCCATGAAGCCGAGGTAGGGCCCGCCGAAGCTCACCGGGACACCCAAAGACTGGCCCTCGCCCGTGACGATGTCGGCGCCGAGCCGGCCCGGAGCTTCGAGGAGCCCCAGCGAGATGGCTTCGGCGACGATGACGACGGAAAGGGCCTTGCGGCCGTGGGCGGCATCGGAGAGCGCCTGGACGTCTTCGACGACACCGAAGAAGTTGGGCGACTGGAAGACGACCGCCGCCGTTTCCTCGTCGAGGGCCCGGCCGAGGGCATCCTGATCGACGCGGCCGTCGGGGCCGTAAGGGACGTCGATGGCTTCGAGGCCGAGGTTCTTGATGTAGGTCCGGACGACCTCGCGGTACTGCGGATGGAGCGTCCGGGCGAGGAGGACCTTGTTCCGGGTCGTTATCCTCTGGGCCATCAGTACGGCTTCGGCCGTGGCCGTGGCGCCCTCGTAAAGGGAGGCGTTAGCGATATCGAGTCCCGTGAGCTGGCAGATGAGGGTCTGGAACTCGAAGACGACCTGGAGCGTGCCCTGGCTGACTTCGGGCTGGTAGGGCGTATAGGGGCTGACGAACTCGCCCCGCGAGCTCAAGTAATCGACGACGGTCGGGATGAAGTGCTCGTAAGCCCCGCCGCCGAGGAAAGAGAGGTGGCGAGAGTAAGCGTTCTTCCGGCCGATGGCCTCGATCGCCCGGACAAGCTCGAGCTCGGACTGGGGCGCGGGCAACTTGAGGTCCCGCTTGAGCCGGACGGCGTCCGGGATGCAGCAGAACAGGCCGTCGATCGAGTCGACGCCGGTTGCCGCCAGCATCTCCCTCTTGTCCTTGTCGCTGAGAGACAGATAACTCATCAGTGCTCGAGCCCCTCCAGGAATTTTTCGTAGTCGCCCGCGGTCAAGAGAACGTCGATCTCCTTCTTGTCCTTGATCTTCAGACGGACGATCCAGCCCTGGCCGTGAGGATCCTTATTGATGAGGTCGGCCGTCTGGACCAGCGCTTCGTTGACAGCGACGACCTCGCCGGCGACCGGCGCGTAGATGTCCGAAACCGACTTCACGGACTCGATGACGCCGACCGACTGCCGCGGGGCGAGCTCCTTGCCTACCGGAGGAAGCTCGACGTAGATAATGTCGCCGAGTTGGTGCTGGGCGAAATCGGTGATGCCGATGAGGGCCTCATCGCCCGCGACCTTGATCCACTCGTGCTCCTTGGTGTAACGAAAATCATTCGGATACATGGATGGCACCTCCGTGATGGAACGTGTTATTTCTTGTCGGTCCTTTTGTAGAAGGGCGTGGGAATGACCCTGGCCCTGATCCTCTTCGTCCGGATCTCGATCTCGAACTCCGTACCCACGGCCGTGGCCTCGATGGGAAGATAGACGAGCCCGATGGCCTTCTTCAGGAGCGGCGAGAAGGTCCCCGACGCGACCTCGGACACCTTCTGTCCCTTGATGGTGACGGGGTAATGGGGCCTGGCGACGCCCGGTTCGGCCAACTCGAAGCCGACGAGCTTTCTCCTGAGCCCCTCGGCCAGCTGCTTCTCGACGACCGGCCTGCCCAGAAAGTCCCCCTTCTGCAGTTTGACGATCCACTTGAGGTCGGCTTCGAGGACGGTCGTCTTGTCCGAGATGTCGTTGCCGTAGAGCATGAGCTTGGACTCGAGCCGCAGGGTGTCGCGGGCGCCGAGGCCGATCGGCAGGAGCCCGAGCGGCGTCCCCTTCTCGATGAGAGTCGTCCAGATGATGCCCGGATCGGGGTCCATCGTATAGATCTCGAAGCCGTCCTCGCCTGTGTAGCCGGTCCGCGACACGAGGCAGTTCTTGCCGAGCACCTTGCCCTTGGCCCAGTGGAACGATTTCATCCCGGACAGGGCGATGTCGGTCAGCGGCTGGAGGATCTTCTCGGCCAGCGGCCCCTGGAGGGCGAGCTGGGAATAGGCGTCGCTCTGGTTTTCGACCTTAACGTCGAAGCCCTTGGTGTGGCCGGCGATCCAGGCGAAATCCTTGTCGACGTTGGCCGCGTTGACGACGAGGAAATATTCCTCGGGGCCGATGCAGTAGACGAGCATGTCGTCGACGAAGGTCGATTCGGGCGTCATCAGCGCCGTATACTGGACCTGGCCCGGGGCCAGGCGGGCGGCGTCGTTCGGGGTCAGCCACTGGACGTAGGCCAGGGCCTGCTTGCCCGTGACCAGGACCTCGCCCATGTGGCTGACGTCGAAGAGCCCGGCCTTGGTCCGTACGGCCATGTGCTCGGGGATGATGCCCGAGTATTCGACCGGCATCTCCCAGCCGCAGAACTCGATCATTTTGCCGCCGAGCCGTTTATGGAGTTCGTTGAAGCGTGTCTTCCTCATGGTCCATTCCTTAAAAAGAAGTTCAAAATTATCACATCTCCGCCCTTCTATCAAGTCCACAAGCAATGTGCCGATGCTTGCCCTCGGGGGCGAATTTGCTATAATAAGTTGCCGAACATGATCGCCTTCAAAACCCGCTTGAAAGAAACGATTTACGAAAAGCTGAAGGCCGTCTATCCGGTCGCGATAGAGGACCTTGATATGGCCCCGACCCCCGACCCGAAGATGGGCGACCTGGCCCTGACCTTCCCCTTCCAGCTGGCCAAGAAGCTCAAGAAGGCACCCCGCACTATCGCTCAGGAGGCCGCGGGGCTTTTCGGGACGATGGACGGGGTCGTCAAGGCCGACGTGGCCGGCGGGGGATTCCTCAACCTCTGGCTCGACAAAGCCGCTTTCTTCGCCGAGGCCATCCGCACAGCCGGTCGGACGTCGCTCGTCCCCGAAGAAGACAAGGTCATCATCGAACACACCAACATCAATCCGAACAAGGCCGCCCACATCGGCCATCTCCGCAACGCCTGCCTCGGCGACACCCTGGCCCGCTGTCTGCGCTTCAAGGGCGAGAAGGTCGAGGTCCAGAATTACATCGACGACACGGGCGTCCAGGTCGTCGACGTCGTCTTCGGCTTCATGGAGCTCGAAAAAAAGAATCTCGATGACCTCGAGAAGCTCCCCGGCAAGTTCGACTACTACTGCTGGGACCTCTACGCCCGGGTCTCCGTCTACCTCGCCGAGCACCCCGAGGCCCAGTCTAAGAAAGCGGCCATCGTCAAGAAAATCGAGCACGGCCAGGACCCGGAATACGCCCTGTCCCGCTATGTTTCGCGGCGCATCGTGCGCGCCCATCTGGCCACGATGAAACGGCTGGGCATTGGCTACGACGTCCTGCCCTGCGAGAGTACTATCCTCCACTTGAGGTTCTGGGAGAAGGCTTTCGACCTCCTCAAGGAGCGGCAGGCCATCTATTTGGCCGGGGAAGGCGAGAACAAGGGCTGTTGGGTGATGCGCCTCGAGGAAAACGAGGAACGGGAGAAAGTCATCGTCCGCTCCGACGGCACCGTGACCTACGTCGGCAAGGACATCGCCTATCAGCTCTGGAAGTTCGGCCTGCTCGGCCGCGACTTCTATTACGAGCCCTTCGCCCAGGAGGATGGCCGGACACTGTGGATATCGACGTCGACGCCCGCCTCGGGCGGCCCCAGCTTCGGCAATGGGAGCAAGGTCTACAACGTCATCGACACGCGGCAATCCTACCTCCAGAAGATCGTCGTCCAGGGCTTGCGCTCTCTGAAATTCGACGCCCAGGCGGGGAAGTCCATCCACTTCTCCTACGAGATGGTTGCCCTCTCGCCGAAGAGCCTGGCCGAGCTCGGCTATGCCGCATCCGAGGAAGAGAAGGAAAGATCCTTCCTCGAGGTCTCGGGACGGAAGGGACTCGGGGTCAAGGCCGACGACCTCCTCGACCGGCTCGAAGACAAGGCCCGGGTCGAGATCGAGAAAAGGAACCCCACCCTGCCCGCCGACGAGAAGCAGCGTATAGCCCGGGACATCGCCTCGGGCGCCGTTCGTTACTTCATGCTCAAGTTCGCCCGGAACTCGCTCATTATCTTCGATTTCGAGGAAGCCCTGAGCTTCGAGGGAGAGACCGGACCGTATCTCCAATACACCGCGGTCAGACTGAACAGCATCTTCCGCAAGCTCAAGGAGCGGGACGGCGTCGCCGAATCCGACATCGTCCCCCCAGCCGACGGCCGGGCGCTCCTTCCGCCGGGACTCTCGGAGAAAGAGACGGCGGACTTCTGGGACCTCGTCGTCGTCGCCGCGTCGCTCGAGGAGGAGGTCCTCCGGTCCGTCGCCGCCCTGGAATTCTCCCACCTGGCCAAGTTCGCCTTCCTCCTGTGCCAAAAGTTCAACGGCTATTACCATAAATACCCGGTCCTCGCCGAAGAAGATAAAGAGGTCAAGGCCTTCCGGCTGCTGACCATCCGCTACACCAAGGAGCAGCTCCAGTGCGCCCTGGCTCTCATGGGCATCCCTTTGCCCGAGCGCATGTGACGCAACTCCTCGTGGTCATCGGCGGTTTATCAACCTGATAACGGAGGTGAACATGATCGAGGTTCAAGAGCTCACCAAAAAATACGGGGAGCTCGTCGCCGTCCGGGACCTCACGTTCAAGGTCGAAACGGGCCGCATCTGGGGCCTGCTGGGCCCGAACGCGGCCGGCAAGACGACGACGATGCGCATCCTGACCGGCTACCTGCCGGCGACGGCCGGCCGGGCGACCGTGGCCGGGTTTGACGTCTTCAACGAGCCCGACGCGGTCAAGAAGTCCATCGGCTACCTGCCCGAGGTCGTCCCCCTCTACGAGGATATGACCGTCTCCGGGTACCTCGGCTTCGTCGCCGAGATCAAGCAGGTCCCGGCGGCCAAGCGCAAGGCTGCGATCGGCCGCGTCATCGAGTCGGCCGGCCTGAAGGACGTCGGCCGCCGGCTCATCAAGAACATCTCCCGCGGCTTCAAGCAGCGCGTGGGCATCGCCCAGGCCATGATCCACGACCCGAAGGTCCTCGTGCTGGACGAGCCGACGATCGGTCTCGACCCGGCCCAGATCCGCGAGATCCGCGAGCTCATCAAGGGCCTCCGCGGCGAGCACACCATCCTGCTCTCGACCCACATTCTGCCCGAAGTCACACAGGTCTGCGACGGCGTCGTCATCATTAACGAAGGCCGTCTCATGGCCTCCGGCTCCCTCGCGGACCTGGCCGCCTCCTTCGAGCGGAATGACGGCGTCATCCTCAAGCTCCGTCGCGCCGGCGCCGAGGAAGCCGCTCTCTTCAAGGGCCTACCCGGCGTCGACAGGGTCTCGGCCGAGGGGAACGAACTCCGCGTCGAGTGGGGACGCGGCCGCGACCTCCACGACGACGTCGCCCGTCTCGCCCTCGACCGGGGCCTCGGCCTCCGGGAGATGAGGTCCGTCGCCAGCATCGAGGACCTCTACATGAAGATCGTCTCGGGAGGGCTTGAACAATGAGAAACATCTGGTCCCTCATGAAAAAGGAGATCCGGTCCTACTTCAGCTCGCCCATCGCCTACGTCGTCATCTCCGGCTTCCTTCTGCTCGTCGGCTTCTTCTTCTACAGCCTCGTCTGGTGGTTCAACGCCCAGGCCATGCAGATGGCCCAGAACCCCTACTACGCCCAGCAGGTCAACATCAACGAAATGGTCTTTTCGCCGCTCTTCCACAACATGAGCATCATCCTCATCCTCGTCGCCCCGCTCCTGACCATGCGGTTGCTGGCCGAGGAGAAAAAGAGCGGCACCGATGAGCTCCTCTACACCTCCCCTCTCTCGGTCGGACAGATCATCCTCGGCAAGTACTTCGCCGCCCTGGTCATGCTGGCTGCGATGCTCGGGCTGACCGCCCTTCTCTCGATCTTCGCCTTCGCCTTCGGCAACCCCGAGGTCGCGCCCTGGCTCACCGGCTATCTGGGGCTCTTCCTGATGGGGGCGACGTTCATCGCCATCGGCCTCTTCTTCTCGTCGCTGACCGAGAACCAGATCGTCGCCGCCTTCCTGACCTTCGTCACCCTGCTCCTTTTGCTCGTCCTGAACTGGGTCGCCTCCTCGGGGAGCGGGACTTGGCAGAGCGTCCTCAGCTATCTCTCGTTCTCCCAGCACTTCGAGGACATGACCCGCGGCATCCTGGACACGAAGGACATCGTTTACTACTTGAGCTTTTCGGCCTTCGGCCTCTTCCTGGCCCACTCCGTCATCCAGTCGAGGCGGTGGAGATAAGCCATGACCAGCCTGAAAAAGAACCTCAACACCATCGCCCTGGCCCTCATCGCCGCGTCCGTCGTCGGCGGGATCGTCTGGCCCCAGAAAAAGATCCTGGTCGTCGCGATCGGCGCGCTCGGCCTCCTGGCCCTGGCCGCGCATATCGCTTTCAACTTGAAATCCCTCAAGCAGAGCTTCCGGCGCAAGTCCTTCATCTATTCGGGGAACCTCCTCCTCGTGGTCGTCCTCGTCCTAGGCATCGTCGGCCTCCTCAACTACTTCCTTTCGAAGAACAACTACCGGATGGACTTCACGGCAGCCAAGCTCCACAGCCTGTCCGATCAGTCCGTCACCGTCCTCAAGAACCTCAAGGCCGACATCGCTTTCAAGTGCTTCTTCCGCGAGGGGAACTTCGGCCGGGCGGCCATGGAGAACCTGCTCAAGATCTACGCCTACCATTCGGGCAAGATAAAATACGAGTTCATCGACCCCGACAAGAACCCCGGCCTGGTCAAGCGCTACGACATCACCCAGGACGGGACGACGGTCATCGAGGCCGGTGACAAGGAAAGCCGGATCACGACGACCACCGAGGAGGATGTCACCAACGCCCTGATCAAGGCCACCCGGGCCGCGAAAAAAGTCATCTATTTCCTCGAAGGCCACGGCGAGGAGTCCGTCGAAGAAGCCGGCGACAACGGCTACGCGACGGCCAAGGCCGAGCTCGAGAAACTCGGCTACGAGGTCAAGAAGCAGACCCTGGCCCTGGCCGACAGGTTCCCCAAGGACTGCGCCCTCCTCGTCGTCCCCGGGCCGCAGAAGGACCTGTTAGCCAACGAGTTCGAGACGATCCGGACCTACCTCAAGGACGGCGGCCGCGTCTTGTTCATGGTCGACCCCGAGACGGCCGTGACGCTCCCGGCCTTCCTGGCCGAATACGGCTTTAAGCTCGAGAACGACATCATCGTCGACACCGTCTCGCGTCTCCTCGGCGGCGATTACTTCATGCCCGTCGTCAGCGAATACGAGACGCATGCCATCACCGACAAGTTTGGCTATGCGACGTTTTTTCCCTTTGCCCGGTCCGTCGAGATCGGCGAAACCAAGCCCGAAGGGGCGACACTCACGGCTCTGGCCAAAACTAGCCCGAATTCGTGGTCGGAGCGCCAGCTCGACCAGAAAGAGGTCAAGTTCACGCCGGACAAGGACAAGCAGGGTCCGGTCAACCTCGCCGCCGTGTCGAGCTTCAAGACCAAGGCCGGCCAGCCGGCCGCCGAAGAACCGAAGACCAAACCTGAAGCGGCCGAGAAGGAGGCCCGCATGGCCGTCGTCGGCGACTCCGACTTCGCCAAGAACCGCTACTACGGCGTGTCCGGCAACGGCAATTTCTTCCTCAACATCGCCAACTGGCTGACCGAGGAGGCCGACCTCATCGCCATTCAACCTAAGACACAGACGCCGCGGACGATCCAGCTCACGCCGTCGCAGGGACGCTTGCTCTTCCTCGTCAGCGTCATCATCTTGCCCCTGGCCGTGCTTCTCCTCGGCGTCTCCGTCTGGGTCCGGAGGAGGTCGTTGTGAAATTCAAGACGACATTGGTCCTGCTCGCGGTTTTCGCCGGCCTGCTCGCGCTCGTCCTTCTCTTCGACTCCAAGGGTGAGAAGAAGAAGGCCGCAGAGGAGAAAACGAACATTCTCATCAGCCTGGTTACGGGCGATATTCGGAAAGCGAGCTTCGTCCGGGACGGCGAGACCCTGACCTTCGAGCGGGACGAGGCGGGACCGTGGCGGCTGACCTCGCCGCTCCAAGCGGCGGCCGACGACACCGAAGTCGGGAGCTTCGTCGACTCCCTCGCTTCCCTGCGCATCGAGCGCGTCGTCGAGAAGGAGGCCAAGGACCTGGCCGCCTACGAGATCCCTAAAATAGAGGTCTCCCTCTGGGTCAAGGACAAGGACGCGCCCGTCCGGCTCCTCGTCGGGATGGAGAACCCGCTCGACAAGACCTTCTTCGCCAAGCGGGAGGACGACCCGCGGGTCGTCCTCCTGGCCTCGACGCTCAAGACGACGTTCGACAAAAAGATCTTCGACTTCCGGCAGAAAGACGTCTTCAAGTTCAGCGTCGACGACGCCAAGACCATCCGTGTCCAGGCCAAAAGCATCGCCTGGCAGGCCCAACGCGAAGAGACCGGCTGGTTCTTGAAGGCGCCCGTCGCCGCGCCGGCCGCTAAGGGCAAGGTCGAATCCCTCCTCGATTCCCTGTCCGGGCTCCGAGCCAAGGCGTTCGTCGCCGAGGCCAAGACTGCCGAGGCCCTCAAGAAATTCGGCCTCGACAAGCCCGAATACGAGGTCTTCCTGTCCCTCCCCGCGTCCAGCCAGGAGATCGTCTTCTCCCTGCACCAGGAGGGCGAGGCCTTCTATGCGACGACTTCCCTCTCGGCCAAGGTCATCGCCTTCGATGGGACTCTGCTCACCGACCTCGACCGGAAGGTCGACGCGATGAGGGAGACAAAGGTCGCCGATTTCTACTCCTGGGAAGCGGACAAGGTGTCCCTCAAGAGGGACACCTTCGAGCTCGCCGCGGTCAAGGAAAAAGTCGGCGAAGAGGAAAAATGGATCCTCGACCCGGCAACGAAGGAAGAAGCCGCCCGAACCAAGGTCGAGGACTTCCTCCGCAAGGTCGAGGGCCTCGAAGCCGTTGCCTTCGTCGACAATCCCGGACCTCTCGCCGGATACGGGCTCGACCCCGGGACCGAAATCCGGATCAGAACGAAAGACGCCCAGGGCACGGTCAAGGAGACGGTCCTTCTCATCGGCAAGGTGGATGCAGAGAAAAAGCAGGTCGTCGTGAAGACCGCGGAGCTCGCCTATCTCTTCCACGTCGATTCGGGCTTTCTCCAGGATTTCCCCAAGGAAAAGAAGGACTGGAAGGCCGAGCCGCCCAAATCGGAAGAAGGCAAGGCCGATAAAAAATAAATTCGGCGATAGGCTCCTGGCTTGGTACAGGGTCCACCGGCGAAAACTGCCGTGGCGCCGGACCCGGGATCCTTACAGGATCTGGGTCTCCGAGATCATGCTCCAGCAGACGACCGTCCCGGCCGTCATCCCCCATTATGAGCGGTGGTTGAAGGTCTTTCCCGACATGCGGAGTCTGGCCCGGGCCCCCCTCCGGAAGGTTTTACGGGAATGGCAGGGCCTCGGCTATTACCAAAGAGCCAGAAACCTCCATGATGCAGCCAAGACGATCGTTCGTGAATACGGCGGGAGGATACCCGACGACGAGCAAACCCTCCGGCGTCTGCCCGGTTTTGGGCCCTACACCACGGCCGC
>Ga0315287_10006069_pt1 | contig 11972 bp, 12 predicted proteins | sample YL17G11_0_MG_FD_205037 | JGI IMG/M metagenome (GOLD analysis project Ga0315287, IMG submission 205037) | Sediment microbial communities from Yellowstone Lake, YNP, Wyoming, USA - YL17G11_0 | ecosystem: Environmental > Aquatic > Freshwater > Lake > Sediment | place: USA: Wyoming | collected...
CTTTGCTCCTAAATGTTTATATTGGGTTGGACTTCCACTAATCCGTCTTTCCTGCTGGAGGTTTTTTATACCTTCCCATATACTAGTTTGTCCACTAAAACCAGGAGGCGAATTTGATGATTGTTGGAGAAAGAATACTCGAAGTCAGCGGAAACAAGACGCCGTTAGCCAGCATAAAGAGCCTGGGCATAAATATCCAGCTCGAGGACGTGAAGATGGGCGCAGAGAACCTTGAGATAACCTACGTCTACACGGCCAATTACGAAGAGGGCGTCGGCCAGATAAAGATAAAGGGCATCCTTCTCGCCAAGGAAGACAGCAAGCGCGCCAAGGACATCGCGGACAGCTGGTCCAAGAGCAAGCGTGTGCCTGATGACTATGCGGGCATAGTGCTCAGCGCGGTCAATTACAGTGGCAGCGCGAACGGGACGCTCCTCGCGCGGGTGCTCGGCCTCACGGCTCCGTTGATTCCGCCGAAAATCGAGCTTTCCAAGGCGCAGAGCGCGTCAGCCGCCCCTGCGGCTCCGGCCGCAGCGGCACCGTCCGGAAAGAAGAAATGACGGTGGTTTCCATCCATCGGCTTCTGCCGTCGAAGGAATTCCTTATCAATTGCCTTTTCGCATTCGCATCGCTTTTCTCAGTCGCACTGCTATATTTCCGCCCGCTTGTCCTCGCAATCGTCCTTCTGGCGCTCAGCGCGGCCATGCTTATTTTCAATGGCAAGAAGCGCTACCTGGCGCTCTTCGTCATGTGCGGTGCCTGCGGTGCCGGCGCAGAGGCTTTGGCCATAGGGTTCGGCGCATGGCACTATTCCTTCTCCAACATCATCGGAGTCCCATACTGGCTCCCGTTCCTCTGGGGCATGGCAGGGGTGTTCATGAAGCTGATTTCGCTCGAGATAATAGCCATCGCGGGCAGGTTCACTAAAATCAGGCCGCCTTCAGCGTAGCGCTTCCCTTCAGCACGAAGAACGCGGCGATTGCGAGATTGAGCCCTTTCTCATCGCCTTTCTTGAACGGCCCGATCGTTTCGCCCTTCATGACCAGCGAGGGCGTGTCCTCAATGAACGACACCTTCAGCTCCTGTCCGGAAGGGAGCAGCGCATCGGTCAGCGGGTCGAATTTCGCCGGGTCTTCGAACACCTTGGCTATCATGCCCGTGTCTCCGTGGATGCTGTTGGGCACGCGAATCAGCTTGCTCAGGTCGTGGGTAACGCCGGCATCGGTGTCCACGCTGGTGACCGGCAGCGAGTCGAACACCGGCCTCAGCCGCGTGCGGACGTCCGCATACTTCAGTGAAATCCTGCTCCAGTTGCCCTCCTTTATCCCTGAGATGAAGTAGTCCTTCGTTTTCTGGTCTGTGAGCTTGCGTGAGAGCGTTGCCGGCTTCTCATCCAGCAATTTCAGCACTCCGCGTGCGAACCTTCCGCGATATCCACCTTCGTCGGGCCGCGGACCGAGGAGCTTGGGCGGCTTGGTTCCGCTGTCCTCGAGAATCTTGAGGTAATCCAGCCCGTTTCCCAGGACGTAATCCACCAACTCGTGCCGTTCGTCGCTGCCCAGGCTTCGGAATTCCTTGTCGCGCACGTGGACGTGGTAGCCTCGGTTGCCGGAGAAGTTCACCATCACATCCCTGCAGCCGAAGTCGCCTTTTATGAAATCGTCCACCAGGCGCACCAGGTCGTTGCGCACCCGTTCGAGATGCGCAAAGGCGCCGTATTTCCCTTCGGCGTGGATGTCCAGGTCGAAGACCAGGTCCGCGCCCTTCCAGCCCTTCTTCTCCATGGGGGTTGCGGCAGGGAAATCGTAATATGATATGGAATGGGAGACGAAGAACGGGGTGTTGTTCGCGAGATAAGAGCGGAGTTCGGCAGCTGTGGTGAAGCTGAGGTGCCGGGATTCGATTTTCCTGCTGAATCCTACGCCGAATTCCCGCTGCTCCGGCGCCACCACGCCCAGGTCGGACTGGAGGTAGTAGGAAGAGAATATCTTCGTCATGAGCTTGCGGTCGGAGTCGTTCATTTCCGTTCCGCCCCTCCAGCCGCCTGCCCTGGCTTTCCCGCCACCTTTCGTTCGTCCGATCCCGCCATCGAGCTCCTTATCGCGCCCTTCCTGCCATCATCCAGCGTGTGCCAGTTCAGCGGGCTGCCAATCCTGCAAACAGCGCAGCAGAGCCCGTATCCCAGCACGGTGGCGCAGGCCGGCACGCTGTAAGCCTTTTTCTTTATCTGCCCCACCTGGTAGCGGGTTATTTTTTCAGCATAATCCGGGAAGTTCGAGAAAATCTGGACGATGTCTTCATCCGGCATCTTTATCGTGAGAAGGTAGGTCGCTAGGTAATACCTCGCCTGGTGCGGGATGTTCTCGTGCTTCTGCGCGCTTTCGAGCAGCTTTTCCACGCAGGGTGGGTGGTCCTTCACGTTCAAAGGCGCCGAAATCCTCCCCGGCGCCTTGGGCAGCTCTGCGATGAGCTTCTCCCCGGCGCGCACTATGCTCTCCGGCGCATCCCGGACGAACGGCAGCTTTTCGATGTGCTTCTTCACTGCCTCCTCCACGATGCGGTTCTTTTCGCTCTCCTTTATCCACACCATGCCCCTGGCGAGCCGCTTGTTTATGAGAAGGTAATCCACCGAGCGCGGGCTGTACTTCAGGTATGTCGGCAGGTCGAGCACCATCCCACCCTCCTCCCTCGTCACTATCCCGAAGCTTCTGGCGACCGCCTCGCGCTCTTCCGCATCCGCCTTGTCTATCCTGCTGCGCGCGAGTTTCGACTCGTTCACGGCGAAGCGGTTGGTGAGGAAGGGGTTGCGCAGGTGCGCGAGCATCATCCGTGCGGCTGCGAACGACGCCACCTCCTCCTCCTTGTCTGAGTCGTGCAGCACGACCCTCGGCCTGTCATCCCCGTCCAGCGCCTTTTTTATGCGGGCTACGGCCAGCTCGACAATCCTGTCTGTGAGCTCGACGCCTTCCATGAACTTCTTGGCTTCCGCTGTGAATGGGTAACGCACAGCGAAATCGAGCCCCCCTATCATGGACTGGCATTCTCCAGCTATCGCTATAATCTCTTAGGTTTCCGATTGGACGACGCTTTCGGCCCGGCCGCGCCCTTATCCTTCATGAGCAGCCTGTAAACCTCGTAGCCGATGTCGAACAGGAGTATGGCCGCGAAACAATCCCACCTGCCCCAGATGGCTGGGACCAGGGCCGCGACCTTGAGGAATGGTCGGTATTCCATCAGCGGGCGCATCCGTCCGATGTAGTCCGCCTCGTCAAGGAATGCGAATACGAGGAAGAAGAGGAAGAGCGGGATGTCGAGCATGGGGAAGCCGAAGAATGCGATTGCGATGGCGCTTGCGAGCACGCCGAGCTGGTGCGCAGCGGTGTCTATCTTCCTGGCGAAGACCTGGGCGACCACCGCGGCGAGGAATAGCGCCGAGAACGGTGCCACACTTATGAGATAGCCGATGAGTGCGCCGTAGATTATTGCAAGGAGGTATTTCACCGGGCTCTTGCTTTTCCTATTGTCGTCAAGCCAGTCCACCACCTTCACAACGATTCCGGCAACCAAAGCGAGCGCATAGGGCAATATGTCGAACATAGTGTCACTTCCTCAAAAACGGTGCGATCATGAGCGGGAATGCGATGGTGGCGTCCGCGTCCACGGTGACGTGGTTCGCCCCTTCCTTGATTTTCCCCCAGGAGATACCCTCATTCGTCCTCGCTCCGCTGAGTGAGCCGTCCCAGGGGGACGAGGTGGTCACGTAAATGGCATAATCAAAGCCGCCGCGCAGGAGGTTGACGCCTATGGCATGGTGCTTGGAAATCCCGCCGCCGAGCACGATTCCACCGGTCTTGTCCGCATTGAGCACAATCTGCGCGAGGTCGTTCATATCCTTGGTGACATCAATGACAAAGTCCTTCTTCCTCTGCTTGAAGAAATACGCCTGCAGGCCGATGGCGCAGTCGGTTATGCCCGGGCAGAACACCGGAATATTGTTCTTCGTGCACCAATACAGGAACGAGTCCTTCCCGGTCTTCGCTCCGATGGCGGTTGCGATTTCGGACGGTGAAATTATCTTCTCCTTCGCATACATCTCGCCGAAAGTTTTCTGCATGAACCCCTCGAGATACTCGTAGCGGTCGTTGGGCACAAGAATATTCCCAATCCTGTTGGTGCCCTTCTTGTGGAGCTCCGCATCATCCATCATGAAGTCGCCGAGCTCGTAGGGCTTCTCGGATTTTATCAGGTCGTGGTCCAGGCTGCCGCCCGCGGTGATTATGGCATCCACCATCTTCTGCTTGCACATCTCAGTGAAGATGCCGCGCAGGCCCGAAGCCACCATGTTCGATGTGAACGTGAGGATGATTTTCGCCTTCTCCTTACGCATTCTCTCGATTATCTTTATCGCCCTGCCGACGTGGGTGGCCTGGAAGCCGCAATTCGCGTATGCGTCCGCCACATCGAGCCCAGCGACGTCTTCAGCCTTCAAATCCCGTATCATAACGTCATCTCTTCCCGTAAAGTTTCGCTGCGCTTTCCGCCAGCGCGTTCGCGAGGTCGGAAGCGCAATAGTTGTAGCCATATTTCTTCATGAGCGTGTTCCCGGCATGGCCGTTTATCTTCGCTGCGGCCGCCGCGGCCATGAATCGGTCGTTCTTGCATGCGAGCGCGGCAACAAGCCCGGACAACACGTCGCCGGTTCCGCCCTTGGTCATCCCTGGATTGTGGATTTTGTTGGTCTCAACCCGCGTGCCGTCGCTGATTATGTCCACCTGGCCTTTTTTGAGTATTATACAATGGTGCTTTGCAGCCATCTCCTTCACGTTCTTCTCGGTGCCTTCAACTCCGAAAAGCATGGTGAACTCGCCCTCGTGCGGCGTGAGTATGCAGTCCGGCGGTATCATGCCCTTCACGCGCTTCAGCCCGTCCGCGTCGATGACCAGCCGTTTTGCCCCATCCACGAGGTTCGCATCGAATGCCGCGCCGTCCAACCCCACCCCGAAAAGCACGCAGTCCGCCTCGTCTATTATCAGGTCGTGGACCACGATGGCTTCCGGGACCGCCTTGGCCGCTCCGATGAGCTGCGGGTCGTCCTCGGCGGGATAGAAGTAAAGCAGGTCGACAAAGCGCCTCGCAGCCAGGAGTGACAGTACCGGGGCGCCGTGATAGGCGCCGCTCCCGCCGATAATCAGGAGGCGGCCGTTCTCGCCCTTGCGGGAATCCGCAGGAGGCATGTACAGCCTGTCTTTCTTTGGCATGCTACGCCCTCCCATAGAAGGATTAAAAGAATTCGCGAAATCTAGAGCTCCCGTCCCCACCTGGCTATTATCTTCACCCTCTGGACATCGTCCGCCAACATGCGGTATGCGGTGGAGTCGAGTTCCCGGGCGGACTCCCGCATCTCCCCGATCCAGCCATACTCCCTCCCGCGTTTCTCTATCGCGGGCAGAACATTGTGCTCCAGCTTGAAAAACGGGGCGTCCGAATGGCCCACCACGGGGTTTTTCACGAGCCTCAGGAACAAGACATCCATGACATGCCTGGGTTCGAGGCCGAACTCTTTTCCGATTGCCATCACCCTCAAAAGGGCGGGAACCGAAGCCGCGGTGCGCGCGCCATCCCTGACGACGCGCCATGCGGCATCCCTACAGGCCGCGGGCTCGAGGCTTGGGGCGCACGCTTTTGCAGATTTCAGCATGCCTGTCTCAAGCAGCGGGCCGAAAATCCTGGCCGTTATGACGCGCCTAGCCAGGTCTGCGAAGCTTCGCTGCCCTGTCGCCGGCATCGGTGGTGCATTCAAAACCGCGGTCTCTCTTGGCATTCGATTACCTGCACTATCTCCATTCCCATATATTTAAAGTTATTACTACAACCTGCAAAAACAGCTACTTCATCGCGAGCGGCTTCGGGCCGTACACTTCTCCGTGCACCTTGTCATAGGCGTCCGTGACCTCAGCCCGTATGGCCGCCTCGACCTCCTGCTTGCTGCTCTGTGGGAACTCTATCATGTAGCGCGTTGTTACGCTGTTGGTTATATGTTCTATCACGCCCGGCTTCTTGGCATCCTCCATTTTCGCGGCTATCAGTTCCCTCTCCTCGTTCCCTATCTGCTTTATCTCATCCAGTTGGGAGCGCTTCCACTCGTCCAGCTTCGCTCTCTGCTCCTCCTTTGGGCGGCCGGCGACCGATTTCAGCAAGTCGCCGTAGTTGGCATTGAGCTCGGGCGTGATGTTTCCGGTCATCACCGCAAGGTTGAGCTTCTCGTGCTCGTCGAGCACCGTCCTCACCCGCGTCCCCTGCTTCATGACTGACTGGTCCATCTGGCTGCGCAGCTCGGTTCCGCGGCCCACCGCCCCGATTGCGTTGCTGTTGGCGTTGTTGACGATGGCGTCGAAATGGAGCTTGGCTCCGGCGTCGCCCACCATGGCCTGGGCGCGGCCCTCGAGCTCGGTGCGCAGTTTCCCATAGAACTCCGCAGCCTTGCTCTCCGGCTTCGCCGGTGCGACGTTCATGATGCTGCGGTTCGAATTGTCCACCATCAGCGGATGTTCCTGCTCCCGTTGCTCCGGCTCCTTGAAGGTCGGCATAATATCCACATTAGTTATGTTCCTACCATTTTAAATCATATATTTGCGGATGACCGCGTTCAATTTTTCCGCTTCTTTCAGCGCCGCATCGGCCGGCTTCCCGCCCTTCTCATAGGCATAGGCTATGGATGAGGATGCGTTGATGCGGTGGATTGCAGCGTTGCCCGTTATCGCTTTCATGACCGCTTCAAGGTCCCCGCCCTGCGCACCCACGCCGGGGATTAGGAATGGCACAGTGTTTTTGGTCCGGGCCGCAAGCTTCGCAATCGCATCGCTCGTCGCCCCGACAACCAGGCCGCATTTCCATTCCATCGCCTTCTCCGCAACGATTTCGTAAATGTATTTTTTGCCGCACTTGAGCTCTTGGAAGTCGGCAGCGCCCTTATTCGATGTCCTGCAGAGCATGTACGCGAGTTTCCCATCGCGCACGAACGGCTTCACCGAATCCTCGCCCATGTACGGGCTTATGGTGAGTGCGTCCGCGCCCCAGAAGTCGTACGCCTCGCGCGCATAGGCCTCGCTCGATTTTCCGATGTCGCCGCGCTTCCCATCCAATATGATCGGCACTTCCTTCCGATAGTGCTGGATTATGTCCTCGAGCGCATAGAGGCCGCCGAAGCCGTATTGCGCGAAGTATGCATAGTTTGGTTTCAGCGCCGCAATCGCGTTCTCCGCAAGCAGTTTCCCGATGATGTCGTGGAAGAACGGCCCGATGACTGTCTCGGCCTTTCCGGTGACGCTGCCGTCACCGTCGCCCTTTATCCTTCCGAGGTCCGGGTCTACCCCGAAGCAAAGGATTGTCTTTTTCTCCTTGGCCGACTTTGCCAGCCTCTCCAGCATGTCCATGCGAAGGCTTACCGCTGCAATCCTTATATTATTGACTGGGCCGCAGCTTTCAGCAATTAATATAAAAGAGTCCCACGAATGTATGTTCCTCTCGGTTAGCTTACCGAGTTTGTTATGGGGTTATCATTTGACCTGCCGGTCAAATCTACCCCCATTCACTTGCGTTCATGGGGTTATGGCGTAATGCTGAAAAGCACGCATCCTGGTAGCGCGGCAGTCTCCAGATCAATCTTCTGCGAAAGCAGAAGAACTTTGTAGCCGCGAAAACTGCATGCCGGAGTTCAAATCTCCGTGACCCCAATGAAATTGGGGGAGAAGTGAACGGTCCGCCGTTCACAACAACCCCAATTTTTTACTCACAAAAACATGGGATGATGCCGATGGATTACAAATATTCGATTCTGGCGTTGGCAGTGGTTTTGCTTCTTGCGGGCTGCCTGACCCCGCCGCCTTCGGGCAACAACACCAGCACCAGCAACGTCACGTTCTCCCCGTATCCGTCGCAGAATGCGACCCCGCCAGTGCAGAATCCGGCCATTCCAGCGCCGCAGAACACGACCACCGCACCGAAGCCGCTCCCATCTGACTACAGCGTGAGCATGGGCGACACGGTATGGGTGGACTACACCCTCTGGGTGAAGGGCAAGGTCTATGACACGAACAACGCCACACTCGCGAACGAGTCGGGCATCTACAGCCCGATGCGGAAATACGAGCCGCTGAAGTTCAACGCCACGGTGGGCAGCGGCATGATAACAGGATTCGTGCTAGGCACAATCGGCATGACGCTGGGCGAGACGGTCACATTCAACGTGGCCCCGGAGCGGGGCTACGGCCCCTACGACCCGAAGAAGGTGGTTGTCATCGACCGCTACTACAACCGCAGCCTCTACGAAACGATACCCCGTTCCTATTTCACAGACCAGGGCATCACCAATGTCACCAACGGGACGTCCTTCAATACCACCGCTGGCATAGTGTTCATCGCGGACCTCAACGACGAGAACGCCACCCTCTATTACATGCTCCAGAAGGGGCAGAACCTGACCGCAAGCAATGTGCCGCAAAGGGTGGTCGAGGTCTACAACTCGACCGCGACCCTGGAATACATGCTTCAGGAAAACAAGACCTACCTGGTGGCGAACCCCCAGACCGGCGCCCCCGCCCGGTACACCGTCATCGGGAAGACAGACCAGAACATAACCCTGGACGGGAACCATCCGCTGGCGAACGAGACCCTGCGCTTCCAGGTGACGCTGCTCAACGCTTCGCTCCCATCGTGATAGGATGGAGTGGCACGCAAGCGGGACCCGAGAAGTGCTTTCCGCGCTCAAGAGCGGCGAGCAGGGGCTGAGCCGCGCGGATGCCGCCGCCCGGCTCCTGCGCCACGGCCCGAATTCCATCGCCATAAAGAAGGAAATCTCCCCGCTCGCGATATTCCTCAACCAGTTCAGGAGCCTGCTCGTGATGCTGCTTCTGCTCGCGGCCTGCGTCTCCCTGGTGTTGAGCATCGTCAATCCCGAGGATGCGGAAATCGCGGACGCGCTCCTCATATTCGCAATCGTAATAGCAAACGCATTTTTCGGATTCTTCCAGGAATACAAGGCAGAGCGCACCATGGAGGAGCTGACGAAGATGGCCGCGCCGCGCGCCACCGTGATACGCGACGGAAAAGAGGTGGAAATCGACGCGTCGCAGGTGGTGCCCGGAGACATCCTCCTGCTGGGCGAGGGCGACAAAGTGGCGGCCGATGCGCGCATCATCGAGGCGTTCTCGCTCTATGCGGACGAATCCATGCTCACGGGCGAAAGCGCGCCTGTGCTGAAGAAGAACGCAACCCTTGGCTTGAAGACCGTGCTGGCCGAACGCTCCAACCTGGCGTTCATGAACTCCATAATCACCCGCGGGCGCGGGAAGGCGGTGGTGGTGGAGACCGGCCTGAAAACCGAGATGGGGAAGATTGCGAAGGAGATTGCAGACGCCCCGGAGAAGGTCACGCAGTTCCAGGTGGAAATCGAGGACGTCGGAAAGAAGGTGTCATTCATCACCCTTGGCATACTTGCGGTGATAGTTGCCACCGAATTCCTCATGCGCACCGGCGACATATTCTTCATATTCATAACCGCGGTTGCTCTTGGAGTGGCGGCGATTCCAGAAGGTTTGCCCGCGGTGGTGACGCTTTCCCTGTCCATCGCCACCAACCGCATGCTGCAGCAGAAGTCGCTCATGCGCAGATTGTCAACGGTCCAGGACCTGGGCTCAGTGAATGTCATCTGCACTGACAAGACCGGAACGCTCACCGAGAACGTGATGACCGTCCGGAAGATGGTGCTGGGCGGAAGGGCATACGACGTGAGCGGGACCGGCACGGACATAATAGGGAACATCATACCCGCGGCGCCGAAGGAGGACATGGGCAAGCTCCTGCGCTGCGCGGTCCTGTGCAACGACGCGCACCAGGTAGGCGACGGGGAGAAGGTGTTCAAGGGCGACCCCACAGAAATCGCGGTGCTCGTGCCGGCGTACAAGGCCGGCATGGATGTGGACGATGTGCGCCGCCGCTTCAGGCGCGTGAGCGAAATCTCGTTCTCCGCGGAGCGCAAGATGATGTCCACCGTGAACAAGGACGACGGGGACGGAGAATACGTGTTCGTGAAGGGCGCGCCCGAAGTCGTCCTTTCCAAATGCACGCACATACTCAGCGACGGGAAGGAGCGGAAGCTCACGCTCCAGGATGCGGACGATGCCGCGAAGCACAACGTCATGCTCGCATCGCACGCGCTGCGCGTGCTCGGCTTCGCCTACAAGAAGGGGCCGAAATCCCACGACGAGAAGGACGTGGAGGGCGGCCTCGTGTTCCTCGGCCTCATGGGCATGATAGACCCGCCGCGCCCGGGGGTTCGGGAGGCGGTGGAGGACTGCCGGAGCGCGGGCATACGCGTGATAATGGTCACCGGAGACAACCCGCACACCGCGGCCGCGGTGGGGAAGGAGCTCGGCTTCGCGGGAAGGGCGGTGACCGGCGGCGAGCTGGACGGCCTGACGGACGAGAGGATATCCGAGCTCGTGGAGCGCGTGGACATCTACGCGCGCACATCCCCCAAGCACAAGGTGATGCTCCTCCGCGCGCTCCAGCGCAACGGCCACGTGGTCTGCATGACCGGCGACGGGGTGAACGACGCGGCGGCCATAAAGAATTCCGACGTCGGGGTGGCAATGGGCATACGCGGCACTGAAGTGACAAAACAGGCCAGCGACATGGTGGTGCTGGACGACAACTTCATCAGCATACGCGATGCGGTGAGCGAAGGCCGCGGCACATTCGACAACCTGCGCAAGTTCGTCGCATATCTCCTCGGGGCGAACATAGCCGAAGTGCTCATAATATTCCTCGCAACAATATTCTCGCTCGGCATCTCATCTAAAATCGCAATCCAGCTCCTCTGGATAAACCTTGTCACGGACGGGCTGCCCGCGCTCGCGCTCGGTGTGGATCCGCCCGCGAAGAACATCATGCACCGCAGGCCGAGAAAAAAGGGCGAGCGCGTGGTGAATGCGCCCACGTTGCGTTTCCTCGTGGCAATCGGGCTGAGTGCGACCATCGCGATACTGGCGGTGTACGCGCACATGCTCTCCCTGGGCGATGTGGTCCTGGCGCAGACCGTGCTGTTCACAACGTTCGTGCTGCTGGAGATGCTGACTGTCTACGTGGTCCGCTGGAAATACGGCTCGCAGCTCTTCTCAAACAAATGGGTGCACATCTCAATCGCATCCTCGCTCATCCTCCAGTTCGTTGTCACGTACTCGCCGCTGAACTCATTCTTCGGCATCGTGCCGCTGGGCATCGGCGAGGTGGAGGAAATCGCCGCCGGCATGGCGATATACCTCGTGCTTCTTTTCACCTTCCTCAAGGTGGAGGGCATCGTCTGGAAGAGGAAGGCGTGAATGCGCACGCCCACTTTCCCCCAACATGTTCCTGTGGCGTTGCACTGAAATCAGCGCGAAAAAGGAACAAAAATCATAAAAAGCCATCTTCCACCTTTTAAAAAAGCTTAAAAAACGTTAATGTCCTATTATATAGTATGGCAACCAGAAAAACCCACGTTATCCGACAATCTTCATTCGAGAGGATACAGAGCGGCATCCCCGGGCTAGACAGCATGCTCGAGGGCGGCATCCCGAAGAATTCAATCACGCTCCTGTGCGGAGCTTCGGGCAGCGGCAAGACGCTCCTTGCGCTCCAATACCTCTACAACGGCGTGATGGAGCACGACGAGCCCGGAGTGTACATCAGCTTCTCGGAATCCCCGGAGGCGATTTACCAGCACGGCCGGGTCTTCGGCTGGGACCTGGAGGCGCTCGCCGCGAAGAACAAGTTCGCGGTCATCCGCTACGAGCCCCACGAGGTGGTCCGGATCATAGAGGAGGGCGGCGGCCTCATACGCGACACCGTGGAATCCATCGGTGCCAAGAGGCTGGTCATCGACTCGCTCACCGCATACGAATTGCTTTTCGACAACGAGTACAAGCGGAACGAAT
>Ga0315287_10006071_pt1 | contig 11970 bp, 20 predicted proteins | sample YL17G11_0_MG_FD_205037 | JGI IMG/M metagenome (GOLD analysis project Ga0315287, IMG submission 205037) | Sediment microbial communities from Yellowstone Lake, YNP, Wyoming, USA - YL17G11_0 | ecosystem: Environmental > Aquatic > Freshwater > Lake > Sediment | place: USA: Wyoming | collected...
TATTGCCCACCATGATGACTTGATTGAACGCCGGCATGTTTCAGCCTCCTTCTTACTGGTTTGATCGCTCCTACGTCGCGGGGTTTGGGGCATTGTCCTCAATGGCAGGTGTTTTAGAGTCCCCGTAAGAACCCCCTACCGGTTGTGCCATAGTCGGCAAATCGAACATGCACAGATCGAGCCCGATCGCGGCCGCGATTCCTCTCACCTTCGCGGCACATTCCGGACAGGCCAGCAACGGATTGGCTTTCCCCGGCCAGAAGTAGCCCACGGTCGCACGCCCAAAACACGTATTTTGCGAACACTTCACCTTGCCACCGCCCTTTCCCGCAACTTGCAGCTCCGCGCCTTGCGGAGCTTCACGAGGACGTCCCGCAACACCAGCTCCTCGGCATCCATACGCTGCTGAATCGCCGGAAACGGCCCGGTGCGCCCCACGGCAGGCTTGGCCCGCTCGCGCAGATCCATGATCTGCTCGAGGCGCAACATGAGAACGTCGATCAAATGCTTGTGCTCAATCCCGGTCAAACTGATTTGCATAGCCATCCTCCTTCGGTTCTGGTGCATACACGACGTCCACGCCGGCAATCTCCGACCGCGGCCACGGCAGGCAGACCAACACATTCCAGCGCTCCTCATTCATCGTTTGCGGGCCTTTCTCGCGTTACCCTTTTCCGCTCGAGGGAGCGGGATCTCGCCGGCACGTGGGCGAATCGGCGGTTTGCCCAGGGCGTTACCGTTAGCTCCGGATGAGCTGGCCACGTCGCCACCAGGCGTTGACGTAGGAGTAACACGCCGCAAGTACTTGGCGTAGGCCCGTACATGGGCCATTTTGCATTTGCCCTTGTTGCGGCAAAAGAGGTGTTTTCCCGTTCGCGGACCATGCCCATAGCTCACGGCGGCCCCACACCAGTGACAGTACTCTCCCAAATCCAACTTACGCCACGACATCGTTACCCTTCCTACGATCGCGGCAGTACGATCGTCAACGGCCGGCGGCAGAAGTAACGCACGGCCAAATTCGAGCCTCCCGGATCTTGCGCGTTCGCCTGGCCACAGAGTAACGCGAGAATAGACAGGAGGGCACCGCCAATGGTCTACTTGTCTGGCGGTGCCCCGCCCTGCCATCGAGTATCCCGTCGCGCTCCCGGGGCGCACCCCTGCGTTGCCCGGTCAACGGTGGGAATCGAAAAAAAACCTGGACTGCCCGCAAGAGAGTACCTGACGAGGGAGCTGGGGCAGCCCAGGGCCTTGGGCTGGTTCGCGGGGAGGCCGGCCCGCAGCCGGCCGCCCGCCCGTGAGGAAAAGAAAGATGAAAGAGTTGTTGCCGATTCAGCCATTCCTGATTCCCGATTCAGGACATATAAGATATGTTATGTTTCACTGGGTGGTTTGAAAACCGGCCAGCGAAACCACAACGCCTTTTTTCTCGGACCCCTATAATTCATTGGGCCTCTTTGCTTCTTTCGCCCTCAGGAGCCGCTCGATCCGTTTGACCCGGCGTTCGAGCCGATCGCTCAAATAGAGCGAGGCCAAGATGCCCACGAAGATCAAGGGCGTGAACGCCGCTGCCATCCGCAGGGTCCACGACACCTCAAAATACAAATCAGTCGGCACGCCCATCAGACACCATCTACAAACAAAAAAAGCCGGGCCGCGTCATCGCTGACCACGGCCTGGCTAATCGTAGACTGATTCAGGATTTACCACGATCAGCCGAACCTTACGTTATCAAAAAGGGTATCGGCAGGTCAAGGGTAAAATGCTGATTTTTTCCGGGTGTCGCAAGATCGTTTGATTCTATCGATTTTGCGACAACCGGCCCAGGGAGGCGTTTTTTACCTGGAAATCGAGGGTATGACTGGCAACCGGGGGTATGCCGAGGGTAAACAAAATTCGCGTTTGGGTGGCTTCCAGGCGGTCCAAGCGGGTCAACACCTGCTTGCCCTGGAAGGTCAGCAGGCTCAACGTCTGCTTACCCTGGAAGGCCAGCAGGCTCAGCAGGATACCCATCAGGATTTTCTGCACTTGATCCGACTTCAGGCGCCGCATTCGCACCCTCCAGTTCCGCCGCCGTCATCGCCAGGAAGCTGCCGTCCGCAAAATCCAGGCGTATGCTGTCGATGGGTGTATCCAGTCTTTCCGCCAGCTCAGGCACCTGCGTGACGGCCAGGTTGCGAGCCACAAAACCCAGGCCCATCGGTATATGGTCGAACGCTTCGTTCAATGTCATCGTTTGACCCCAAACCAGAACATCGCGAGGACGGCCAGCCCGCCGAAAATCAGGATGGCCGTCAAGCCTATATCGGCCGGCCGAGTCACATTCTTAATCGCCGCTTCGGACAGGGCCTTCTGCTGTTCTGCCGGGAGGCCAGAATTAGCGATCGCTTCCAAGTCAGCCACGCCTTGCTCGGCTTTCGTATGGCCACGAAAAAGGCGAATAACTTTGTCCGAATCGTAGAGGAAGCCCCAGACCGCCGCGGCAATCAGGCCCAGAACAACAGCAATCGCTTTGCCGCCTCCGCCGGCTTCCAACGGCTCGAACTTTTCCAGAGGCTGATCGCGGAGCGTCGCCTTGAATGTGATCGTGAGAGCCTCCGGATCCCAGGCGTAGGCCGAAATCTGAAAGCGGCCATCTTCGGCCAGCTTGCTCTCGATCCGGCCCACTTGATAGTTGACCAGCCAGTCGCCCGCCTGGATCAACTGGTACGTAACCAGCAAAACGTCGCCAGGCTGAAGCTCGGTATCAAGCGAGGGAGTCGGCAGGACCTCCATCATGCCCGGCATCGGATCGGGCCATGTTCCGGTTGCTCCCATAGTCACGCTCCCTTCAGCTCATCGACCAGGGCGTTGGCTTTGACGTAGTTGCCCGCCTTGAACATCTGCCGCTCGATCTTCGCTTTCACCTGGGATGCGACATCCCCCGGTGATTCCTCGACGCCCCGGATCACGGGCCTCATCGCATTGACCAGGTTGGACCGCTTCATCTGCTGCTGGACGGCATAGCCCACCGCCATCGTGCACCCCAGGGCCTCCATGATAATCCGCAGAGGCAGCGGCAAGCTGGCACCCACCGGGCCCTCCACAGCATCGGTCAATTTGGTGCCCGGATTGTTCGGGTCGCCCAGGGCCTGACAAAAACGCTGGCGTTGGCCTGCGGTGCAGCCGGCCGTGGCGCAGAAACACGCCAAAAGGCAGCAGGAGGCCAGAATCGTCACAAAACGATGGATACACATGTTTTTACCCCTATTGCAGCTCGCTGGAGGCCCGTACAGGCTGGATCGGCACCCGGTCCGACCCGTACCCCCCCGGTCAGCGTTTGCCCAAGCGATAGCCGCCCTTGACCTTGTAGACGCTTCTTCCGTGCGCCTTCTTACGCGCCGTCGCTTTCTTCTTGAACGTCTTTCGCTTTGCCATTTTCAGACTATCTCCCAATTGGTTGCATTGTACGCGGCATAGGTCACGTTCGTCGCCGCGGCCAGCGTCACGGCCGTATTGACCCCCGCCCCGAGATTGTCGCCCGCCGCCGGCCAGATTTCGAGCGTGTTGGCCCCGTTATTGATGACGGTGAACTGCAAGCCAGCCACCGCGGCGGGTGCCGTCACCGCGTCATTGGCGTTGGCCACGACCGATACCTCGTTGATGTCACTGACCAACGGTCCATCCCCTTGTGCACCCGGATTGACGGCCGTGATCCCCGCCGTGCAGGAGTGATAACCCGTTTGTCCAACCGGACTCCACGTCCCTGGGGTGCCGCTGAGGGTGCACACCCATTCGCGCGGCCCCCCGTCGACCGCCGGCAGGACGCGCATCGTGTCGCCCCGAATCCAGGTACCCGGGGGAGGAGCGGTCCCGCCCGCATAACTTTGCAGCATCGCGCGCTTGCCCGTCAAACGCCGCTCGCCTTTCACGACATGGAATCGTTCGACGATCACCTTCGCGCCGTTGGGCATATTGCCGCAGGCGATCTGCACGGAGGTCGGCCCCGCCGCCGGGTAATAGAAGGGCAGACAGAGGGTGTGCCGGCCCCGGCCCAAGACGCGCAGGAACGAGGAATACCCCGCCGTCATTTGGACCAACAAGAGAAAATCGGCGGGATGTTTGAGCTCCAATGTGACGACGGCCGTCATCGTGTTCGCGGCGAGACCCGCGAGCATCGTCGTGTACGCGATATCAAACGATTGTCCATCGGCATTGGCTAAATACTGTATGTCGCTCGCGGCCGGGTCCTCACTGTCGGCCGGGGTGGACGCCGGCGCCGTGCCGCTATTGACGGGACCGTAGGCGCCGGTCCAACCGTGACTATTGATCAGGTAATCGTCGTAATTCGGATCGGGCGTGCTCCGGTAGCGCCGCTCCCGTTCGGCCAGGGGAATCCCACGCATCGCCCCCACCGGCCCCGTAAGGTAATCCAACGACAACTCAAAACCAAAATTGCAGCCGGAAACCTCGAAAGTGGACCCGAGGCCTCCCAAATTGGTGACGTCGGCGGCGGGGATCGCGGCGTCGAGATAGCAGGGCAAGGTGGAAGCGAACCCAGTGCAATCTTTGATCCGCACCACGTTCGGGATCGCATAGAAGCGAATCACCTGCCCAGCCGTGTAGACCGCACAGTTGAGGATCTCGATGGCGGTCGGCACAACCGGATAGCCGACGGAGGCCGTCAGGTAATTTTTGACGATGCAATCCGCCCCGCTGAACTCGCCGCCGAATCGGCTGTTGATCGCGAAGAGCCCGCCCGCGGTCCCGTGCAGCTCGACCCACGACACGAGGTCCGGGCCCGGGACACCTTCCATGTCGAAGAAACGCAAGGCCACGTTGTCGACGTAGAACGCGGTGCCCGTCCCGATCGCGTACAGATAGCAGTGATGAAAACTGATCGAGTCCCCGGAAAGGGCGTGCAAGATCTCCGCCGCGCTGCCGTACTTGGGGAACAAATGGCAGTTAGTGACCTCGAGGTGGAGACCCCCCGTGCACGTATTATCCGTGGCGAGGCAGGCGGTCGTTTGGCCATAGAAGCCGCACTCGTTCACCTGCTCGAACGCATCGATAGGGCCGCATTGATAGTAGAGGGCCCGGGCGCCGTTATGGAACTGCAAACCGTGGAAGAAACAGTTTCTCCCCACCTCGAACGCCGTCACGCCGCCGTCGGCGACGATGATCGCGTCGCTGCCGATGGCTCGGAAATACGTGCACGGCACCCCATTCGTCACGCTGCCCGACAGCCGGCATTTTCCTTTGGGAAAATACAAGGTCGGCCGGCTGATCGTCGTCAGGTCCGCCCCGGCATAGCTCACACCCGCCGCCACGACGGCCGCATACGCGGCACGAACTGCGACCAAGTCATCGGTGACGCCATCGAGGACGGCCCCGTAATCGCGGACATCCACCACGTGATCCAAGGAGAGCTTGGGCTTCAGCAAGAGAGCCGACGCCGCCGATGGCAGGGTCTTCATGTACGCGGAAAAACCCAGGTCATCGAGGCCCTGCCCCGCGTTATTGTCCTGGAGAAAGTCCAGCGACCAAGGCGTGGTGACCGGCGTCACCGATCCAGGATTGCTGCCCGGCATTAGATCACCTTTCCATTGACAACCTGAAATGCGTCACTGCCCGAGCCAAAGACCGCATGTTTCGCCCGGTTCGAGTACCAGATTCCCCCCGGTCCGAGCGTGCAGAATTTGTCCACGGCCGTACAGCGAGCGGCCGTAATCCCCAGATACACCGTGCCGGCGTTGGAACGCGGGACCGTGATTTCAATTTCTGTTTCCGCCGCGTTCGCCGCAAAAATCTGCGCGCCCGCCGCCGGCGACGCGGGCAGGAGCAAGTCCGCCAGCTGCGTCGGGGCCCCGCCCCCAGAGATTTCCTGCTCGATGTTCACCAGGCTCGCCGCCATCGCCGTCATCATCAGCGCGTCACTGCCGGTGATCGATTCAGGGGAGGTGTGCAGGACCACGGTGCAGGCACCCAGGTCCGACACGATGCGAATCGTTTTGAAGCCAGTTTGCGGGCCGGGGTAACAATCACCGGGCCACACACGACGGAGAATGCCGTTATCGAATTGCAGCAGGACCGACGCCACGGTGGCTGAGGCGATTTTCACGTATCGACCAGCGACCTCCTCCCGGTAGCCCGTCGCATCGTTGGGAATCGTCAGCGTCAGCGTTGTGAGTTCGCCGTCCATATCACCTCGTAATTGCCCACGCGATGATCAGAATGATCGCCAGGGGCAGCAGTTGCGTGATCGTGTTGGAGTCCGGAGCTTTCGTGGCGGCCAGGATGTCGCCGACCTGCCGAGTCGCCGCCTGAAGACCGGCGTTCATCGTCGAGGCCAGGTTGGCGACGACGGTACGCTCCTGTTGATGATCGGCACCAAGATTCGCCATCAGGTCAATGACATCCCGCCCGGTAATTCCCTCGAGCGTGGCTCCCGGTGCTACCAATGTCCCGACGTTGCCTTGGACGGCCGTCTGTTGGTTCTGGGTCGTGGTAGTGCTCGTAGTCTGGTTACTACTTTTCGACTCAGAGCCAAAGATGTTGCCAAAGCCCATTAATCACCTCACCTCAAAATAAACACGAAGGCGAGACCCGCGAGCATAACGTACAGCAGGCCATTGCTACCGCCGGTTAATCCGAAAGTGTTGCCGCCACTTGCCCCGGCTCCGGAACCAGCCGTCGTGTTCCCTTGAGTGGCAGTCGAGGTGGCAGAGCTGGAGCCAGAGAAGCCGCCGCCGCCCGCCATTCCCATGATTGAAAGAGGGTCCATATTTACCTCAAATAGAGAACCAGACCGACCACAGCAGCCACGACCAGCAGAGCGGTATTCGACGAACTACTTTTCGCCACGGTCGACGGAGTGGGTTCCGGGACAGCTTTCTTTGGCCCAGGCGGCACCGGCGTGCCTTGCGGCAAGCTCAGCTCAGGGACGGGCGACGGAGTCCCGGAGACCCCATCCCACCATTTGTCCAGGGCGACCACGTCCCCAGCAACGTCACCCACCGTGCCGATTACAGATTGCCAGTTCAAAGCCATACCGAAACCTCCCACAGACCACGTGACATGGTCCTACCACGTCACGTGACCATCGTACTCTTTGATCGCTATGATGTCGGACGCGCCGGGAGCACCGCTCCAGTTTACGGTCAACATCGCCGGCGAGAAGCCCCGCAGACGCAACGTCGAAGATGGATCGTTTCGCGTGTTGAAGAGGATCACCTGCCGGTCGGCAATCGCGGTCAGCCCCGCGTCTTCCGCCAATTGGTCCAGCATCGGAGGTCGGGTCTGTAGGTAACGGAACTCCGCGCCCTGTCGCACGGTACAGTTGACGAACACCCCCACCGCCGTGTTGACCAGCAGTTCCTTGCAAGAAAAGGCGTTGCTATCACGGAAAACCTCGGGAATCTGCTGTTCGCCCGTGCCGGCCTGCGTGTACGTGATGCGGTCGACGCGATAGTGCCGGCCAAGCTTGGCCCGGCGCTCGGTTGGGTCAATCGTGACGATGGGGATGCAGCTCGTAACCGTAACAATCGCGGCGGCCCAGTTGACGACGACCCTGAGCTTGGAAATCCCGCTGCCATCATCGGTGAGACGGCCGAGGCCGAAATGAGCGGCGGTGAGAGTCAAGGGGACATCCATCGGCAGGATGGGAATCGGGATCAAGCCCGAGTCTGCCGTTCGGGCGACTTTCGGGCCGGTCCGGTAGCGATTGTGGAGCAGAATGAGCTCTTCGGGGGTCATCGGCTTCATGATCTGGGTTTCACCGTCCCAAAGCTCGATACTGGTTACGTCCGTGATAATGTGTGCATCGGTATCGACAGCACCGCCCGCGGCCCGAAATTCCAGAGCGAGGCCCAGGACCGTTTCTTCGCCCTCGTACAACTGATACGTCGGCGAGGCAGCGGTGAGAGCCAGGCCCGGCAGATTGAAGGTTGCCGTCACGAGGTCGTTCGGCAACGCATTGCTATTGGTATCCATTCTTTGTCTCCAGCAAAATTCATTGAGGGTTGTCAGGTCGGATCAAGGCTCAGGCGCTCAGGCCCAGCCAGTCCCGCGCCTTGAGGGCGAACGTGTTGAGACCCATCGCCCGCAGAGCGAACACGACGGTAACGAGAACGATGAGGACACCGACGAAGAACTTGGCGTTGGGCAGGAACATCTTGACGTTCATCAGATTCACTCCGAAACCAGACTCATTTGCGTATCGGCCGTTGCGGCCACACATGTCATACGTATAGTATCGCGGTTTCGAAGGGGAGAAAAAAGAGGGATGATAGCGGATGACGCGAAAGTCGCGAAAGTCGCGAAAGTCGGTCAGTTGGGATGAAAGAGCAGAGCTTCGAGAGATTCGATCGCTTCTCGCGAGTAGAGGATCCGGCCGCCCCGCCGCAACTGGATCTCGGGGATGGCGTGAAAGCGGCAGACCCTAAGCACGGTCCGCGGGTCCACGCTCCAGCGGTCCGCCAGCGTCCGCGTGTTCACCAGAATCGCTTGCGGGTCCAGAGATAAGGGCTTTTGCATCACGTAGCACCGAAACCAGCTTGTCTGTTCCACCCGTGGCGGGAACATCCTTGCAAATCCAGCACTCGTCAGCTCCATCGACGTAGTGCACGTAATGATACTTTTCGAGCATCCGGAAAACATCATCCGGGACGCCCGCCAGGCGTTCCGAGAGATAGTGGGCCTGGTCCGGCTCGCGCACGCCGAAGACGAACCATTCATGGGCCTGCGAGCGCAGCAATTCGCCGAGCTTTTTCGGAGCCTGCGTCACCCCGACCAGGTCAAGGCCCGCGTGCCGGCCGCCCGTGATGATCTTCGTGAACGCGGGCACCGACCAGGGCCCGTGCGAGTACATCTGCACTTCATCGACCACGAACAGCAGATTGCCGCACTCCCAAATCAATTCGCAGATCCGGGGGAACTCGGCAACTGGGTCGGACGGGCGATAGACAATACGAAACGGGAGGCGATAGACGCCCCGCCAGAAGCGCTCGAGCGTCCTGCGGTCCCGAACGATAATGCCATCCGTGTAATCGTCGCCCAAGGTGTCAAAGTAGAAAACGCGGGGGAAGTCTTTCGCCAAAGCCGTGACTTTCGTGCTCTTGCCGTAGCCACGCAAGCCGACCACCGCTCTGACGATCGCTTGGTCGGCCATCTCAGTTCACCGTCACCTGTTGGGCCGCCTGAGCCGCCTGGCGAGCCGCCGCCGCGTTGCAGGCAATGGTCCTTTTCTTGGCAACGATGTTGAACGTGGTCCATAGGTTGCACAGCACGACCTGCGTCCAGAGCGGAATCCGCTGAGCCACGCCCACCAGCTCCAACGTGTTCGTCCAGCTCAAAGCCAGGTCGATCGCTTCCGGCTCGGTCAAACGGACGTCATCGCACGTCCGCGCCGCCCAGGCGGAAAACAGGCTTTGCAGAGTCGCCTTTATGGCCGGATGGGGAATTTTGCTCAGGCGGTTGAAAGCCGCCAGCTCATCGGTCATCCCCTCCGGCCGGCCCGCCCCTGGACGGACCCCGCCCCGTTGTGGAGGCGGTGTGTCGCCTTGGCCCACGGCGTCTGCCATCGTGGAACCGTCGATCAGACGCTCAAAGGCCGGTTTGGGGTCCGCCAGGGTGAGCGGGTCTTTTGAAGGAGGATCGTCGGAACTGGAGGCCAGGTCCAGCTCATTGTATTTGTCGAGGATCAATCGGGCTCGCTTGGCCCGGCTGTGGTTCTTCGTGACGGTCAGGCCCAGCTCAGTTGCGGCTTGCTCCAAACTCTTGAGCGTCATGCCGTTCAGATCTTTCGGGGTGTAACGTGTCGTGGTCATCAGCTCCTCCCATCCCAAAAGACGAGTCGAAGGCCGTGGCGGCTTTTAGCAGGTTGATCAACTGGCGGATCAGCCGGTGGCTGAAGCGGATCGTCGCCCGCGAGTGCTCGAGGTTTTTCAACAGGAGCGAGGCTTGCCTCATGTGCCGGATCATCAGCCAACGGAGGATCCTGTCCCCGAAGGTCCACACCTCCAGAGCCAGCAGCAGCAAGAGTCCATTCACCCTGTTCATTGCGGGCGTACTCCGTTTTGCACATCGGGCAGAAAACCCGATCCGGGGCAAGCTCTTTCGCCGGCTGGCGACAACTCGGACACTCCATAGGCACCTCCAAAGCCAAATCCGGGCTTTCTATCGGCCTTTGGAGCGTCCGAGTTTACAGACCATCCGCGTACCCCACGACACTACCGTTACTCTCACACTTATCGGGCCAGGCTACAGCACGTCACACGGCGGCGGTCCGTACCTGTTTTGGAACGCCCGCAGCAGCGGCTCGATGTCAACAGGCAGTACCTCCCCCACCGCCTGAGCCACACGGTAGTCAGAAATCACCTTGCGGTGCACGGCCCGCAGACGGTCCTCCCCTTCGATACACTCATCGCGAAGCCAGTCCCAGAACCGCTCGGGACTCAACGCCGCCCTCAACATCTGGAGCGTGGGAACCACCTGATGGAAGACGTAGGCTTTCGCTTTTTCGACCGTCCGTTTCGTCTTCTCGGAGACCCACGTGAGGCGCCCAGACAGCTTGACAAGTAGCTTCTCCCAGAAGTCATAACGCGGGCAGCGCGAGAGGTTTTTGTCACCTTGATCCCGGTGGATGAAGTCGATGCAGCCGCCAATGTGCCGGCCGATCGTCGACGCCATCGCATCGATGAGCTGCTGAGGATCGTTCTGCCCTTCGATGCGAGCCCACTTGACCGCGTCGAGGATGTCACGAAAACGCTTGCGAGCCTTGTCGCCCGAACTCTCCAGCTCCCAACAAGCTGCCATCACGTCCCCCCGGGATTCCAGCTCTTTATCGTAAAAACGCAAGTAAGAGCCACTTCCCAGGCTCCCACGCCTTCCAAAGCAGAGTTCTGCCATCCGTAATTTCTTCCCGTCGCAGGGGAAACTCTCGTCGTAGGATTCGAGGCCCGTGAAGTCCCGGTTGGTGACTTCTTTCGTCTCCGGATCGAACGTGCGAATGCCCAGGCCGGCGAGCTGAATCGGCGAGATGATCCATTCGAAGTCGAGCAGGCGCTCATCGATCCGGCTGACCACCAATTGGAAGTCACGATCCCACGTCTCCAGGAAGTCGATCAAGGCACCAGGCTCAATCGCCGCCACGGCCTCGCCAGGGCACTCCAGGGCAAAGCGGCCCGCCGTCAAGGCATAGCGATCCTCACGCGTGTGATACCGCACCAGCATCCCATTCGGCCAGGTCATCACCGCATCGTAGTGCCACAAGCCGAAGTCACTGTGCTCCGGCTCACCGAAAAGACCAGTGAGGTAAGAGAAGACCCTCGGCCAGACACTCACGGGAAAGGAACCGCGAAACCAGTGGAGACCAACACCCGTGGCTCCCCTTTGTGAATCCTGCCCCCGTATTACTGTAGGGGGGCAGGGGTTTGGCTCACTTCTATGTTTGCCCATTTTACCTATCCTTCCTTGTGTGACGTGGATCAAAAATCAGGAATGCCGGCGTCGGCCGGCTCGCTCGCTCCCGCCTCAACGCGGCTCCCCTTCGACGTGAGAAACTGCACGCTCTGCGCCACGAGACGATGCTTGCTGTGGCTGCTACCGTCCTTGGCCTGCCACTTTTCGAAGACGAGATGACCCTGCACCAGAATGCAGCTCCCCTTGTTCGTGTACTTCACCAGGACCTCTGCCAGGTTGCCAAAGGCCCGGACGTCGAGGAAGCAGACATCTTCCTTCGTCTCCCCGTCCTTGTTCCACTTGCGGTTCACCGCAATCCCGAAGTCCACGACCGCCGTCTGATTCGTCGTGTAGCTCAGTTGCAGGTCCTGCGTGATATTGCCCACCATGATGACTTGATTGAACGCCGGCATGTTTCAGCCTCCTTCTTACTGGTTTGATCGCTCCTACGTCGCGGGGTTTGGGGCATTGTCCTCAATGGCAGGTGTTTTAGAGTCCCCGTTAGAACCCCCTACCGGTTGTGCCATAGTC
>Ga0315287_10006072_pt1 | contig 11970 bp, 4 predicted proteins | sample YL17G11_0_MG_FD_205037 | JGI IMG/M metagenome (GOLD analysis project Ga0315287, IMG submission 205037) | Sediment microbial communities from Yellowstone Lake, YNP, Wyoming, USA - YL17G11_0 | ecosystem: Environmental > Aquatic > Freshwater > Lake > Sediment | place: USA: Wyoming | collected...
TACCAGCGCGAAGGTGCGTTGTGGGAGCAGGACTTTGTCAACGAGGGGTTCGCGTGGATCGATCTGGCCGACAGCAGTTCCAGTGTGGTGTCGTTCTTGCGCATGGGCAAAGACCCGGAGAACATGCTGGTAGTGGCGTGCAATTTCACACCCGCGGTGCATCACTTCTACCGGATTGGTGTCCCCAATGCAGGGAAGTACCGCGAAGTGCTGAACACCGACGCTATCGAGTACGGGGGCTCGGGCGCGGGCAATAGCGGTGGAGTTGTGGCAGAGGAGATTGAGTGTCACGGTCGTCCGTTTTCGGTGAGCCTGACGCTTCCGCCGCTGGGCGTGCTGTTTTTCAGGTGGGCGGGCGACGGGGACAAGGGCGCGAGTCAGTCAAGATCACGGACGAGTAGGGCTCGTGCGCAGCGGGCGACATCAGCTCGCGGATGAGAGATCCCCGGTTCGATCCAAATCTTGAGGTGATGCGCACCAATAAATCCTGTAAATCGCGAGACAACCAATTATTTTGGATGTATGATATAGTATCGTATCGCGCTGTGCGACTTCAGGGGGGAGTACGGATGTCCGGTTATTGAACCGCTAAAGCCGCATGCCGGCGCGGTTCGCAGGAGATATGCAGCCCGGGAGGAATACATGAGGATGGGACGGAGGGGAGAAATGCCGAAGCGCATGATCGGTGTGGTGTCCATTGCCCAAAGGGAAACGGTGGCGGCTATCCCCGATCACAGAGTAGTGACGGCGCGCGCCGGGAGGGTGTGCGCTTTGCACCTGGTGGTTGCCGCATGTATGGCCGCTGGTTTCTTTGTCAAGGCGAATGCAGCCCACGACGCGTTGGCTGTGACGTCCATGGCCGACGCAGATTCGGTATTTCCATCCGGCACCAATTTGCCGTGGGAGCCTTGCGGATTCGGTTGGTATCTCAGGGGGATTGGGCTCGGTATAGGCATAGGCATAGATTCCGTTGATTTCGGCACAGGTGTTGACTATGCAATACTCAACTATCGATCAGGCGACTCCCTCGGCAAACCATTGGGAGGCAGAATAGAGTTCAAGCTTGATAATGTGGACGGCAGAACCTATGCTGCGTTCGATTTGAAAGGAAGCGACACTGTGTGCGCGGGCAGGTGGGATTCGGTTGGGGTGACCGGCGCCAAGCCCACGGGCATTCACTCCGTTTGGGTTGCTGTGACGATCAATCCCGGCGCCGGGCCCGTCAGCATCTCCCACGGCCGAGGGGTGCAGGCCCCTTCGTTCACCCGGCAGCCCGTAGACGTCACTGTGGGTGACGGCGGCGCCGCCACCTTCATCGCCAAGGCCAACGGATTCCCGCGCCCCACTTATCAATGGACCAAGGACGGCGTGAACGTTCCAGGCGCAACCGATACGATACTCACCCTGAACGGAGTCACCGCAGCAAGCGCGGGCGCCTATCGTTTGGTTGCGACCAACTCCAGCGGCAGTATCACCTCAAACACGGCAACGCTCACAGTCAATTCAGTTGCTCCCTCGGGCGTAGCGCACACGCCCAACAAGGCCGATTCCGTGGCTGCGCTCTACGGCAGCATCACCTACCGCGCAACCGTGGGCGCAGGAACGCCGCCCCTCACCTATCAATGGAAGAAGAACAACGTCGCCCTGGTTCGCACAGGCACGAGAACCGACAGCGCATACCTGGTCCTGACCAATCTCGCACTCACCGACAGTGGGAGCTACTCGGTCACTGTCAGCAACACCGCAGGCAGCGCCTCCTCCACTGCTACGCACCTCACCGTCCAGGCCATTGCGCCCAAGGTGACGGTTTCTCCCGCCGGCGCAACAACACGCGCCCCGGGCGATACCATCACACTGCGCGGTACGGTCACCCAGGGCAGCACGCCCTTCACATACCAGTGGTACCACAACGGCGTCTCAATGACCGGTCGTACCAGAGACACGCTCAAGCTGGGATCTCTTGTCTATCCGGCAGACACAGGGTCCTACAGAATCACCGTGACCAATGGCGCGGGCTCCGCATCCGACAGCGCGCGCATTCTGGTCCAGGTGCTGGGTCCGCAGGTGTCGGTCTTCCCCAGGAAGGACACCATAGCAGTGGGCGGCACCACCAATTTCTACGTTCTTGACAATGGCGCAAATCGTCCACTCACCTACACGTGGTATCGCGTAGGAGCCGGCGCCGTGGCCGACAACGACTCGGTCCTCAACCTCGCCAATGTGCAGATGAGTCAGGACAATGCCGTCTACTACGCCATTGTGAGCAATGTGAAATCTGCCGACACCACCGAGCTGTGCACACTCCGCGTGGTACAGCCTGTGGCTGCGAAATTCTCGGTTGACAAAGTGTCGGGACTCGCGCCGTTGGCCGTCACGTTCACCGATTCCTCAACCGGCAGCATTGCCTCGTGGCAGTGGATCGTCGGCGACGGCGCAACCCAGTCGTACACTGCCGCCAACAAGCCCGCGTCAATCCAGCATACCTATGTCGATACCGGCCTATACACAGCGCGACTCACTGTCACAGGCATACCGCCTGCAGGCCAGTCGTCCTACGACTATCCGCAGCAGATTCGTGCCGCGACACTGGGGGCCAACCCGATCCAGATTACGGCAACGTACGTGTCGCAAACCGTGGTGCGCGTGACATTCACCGGCTATGGTACGCTCGACAGCAACTACCCACTGGCCCCCGAATCCGCCGATTCCATCGGCGTGTGGGTTGACCAGAGCGGAGGGCGCCCCGACACGTCGAGAAGCGGCATGCGAACCGCATACCGGATCACAACACTGCGGTCTGCGGGAACGCAGGATGTGACAGTGCCGGCGCCTTCCAGCGCAGCGCACCAGACCTACCTGTTGTGGGCATGTCCGTTGCGGATGAACGGCCTCAATCCCTACAACGCGGCCAACACCACAACCGTGCTGATGAAGCCCACATGCGCCATGACGGTGAGCGCTGCGTATCACGGTAACACCGGCTCCCCGACAGCACCTGTACTCCAACCGGGCCTGCTTGACAGCGCCACAATCACCGTGAGCAATGCGTCATCACTGGTTTCTGCCGGACTCACTTCCGTGGAAATCGCCTATCGTGCGGCCAGTGGCGCAGCAGATACCAGAACCCTGCCAGTGGCGGACTTCATCGCGGCTGCAGCGAGCGGCTCGTATACGTGGGGCGTTTCAAATGGCGTTTTTGGGGGTGACAGCCAGACAGTCACAGCGTCGGTTTCGCTCATTGGTGCAAACGGTTTGCGCAGCGCCCCTGTTTCAGCGTCGTTTGTGGTTGGATGGCCCGCACCTGCGTATGCCGGCCGGCTCACCGTAATCAACGCAGGGGTGACCAGTGTCACACTCGGGTGGGCGCCGGCGACCGGTGCCGACGAAGTTCGGATTCTATACACAACTGGCGCAACCCCAATTCCTATCGGCGCGGCCAACCCGGGCGGAACAATTCTTCTGGCGTCTCCAGGTCCGTCTGTTGCCAACGTGCAATACATCGTGACCGGACTCGCCGACAGCACAACGTACCACTTTGCCGTGCAGATGAAGAAGAACCAGAAGTGGTCGCTGGTGACTGACGCATGCCGGGTTTCTGCGATGACAAAGGCCGTTGATCCGCAGGCCACGGTGGTCAATACAACGGTGATTGATGCGCTTACATTCGATGCACAGACCAATCAGCTCAGCGTCAAGTGGCACTTCGTTGCGCAGCCTCTGTTGACCTACGACGTGGGCATTGTGTGGTCGCTGGACAGCGTCGCCGCCGGCACTACCCAGCCCGCTACCACCCCGGCAAGCAAGGTCGTGACCGGCGCGCCGGATTCGGGGACAACCGTCATCGATCTGGGCACAGGACTTGCCTTCGACACGACACTACACGTGGGCACGTGGTTGCGCAGTCAGGTGGGTCCGTGGTCCGCGCCATCGACCGCCTCCTCGCAGAAATCGGTGCGTACGTCGACAGCCAACTGGCAATGCATCACGCTCTTCGCGCCTGATCTGGTGCCTCTGTTCAACGGCAAGGCGTACGTGTGGCGTGACCCCAGCAGCCCGTTCAATCCGGGGTCCATTGACACTGCGAAGTACGTTGCACCGATCACCACCTTGTCAGGCTACACCATGGTAGGCTCCGGCTTCAGCCTGGACCAGGGCGTTCCCGTGCCGTTCTACATCGGCATTGTGTACACCGATGTTCCGTCCGGCTACACCTGGCAGGATGTTGGGCTCTATCGCGATAGTGCAGGCGTGCTTATGGCAGTACACGGATCGCGCGACACGACCACTGCTATGGGAACCATGGTGTACGCGAAGATCTCCGACTTCATGGGCACCGGCAATTCGGGACGCAATATCCCGTACATCGCGGCGGTTGACCAAACGACACCCACGGTCACACCGCAGGCGGATCTCTCCACCACGGTGCCTTCCGGGCAGTCGCTTGACTACACGATCAACGTCGACGACAATACGGGCAACATCCTCTGGCAGCTCTTCTACGCAAAGGATGACGAGACGTGGGATGCGGCAAGCCGGATGATCTCCGGAGTTGTGTGCGGCGACTGCAATGGTCAGCCTGGTCAGATTCGGGCGACCGTACCTGCTCGTTCGGTGAGTGAGTACAATGGCGTTCGGGCTATCCTGGTTGTGAGCGATGGTGCACATCTGGACACCTTCGATCTGTCCAGGAGAACGACTCGTGATTCGACCTCCGATGCCTACAGCACACGTGCCATGGAGTGGACTCCGATATGGTCCACAGCGCAACTCGCCGACTCTTCCATGGTGTCAAACTTCGACGAGCTGAATGCCACAGGTGGAGTGTGGGCGTACGATAACAAGCGTTTCCGCATTTTCCGTTGGGTGAAGGGCGCCTACCTCGAGTACTCCGCCGATGTTGCGTCATCATTTGTTTTGAGCCCCGGCAGATTGCTCTGGCTGAAGACGCGCGAACCATTGCCGGTTCTCGGCCTCGGCCCTGCAACCACGTTGCCGCTCAACCAGCCGGTGGCGTTCTCGGTTCCGGCGCGTGACTTTGCCGACATCGGGATGCCATTCCGCAATTTCAAGGTGTGTGTCGGGGATATTCTCGATTCGACTGGTGTTTCGAAGGAGAACCTGGACGTGTACATATGGAAGGCGGCGACCGTAGCCAACAGCCCGTCGTATCGCCTGGAGCTTCTGTTCACCTCGAGGCTGGGCAGCAAAGCGGTAAACGACTCATCAGCGCAACTTGATGGATACGCTCAGGCCGGGTATGCGCTCTATAATGCCGGCGATGCGAACTTGCCGGTTCGGATTCCTGCAGTTCCTGCCGATGGTTCGAGGTATGTGCTCGGGAAAAGCGCTCTCTCCACGAAGCAATCAGCGAACCGAGGCTGGAGCTACACCGTCACTGCGCGCACCGCCTCGGGCACCGAGTTAAGCCCAGTGTATTGCGGCTTCACGGAATCTCCGAGTCAAACAACCTACCTGCCCTATGCCCCGTCCTTTCTGCCCGTGGGTGCGGGCGTCTACGACCGCGCCGGCTCCACGGTGCGCGGGCATGTGTCGGTGCATTGTCTTGACAATGGCGGGTTCACGACCGAGCTGGCTCTGCTCAATACCTCTGACAAGCCGGAGACATTCCAGTGCCGCCTGGTGGGCAACGCCGACATCCCCAAGGACTTTGTCGCGCATGTGCTCGATCCGACTTCCGGCCAGTTCCTGGACAATGGTGAGACGTTCGAGGTCACGGTGCCGGCCAACTCGCAGGAATACCGAGTCCTTGCGGTTGGCAGCTCGACCTACCTTGCAGGTCTGGGCAGCCGGGGCGCGTTTGCCAAGCCCAAGCTGCTTGGGTGCTATCCCAACCCGTTTGCCGGAACTGTTGTTGTCAGGTTCCGCGCACCGGCATACCGTACCCAGCGTGTCGATCTGTCGGTCTACGACCTGCATGGCATGCTGGTGCGCCGCGAAACGCAGACCAATGTGGCCAGTGGACGCGTGATCTGGAACGCGCTCGATGCACAGCAACGACCGGTCTCGCAGGGCGCCTACGTTGTGCGGCTCGAGATGTACGATGTTAAGGGCAAGGCGTTCGGCAAGTTCCAGACCCGGGTGACCTGCGTTCGTTGACGCGGGCGAAAGGGGAGGGCTCCGCGCGCAGCATCGGTTGTCGCAGATCACCCGTCGGAGGGCGGACGCCTGTGGCGGGCGGTGCGCGCTTTGGCGGAGGGGGCACGGTTCAGGTGTCTATCGATCGCCGATGAACACGTAGAGACGTAGCGCGCTACGCCTCCCGATGTGGCCAGGGCAGTTACGAGTTACGAGTGGTCGGGCAAGAGAACCGGGGGCTGGCATTCTCGATTCCCACTTCTCCCACCCTTCTTCCACCTACGGCAACGCCAGAGCCTTCTCTATCGCTTCGACGTAGGCTTCTTTCGGATTGAGGCCGACCAGTGAATTGATGTGGTTCTTTTTGCGCATGAACGCGATGTGCGGGATGCCGTTGACGTTGAAGACCCGCGCAATTTCCGGGTTGTTGTCGGTATTGACTTTGTAGAAATCGACGCGACCCTTGTAGGTCGCAGAAAGCTCTTCGAGCGTGGGCGCCAGCATGCGGCATGGCCCACACCAATCAGCGTACAAATCAATCACCAGAAGCTTGTCTCCGGCCGACTCGATGGTACGGGTGTACTCTGAGGCTGAGCGGATGATGTGAATGCCGCTCTCTGCCTTCTGGCCCGATCCGCCACATCCCACCAGCAGCGCAACCGCCCCGGTCGAAGCCACACCCTTGATAGCGCGCACCATGTCCGTCATCATTGTTTTCGTTCCTTCCGTGTAGGGTCCGGGTACTCCGAAATGCCGACTCGCGAACACCGTGCCGGGATCGGCCTCTCCACGTCATCTAAATTACAATCCGAGAGCGGTCAGGTACACAGACTCCGGCTGCACACCAACAAGCTGTTTCTCAACTTTGCCATCGCGAAAGACGAGTATCGTGGGGATGGCATTGATGCCAAACCTGCCGGCAGTCGCGGGATTCTCATCCACATTCAGTTTGAGGACTCGCGCCTTCCCCTGGGTACCAGCATTCACGCGGTCCAGCACCGGCGCCACCATGCGACACGGCCCGCACCAAGGCGCCCAGAAGTCGACAAGAACCGGAGTCTTTGCCTCGATGACATCCTGCTCGAACGTGGCGTCTGATGTCGATTCTGACATGATATACTCCCTTGGTGATGAGGTCGTCATCGCAAGAAGCACAACAAGGACCATGCCATGCGCGGGAAATAGCGGTTTCGAGGGCGCCTGAGCCGTGGAATGCTGGGTCGGGGCAGACCGACCGGACTGTCGGCGTATTGTTGGACACCGGGGGGTGGTGACTACACCAGTTCTTTCTCCTGCAACCAGTGCTCCGCGTCAATGGCTGCCATGCAGCCGCTGCCTGCCGCACTCACGGCCTGGCGGTACCTGCGGTCCTGTACGTCCCCGGCTGCAAAGACGCCCTCAACAGAGGTAATAGTTGATCCAGCCTTGGTGACGATGTAGTCTTCGCTGTCGGTCTTGAGTTGGCCCTTGAGAAACCCGACGTTGGGCTCGTGTCCAATGGCCTCAAAGCAACCAACCACGGGTAGCTCCGAGATCTCGCCGGTAATCGTGTCCTTGAGTCGCAGACCCGAAAGCATCTTGTCACCCAGGAACTCCTCCACCGTCTTGTTCCACATGAGCTGGATTTTGGGGTGCTTGTGTGCACGGTCTTGCATGACCTTGCTCGCCCGCAGCTTGTCGCGACGGTGGATGAGGTACACCTTGGAGGCAAACTGCGTGAGGTGGGTTGCCTCCTCAACCGCAGAATCACCTCCGCCGATCACGGCAAGCTCCTTGTTGCGGAAGATGGGCAGCCCGCCGTCACACACTGCGCAGGCTGAAATGCCCCGACCCCACAACCGCTTTTCCGATTCGATTGGGAGGCGACGTGCCGTTGCACCGGTGGCTACGATCAGCGCTTGGGTCTGGTATTCGGTTCCGCCCGAGGTGAAAACCCCAAACGGACGCCTATCAAGCCGGACCTCGGTTACATCCTCCATCACCATGCGAGTGCCGTGGTGCTCCGCCTGTTGCTGCATGCGAGCCATGAGTTCCTGGCCTTCGATACCGTCGGGGAAGCCCGGAAAGTTCTCCACGAGGCCCGTGGTCATGAGTTGCCCGCCAGGCATGCCGCCCAGTTGGAATCCCTGAAGCATCAGCGGCGTCAGGTTCGCCCGGGCGGTGTATACTGCGGCGGTAAGTCCCGCGGGTCCCGACCCGACAACTATCACGCGTTCAGTCATGTGAGAAAACTCCTCGAGATGAAGTCAAGGCCGGGGGCTCTACTTGACGACCGCCATCTTCCACACGACCGATTGGAACTTTCCGTTCACCTTGGCCTCCATGCGACAGCGGTAGACGCCGGCGGCATAGTTGCGCAGGGAGAAGGGCGTGGGCAGCTCGTTCCAGTCGCGCCAGTTGACCATGTAGGCAGACATTGGTGCTTTCCACGAATATACGTGGAGGCCCGTGTATGTGTAGATGTCAAGACGAACGTTCTGGGCCGGTCCGCTGAACTTGAACCGGAACATGACGCTTGAGGCCCCGTTTGTGGGGTTGGGGTAGCTGAAGAGGCTGAGTGGCCTGCCGTTGCCGGCGGTTGCCTGGGCCTGCGAGCCCATGTACGCGAACTGTCGGGCACCCGAATAGCCGACCTGCGGCCAGAACATGTCAGACGCGGTGTGGGAGAGTCCCCAGCGATAGATCCACCCACTCTTTGTCACCGCGAACATGTCTGCGGTGCCGTCGCCATCGGCGTCACCAACCAGCGGCGCGCATGCAGGCGACGACCCAACCGTCATGGGCCAGTACGACTGCCGTTCGGGGCCCACGTTTGCAAGCGTGTTGACAAAGCCCGGTCGCACGCCTTTGCTGTTGCGTGCGTCAACAAGGCCACCGGGAATGATGTAGTCGGGTACGAGCGAGTCGCCGTAGCGCAGAAGAGTGTCGACCAGAGACGCCTTGAGGCCGCCAATGGAGTCGGTCGCGCCGTCGTGCCTCGTGAAGTAGACTTTGGTGCGAGCGGCACTGACCGAGTCGATGTGGAAGAATGAGAATGTCTCTTTCTCGCCAGTGGGCGCCGAGAAGAGCACGAGTGGCTTCTCCTGGTCATCCACGGCCACCACCGGCGTCATCTTCACGCTCTGTCGGTAGTACCAGAAGCGCGTGTCGAGATACGACGGCCACCCGTAGAGCAGCACACCCTTGTAGTTGAGAGCGTACAGACCATTGGTGCCACCCACCACGATGTCAAGGCATCCATCTCCGTTGATATCGGCAAGGGAGGGCGACGAGACGTTTGTCGGCAGCAGGGAGCGGGAAAGCTCGCCCTGTTTCTCCTGGTAGGTGTACACACTGGGCCAGTCAACCGGTGTGGTGTGCCAGCCCGGGGCAACTGAGAGGTCTCGCCTGAAGCACCATACGCCCATCCGGCTGTCGGTGACAACGATCTCGTTGCTGTTATCGTTGTCCAGATCGCCGGTGACCACTGAGTATGGCCCAATCCCGCCAACACGCACAGAGTCCACGCGCCCCGATGCCTTGTCGACGATTGCGAGAGTCCCGTCAAGGGACATGCACGCGACGATCCCGGCTTCTCCTCGCAGTGCAGCAAGCGCGCAGACTGGCGACGTATGATCCAGGCGCACAACCGTGGTGTCAACGTCAGTGGCAGTGTCGGCGAAGACCACCGCGCCATTGCTGCAACCCACTGCCCACAGGCCGCCTTCGATGGAAGCAACGTACGACGATGGTGTTGCCGGCAGCCCGACCATCCGCCACGAGGCAACCGCAGTGGTGTCTGGGTCTGCTGCCGCATCGGTGATTGAGATGCTGTCGAGAATACTCACCCCGTCGACAGTCGGCACGTAGAGCCGTCCGCCAATGGAGGTCGGCAGTGCAAGCGGGCGAGCCGGCGTGGAAAGACCCGAGACGCTCTGCCAACCCAGGGCCGGTCGTGTGGTATCGGGACGAATGGAGTCTTGCTGCGCAATGTCGATGGTGCGCACACTGTCCAGAAGACGGCCGAAGCCGTGTGTGCGTGCCGGGTCGGTTGACCAGAGATACAGCCGCCCGCTGTTGGTGACCACTGCAAGTTCCTTCGCAGCATCGCCTCGATACACGTTGCACATGACCGGCTCAAAGAAGACGCTATCGGCAAGCATCCGCCGGGGCCATCCGGGCACAGCCGTTGGACGAACGCCCGTTTCGGCGGCGCCCACTGTGGGAACCGGGCTCGTCCAGTCTACCGAAACCTCCATCACCGAGTCGGCGTAGTTGACAACGTAGTACCCGCGAATTGACGATTTCTCCTCGGCCGGTTCAGCGCTGGTTGCGCCAAACGCCATGGTGCAGTAGGTGTGTCCGCCGTCGTTGCTCATGGTCGATGGGCGGGTGAATGGTCCCATGGAGTCGATGTACTCGCCGGCCGTCTTGAACTTGATGTTGGCATGCGGGAACACGTCTTCGGCGCCACCATAGTCAAAGGCAGCCTGACTGAACAAGTCGGTGAACATGACGCCAACGTCGTTGATGCCGTCGGCCTCGACAAGCGACACGCCCTTGTAGGTTGAGTCTGCATTCACCATGTTGAGACCGATGCGGTCGCGAACGATGTTCTCGTCGATATGCCATACCAGCAGGCCGGAGGCAGGCAGGCTCACGTCGTAGTTCTTGGCTCCGAGGATGCAGTTGCTCGAGGTCCCATCGGTACCGGCAACCACGCTGTCGAGATTCACGTTGTACGGGTAGGGGGCGATGTAGACAGTGTCTTTGTTCTCTGACGTGTCGTACTTGAACCAACTGGGGTCGCCCGAGAGATTGCGCTGGCGGTTCTCGATGAGGTAGTACTCGTGGTCGTTGATGGGTACGAGCAGCATTGTGGTGTCGCTCTCTGACCGCGCCGCGCCAATGGCGCGCACCCGGCATTGGGCCGCAACTCCCGGCTGCACGGTGACAGGCGAATCCCATCCCATGAAGAGCCGCACCCACGCCGAGGGGTAGGGCGGGATGAAACCGTAGCCAGCCGAGTATCCGGCAAAGTCCATGATGCAGAAGGCGCCAATGCCGGAGATGCCGCTTGAGGTCGACCACAGATCGGGGATGCCCAGTTGGCGGGCAATCTGGTTGATGAGGATGCCGTGGATCCCCCAGTTGAGGCCATCCTGGTTGGATGTTTCGGAGCACAGCATCACCTCGTCAAGCAGGATCGAATCGCCGCCCGCAGTGGGTACGAAGACGCCGCTGGTATCCAGACCCAGTGTGTCGCGGTAGTAGGAGAAGAAATCGCCGTTTACAAACGCATCGATCATGTCAGACGGAGTGTCCTGACCGAAGTAGCCGTCTTTGCCGCCATCGGTGAGGTAGGAGGCGCCTGCGTGGAAGACGAGGAATACGACTTTGCGTCCGGTTGAGTCGACTATGGCACCTGATGTCGGGTCGCGACGGAGGCTGGAGAAAACCGTGCGGGTGCTTGAGACCTCGGCAATGGCGTCGCGCACGAAGCGCATGAAGCCGATTGACTTGCGGTTGTAATATTGGTCGAACGATTCTTTCTTCTTCTTCCCGCCCGGGGAGTAGTAGGTCATGGGCTTGGGCAGGTTGAATGCACCGGCATCTGCCGTCGGGTACACCTCGTACTGGAGGGAGAGGCGGCCACGGGAAACCGTCGTGAAGTACGTCTGGACGTACTCCAACTGGTGCTCGAAGTAGGATTTGTCGTGGAGGAGGTTGTCGTACGTGTAGATGGTGTCGGAGTCGTAGCCTTTGATCTCCTGGCGGTCGTCAGCGCTGCCGAAGAGGCCAGTGCCTGTTGTCAAGTTCGACGAGTCCTTGGCAAACTGCACCCGGAACGCAATCACCCGAACTGTGTCGCGCGCCGGTGACAGTAGCGACCGA